>Ga0209023_10005571_pt1 | contig 13709 bp, 17 predicted proteins | sample LakOneMetagenome_FD_187468 | JGI IMG/M metagenome (GOLD analysis project Ga0209023, IMG submission 187468) | Freshwater and sediment microbial communities from Lake Erie, Canada (SPAdes) (version 2) | ecosystem: Environmental > Aquatic > Freshwater > Lentic | place: Lake Erie, Canada...
TCGTGACCGGTCATTCCGGTCAGGGGGCGAAATCGGTCACGTTCGACCGGAATCGGCGGTCACGATGGACCGGAATGGCCGGTCACGTTCGGCCGGAATGAGCGGTCACGTTGGGCCGGAATACCCAAGGTCCAGGCCGGCGAAGCAGATTTGCCCGTCGAGGTCCGGCAGCTCATCGCCGCAAGCGTCCCAGGCGTCCATCGCAAGCCAGCGTGTATCCTGCTCGGTCCACACGTTGAGCAGCAGCCGTTTGAAGGTGTTTTCGTAGCTCGGGAGCTGCGCAGCCTTTGCGCATTCCTGCTCAAAGTATTCCTCCCTCACGGACACACCCAGGCCGGGGTGCGCCTTGCGCCAGGTGGCCGGCGCCTTCCAGTCATCCTCCAAGCTGGCCTCGTAGATCACGGGCAGGAATGACTCGTCATCGAGGATGCCGTCTCGGACCTTCACCGCGTAGTCGTACACCTCGTAGCAGAGGGAATGCCGATCGTAGCCGGCGGTTGTGATCGCGATCGTAAGCGGCTGGCGGCGCGCGCCGGTCGAGGTCGTGAGCACGTCCCACAGTTCGCGGTCGGGCTGAGCGTGGAGCTCGTCAAAGATGATAGCGTGCGCGTTGAGGCCGTGCTTCGTGTATGCGTCCGCTGAGAGGACTTTGTAGCTGCTCGCGGTGCTCGGCACTACCAAGGACCGTTTAAAGCCTTGCGTGCGCTTCCTGAGCGGTTCTGAGGCATCTACCATGCCTCGAGCCATCTCGAACACGATCGCCGCTTGATCGCGGTCAGCGGCGGCGCTGTAGACCTCGGCGCCAGGTTCCTTGTCCGCCAGGAGCATGTACAGGGCGATGCCGGCGCTCAGAGTCGATTTGCCAGCCTTGCGCGGGATCTGGATATAGGCGGTGCGGTACTTGCGCGTTCCGTCGGCACGCTTCCACCCAAACAGCGGGCGGATGATCTCGTTCGCCTGCCAGTCCGACAGGGCCAGCGGCTGGCCGGCCCATTCGCCTTTGGTATGCGTGAGACAGGTCGCGAAGAACTTGACGGCGCGCTCTGCGGCCTCCTCGTCGTACCAGAAACCGCTATCAGTGGAAGAACTCTTCGCCCGGCTCATTCTCATCTCCTTTCGGGATTACCAGTTTGGCGCGCGCCGCCGGGGTCAAGCCCAGCTCCGAGGCATAGGCCCGCAGCTGGCCCAGGAGTGCGGCCTTCGGTGGCTCGTCCTTTTTCACCGCCGAGACGATGGCGCCGTAGGTGACGCAGTACGCCTCCAGCACGCCGCCGTCGACACAGGTCAGCACGCCCAGGCGATCGAGCTCAGGGACAATTCGATTCCACTCCAGCAGCGCGTCGCCCGTCATCCATTCGGGGCTACGCGGCGCGCCGGTTTTTGGCATCGGCTCGTCCTTGTTCATCGGTCGTTTGCCGGGGTTTCCGGCCAGCTTTTTCAGGGCTGTAGGGGTAGGGCGGTTTGCCATAATGTGAAATCCTCAAGTGCGGCCGCGTGCGTGGAGGGTACTAGGCGGTTCTCGTCGTTCGGTTGCTGGTGATTTATCAGCTCTTGTTCCAGTGGTGGTTCGGGTCGAGGGGAATGCCGTTGATGTCGCATCCCTTGACCGGCAACCACTGTCCGGTGCGCTTGAAGTGCTCGTAGCGCGCCGTCTTCTGGGAGTGATGGGTCTTACACAGGCCGACGAGGTTGGAGCGCTCGTTGTTGCTGGCGTCGTTGTCGACGTGGTCAACCTCATTGGCCGCTGTGTAGTTCCCCATCCGCTCACACTCAGGGCAGATGGGCTGCTCCCTCAGCACCAGGGCGCGCAGCTTGCGCCAGGCCGCGCTATTGAGTGCCAGCGTCCGCCCGTTGGCTTCCTGCTTTTGCTTGAGCGTCCGGCTTGGCAGCATCGTCAGGCCCCTTGCCTTGAGCGGGTCCAGCGTTTGGAGTTTGGGCTTGAGGGTCTGGAGCTTGTGGCGTTTGATTGCTGTCGGCATTGATCTCTTTCTTCGGCAGGTTCTCGAGTTGGCGGACTTCTTCAGCATCCATCCATCCGTCGCTGATAGCGTGGTGGTAGAACTGGGCCCGGTTCAGGCTATCGCCGCGCAGTAGGCCTTCTACGCTGTGCTCGGCAAAGTAGGTGCGCCGGCCGGCCTCGGTCAGCAGGCATCGGGCAATGGCTTGCTCCCACATGGTCAGGTGGCGACGCAGGGACAGCACCACGAACTGGCGGCTCATCTCCACACTGTTGCTGTAGTTGCCGTGCCTGAGATCGCCCACGATGGTTGGTGGTACGCGGAAGAGGCGGCACACTTCCTCTACACTGAACTGGCGGGAGGCGATCCACTCGGCATCCTCCAGGGTCATGGAGACAGTCTGGTAGTCCACCCCTTCCTCAAGGATCGCGGTCTTACCAGCGTTGGCCCCACCCCCATACTGAGACTGCCAGCCTTGACGGATGCGCTCACGCTGGTCTCCGTTGAGCTTGGCTGGGAACTTGAGCAGGCCAGACAGGCGGGTGCCATTGCGGAAGGTGCTGTTGCCGTGGTCACGTTCAGCCAGGGCCAGCTCTACAACCTCGCGAGCGGCAGCAATAGGAGAAACCCCCAGGGCGCCGTTATCGGTGCGGTGGCGTAGATGAAATACTTCATCCTGGAGAAGGCGGCGGACGCGGCCTTTCGTATCGACGTAGTCATAACCCAGCCTTCCATTCTCAAGTACCAGCACAGTCACGCGGTCAGGGTGGAGCGGCAGCAGCTCGCGTACCTGTCCGTCATAACCTCGGACGATCTCGGCGTAGGCGTTGCCCTTCAGGAGCACGGCCGCTTGCATCTGCTCGCGGAACTCCAGCGCGGTCTGGGTCGGGTTTGGCGAGTCGTGGAGCACCTTGTACAGCGGGTGATCCTTGGCCCGGTCGCGGCCGTCGTCGCCGTTGCGCCGGTACAGCACCAAGGGCAGAGTCGCGATGGTCTCGGAGATGGCCGAGACGCAGGCGTAGACCGTGCTCACGCTCTCGGCGCGCGCTGTCGTCGCACCACTGCGCAGGCTGGCGTAGTTGGCCCAATATGGGTCGGAGGCATCGCGGCGCTCGTAGCCCAGGCGGTTAAGCATTCGGGTAATCAGGCTCATTACAGCGTCTCCAGCCAGAGGGAATGAAGGGAGCGGGCATCGTGCCGCGCCGACATGCTGCGCTTGGCTACGGTGGTGTCCATGTAGGCCGGGTCGTCGGTCAAGGTGATCTCGACCAGCTCCACGTCGAGCAGCTCGCGCACCAGCTTGGCGCCGCGCTGTTCCCATCGGTCGCCGCCGTCACGGACGCGAAACCCGAACGAGCAGCCTGAGACGTCGCGGCGCTCGACCAGCACAGACAGGTCGTTGCCTAGAGTGGTGCCGGGGAGATCCAGCTCGAAGCCTAGGCCTCGGGTGTCGGTCTTGAGTCGCAGCGTGCCGGCCTTGGTGGTGCCCAGCAGCGCTTTGCCGTCGTGCTGCCACAAGGCGCGGACGTTGACGCCCGAGCCGAGGGAGGCATCGAAAGCACCAGGGCGGATGATCTCAACGAAACCGCCCAAGTCTTGGCTCTCGGAGTTGTAGACAGCGGCGTAGCCGGCGAGCCGGCCTTGCGCTGCTACTGACAGGCCGTTGCCGGCCCTCAGCTCAAGGTCCATGCTCGCCCCTTAGATTGCTACGTCGTTCGCGACAACGAAGGACTCGGCGTGGCGCACCGCGATATCGACGGTGGACATTGCGCGAATCTTCACGGCGCCGCGAGCGTATGCCGCCGAGTCGTACGGGTTCACCAGGATGTCGATCTCGGACCAGATGCCCAGCAGGACTTGGGACCAGTCGCCCAGGATCGCCACGCCCGAATCAACGTCAACGTTCGGGACTTGGTTCGTGCTGTAGGCTGGCAGGTCAGCGATCTGGCCACCGCTCAGCAGGTAGATGCCGGTGCCGGTGGACTTCTCGGTGCCGGCGAACTTGGTCGAGACCTTCTTGCTCATCAGCCAGTTGGCGGCGGTGGCGTTGACCAGCTCGAGCTTTTCCTTCATCGACAGGACGCTCTGCCAGTTCAGGGTGGCCAGGCTGGCCGACTGGATGCCGGTAGTGGACAGCACGCCTTTCGGCTCGTTGGTGCCGCCGCCCTTGATGAGCGCGGTGTCGATCGCCTTCGCAAGCATGAAGCGCAGATCGTCAGTGACCAGGCGCTCAGCATCCGGCGACGATTGCATGATCAGTTGGCGGGACAGTTCGGTTATGCCGCCAGCGTGCTTTGGCGACAGGGTGACGTTATCGAAGGTCATGCCGCTTTCCGACAGGTCGCCGTTCTCTGCCACCCAGCCCACGGACACGCCCGAGCCATGCTTCGGGATAGTGACGTTACCGGTGAGGCCCGACAGGACACGGACGCCCAGGCGGCGCGCCAGCAGCTCATTGCGGAACGGTTCGATGTACTGGTCAGCGCGGTGGATGTTCGCGACCAGCTCCGGCGCGCTGGTGGTGGTGTTGGCGCGCTGCTCGATGGCCGACATAGGGATAAACACGCCTTGTGCTTTGCGGCCGGTGCGGCGCTCGGCTTCTTGGTGGTATTCGGCCTCGGCGCCGTCCAGATTGCGGCCTTCCATCTTCGCCTGGAGAACCTTCATCACGGAGACTTGATTGGTGAGGTCGGTGTAGCCGCCTTTTGCCGGCTCGCCCATCATGCGGCGTTCGGTCTCAGCCAGGAATGAGGCGCGGGACTCTTGGCCTTCCAGTTCGGTGACTTTGGTCTTGAGGGTGTCGAACTTAGCGGCTTCGTCGCTGTTCAGGTTGCGCTTTTCGGCCGTGGCCTTCTCGACCATGCTGCGCATTTCGGCGACGGCTGCGGCGCGCTGTTCTTTGATACCGTGGATCATGAGGTTTCCTTTGCAAAGGGGGTTGAGTAATGCCCTTGTAGCAGAGGAATGACCTAGTGTTTCGCTTTGGAAATACATAAAACTTCTATGTACTCCAGGAAACAAATGAGTGTTGAATTTTGGCGACAACTTGTTCAACTTGCTCAACTTGCTCACGTTATTTTCTTGAGCAAGTTGAGCAACTTGTCAGCCTAGGTTAAGGCAAACGCCACACCCAGGCGCTGGTCTTACTGCCTTTCTCCTTGACGCATTGGACGCCGATCGTCCGCTGGGCGCGCCGAATGGTTGCCCAGGAGTAGCCGGCGCCGTCGGCATCAGCTTTGACCGCTTTGGAAGGCATTGGGCCGTCCGAAAGGAGATCACGCAAGAACTGCTCGGCGTCCTTCAACTCGCTGCTTTCGTCGGTTTCGTCGTGCTCAACGTCGCCGAGGATCTCCCGCGCCGTACCGTCAATCACACCGTCCCAGCGCGCCCGAGTAGTCTGGATGCCGCCTTCGATCTCCACCAGGTCAAGCTGGTAGGCCACGCCGCCGTCATCAGGTGCAATGTTCGACTTCGCCCTAGCCAGGACTCGCCGGTCGCCGTCTTCCTCCTTCGCCGCCACCAGGACCATTCGAGCCAGCGCGCCAAAGGCTTGCGAGCCAATTACTCGGTCCTGAGGCGACTTGCCGGCGCCACCCTTAGCGAAGTGGGTAATACCAACCACCGCGCAATTGTGGATGTCCGCGAAGTCGATTACGGCCTGGAGACTCCGCCTCACGTCGTTCGCCCGGTGCATGTCGCCGGCCACAGCGCTCACGATCGGGTCGATGATCAGTAGGGAGACGCCTCCAATACGCGAGACAGCCTTATGGAGCTCGTAAATATCCTGCGACGGATCAAAGGGCACGCTCTCGCCATTCTGGGTGATCCCCTCAATGAAGTGGCAACGATTCATGTCGGCGCCGGCTGCAATCAGTCGCGGGACCAGCGTATCATCGGGATTGTCTTCACTTGACCAGATCAGGACATTGCCCCGCGAGCGGCAGGGCGTCCCATCCGGCCAGCGCCCACCACCAGTCAAAGCAGCCGCCAACCCAAGGGTGAGCGTAGTCTTGCCGGTTCCAGCCGCGCCAGCCAGGATCGTCAGCTTGCCAGCTGGGAGCCAGCCATCCCAAAGCCAGGTAATCGGCTGTGGGGTGATGCCAGAACCACACCGTAGCTTAACGACACGCTCATACTTCGGCATCGCGTCCAGAGCGGCGGCGCCACGCTCAATACTGCTCCAGTCGTCAGGCATGGCACACCTCCGCACCGTGTTGGAATCGTTGGACCGCCAGCAGCAGCCGGTTTCGGGTTTCAGGTGTCAATGCTTGGCCTTTCGAAAGTGCGTTTGCATATTGGAGGATGACTAGGGCCTCAAGGGAGAGGCAGCGCAGCACGTCAGCAGCGTTGAACGGTCGGCGCTCGCGCTTCATGTGATCGCCGCCGATCCGCTCTGGGAACAGGTCGTCAAAGGTCAGGCCTACCGCGTCGAGCACGCTTTGCGCATCGCAGCCGGCGAAGCAGTGGAGCAGCACGCGGCCGTCGTCCAGCTCACGAACTGAGAGGCTTGGCCCCTTGTCGTCGTGAGCAGGGCAGCGGCACGTCCAGCGGCCGGCGCCGGCCTTGCGCACGCGCTCGAGGCGGGAGAGGAGAGTATCGGCGCTCATGCTCCACGTCCTTTAATCAGGATCCAGACGTCGTCAAAGCCGTAATGCAGCGCCGCGCCTGCGAGCAGCTGATCCCGGTCGCGCCCTTGGAAGTTGTCGATCTCTTTGAGGATGTATTCGACAGAGTGCGTAAGCCACCGTTGCCCGGTCTGGTCCACGAAGTCGATCAACGGCTCTTTATCGCTTCCGAGGCCTAGGTTGCCGCCGGCATACCGGAACGGGGGCAGGGGGAGAGCCGGGGCGCTGGTGGCGCGGCGGGATTGCTTGGAGTGGGATTGTTTGGACGAGCGGGTGCTAGGCATGTGAGCCTCCTTGAGTAGCGGTTTAGGACCGCTCCACCCGCTGTCAAACGGGGAGGGGCGGCGAATGATAGGGTTGACAGACCGGTACTCAAGGAAACCGGCAGGCCGAAGCCTCCCCACCACCGCCGCCCCATAGGAGGCACAGCATGGTACGGACGAAAAAATACCGCCACTGGCGGTTGTCCGCCTTGAGTAATTCGGGCTGTCAAACCCGGCCGCGTCTTTTTTCGCGACAGAGTGAGGATACGACGGTTTGAGCAAAAGTGCAATCATTCGCTGTCTCCCTTGTGCGCGGGCGGTGGGCCATACTTGGCGCAGAGCAGGCTGTGGAGGTAGGCGCAAAACCCGTCCATCGTCGCGCTGGCCTCGTCGGGGGAACTGCAGCGCGCAATCAAGGCCACTGCGATACTGCTCAGGATGTTCGGCTCGCCGCAGCTGCGCATCACGCAGTCGTCGACGTAGTTCTCGGCGGTCCGGTAGCCGTTCGCGTGGGCCGTCGCCAGGTAGTGGGCCGTCATGCTGCGGCTCCCAGGTAGCGGTAGCGCTTGACGTGGACCTCACGGCCGAAGCGGGTTGGGATCCATTCCCATTCATCGTGGAACTGGTAGCCCTTGCCGCGAAGGGTGGCGATCGTGGAGTGCAAGCAGTGATCGCCCAGGCGCTCAGCCTCGAAACGATTGAGGCTCTGGCCAGCACGCATGATTGCCAGGATGGTGGTTTCCTTGTTATGCTTCGGGCAGTTGTTTTTGGAAGGCGCGTTCTCTTGGTCGGGGGCTGCGCCTTTTTTCTTTGCGGCGTCCATTATTGGATCTCCGCGAGCGAAGCTGCTTTTTGGTTCGTCTGCGCTTCCATGTGGGCGCGCCAGTCGGCAGCGGCCTCGGCGCTAATCAGCGTGCGCCGGCCTACCTTCATCAGGCGCGGGCCTTTGCCTTCGCCAATGAGCTTGTATAGGAATGCTTTGGAGAGGTGGTGGTCGGCGCAAAAAGTGGCGACGGTGTAAGCAGGTTTGTTCATGGGTTCCCTCTGTTAAAGGCCTTGGTGGAGTACCGTGGCGACAGAGGGAACTGTAGAGATTTGGGTGGGCGGAATCTTTATGAATATAGACGGGGTGAATTATTCTCGTAGGGCTCGCCGGTTTTAATTCTAAGCACGAGCCCTTCAGAAGATTCTAATCTTCGTCCCTGTTATTTAGAAAGCTCTTCGGCATGGGGGCCTTTTTATCTACTGCTTTTTTGAACGCGTAGTAGTCTGCTCTCGCTGTCTCGTACGAGACGCAATACTTACCGGCCTGTTCCGCAATCAGAGAAGTCACGTTGGCGGAAGGATCGGCGCTTAAGCCATTTGTGATGGCGCGATAAATATCGACCGCGCGCTTTCCCTTAGCGGTGAAGAAAGGGTTTTCTTCGATGTCCCAAGGGAGGCGCATTGTATCTGGCCAGGGAACGCCGCCCAGGGCGTCCCGGAATTTCTTGGTAATGTAGTTTGCAACCCAGAATGGAATCTTGACGGGATCGTCTTTACTTGCGTACACGAGCTGGCAGAAATATCCATATACCCGTGCCGAATATTCTTCTTGCTCTCCTTCATCCATCGTCCCCGATCCGTACCGTTCAAAGTAATCTTCAAAGTCGAAATCAAAGTCATCAAGCTGGATCAATTCGTCATCAGGGAGATTTGAAGGGTTGAATTTCTTGTCGCGCTCGTTCATCACGTCCTCATCAGTTTTTGTACGGCAGCCGCTTTGTGTTCGGGCGCCAGGTGGGCATATCGAAGGGTCATCTTTAGGTCGCTGTGCCCGAGCAGCTCTCTAACCGTGTTCAGGTCCACGCCGGCCATTACCAGGCGGGACGCGAAGTGGTGGCGCATGTCGTGCCAGCGGAAAGCGGTGATCTTCGCGGCCTTGAGCAGGTTCGCCCAGGCCGTTTTTATCTCTGCCAGCTCGCCGCCATCCCGGCCGGGGAACACGATAGGCCCGGTGGATTGCTTGCGCCACCGCTCCAAGGCTTCTCGAGCCTCGGTGTTCAGCGGAATATGCCGCGTGCTGCCACTCTTGGTCGTGTCGCCGTGGAGCGTGATCACGGCGTTGTCCAGGTCGACGGCATTCCAGCGCAGCTTGACCAGTTCGCCTTGACGGGCGCCAGTGTTCAGGCTCAGCAGGACCATTGGCCGCAAGTAGTCGGTGAACTGGTCTTCTGGCAGCTCGGGTAGCAGCTCATAGTTCCTCGCGGCGCGCCATTCGTTTGCGCTGATCCGGCCGGCTCGGTCGTTTGCTTCGCGGGCCTCGAGCGCAGCACGCAGGCGGCTCTCTTCATCGTCGGAGAGCCAGCGCACTTTACCGCCAGGCTCTTTCATCATCTTGACGGACTGGAGCGGGTGCGCTGCCAGCAGACCCCACTCGACGGCGCGCGAGAACACGCCGCGCAGGCTGGCAATGTTGCGGTTGGTGGTGCTCGGGCTGATGCCGGCCTTGAGGCGTTCGGTTCGCCACTTCTCGATCGCCAGGGCGGTGATCTCGCCGATGGGACGGCCGAGCAAATCCGGGAAGGCAGCTTTGATCGCTGGCACTCGGAGCTTGCCGCTCTTGGTGTTCGCGGTCAGCCAGTCGGCATAGTGCTCGTCAATGAAGCCACGCAGGGTGAGGCCCGGCGCGTAGCCATGCGGCGCCTTCTTGGCGGTCTCGATGTCCAGTTCAATCTCGGCGAGGCGCTTCTTTGCGGCGGCGCGCGCTACGTTGGCCTGGACGCTCGGGAAGGTAAGCTTTAGCGACTCGCGGCGCTGCTTGCCGCACGGGTCGCTGTATCGAATACCGTAGGTGATTACGCCACCAGGGGTGACGCGGGCGAGGAAGCCGGGGAGGTCCGCATCGAGGATGTCGTACGTTCCAGCTTTGGGGGAAAGCGACCTCAGGAGATCGCGGTCTAGTTTGGCTCTCACGGTGGTGGACTAGTCGTGGACTGAACTTGCAGTCTATCACGGCAGACTTCCATGGATCGCCGTTTGCTAAGTCATTGATAAATAATGTGATTATGGACGGTCATGGATTGTGGTAGACTGTACGTTTCTGTCTTCTAAGCTGAGGGTCGCTGGTTCGAACCCAGCTGGGCAGGCCATTCCCAACCTCATCGTTATCCATTGCATGCTGCTCCTGAACGTTCCCTATGCCGAGAAGGATGAAGCGAAGGCGCTCGGCGCCCGCTGGAACCCGACCAAGCGCCGCTGGTATGTGCCCGACGGCGTCGATACCGCCGCATTCGCCAAGTGGGCGGGGCAGGGCGGCGAGGCCGCTGCTGCTTCTGGCGGCGCCGGCAAGGCCGGCGCGGGACGGGTCGACAGCTACCAGGGCAAGACCGTCACCGGCGCCAACTACGTGGCCCTGGACCACGACTGCAATCCTTTCGAAGCCTGCGCCCAATGCACGGCGGCCCTGACCGGCACCGAATGGCTGAAGGCGCGCCAGCATTTGGTGGGCCTGGTCGCCGGCCTCTAAGGTCGAGAAAAGTCGTATAGGCAAGGAGACGCCGTCTCCCGCGCTGCCGTGTTAACGTTTCGGCAGCGCGCACCATTCGGGGCGCGCGTCTTTCCGGAGACCGCACATGCCCTTTGCCCGACTGTTATCAAGCTGCCGTTGCTTCTGTGTCCTCTTCGCCGCGCTCGCGCTGGGACTCGCCTCCACCGGTGCCGCGCGCGCCGACACCCCCGCGGCCGCGACGCCGGCCCAGGGCGAGACCTTCACGCTGCAGCTGGCCGCCGACGGCGCCGCGCCCCAGGACATGGGCACCGGCACGGTGCAGTTCATCGGCACGGCGACCGTCATCATCCGCTACCAGGGCTTCACCATCCTCACCGACCCGAATTTCCTGCACAAGGGCGACCACGTGCACCTGGGGTATGGACTGACCTCCGAACGCAAGACCAACCCCGCCATCAACTTCGAGCAATTGCCGCCGATCGACCTGGTGGTGCTGTCGCACTACCACGGCGACCACTTCGACCAGCTGGTGGAGCAAAAACTCAACCGCGCCACGCCGATCGTCACCCCGAAGGAGGCGAGCGAACGCCTCAAGCGCCTGGGCTTCACCCGTACCTTCGGCCTGAGCAGCTGGGACCGGCTCGAAGTGACCAAGGGCGGTTCGCGCCTGCGCATTACCGCCACCCCGGGCCGCCACGGCCCGGCCGGCGTCGCCGTGCTGCTGCCCAAGGTGATGGGCTCGATCCTCGATTTCGGGCTTGACGCCGCCAAGCCCGACTACCGCATGTACATCAGCGGCGATACCCTGGTCTACGACGACATCCGCGCCATCCCGCAACGCTTCCCGAACATCGACCTGGCCCTGCTGCACCTGGGCGGCACCCGTATCCTGGGCGTGCTGAAGGTGACGATGGACGGCAAGGACGGTGTGCGCATGATGCAGATCGTGCGTCCGAAAAAGACCGTCCCGATCCACTTCAACGACTACGACGTGTTCAAGTCGCCGCTGGAAGACTTCGCGCGCGAGATCAAGGCGGCCGGCCTGGAAAAGGACGTGGTCTACCTGGCCCATGGCGAGACCTATACCTTCGGTCGGGTGCAGCGCTAGCCTGTCCGAGGGAAGCGGTTCAATCGTGCGCGCTCGCCATACTGCTGAGTAAACGCTATGATGCCAGCCTGACAATACTCGCTTCCCAGCCACGGCATGCCCCGAGCGCACGACCCACGTCCGAACGATTCCCTGGCCCAGCGCGACCGGCGGCTCGTCACCGGTATCGGGATCTCGGTGCTGCTGCACGGACTGCTGCTGTCGCTGCAGTTCGGGGTTCCAGGCTTCGACAGGGGGCCGAGCGGGCCGATCCAGGTCACGCTGGCGCCGCTGCCTGAACCGGTGCCCGCGCCGGTGCCGGTGCCGGTGCCGGAAACGCCGGCTGCTGCGCTTCCTCCGCTCCCACCTCCGCTACCCGTGCCCGCTCCGCCACCGACACCTGCGCCGGCGACGGGTCTGCGACTGGTCGATCCGCGTCCGCCGGAGCCCGCGGTGGCGACCGTGGTCCCGCCGGCGCCGAAGCCCCGCGCGAAGCCCGCGCGACGCAAGTTGCCCAAACTGCGCGCTCCTGCCGCTACCCCCTTGATCGCCTCGACCGCCCAGCCGGACGCGCCCTTCGTGGTGGCGCCGCCACTGCCCGAGGTCGAACCGGGGCAGGCCCCGAGCACGGTGGCCGACGCCATGTCCGCGCCCGAGACCGAGGTCGCGGCGCGCGAAGACGAGGCGGCGAAGGAAGAAGAAGCCCGCATCGCCGCGGCTGAAGAAGCGCAGCGGCGCGAGGCCGAAGCGGAGCGCCTGCTACGCGAAGAACAGGCGCGCCTGGCGGCCCGGAGGGTCGAAGAAGAGCGCCGGGCGGCCGAGCGCGAACGCGCGGCCCTGGCCCGGCGCGAGGCTGCGCAGCAGGAAGAACAGCGCCGCACCGAGCAGCAACTGGCGCAACGGCGCGAGGCGGAGCAGCGCCTGTTTGACCAGCGTCTTGCCGAACAGCGCCTGGCCGAACAGCGCCTGGCAGAGCAGCGACTGGCCGAACAGCGCGCGGCGGAACAGCGCCAAGTCGAGCAGCAGCTGGCCGAGCGCCGGCTGGCCGAGCAGCGTGCCGCCGAACAGCTGCGCGCAGAGCAGGCCCGCCTCGCCCAGCAGCAGCTGGAAGAGCGCCGGCGCCAGGAGGTCGAACAGCAGCGCATTGCCCAACTGCGCGAACGCGAAGAAGCGCTGGCGCGCCAGGCCCAGCAGCAGCAGGCGGCCGAGCGCCTCGCGGCCGACGACGCCGCGAGGCGCCAGCGCGCCGAGGAACTGGCGCAGCGCCAGGCGGCCGAGGAAGGGGCGCGCCGCCTGGCCGAGGAGCGGGCCAGGGGCGAACGCCTGGCGCGAGAACAGGCCGAAGAAGCGGGACGGCGCGCCGCCGCCGAGCGCCTGCAGGCGCAGGCCTTGCCCGGCGGCGGCGGTCCCGGTCCAGGTGGTCCCGGCAGCGGCAGCGCGGATGGCACCCGTCCCGGCGGCGCCGTCCCGGGCAGCGCCATGGCCAGCCGGGCGCGCGAGCTGCTGCGCGGCCTGACCTTGCCGAACGTGGCCCCGCCGCCGTCGCGGCCGACGGAAGACGCCGGCGGGGCGCGCCGGGACGTGAGTCAGGGCATGTCGTGGCGGTCCGCCAGATGCCGCCGCACCAGCCACGCCGCCCCCAGCAACAGCAGACCCAGCGTCAGGAACACCGCGTCGATCCCGAACGCGAGGCTGATGAAGCCGCCCGCGATCGGGCCGATCGACGCGCCCGCGAAGCGCGACGAATTGTAGAGGCCGACCGCGGTCCCCTTGCCCTGCGCGAACAGGTTGACCAGCATCGCCGACTGCACCGGCAGGCTGCAGCCGAGCAGCAGGCCGTACGCGAGCAGCAGCGCGACCAGCAGCGGGACGTTCATCAGCCCGGTGGCCAGCGCGGCCCAGAACAGCAGCACGTTGCATCCGATCGCGAACGCGCTGGCGCCGACGATGCGCGCGCCGTCCCAGCGCTTGCTCCAGCGGCCGCCGAGGTTGATGCCGGCCAGGATGCCGGCGGTCAGCGGGACGAAGAACAGGCCGCCGGCCGACGTCGAGTGCGGGAAGAAGGTCTGCAGGAGCAGCGGCAGGAACACCAGGAACACGTAGTAGCCGAAGAACTGGCTGAAGCCCAGCACGATGATCGCCAGTGCCGCGCGGTTGGCGAGCACGGCGCCGAGCGCGGCCAGGGTGAAGCGCACCGGCACCAGGTCCGCGGGCAGGGTTTCGGCGAGGCGGCTGCGGTTGTAGAACCACGCTGCGAGCCCGCCGGCCGCCAGCAGCGCGAACGCC
>Ga0209023_10005572_pt1 | contig 13708 bp, 14 predicted proteins | sample LakOneMetagenome_FD_187468 | JGI IMG/M metagenome (GOLD analysis project Ga0209023, IMG submission 187468) | Freshwater and sediment microbial communities from Lake Erie, Canada (SPAdes) (version 2) | ecosystem: Environmental > Aquatic > Freshwater > Lentic | place: Lake Erie, Canada...
TTGGCTACAAGCCGCCAGCCCCCGAGGTCTTCATCCCATGGTCTCGGCCCGCGTTGCCGCCGAGGCCGTCAATGAACTAACATTGAAACCGGACCAGTCAGAAAGGGCCGATCAAGCCGGCGTCCACAAATATCCCGCAGCTCAGATGTCTATCTAAAATAGCAGCGCCTATTGAGACCACATGAATATAGAATATTTCAGCTGGAGATCATCAAGTTTCTGATTGGATCCGCTGACTTTTATCCAGAACGATTGAGCCGCAAATAACTGGCCAGTCCAAGCGATCGCTTTCCTTTTGTGATTTACGCACAAAAAGGCCGGCCCCGATGGGCCGGCCCAATTCTGTGCCGATACGGCGATCAGACGCTCCAGTCGTCGACCGCCTTCTTGGCCTGATCCTTGGTGTAGCCGTAGCGTTCCTGGATCTTGCCTTCGAGCTGCTCGCGCTTGCCGTCGATCTGCGTCAGATCGTCGTCGGTGAGCTTGCCCCATTGTTCCTTGACCTTGCCGGTCATCTGCTTCCAGTTGCCCTGTACGGTGTCCCAGTTCATGCCGATCTCCTGATTGATTGAGGCCGCGCCAAAGAGCGGCCCGCCTCCCGGCAGGCCCAACGCGCTCGATCGTGTGCGGCTGTTCGACGGTCTCCCCGTCCGGGAATAAAACGTCTGCCTCGCGACAGGGTTCCATCAAGCGTGTCGGCAAGTCGCATCGCGGCCGCCTTTCCCTCAAGCCTCCGCCGCAGTAAAAGGCGGCGCGCAAGCCCGCTCAGATTCCCATCCAGAGGCCGCTCATGACCGACATCATTGACATCCATGCCCGCGAAATCATGGATTCGCGCGGCAATCCGACCGTCGAGGTCGATGTCACCCTGTCCGACGGCTCGTTCGGCCGCGCCGCCGTGCCGTCTGGCGCCTCGACCGGCGCGCATGAGGCGGTTGAACTGCGCGACGGCGACAAGAAGCGCTTCATGGGCAAGGGCGTCCTGAAGGCCGTCGACAGCGTGAACGACGCCATCGCCGACGCGCTGATCGGCATGGACGCGACGGATCAGATCGCCATCGACGAGACGATGATCGCGCTCGACAACACGCCCAACAAGGCCAAGCTCGGCGCCAACGCCATTCTCGGCGTTTCGCTGGCCACCGCCAAGGCTGCCGCCGATGCGGTCGGCTTGCCGCTGTTCCGCTATGTCGGCGGCGCGCATGCGCGCACGCTGCCGGTGCCGATGATGAACATCGTCAACGGCGGCATGCATGCCGACAATCCCATCGACTTCCAGGAATTCATGATCCTGCCGGTCGGCGCGCCGTCGCTGAAGGAAGCCGTGCGCTGGGGCGCGGAAGTCTTCCACACGCTGAAGGGCGCGCTGAAGAAGGAAGGCCACAACACCAACGTCGGCGACGAGGGCGGCTTCGCCCCGAACCTGCCGTCGGCGGAAGCCGCGCTCGACTTCTGCATGAAGGCGATCGAGCAGGCTGGTTTTGCAGCCGGCAAGGACATGTTTCTGGGCCTCGATTGCGCCTCGACGGAGTTCTTCAAGAACGGCGCGTATCACTACGAGGGCGAAGGCAAGACGCGTTCGATTGCCGAGCAGGTCGACTATCTCGCCAAGCTCGTCTCGTCCTATCCGATCGTCACGATCGAGGACGGCATGAGCGAGGACGACTGGGAAGGCTGGAAGCTGCTGACCGAGAAGATCGGCGGCAAGTGCCAGCTGGTCGGCGACGATCTGTTCGTCACCAATGTCACGCGGCTTTCGCGCGGCGTCAAGGAGCACATCGGCAATTCGATCCTGATCAAGGTCAACCAGATTGGCTCGCTGACCGAGACGCTGGCCGCCGTCGAAATGGCGCAGCGCGCGGGCTATACGGCGGTCATGTCGCACCGCTCGGGCGAGACGGAAGATTCCACGATCGCGGATCTCTCGGTCGCCACCAATTGCGGGCAGATCAAGACGGGCTCCCTCGCGCGGTCCGACCGGTTGGCGAAGTACAACCAGCTCATCCGTATCGAGGAAGAGCTGGGCTCGCAGGCGGTTTATGCGGGCAGGGCGGCACTGAAGGCGCTTGCGTAAGGCTTAACTCCCTTCTCCCGCGCAGCGGGAGAAGGTGTCACGCGGAACGCGTGACGGATGAGGGCGGCGCCACCGCGCGAATGTCGGTCGTAATCGCAGGTCCCTCACCCGACCCCGCTTCGCGGGGCCACCCTCTCCCGTTTCACGGGAGAGGGAGAGCGCGGCTCAATACATCGCCAGCCGCGTCTTCTTTGCGGCGGCGGATACGCCCGGTCCAGCGCGGCCATATCCTCCGCATCCAGCACAATCTCAAGCGCAGCTGCGTTCGCGCGTAAATGCTCCGGCGAAGACGCTTTCGGTATCGAAATCACATTCGGCGGCGCCAGCAGAAACGCCAGCGCGATCTGCGCCGGCGTCGCGCCATGCTTGGCCGCAATCGGTTCCAGCGCGGCATGATCTGCGAGGTCGCCGCGATCCACCGGGCTGTAGGCCATCAGCGGCATGTTTCGCGCGGCCATCCATGGCGCGAGGTCGAATCCCACGCCGCGCGTGTTGAGATTGTAGAGGACCTGATTGCTGGCGGAGGCGGCGCCGCCCTTCGCCGCGACGACCTCTTCCATATCCTCGAGATCGAAATTGCTGACGCCCCAGCGCAAAATCTTGCCCTCGGCTTTCAGCCTCTCGAACCCCGCAATCGTCTCCGCGATCGGATGCGATCCCGGCCAGTGCAGCAGATACAGGTCGAGCCGGTCGGTCTTCAGCCGCTTCAAGCTGCGCTCGCAGGCGGCCTGCACGCCCACGCGACTCGCGTTGTGCGGATAGACTTTCGAGACCAGAAAGACCTCGTCACGGCGGCCTGTGATGGCCTCGCCGACCAGCGTTTCCGCGGCGCCCTCGCCGTACATTTCGGCGGTGTCGATCAGCGTCAGGCCGTGGTCGAGGCCCTCGCGCAGCGAACGGATTTCGTCGGCGCGGCGGGCGCGATCTTCAGCCATTTCCCATGTGCCCTGGCCGAGCGCGCAGACGGCGCCGCCATCGGGGAAGCGCACGCTCCGGGCCATTAGGGCGCGCTCGGCGCGGCCGCGATTCGCCGGCCGATCAGGACGCGGAACAGCGTGTATTGCACGATAAACGCCATGATCTTCAGGCCCGGCGCGATGGCAAACACCATGATGCCCCAGATTTTCGTATCGCCGGTCAGCGCGGCGGCGACGACGCCGGCGCCGGTCAGAAACATCAGGCCCGCCCACCAATATCCCGCCGCGACCGGAAGGTCGGGCGCGCGCTCCATGACGATGGCTGGCATGTAGCGGGTCATCCATCCGCGCTTCAGCATGATCGCGCCAATGCCGAAATGGGCGAGGCTCGGCTTGACCAGCACGAAGCGGGAATCGCCGGTGTAGAGGGTGGCTGCGCCGAGCAGGATGATGAGGGCGAGGCTCGCGTAGGAGATCGTCGTCATCTGGTAGCCACGGCTCTTGGCCCAGATGAACTGGCCGATCGCGCCGGCGATAGCGACGCCGGTGGCGATGGCGATGCTGCCGGTCGATATCCACACGACCACGAACAGGATGGTCGCGAAGAAATCGCCGCCAAGCCGCTGGAATACGCTTTTCATGAAATGGCCTCCGCCCCTTTGCATCTAAGCGGCAGGGGTGGATGCGGCAAGCGCGGAGGCCGGCGGTCCCGGCTGGATCGGGCGCAATTGGAGATGCCGGACATCAACGAACAGGCTGACTTGGCGCACAAACCCGGCTAAACCCTGCCGCCATGAGCATGGAAAAAACCTTCGATCCCAAATCCGTCGAAAGCCGCATCGCGGCTGCGTGGGAGGAGGCCGGCGCCTTCAAGGCGGGCCGGCCGGAGCGGGCGGGCGCCGAGCCCTATTGCATCGTCATTCCGCCGCCGAACGTCACCGGCAACCTGCACATGGGCCACGCGCTCAACAACACGCTGCAGGACATTCTCTGCCGGTTCGAGCGGATGCGCGGCAAGGACGTGCTGTGGCAGCCGGGCACCGATCACGCGGGCATCGCCACGCAGATGGTGGTCGAGCGGCAGATGATGGAGCGGCAGGAGCCGGGCCGCCGCGATATCGGCCGCGAGGCGTTTCTGGAGAAGGTCTGGGCGTGGAAGGCCGAGTCGGGCGGAGCGATCGTCCAGCAGTTGAAGCGTCTCGGCGCCTCCTGCGACTGGTCGCGCGAGCGCTTCACCATGGACGAGGGCCTGTCCAAGGCCGTCGCCAAGGTGTTCGTGCAACTTTACCGTGACGGGCTGATCTACAAGGACAAAAGGCTGGTCAACTGGGACCCGAAGCTGCTGACCGCGATCTCGGACCTCGAGGTCGTGCAGGTCGAGACCAAGGGCTCGCTCTGGTATTTCAAATATCCCGTCGTGGATGGCTCGGGACATGAGACCGGCGAGCATATCGTCGTCGCCACCACGCGTCCGGAGACGATGCTCGGCGACTCGGGCGTCGCCGTTCATCCCGACGACGAACGCTACATGGAGCTCGTGGGAAAACGCGTGCGTCTGCCGCTGGTCGGGCGCCTCATCCCGATCGTCGCGGATGAATATTCCGATCCCGAAAAGGGCACAGGCGCGGTCAAGATCACGCCGGCGCACGACTTCAACGACTTCGAGGTCGGCAAGCGGCATAATCTGAGTCAGATCAGCATTCTGGACCCGGAAGCTCGCATTTCGATTCAAGACAATGTGGCCTTCCTGGAGGACGTGCCGGAGAGCGCGGAGCTCTCCGAGACGCTGTCCAGGCTGCACGGCCTTTCCCGCGAAGCTGCGCGAAAAGCGGTCGTGGAAATGCTTGAGGCGCGCGAGCTGGTCGAGAAGATCGACCCGCATGTGCTGCAGGTCCCGACCGGTGACCGCTCAAACGTCGTGATCGAGCCCTATCTGACCGACCAATGGTACGTCGACGCCAAGACGCTGGCGCAGCCGGCGCTCGCCGCCGTGCGCTCGGGCGAAACGACCTTTGTCCCGAAGAACTGGGAAAAGACCTATTTCGACTGGCTCGACAACATCCAGCCGTGGTGCATCTCGCGCCAGCTGTGGTGGGGCCACCAGATTCCGGCCTGGTATTCGGGCTGGGGCGGCGTCTATGTCGCCGAGACCTACGAGGAGGCGCTGGTCCAGGCGCTGACCGACGCCACCGAGCGCGAGATTCTCGATGATGTGGAAGCCGGCCGGATCGCCGAGCATCCCGACCGCCACCCGGATTTCATCACACGCGACGAGGACGTGCTCGACACCTGGTTCTCGTCGGCGCTCTGGCCGTTCTCGACGCTGGGCTGGCCCGAGGAAACGAAGGAAGTCGCGCGCTACTACCCGACGTCCACGCTCGTCACCGGCTTCGACATCATCTTCTTCTGGGTCGCCCGGATGATGATGATGGGCATGCATTTCATGGACAAGGCGCCGTTCAAGGACGTCTACATCCACGCGCTCGTCCGCGACGAGAAGGGCGCGAAGATGTCGAAGTCCAAGGGCAACGTCATCGATCCCTTGAACCTGATCGACCAGTTCGGCGCCGACGCGCTGCGCTTCACGCTTGCCGCCATGGCCGCGCAGGGCCGCGACATCAAGCTGGCGACGCAGCGTGTCGAGGGCTACCGAAATTTCGCGACCAAGCTCTGGAACGCCTCGCGCTTTGCCGAGATGAATTCCTGCGCGCGCGTTGCAGGCTTCGATCCGAAGACTGTGAAGGCGCCGATCAACCGCTGGATCGTCGGCGAAGCATCGGCTGCCGTCACCGAGACGACGGCGGCAATCGAGGCCTATCGCTTCAACGATGCGGCGAATGCCGCCTACCGCTTCGTCTGGAATGTGTTCTGCGACTGGTATCTCGAACTCGCCAAGCCGCTGTTCATGGGCGATGACGAGGCTATGAAGGCCGAGACGCGGGCGACTGCGGCCTGGACGCTCGATGTCATCTTCAAGCTGCTGCACCCGTTCATGCCGTTCCTCACCGAGGAATTGTGGGCGATCAAGGGCGCCGAAGGGCCGGCGCGCAAGAGCCTGCTCGTGCTCGCCAGCTGGCCGCAGCTCGACGGCCTCGCCAATCCCGACGCCGAGGCTGAGGTCGGCTGGGTGGTCGATCTCGTGACGGAAGTCCGTTCGGTGCGCTCGGAAATGAACGTGCCAGCTGGCGCGCAAATCCCGGTCGTGCTGGTCGGCGCGGACGCCGCCGCCAAGCAGCGCGCCACCGATTGGGGCGACACGATCCGCCGCCTCGCGCGCATTTCGGAGATCACTTTCGGAACGGCTGCGCCCGCGGGCTCCGCGCAGATGCTGGTGCGCGGCATGACAGTCGCCATGCCGCTTGCAGGCACGATCGACGTTGCCGCGGAAAAGGCGCGGCTCGCCAAGGAGATCGGCAAGATCGACGGCGACGCCAAAAAGATCGAGGCGAAGCTCGGCAATGCCGATTTCGTGTCGCGCGCGAAGGAAGAAGTGGTCGAAGAGAATCGCGAGCGTCTGGAAGAAGCGCGCGCGAAGATCGCGAAGCTGAAAGCGGCGCTGGAGCGGCTAGGCTGAGGCCCGCAGCTATTCCGTGACCTTGGCCTCGAAGTCCTTGGGTTCGATAGCCCTCGGTTCGATCGTCTTCGGCTGCGCCTTGCGCTTGCGGACGGCCGGCTTCGCGCCGTTCGGCGCAGTGTCGGCGACGACGACCGGCGCATAGGCGACGCCGGGATTGCGGCTCGCCTTTTCGAGGCTCGCCAGTTCGTCGCGCGCCTTGGTCAGCGGCTCGAAATCCTCGCGGCCGTGCGTGCCGCCGGCGCCGCGATAGACCAGAAAGCCCTCTGGCGTAACGACCACGTCGCCACGGCGCAGCGTCTTGTCTTCCGAGAAATGCGCGACCGAGCCGACGCTCGCGCCTGACGGCGGGGCGATGGCGGCCTGTTTGGCGCCATGCGAGGAGGCGGCGGCCGAATGCTTGCGCTTGGCCTTCACGACGGGGCCTTGGCTCCGCTCGATCAGATTTTCGAGCGTGGGCTGCGGCTGCGGGGTCGGCTGCGGACGGCAGCCGCCGAACAGGAACTGGATGGGATTGCAGGCGAGCGCCGCGCCGGGCGCGAAGGCCGCGGCTGCGAAGACGGACGCGGCGAGGATGCGCGCGCGGAACGGAGACTGGATCATCACAAATCCCGGTGGACGAAAATGTGAAACGTGAACTCACAAAACGCTGCGACGCCTGGACACATCCGGCGTCGCGCGACTTGTCTCAAGTCACTTTCGTCACCCGGTTCTACGCTGCGCCGATCCTATTGGTTCGACGCGAGCCGGATGGCGCGGCGCAGGGCCACCAGACCGCTCTTTTCGCCGGAGGTCGTCACGATCTCCGTGATAGCGGCGGTCCTGGGCTGCATGCTGGCCTTTTCAAGCTGGGCCAGCGCGCTGCCATCTTGCGCGATCGGGGTAAACCGATTGTTGCGAAACACGCGGAAACCTTCCGTGGTCACGACAATATCTCCCGCACGGAGCGTCGGGTCGGCGGCAAAGCGCGCGATCGAGCCGACAGGCGCCTCGGCCTTCATGACGACCGACTTGCGGACTTCCGGCTTCTTCTGCTCGCCGGCCTTGTTGGCGGCCTGCTTGCGGGCGTCGGCGGCGGGCTTCTTCGCATGGGCCTGCGGCAGCGGCTTGCGGGAGGCCTGCGGCGTGACATCCATCGGCTCGTAGGCCGGCAGGGCCGGAGCGACACGGGCTTGCGTGCAGCCGCCGAACAGCAGCGTCAGCGGATTGCAGTCATTGGCCGAAGCGGGCGCAGCGGAAGCAGCCAGACCGACGAGGGCCGCGACGCAGAGAGCGGTCTTGCGGGCGGCGGTCTTGAAGGAAGCGATGCGGGTCATGTGCGTGATCTCCTGCATCTGACTAAACGTCATCGCAGGGCTCGCCGATGTACGATCGCGCACATTGTGATCGCCGGCGCCATTTCCGTGATTGCCGCTTCGGTCGGCTATCGACGCCGGTCGGCGACCGACTGGAGGCGGGTCGTATCTCTCGGGAGACCGCGCATGCTGGCCTTTTCCAGCGCGACCAGCTTGCTGTCCTTCTGCGTGATCGCCTGGAAGTCGCCGTGCCGGTAGACCTTGAAGCCGTCATTAGTCACGACGATATCGCCGCTGCGCAGCGTCGAATCCTGTCGGAACAGGGCCAGTGAGCCGACCGGCGCTTCGGAGGATGGTTCGAGAGGCTTGTTGTCGCCTGCTGTCCGCGCCGCAATCTCCGCGTCTTCCTTGCGTGGACGACGCACATGCTCGATGGGGCGACGATGAACCGGGCGCAGTCGCGGCTCGAAGTCGCGCGGAATGTAGGCCGGCCGGAAGACCTCGAGCCGACAGGCGCCGAACAGCGCCTCGATTGGATTGCAGGCGAGGGCCGCTTCCGGCGCCAGCAGAGCGGAACCCATTAAGATTCCAGCGAAAAGTATTCCCTTGCGTGTCATGCCCGGAGAACGCCCCCGGCGCGGGGCGGTTCCTGATTCCGGCAAATAAACGGCGCGTGCGCCTCTAGCCGAGGCCGGGAATCGCGACGCCCAGGGTCGAGAGAATCAGCACCACGTTGAGCGCCAGAACGATGGCCGCGCCGACGATCGCCGCGATCTGCACAGCCCGCCCGTTGGCGTGCTCGCCCATGATGTCGCGCCGGCCCGTGAACAGCAGCAGGGCGATCATCGGGATCGGCAGGGCAATCGACAGGACCACCTGGCTCATCACCAGCGCCTGCGTCGAATCAACGCCCATGCCGACAATGACGAAGGCGGGCGCCATGGTGACCAGCCGGCGGATCCAGATCGGGATCGAGAAGCCGACGAAGCCTTGCATGATGACCTGACCGGCCATGGTGCCGACCACCGAACTCGCCACGCCGGAGGCCAGCAGGGAAATCAGGAAGGCCGAGGCTGCAAAGCCGCCCAGTAGGGGGGTGAGCGTGTGATAGGCGGTCTCGATCTCGGCTACTTCCGAATGGCCGGCGTGAAAAGCGGCCGACGCCATCATCACCATCGCCAGATTGGTGGCGCCGGCGACCGAGAGAGCCACGATCACCTCGATATTGGAGATGCGCACGAGTTTGCGGCGCTCGCCGGCGTCGCGGGTGGGCGTGCGCGACTGGGTCAGGCTCGAATGCAGGAAGACCGCATGCGGCATGACGGTCGCGCCGATAATGCCGACGGCAAGCATGAGCGCGCGCGAATCCTCGATGCGCGGCGAGACGGCGGCCTTGGCGGCGCCCTTCCAGTCGACCGGCGCGAGAAAGAGTTCGGCGAGATAGCAGAGCGCGATAGTGGCGACGAAGGCGCCGACGATCAGTTCGATCGGCCGGAAACCCTGCCGCTCGAAGGCGAGGATGCCGTAGATGACGATGGCGACGACTACCATGCCCCAGATGAGCGGCAGGCCAAACAGCAGCGACAGGCCGATGGCGCCGCCGAGAAATTCCGCGAGATCCGTCGCCATGGCGGCGATCTCGCTGACGACCCACATGACGTAGGCGACAGGCTTGGGGAACTGCTCGCGGCACATTTCCGCGAGATTGCGACCGGTGACGATGCCGAGCTTTGCTGAGAGCGCCTGGAACAGCATGGCCACGAGATTGGCCATGACCACGACCCAGAGCAGGCCGTAGCCATATTGCGCGCCGGCCTGAATGTTGGTCGCGAAATTGCCGGGGTCCATGTAGGCGATGGAGGCGACAACCGCCGGGCCGAGGAAGGCCAGATAGGAGCGCAGGCCGCGCGGCGCGCCCGACAGGATGGCGCGGGCGTCGTCCTGCGCGCGCGACGTCAGCGTGCTGGCGGCTCTCTGGTCCATGCGTGGAGCAAACCTCTGTTTGTAGCCTCGGCTACAATTGGGCGACACGGCGTGAAAATCAACCCCGATTGAAATTTCGCCGCAATGGGGACTATTCTGCCCGACAGGTCAGCACCATGCCCAAATCGAAATCCTACAATCTCGTCGCCGAACCGGCGGACCTTCCGCCGGAGGCCGACCAGGCGCACCGATTCGAGAAGGCGCGCAGCGCCCAGTCGACGGCGCTGCTCGAGGATTATGCCGAGCTGATCTCCGATCTCATCGGCACGGAGGGCGAGGCCCGCCCGACGGATATTGCCCGGCGGCTCGGCGTGTCGCACGCGACCGCGATCAAGAGCATCGCGCGGCTGAAGCGCGAGGGGCTGGCGACCTCGAAACTTTATCGGGGCGTATTCCTGACGCCGGCCGGCGAAATGCTGGCGCGGCGGGTGCGCGCGCGCCACCGGCTGGTGGTGGATCTGCTGATGGCGGTCGGCGTGCCGCAAGAGGCGGCGGAGGTCGATGCGGAGGGGATCGAGCACCACGTTTCCGAAGAGACGCTGCGGGCTTTCGCCAAATATCTGGGGCGCGCCTGACGCCAGGACGGCGCAGATGGTGGCGGCGGCGTCGCAGTTTGTGTCTTATGCGCAACAGGCTGAAATCAACTGACAAAGGCCCCATTCGTAAAATCAAGACGCCGCTTTTCAGCCATAAACCACGCGCTAATCTCTCCGCGTTAAGAGCGTAGAGGGCAGCAGGCGCATCCGTTCGCGGAGCGAAATCTAAGCCCTGAAAATGGTGTGTTGCGCCAAAGCCTCACCCGTGAGTCCGAAATGTTCGCCCCGCGAACAGGCTGGACCTGAGGCGCGCAGGGTGTTCGCGTGTTCGTTCCTCGACATCGCCGGGCCCTGCATCGCCTCTCCTGCGGCTGAAGCTGCACGGGCGGCGAGAGCGACAGACCGGCGCTGTGGGGGCGTCTGAAGGGTCTTGGCGGCGTGGCCGCAAGATGGTGTCGATGGTGAAGGTCGTTCGAGTCAGTCTGGTCGTCGCCTGCGGTCTGTTCCTGACCGCCGGGTCTGCGTTCGCCTTCGAGGGCGAACAGCGGGTCGCCGACGCGCGCGGCGCGCAGCACAAGTACAAGGACGCCGAACAGGCGCTGGCCGCCGGTATCGCCTCCTATCGCAATGGCGACGCCAAGAATTCCGTCGAGCCGCTGACCTATGCCGCCCAGGGCGGCGCCGCGCTGGCGCAGTGGAAGCTCGGCAAGATGTACGCCTCGGGCGACGGCGTCGCGGCCGACGACTACAAGGCCTACAAGTATTTCCTGCAGATCGTGCAGAACTACGACGAGGACGACACGCCGCGGCGCGAGATTTCCGTCGTCGCCAGCGCCTTCGTCGCGGTCGGCGCGTACAACCTCAACGGCATTACCGACGCAGGCATGAAGCCGAACCCGGCGCGCGCCCGCGAAATGTTCCAGTATGCCGCGACCAATTTCGGCGACGCCGACGCGCAGTACAATCTGGCGCGCATGTATCTCGACGGCGCCGGTATCGAGAAGGACGCCCGCCAGGCCGCGCGCTGGCTGCGCCTTGCGGCCGAGAAGGGCCACACGCCCTCGCAGGCGATGCTCGGGCATCTTCTTTTCACCGGCCCGGAGGGTGTCGTGAAGCAGCGCGCGCAGGGGCTGATGTATCTGACGCTGGCGCGCGAATCGGCGAACGATCCGGCAGGCGACAAGTGGATCGTCGATCTCTACGAGAAGGCCATGCGCGATGCGACGGACAATGACCGTCAGGCGGCGGCTGTCTATCTCGAAGGCTATATGAAGAAGCGGTGAGGCTCCGGTTGTGTCATCCCGGACGGCCAAAGGCCGATCCGGGAACCAGCGAGAATCTTCGCTGCCTCTGGATCCCGGCTCTCCGCTCCGCTTCGGCCGGGATGACATAGGTTTCGGCTATCCCCGGAACATCGCCCGGATCGGCACATGGTCCGACGGCTTTTCCTTCGACCGCATGTCCTTGTCGATCGCCACAGAGTCCAACCGGTCCGCGGCCTGCGGCGAGAGCAGCAGGTGGTCGATGCGGATGCCGTTGTTCCGCTGCCAGGCGCCGGCCTGATAGTCCCAGAACGTGTACAGGCCGGCGGCGTCCGAACAGGCGCGCAACGCGTCCGTGAAGCCGAGATTGACCAGCGCGCGAAAGCGCTTGCGGGTGTCGGGCAGGAAGAGCGCGTCGCCGGTCCAGGCTTCCGGGTGCTTGGCGTCCTCGGGCGCGGGGATGACATTGTAGTCGCCAGCCAGAACCAGCGGCTCCTCCAGCGCCAGCAGGTCGCGCGCATGCGCCTTCAGCCGATCCATCCAGGCCCATTTGTAGGTCGTCTTCTCCGTGCCGGCGGGATTGCCGTTCGGCAGGTAGATAGAGACGACGCGCATGATGGCGCCGGCCTCGTCCTGCGTCAGCGCCTCCAGATAGCGGGACTGCTCATCTTCGGCGCCGGGCAGGCCGCGCTGCGTTTCCTCGAGCGGGCGCTTCGACAGGATGGCGACGCCGTTCCAGCTCTTCTGGCCCTGAACAAGCGCGTTGTAGCCGGCGTCTTCGATTTCCTGCCGCGGGAACTGCTCGTCCGTGCATTTCAATTCCTGCAGGCAGAGCACGTCGGGCGCCTGCTCCTTCAGATAGTCGAGCAGCAGCGGCAGGCGCAGGCGCACCGAATTGATGTTCCACGAGGCGACGATCATGCGCGATTCCTTCTTCGGCCGATCGTAGCAGAACGGCGGGCCATCCCGCGACGTTCCCCGCTTGGCCTGAGGCCGTGCGGCGTGGTCTAAAGCCGGGGGAGGCCCAGATGTCCGAACTTGAAAAACTGGCCGCGCAGGTTGCGCAGAAGCTGATCGCGCGGCGCGAACTGATCGCTGTATCCGAATCCTCGACCGGCGGACTGATTTCCGCCGCGCTGCTGGCCGTGCCCGGCGCGTCGGCCTTCTACATCGGCGGCGCGGTGGTCTACACGGCCCGCGCCCGCGCCGCGCTGGTTGGGATCGAGAGAGCCGACGTCGAGGGCATGCGCTCGGCGAGCGAACCCTATGCGCAGCTTCTGGCCCGCCGGACGCGCGAATTGATGCGGTCGGGCTGGGCGATCGCCGAAACCGGGGCGGCTGGCCCGACCGGCAATGCCTATGGCGACGCCGCCGGCCATACAGTGGTGGCGATCAGCGGCCCGGTCGAGCGCGTGCGGACGCTCGAGACGGGTTCGAGCGACCGGCGCGCCAACATGGACGCCTTTGCCCGCGCCGCGCTGGAATTGCTGGACGAAGCGCTGTAAACGGGCGGCTCAGATTTCGAGGATTCTCATGACCGACACGCCGCCCGACCGCCTCTCCGTCGACCCGCGCAGCCCGTTCTACAACGAGGACGTGCTCGCCCGCGACGTGGGCATTCGCTTCAAGGGCGTCGAGAAGACGAACGTCGAGGAATATTGCGTCAGCGAGAACTGGGTGCGGGTGTCCGTGCCCAATTCAAAGGACAGGCGCGGAAATCCGCTGACGTTGAAGCTGACCGGCACGGTCGAGCCGTATTACAAGACGCAGGCCTGAGCGCGCCTCAAGGCCGCTTCAGGAAGCCGATCGTCTTGGCGTGCAGGCTCTGCACATACAGCCCGTCGATCCGCTCGGCCGCGCTCGTCGCCTCGGGATAGGCGCCTGCGGGATCCTGCAGGTCCTCGACGACCTTGCCGTCTTCGGTAAACGCGAAAATATGCCCATAGGCTGGCGGGATCGGCCAGAGCGCGCGCGGCAGGCGCATGATGGCGGCGCGTACGAACGGCTTGTCGGCGAGCTTGTCGATCAGCGTATTGCGCGGCTTGGTGAGCCCGACCCAGAGTTTCG
>Ga0209023_10005573_pt1 | contig 13706 bp, 12 predicted proteins | sample LakOneMetagenome_FD_187468 | JGI IMG/M metagenome (GOLD analysis project Ga0209023, IMG submission 187468) | Freshwater and sediment microbial communities from Lake Erie, Canada (SPAdes) (version 2) | ecosystem: Environmental > Aquatic > Freshwater > Lentic | place: Lake Erie, Canada...
CGGGCGCGGGGGGGAGCGGGCTTCCAAGCCGAGTCAGCTGGTCGCCGACGACATCGCGATCGAGATGGAGGAGGGGCGCCGGTTCGCCTCCCGCGGGGGCCTGAAGCTCGAGGCGGCGCTCGACGAACTCGGCATCGACGTGAGCGGGCTCGACTGCCTCGACGTCGGGGCTTCGACGGGGGGGTTCACCGACTGCCTGCTGCAGCACGGCGCCGCTCGTGTGATCGCGCTCGACGTCGGCTCGGGGCAGCTCGACTGGGGACTGCGCAACGACGAGCGGGTGGTCGTCATGGAGGGCGTGAACGCCCGTCACCTGGAGGCCGGGAGCCTGCCGTGGGCGGCCGCCCTCGCGGTGATCGATGTCAGCTTCATCTCAACCGCCAAGATCCTCGAGCCGGTCGCGGCCGCCATCGCCGATGATGGGGAGGTGCTCGCGATGGTCAAACCCCAGTTCGAGCTCGGCAAGGGCCGGGTCGGCAAGGGCGGTGTGGTCCGCTCCGGAGAGGATCGCCGCGAGGCAGTCGTGAACGTCGTCGACGCGGCAGCCCGCCTCGACCTGGTGCTGCGCGGCGTCGCACCTGCCGGCGTCCCAGGTCCCAAGGGCAACCAGGAGTTCTTCGTTCGTCTCGGTCGCGACGGCGGGGTCGCAGATCCGCAGCGACTGATCGACGGGGTGGTCGAATGAGACGGATCGCCGTCTTCACCCACTCGCGGCCCAGCAACACCGAAGCGGCGATCATCGCCGCCGCCCGCGCCGCCGAGCGGGCGGGATGTGAGCTCGTGGTCGCCGAGCGGGATCGGCCGAGCGGCGGCTCCCGGGGCGGCGAGCTCGACGGCGTGACGTTCGTCGACGAGCTCCCGGCCGACGTCGACCTCTGCATCACCCTGGGGGGCGACGGGACGATCCTCCGGGCCCTGCGCCGCTACGCGACGCTGAACGTGCCGGTCTTCGGCATCAACTACGGAACCGTCGGCTTCCTCGCCGCGGCCGAGGCGTCGGAGCTTGAGGTCGGCCTCGCCCGTGCCATCGGAGGCGACTTCGAGACCGTGTCCCTGCCCGGCCTCGACGTCGAGGTCGGCGGCGAGCGGCATATCGCCGTCAACGATGTCTCCTTCACCCGTCGCCCGCATCACCGCGTCGCCGAGCTCAGCTACAGCGTCGGAGGCCGCGAGGTCGGGCGCGTGCGCTGCGACGGGCTCGTCGCGGCGACCCCCGCCGGCTCCACCGGCTACAACCTCGCCAACAACGGCCCGATCCTGGCGTGGGGTGTGGAGGGGTACGTCGTGAGCTTCATCGCGCCGCACACGCTCACCGCGCGCGCCCTCGTCGTCGCCCCCGGCGACCTGCTCCACGTCGCGAACGTCGGCGAGCGGGATTCGGTCGACGTCGGCGTCGACGGTGTCGAGACGGCCGAGATCGACCCCGGAGAGGAGGTCGTCGTCGGCTTCCGCGACGGCCTCGCGCTCCTGGCCCAGCTCGAGGGGGACACCTTCTACAAGCGCATCCGGGAAAAGTTCGGCCGCCTGGCGCACTGAGGCGGTCGCGCCTGCAAAGAAGCTCCCGCAAACGGGCGGTCCGTCGGCGGCGGTTGCTATCCCACGGGGGATGCTGCGTGAGCTTCGAATCGAGAATCTGCTGCTGATCGAGCGGGCCGAACTGCGCTTCGGCCCGGGCCTGAACGCGATCACCGGCGAGACCGGGGCCGGCAAGACCGTCCTCGCCCATTCGCTGGACCTGTTGATGGGGGGCCGACCGCGGAGCGCGATCGTCAGGCCGGGTGCCGAGGAGGCGTGGGTGGAGGGGACGTTCGAGTTCCCGCCGGGCTTGCTCGACGACCCTGAGCTGGGCGAGTTGGCGGAACGGCTGCCGCCAGGCGAGGAGGTCGTGCTCGCACGTCGCGTATCGGCTGGTTCGGGGCGGTCCTCGGCATTCGTGGCCGGGCGGTCGGCTTCCGCGGCCGACCTCCGCATCCTCGGCTCGCGGCTACTCGCTTTCTACGGGCAGCACGAGCACCGCAAGCTGATGCTGACCGCCGCTCAGGCCGAGATCCTCGACGGATTCGCCGGGAAGGACCATCTGGATCTGCGCGCCGAGTACCGCGCCGCCCACGCCGAGGTCGCCGGCCTGATCCGCGAGCGGGACGAGCTCGAGGCCCGCGAGGGGGCACGCGAGCGGGACATCGACCTGCTGCGCTTCGAGCTCGGGGAAATCGATGAGGCCGCGATCGAGGCCGACGAACAGGATTCATTGGAGACCGAACGCAATCGGCTCCGCCACGCCGAGTCGCTCCGCGACGGCGCCGGAACCGCGCTGCTTGCGATCGCGGGCGGGGAGGAGGGGGGCGGCGCCACCGGCATGCTGGCCGAAGCCGAAGCCGCTCTGGGCCGGGGCGCGGGCGTCGACCCGGCCCTCGACGCCCTCTCCGAGCGTGCCGTCGCCGCCGGGGTCGAGCTGACCGACCTTGCGGGGGAGCTGCGTTCCTATCTGGACGGGGTGGACGCCGACCCGGGCCGCCTCGAGAGCATCGAGACGAGGCTTGACGCGATCGACCGCCTGATGCGCAAGCACGGCGGCAGCGTCGAGGCCGTCCTCGCGCATGCCGAGCACTGCCGGACCGAGCTCGATCGCCTGGAGCGGGCGGCTGAGCGCGGCGGCGAGTTGACCGCGGCCATCGCCGAGGCCGAGGCACGCCGGGAGAAGCTCGGCGCGAAGCTGACGAAGTCGCGTCGCGCGGCCGCTCCCAAGCTCGAGAAGAAGGTTGCCGCCGAGCTGGCCGAGCTGGCGATGGACGGCGCTCGCCTCGAGGTCGGTCTCGAACCGGTTCCCGGCGGCTACGCGCCCTCCGGATGTGAGGCGGTCGAGCTTCGCGTGGCCACGAACCCCGGGATGCCGATCGCGCCGCTCAGCGACGCTGCCTCCGGCGGTGAGCTCTCGCGGGTGATGCTCTCGCTCTCCGGCCTGGGCCATGCCGCGGAGGTCGGGACGCTCGTCTTCGACGAGATCGACGCCGGCGTCGGCGGGAAGGTCGCCCGCCGGGTCGGGGAGCGGCTCAAATCCCTCGGCGAGGACCGCCAGGTCGTCTGCATCACCCACCTCGCGCAGGTCGCCTCCCTCGCTTCGACGCACTTCCGCGTCGAGAAGGAAGCGAGCGGCGCCGCGACCGTCGCGCGCGTCGAGGCGGTCTCCGGAGACGAGCAGCTGGCCGAGATCGTGCGCATGCTCGGCGCCGACTCCGGCGACGAGGCCGCCAGCCGCCATGCGCGGGAACTGCTGACGGCGGCATAGGCCACCTAGGCGGATAATCGGGCCGATGAGCTCGGGAGGCAGACTGCGCAGCATGCTGACCAGGCGCGCCCAGGTGGAAGTCGACCGCGATCCCGATCGCGTCGTCGTCGGCCCCGCGCGGCTCGGCAAGAAGACGAAGGACCTCGTCAAGCGCCTCGAGCTCGGCGAGATCGCCGTCATCGACCACGCCGACCTCGACCGGATCGCCGCCGAAGACCTGGCGGTCTCCGGGATCGGCGCCGTGATCAACGTCGCCCGCTTCTCCACCGATCGCTATCCGAACGTCGGTCCGCTGATGATCGCCCGCGCCGGGATCGTCCTGATCGAGGCCGACGGCGCGCCGCTGTTCGAGACCCTGAGCAACGGCGACGTGATCGAGCTCGACGGGGGCGACATCCTGATGTCGGGCCAGCGGATCGCCGCTGGTGTGAGGCCCTCGCTCGCCGATCTCGAGCAGCGGCTGTCCGAGCAACGCAGCCGCATCGACACCGCGATCGCGGACTTCGCGACCAACACCCTCGAGCACGTCCGCGAGGAGAGCGGCCTGCTCTCGGGGGAGATCGAGCTGCCCCCGACGCGGACGCGCTTCGACGGTCGCCACGTCCTGATCATCGTCCGCGGCCCCACCTACCGCGAGGACCTCGCCGCGCTCAATGCCTACATCCGCGACGTCAAGCCGCTGATAATCGCCGTCGACGGCGGGGCGGACGCCGTGCTGAGGGCCGGGCTCAAGCCCGACGTCATCCTCGGCGACATGGACAGCGCCACCGACGGGGCGTTGCGCTGCGGAGCCGAGCTGATCGTCCACGCCTACCCGGACGGCCGTGCGCCCGGGCAGGAGCGACTCGTGGAAGCCGGACTCGAGCATCTCTCGATTCCGGCGGCTGGCACCAGCCAGGACGTGGCGATGCTGCTCGCCCACGAGAAGGGCGCCCAGCTGATCGTCATGGTCGGCGCCCACTTCAACCTGATCGAGTTCCTGGACAAGAACCGCGCCGGTATGTCGTCGACGTTCCTGACCCGCCTGCGCGTCGGCGAGACCCTCGTCGACGCCAAGGGCGTGAGCCGGCTCTACCGGCCCGGCATCGGCGGGTTCGGCGTCGGTCTGTTCGTCGTCGCCTTCCTGCTGCTGATCGTCGTGATAGTGATCGCCTCGCCGGGGCTCGACAACGTCTTCCAGCTGCTCTGGATCAAGATCAAGGACGCGGTCGGTGCCTGAGCATCCGGACCGAGCGGCTGGCCGCGTACGGCCGTGTCTCCTGACAGTCTTGGGCGGGCATGGGCTATAGCGGTCGTTACCACGCTGCCTCCCTGGCAGCCGTCTTCATCGCGCTCGCGATCGGGATCCTGATCGGCATCGGGCTCGCCGACGACGTCGTCTCCAGCGCCTCCGAGGAACTCGAGACGAGCCTGCGCTCCGACCTCAGCGACGCCGAGAATCGCGCGGACGACCTGCAATCCCAACTCGACCGCGAGGACCGGTTCAGCGACCAGGTCCTGACCCCGCTGCTCGCCGGCCGGCTGGCGGGCCAGAAAGTCGCCCTGATCGAGTTCGGCGATGTCTCCGACGAGCTCGCCTCCGACGCGCGGGACGCAGTCGAGACGGCCGGTGGCGACCTGAGCTCGATCGCCCGGATCGCACGTCCGCCCGACGCGGAGGCTCTGATCGACGGCCTGCCGCCGCGATTCGCGAAGCTCCGCCGAGACCCCGATCAGCTCGCCGCGCTCGGGAAAGCGCTCGGCACCGGGATCGCCCGCAACGGGCCGATCGTCGAAGCGCTCAAGCCGGCGCTGTTCGAATCGTTCACGGGGGATCTGCAGGGAGCCGATCGCGTGATCGTCGCCCGCTCCGACACCGCCGGCCTCGAGTCCGCCGACCGTGAGGCGACTTCGACGTTCGAGGACGCGGTGATCGCCGGCATCGACGACCGGGCGCTTGCCACCGTCGGCGCCGAGCTGACCACGACCGACCCGAGCACGCTCGCCCCCTTCATCGACGCCGGCATCCCGACGGTCGATCACCTCGACCTCCCCGCCGGCAAGGTGAGCCTCGTCTACGCGCTCGACGGGATCGACGGCAACTACGGGGTCAAGGACGAGGCGCGGAGCCTCCTGCCCGACTTCGGGCGCAGTTCGTCGACCTCCGAGTCGCCGTGACCATCGCCGGGCTGGTCGTCTCGGCGGCCCTGGCGATCTGGCTCCTGCCCACCTGGGCATCGGACATGCTCAGGCAGGGCCTGACGCGCGAGAACTGGCGCGGCCGGACCGTCGCTTTCCCGTCGGGGGCGCTCGTGGTGTCGGTCTCGGTGATCGCGCTCGTGCCGCTCGCCGTCCTCAACGATCGTGCGGATCTCGACCTGCTGGAGCCGTCGCTGTCCCGCTGGGCCGCCTACCTGCTCGGAATCGCGTTCCTCGGCCTGCTGGACGACATGCTCGGCCGCGGCTCCTCCGGCGACACGGCGAGGGGCTGGCGCGGCCACGCACGGGCGGTTCTCTCCGGCCACCTGTCGACCGGGGCGATCAAGGCGATCGGCGCCTTCGGTCTCGCGGCGTTCGCGGTTTCCGGCCTCGGCCGGGAATGGCCGGGCTATCTGGCGGACCTGGCATTGCTGCTGCTGACGACGAACCTCTTCAACCTGATCGACCTTCGGCCGGGACGGGTCGAGAAGGCCCTCGTCCTGCTGCTCGCAGGGATCTGCATCGGTGCGTGGACGATCTTCCCGCTGCAGTTGCTGGGCGTCTTCATCGGACCGCTCGTGGTTGGCGCCGCGCTGACCCTGCGCGAGCGGGCGATGCTCGGCGACGCGGGGGCGAACCTGGCGGGGGCCGTCGCCGGGGTCGCGCTGTTCGCCGCGCTCGGCACCGACGCCAGGCTCATCGCGCTGGTCGTCGTCGCGCTGCTTACGGTCTACGGTGAGTTCCGGTCGATCTCGGCGGCGATCGAGCGGATCGCGCCGCTGCGGGCGCTCGACCGGGTCGGTCGTCTCAGGTAACTGCGCGACTCGCGGACCCCTACTCGGGGAGCCAGCTCCGCTCGTAGGCGGACGGTTCGGGCTCCGGGAACTTCCCGTAGGCCTCCTCGTCGTCGGTCGTCTCCCGCTCGACGCCGATGCCGTGGCGGATGGCGGTCTCGTCGACCGTGTAGGCGCCCCAGCCGTCGTCGTCCTCCTGGTGCTCGCGCGCTCCGAAGCCGAGGATCGCGCTGGGCGAGTCGCCGGCGCCGACGATCATGTGGTCGGTCCCGGCCGGGCAGTGGACGAAGTCCCACTGGCGGAGGGGTCGCTCCTCGCCGTCGACGATCAGCAGCGCCTCGCCGGAGAGGACGAGGAAGTCCTCCTGGTCGGCCTCGTGGTGGTACATGCCCATCGCCTCGCCGGCTTCGAGCGCGAACAGGCTGACGCCGACCTGCGGGAACTCCGTGTCGCCCTCGAACGCGAGCCTGGCGCCGAGCCCGGGTACCCGCCTCCAGCGGGCGTCGCGGGCGTTGAGGACGAACCAGCCTTCGCCGGCCGCCGCGAGGCCGTGTTCGGTCCGGTCGAGCGGCGCCTCCGGCGTCATCGGGTCAGCCTTCTCCCTCGCGGGCCTGGATCTCCGCCGCCACCTTCTCGTAGTCGACCCGCTCCTCGAACCGGGGGAGGCCGTCGTCGGGAACCGGGGCCCACGCGGGGGCATACGCCGTGAACTGGTGGAAGGCCGGGCGAACGCCCGGGTCGTCGTCGAAGCCGCCCATGCGCATCCCGACGAGCTCGGGCTGGTCGGGATTGAGCGTGAAGATCGCCGAGCCGCACTCGCGGCAGAAGTACTTGTGCCAGCCCTCCTCGGGCGCATAGGAGCCGAGCGAGTCCTCGCCGGAGACGACGTCGAGGTTCGCCTTCAGCGCCAGCGCGCTGTAGGAGTTCGCCGAACCGGTTCGGCGCTGGCAGCGCCTGCAGTGGCAGATGCCCGACCCGATCGGGAGTTCGGCGAGCTCCCAGCGGACCGTCCCGCAGAGGCAGCCGCCGGTCAGGGGAAGATCAGCCATGGTCGTGAGCCTATCGCCGCCCCGGAAAACGCGGAATTAGCGATTTCGCCCGGAGGCTGCTCGGGCTTCCGTCCTCCCGGCGGCTAGACTCGGATCCCGGTTTGAGTGTTCGTATTCCTGCAGGCGAGACCCGCTTCCTCTTCGTAACCGGGGGAGTCGTCTCGGCCCTCGGAAAGGGGATCGCCTCCGCCTCGATCGGCCGCCTTCTCGTCGCCCGCGGCTTTCGCGTGCAGCTGCAGAAGTTCGATCCGTACATCAACGTCGATCCGGGGACGATGAGCCCCTTCCAGCACGGCGAGGTCTTCGTCACCGAGGACGGCGCCGAGACCGATCTCGACCTCGGTCACTACGAGCGCTTCACCGACCACAACACCTCGCGAGCCTCGAGCGTCTCCGCGGGATCGGTCTACAACACGGTGATCTCCCGCGAGCGCCGCGGGGACTATCTCGGCGGCACCGTGCAGGTGATCCCGCACATCACCGACGAGATCAAGCAGAAGATCCTGATCGTCGCCGAGGCCCAGTCGGTCGACTTCGTGATCACCGAGATCGGCGGCACGGTCGGCGACATCGAGTCGCTGCCGTTCCTCGAAGCGATCCGCCAGCTCTACACCGACCTCGGCCCCAAGCGCGCGATGTTCCTTCACCTGACCCTGGTCCCCTACGTCGGCCACGCCGGCGAGCTGAAGACGAAGCCGACCCAGCACTCGGTCAACGAACTGCGCCGGATCGGCATCCAGCCGCATGCCGTGCTCTGTCGTTCCGAATCCGGGCTCGACCGCGACATCCGTCGCAAGATCGCGCTGTTCGGCTCGCTGCCCGAGGAGGCCGTGATCTCGGCCCGCGACGTCGACAACACCTACAAGGTGCCGCTCGCCTTCCGGGCCGAGGGGATGGACGACCTGGTCCTCGACCACTTCGGCATCGACGCACCCGCCCCGGATCTGGCCGATTGGGAGGAGTTCTGCCGGCGCGCGGACGCCGCCGAGGGCACAGTCCGGATCGCGCTCGTCGGCAAGTACGTGCAGCTCGAGGACGCCTACAAGTCCGTCATCGAGTCGCTCAAGCACGGCGGCTGGCACCACGGCGTCAACGTGGAGGTGGACCTCGTCAGCTCCGAGGACCTCGACACCGGCGCGCTCGACGACGCCGACGGGATCCTGATCCCCGGCGGCTTCGGCGAACGCGGCATCGAGGGCAAGATCTCCGCGTCGCGCTACGCCCGCGAGCAGAGCGTCCCGTTCCTGGGGATCTGCCTGGGCATGCAGATGGCCGTGGTCGACTACGCACGCCACGTCTGCGACATGGAGGGCGCCAACTCGGCGGAGTTCGACCCGGAGACGCCGTACCCGGTGGTCGACCTGCTCCCGGAGCAGAAGGAGGTCACCGATCTCGGCGGCACGATGCGCCTCGGCGCCGACCCGGTGAAGCTCCACGAGGGCACCAAGGCCCGCGAGATCTTCGACGGCGAGGCCGTCATCTACAAGCGTCACCGGCATCGCTTCGAGGTCAACAACATGCTGCGGCGCCGGCTCGAGGACGAGGGGCTCGTGATGAGCGGCACCTCGCCGGACGAGCGCCTGGTCGAGATCGTCGAGTTGCCCGACCACCCGTTCTTCGTCGCCTCCCAGTTCCACCCTGAGTTCAACTCGCGCCCGACCCGCCCGGAGCCGCTGTTCCGGGAGTTCGTGGGCGCTGCCAAGAAGCGGGCCGATGCCCGCCCCGCGGACGACTCGGACTCGTCGGACGACGAGATCACGATCCGTCACACCGCCTGACGGGCCTTCAGGCCATAGCCTTCGGTCGGTGGTGAGCGAGAGCAGGCTGCTGGAGCGGTTCATCCGCCTCTGTGAGATCCCGAGCGTGACGGGCACGGAGCGGGCGGTCACGGATGCGATCGCAGCCGAGCTCTCCGACCTCGGGATCGAGTTCCGTGAGGACGACGCCGCCGGCCCGGCCCGTGCGGGCGCCGGCAACCTGATCGCGCACGTTCCTCCAGCGGGCGGCGCCGGAGACGACGGGGACGCCGAGTGGGTCTCGTTCTTCGCCCACGTCGACACCGTGCCCCACAGCGAGCCGATCACGGTCGTCGAGGACCACGGCGTCTTCCGGACCGCCGGCGACACGATCCTCGGCGCCGACAACAAGGCGGCCGTCACCGTCGTGATGGAGCTCGGCGCCCGCCTTGCGGCGGAGCCGGGGCCGGTCGGCCTCGAGATGGTCTTCACCGTCGCCGAGGAGCAGGGCCTGCGCGGAGCGGCAGCGCTCGACGTCGAGGTCCTGCGCTCGCAGATCGGTTACGTCCTCGATCACGCCACCCCGATCGGCGAGGTGATCACCGCCGCGCCGACGTACAAGAAGCTGATCGCCGAGTTCCGCGGGATCGAATCCCACGCCGGCATCCGTCCCGAGGACGGGCGGAGCGCCATCGGGGCGGCCACCGCCGCCATCGCGACGATGGACCTCGGCCGCCTCGACGCCGAGACCACCGCCAACATCGGCGTGATCGACGGCGGCACCGCCCCGAATGTGGTTGCGGGTCGCTGCCGGGTCGAGGGCGAAGCCCGCAGCCTCGACGCCGGCAGGGCCGAAGAGGTCGCCCAGCGGATGGTCGATGCCTGCTCGTGGGCGGCGGGGGAGGCCGGGGTTGATGTCGACCTCCTCGTCGAGACCTACTTCCGCGGCTACCGGGTCAAGCCCGGCTCGCGCGCGCTCACCGTCGCCAGGGCCGCGCTCGAGGCGAACGGGATCGAGCCGGTCGAGAGGCCGACGGGCGGCGGCAGCGACGCCAATGCCCTGCGGGCGGCCGGCTTCGAGGCGCTGCTGCTGGCGAACGGGACGGAGGCGAACCACACCTCCGACGAGTCCGTCTCAGTCGAGGCGCTGAACACCATGCTGGACGTCTGCGCGTCGATCGTCGACGAGGCAGCGAAGACGGGGGAGGGCTGATGCTCAAGCTGCGCCGTGGGACCGTTGCCGAGGCCGATCCCGGCACGCTGATCGTCGAGGTCGACGGCGAGCGTCGCCGCGCCTGGGCCGACGAGACGGCTGTCGGGCCGATCGAGGTCGGCGACGAGGTCATCGTCAACACCGCTGCCCTCGACCTCGGGCTGGGCTCCGGCGGCTTCGACATCGTCCACGTGAACCTCACGCGGGGTCTCTCCGGCGGCGAGACGCCCTCCGGCGTGCACGTGATGAAGCTGAACTACAGCTCGCTGCAACACGCCGTCGATCCGGTGGAGCTCCCCTCGGACTCGAGCGCACTGCCGTCGCGGATGCTCCCCGTCCTCGTCCTGCCTCTACACGGGCACCTCGCCCCGGCCGCCTGGTCGGCGGCGGAGGCTTCCGGCGGGAGGGCGCGCGTCGGATTCATCCAGGCCGCGGGCGGCGGCCTGCCCGGCTCCCTCTCCAACGACGTGCGGGCGCTCCGCGAGCGTGAGCTGATCACGGGCACCGTCACGGCCTCGCCCTCGTTCGGCGGCGAGCGGGAGGCGATCAGCCTCGTCGGCGCCCTCCACGCCGCCGCCGAGGACGACGATCTCGATGCCGTGATCGTCGGCCCCGGCCCGGGAATCCTCGGTTCCTCGACCCGTTACGGGCACGGCGGCATGGCGGCCCTGGAGGGTGCTCACGCCGCCCTTGCGCTCGGGCTGCCTACGATCCTCTCGCCGCGGATGTCGGCCGGAGACCCGCGTCCCCGCCACCTCGGCCTGAGCCATCACACGCGTTCAGTTCTCGACCTGCTTCTGGGGGGAGTCGAGGTCCCGGTCCCGCGGGGCATCGACGACCTCTGGCCCCTGGCTGCCGGCGAGCCCGTCGCGGTGCTCGAGGAGGCGCGCGGCGGCCTCCACCGCCTCCACGAGGTGTCGATCGACCTGCCCGCATATGCCGAGTCGGGGCTTCCGCAGCGGACGATGGGCCGCACCCTCGACGAGGACCGGCTCTTCTTCGCCGCCGCTCTGGCCGGCGGATCCGCCCTGGGGGCGGCTGCCGGGTCCTGAGTTGCACCGGCAGGGGTCCTGCCGCTCAGCCGTAATCAGTCGATGTGCCCGCGGTCGCTGCCATCTCCAGAACAGATGTCGATGCCCGCTTCGAGGGATTGCTGCTCGACTTCCTCGCCTACCTTGAGTTCGAGCGCGGCCTGTCGCGGAACACGCTGACGGCCTACCGCACAGACCTTCTCCAGTACGGATCGTTCCTCGGCGAGCGCGGCAAGGGGCCGACCGACGCCGACGGGTCCGACGTGGCCGAGTTCCTGGCGGAGCTTGCGACCGGATCGGGTGAGAAGCCTCCCTGCAGCCCGGCCACCCTCAACCGCAAGACCGCCTGCCTCCGCTCCTTCTATCGCCATCTCCGCCGGGCTGAGCTGATCGACAGCGACCCGACCGCCGACGTGCGCCCGCCGCGCAAGGGCCGCACGCTTCCCAAGGTGCTCAGCTACTCGGAGGTGAAGAAGCTGCTGGATTCGGTCTCCGGGAGCGAGCCCGCCGACCTGCGCGACCGGGCAATCCTCGAGGTGATGTACGGCTGCGGCCTGCGGGCGTCGGAGACGATCGGCCTCGAGATCGGCTCGGTCGACCTCAAGCGCGGCTTCCTGCGGGCTCACGGCAAGGGCTCGAAGGAGCGGATAGTCCCGCTGGGTCGCGAGGCGACGGCGGCGGTCAACCGCTACCTGCGCTCGGGCCGCGGCGTGATGGCCGGCGACTCCGACGTCCGGGCTCTCTTCCTCAACCAGCGCGGTGGCGCGCTGACCCGGCAGGGCCTCTACAAGGTGATCCAGGGCCGCGCCAGGGCGGTCGGTCTCGGCGAGCGGATGAGCCCGCACACGCTCCGCCACAGCTTCGCCACCCACCTCCTCTCCGGCGGCTGCGACCTGCGTTCGGTCCAGGAGATGCTCGGCCACGCCGACGTCGCCACGACCCAGATCTACACGCACCTCTCCGCCGACCGGATCAAAGAGGTCTACTTCGACGCGCACCCGCGGGCGAAGGCTTAGGGCCACCAAGGACCTGACGCCCCTGCCGAGCGGTAACGCCGCGCAGGCCGAGCAGAGCGGACGCGTCAGCGGAGCATCTGCTCGGAGTTATCTAGGCTCCTACTCGTGCCGGAGCTGCCCGAAGTCGAGACCATCCGCCGCCAGTTGGAGCCCGAGCTCGAGGGGCGCAGGATCGTCGGGGTGTCCATTTTCGACGAGCGCTGGACGCGGCCTGAGCCGACCTGCCCCGTCGAGATCGGGCTGGCGGGGAGGACCATCGAGGAGGTCGGACGGCGGGGCAAGTACCTGTTGCTGCGCCTCGACGACGGCTCGACGCTGGTCATGCACCTGCGGATGACCGGGAACCTCCTGCTGGCCGAGCGCGACGAGGTGGAGGGGCGGAAGTTCGGCGGCGAGCGGCTCTACGAGTCATCCTCCGGCCCCGCGCACCTTCGCGCCGAGTTCGAGCTCGACGACGGCCGCCTGCTCCGCTTCACGGATCCGCGGCGCTTCGGCCATGCCTCGCTGCTCGGCGCCGGTGAGCTCGATTCCTACCTCGACTCCCGGGTCGGCGTGGAACCGTTGAGCGACGACCTCACGCCCGAGCTGATCGGCCGGATCGCCGAGGGCCGGAAGGTGCCGTTGAAGTCGTTCCTGCTCGACCAGAAGGGGATCGCCGGGATCGGGAACATCTACGCCGACGAGGCTCTCCACCGCGCCGAGCTGCACCCGCTCTCGCCCGCGGGATCGATGCGGCCGATCCACTGGGAGGCGCTTCACGAGGGGATCGTCGAGGCGCTCGAGGAGGGGTTGCGGAACGGCGGTGCCTCGATCGACGACTACCGCGACTCGCGCGGGGAGCAGGGCTCCATGCAGGACGAGTTCCTCGTCCACACCCGCGCCGGAGAGGAGTGCCCCCGCTGCGGAGAGCGGATCAACCGGATCGTCGTCTCGGGGCGCTCAACGTACTTCTGCCCGGCATGCCAGGTCAGGTTGCGCAAACGCCGCAAGCCCAAGCCGCGCCGCAGGGTGGCGCGTTGAGGGCCCAGAGCCGATGAGCCCTGAGCCGCTGCCCCTCCCCGAGGGCTTCGAGGTCGGCCACTGGACCGCCCCCGACGCGCCGACCGGCTGCACCGTGATCCTGCCACCGGCCGGCTCCCGGGCCGGAGTCGACGTGCGCGGCGGCGGCCCGGGGACGCGCGAGACCGACGTGATCGACCCGCTCTCCAACCCGCAGGAGGCGACGGCGATCCTGCTCACCGGCGGTAGCGCGCACGGCCTGGCGGCCGCCGACGGCGTCGTCCGCTGGTGCGAGGAGCACGGTCGCGGCTACGCGACGCCCGCCGGGCTCGTCCCGCTCGTCCCGGCCGCCGTGATCTACGACCTGGCGGCGGCACCGGCCGACGGGCCTCGCGTCCGACCCG
>Ga0209023_10005574_pt1 | contig 13706 bp, 11 predicted proteins | sample LakOneMetagenome_FD_187468 | JGI IMG/M metagenome (GOLD analysis project Ga0209023, IMG submission 187468) | Freshwater and sediment microbial communities from Lake Erie, Canada (SPAdes) (version 2) | ecosystem: Environmental > Aquatic > Freshwater > Lentic | place: Lake Erie, Canada...
TAATACCGTCGTCGGTCCGGTTTCAAATCGACCTTTAGTGGATCATCGACAGAGATGCCATAGCTGCCGCGGCAGAGCGGTTCGTTCCAGTCGTTGCCTTTGCGGAGAAAGTCTTTGATATTGTCGCTGTCGGCGCCCATTTCGAATGCCATCGGAACCGCTTCGTCGACGGGAAAATCGTTGAACCACGCGTCGCCGGTACACCACGACGCGAGCGAGGTCATGGTAAGACTGACGCCTTCGGGCATTTGTTTTCGCAGATCTTTCATCATCGATCGATAAAAATCGCGTTCGGAAACGACGGCGTCGAAATCGATCTGGATGGCTTTTACATTGGGCAGGTCGAGCGTGTTTTTGACCAGAGAAACGACCTTTGTTCTCATCTCGGCGTCAAAAGACGGACGTTTTTTGCCGTCCTTGTTCGTCTCGATCCGCGTGACCGCGATCATAAAGGTGCCGGGCGAAACATCAAGGGGCTGACGACGCGGCTTTGGAGTTACTCCCGTGTTGTCGAGAAAAATAGTTTGAGCGAGAAACGCCACGCCGTAGTCTTTTGGATCGAGAAAACGCAGATCTTCCGGGCGTTCCCAAGCCCAGATTATTTTGGTCGGCATTTCAGTGTCGAGGCGGGCATTAACCCTATTTGGCCGCGAGCATGAGGATAAGAATATCGCGGTCAATAGTAGAACGGCCAATGCGTTTTGCATAGGTTGATAATACTCTAGCAAGCGGGTTAAATTCTAGCTGTCGGCCGCCCAACTAACGGCTTTCAGCCAGAATCGAATTTGGTGCATGTCGTGTTTCTCTTATTGATTTGATATACTTTTCGTTCAAACTGAATGACCATTCATTATTGAGACAGACAAATAAATTATGATCGAACGCGAACAAATCGAGATGGATGTGGTTTTTGTCGGTGCCGGGCCGGCGAATCTGGCGGCGGCTTTGCATCTGAAAAATGAGATCGTCAAACACGACGAAATGATCGACAAAGGCCTCAAATTTGGCAACAAGGTTGGCGAGATCGAGATCGCGATCGTCGAAAAAGGCTCGTTTGTGGGAGCACACATCCTGTCCGGAGCAGTAATGGACCCCATCGCGATCCGCGAACTAATGCCGGATTTTCTCGACCAAGGCTGTCCGGTCGATACGGTCGTTACGGAAGACGCGTTTTGGTATCTGACTGAAAAGAATGGTATTAACGCCCCGCTCGTGCCGCCGCCTTTGAAAAATAAAGGCAAATACATTGTTTCGCTCAGCAAGGTATGCGAATGGCTTGGCGAAAAATGCGAGGAAGCGGGGATCAACATCTTTCCCGAGTTTCCGGCTGCTGAGGTCTTATACGACGAAAACGATGCTGTGATCGGTGTCCGCACAGGCGACAAGGGAATCGACAAAGACGGCAAACACAAAGCGAATTTCGAAGCCGGAGTCGATCTGCTCGCAAAGGTTACGGTTCTCGGCGAAGGCTCACGCGGTTCGCTGGCCAAGCAAATTACCGCTCGTCTCGGTCTAGATCACGGCAAAGAGTCTCAGGTCTTTTCGCTCGGGATCAAAGAGCTGTGGGAATTACCGGCGGGTAATTTCCCCGAGGGCAAGGTCGTCCACACGCTCGGGTTTCCTTCGGACACGAGAACTTACGGCGGCGGCTGGATTTATGGTTTGAAAGACAACGTTGTCAGTATTGGTTACGTAACGGGGCTCGATTACGAAGATCCGATGATCGACCCGCACGCTGAGTTCCAGAAATTCAAGACAAATCCAAAGGTCGCGGCGGTGCTCGCCGGCGGCAAGATGATCAAATACGGTGCGAAAACGATCAATGCGGGCGGGTATTACACGATGCCGAAGCTGTACGCGGACGGTGTTCTGATCGTCGGCGATTCCGGTTCATTCCTAAACGGCCAGCGTATCAAAGGCATTCACACCGCGATGAAATCGGGAATGCTCGCCGCCGAGACGATCATCGGAGCGTTCGAGCATCAGGATTTTACTTCGAAGACGCTCAGGCATTTTGAGGAAAAGGTGAATCTGAGCTGGATATACGACGAACTTCATCCGGTACGTAATTTTCACGGAGCGTTTCAAAAAGGCCGCTGGTCGGCGCTGATAAACACCGGCCTGCAGTTTCTAACGAAAGGCCTCGCCTGGGGTTTTTTACCGAAGGAACATCATCTCGCTGGGCATGAGAGGATGCAGACGGTTGGCGATCGGCGGTTGGCGATTGGCAGCCGGGGGCAGTCGGATCATTTGAAAGATGCTCGCTACGCGGGCGTTCCGTTTGATAAGGAATTAACTTTTGATAAGGCGACGGACGTCTTTTACGCAGGCGTTGCACATGACGAAGACCAGCCGTCGCATTTGCATGTTCTCGATACCGAGATATGTGCGACTCGGTGTGCGGAGGAATACGGCAACCCGTGCCAACGATTCTGCCCGGCGGCGGTTTACGAGATGGAAGAAAGTGCGACAACCGGGCGGCGTGAGCTAAAGGTCAATTTCTCGAATTGCGTTCACTGTAAGACCTGCGACATCGCGGATCCGTATCAGATCATTAACTGGGTCACTCCCGAAGGCGGCGGCGGACCGAATTATAAGGGAATGTAGTGCAATTGAGAATTACTAATTAGAAATTATTAATGAAAAAATGCAAACCAGTTCGAAACTGATTTGCATTCTTAATCTTTAATTCGTAATTCTTAATTAACTTTCAAGGATCTCGAAGTTTACTTTCCTCTGTTCGAATTCCTTCATCGCGATGCGCGTCGGTTTGGTTTTACGCATGTCCAGATCGACGCGGGAGATTGCTCCGCGTTGGAGTTGTTTGCTGCGTTGAGCGGCAAGAATGATCATTCGGTATTTCGAGTCGATCGCGGGCGGATCGATGATCTCTTCCGCTTCTTCGCCCTCGATGTTTTCTATTTCTTCGGCCATATAAACTATTCTCCCTGAAATTCTGCTTTCGACGTATCGAAACTATCAAGAATATCACGTATAGCGTCAGACTGTCTATCGAGCCGCTGTCGTTCGGCGTTTATTATCGAAGCGATCTGACGAGCGGCAGTGCCGAGATCCTGATTTACGATGACATACTTGAACTTCGTGTATTCAAGAACTTCGTTGAATGCATTCTTAAGTCGCGTCCGAAGTTCAGCCTCACCCTCGGTGCCGCGAGCGGTCAAACGTGCCTTTAGAACCTCAAAAGACGGCGGCAGGATAAAGATCGTTATACTCTCGGGCAGCTTTTCCGAGATCTGTATCGCTCCCTGAACATCGACCTCGACGATAAGATCGCGACCGGTGTTGAATACCTTTTCGCTCTCGCGAAGCGATGTGCCGTAGAGATTGCCGTGTACATTGGCATATTCGAGAAAATCACCGCCGCCGATACGGCGTTCGAAATCTTCCTTCAGCACAAAGAAATACTCGCGCCCATTCTCCTCCCCAAATCGCTGCGGCCTCGTTGTATGCGAGACGGAATAGCCAAGCTCGGGCATCATCGCACGCACTTCTTTAATAAGCGAACCCTTGCCGCCGCCTGATGGGGAACTGATAATAATAAGTCGTCCGGTCATAGTTCGTAAACGGAAAGCGGAAAGTTGAAAACGGAAAGTCCTAGCAGCGTTCGAGATTTTTCTTAGCTGTTTTTATCGAGGCTGTCAGAATTTTCTGCAATTCACAACAATCCACAAGAACCGATTCCGCAAAGTTCGGTTCGAGGAACTCGCCGTCGCGAGGGAGTTCGATCCAATACTGAGTCTCAAACGCCTCTTTCAATGAAATTGACAACTTATGCACAAAATCTGCATTAGATTGACCTTGGCTGGCCTCCGCGATGTTTGCTCCAATCGAAGTTCCGGAACGCAAGATCTGTTTCGACAAGATGTATTCCTTCTTTTCTTCCGTCAACAATTTAGAGAGCTTAACTATTCTCAGCGCAAAAGCATAGGATTTCTCACGAAGAATATTCCGACCATTTTCCATTTTCCGCTCTCCGTTTTCCATTGCGTCATTCAACATTTTGCACTTGCTCGCGGATCTTTTCAATCTCGCTTTTTATAGCGAGGGCGTTTTCTTTCACGATCATGTTGTTTGTTTTCGAGGTGATCGTGTTTGCTTCGCGGTTTAGTTCTTGGGTTAGGAAATCGAGGCGCTTGCCGACGTCGCGGGTTTCTTTGATTATGGTGCGGAAATGCTCGATGTGGGTGGTGAGGCGGTCGATCTCTTCGGAGATGTCGGAGCGATCAGCGAGATACGCGACTTCCTGGGCGAGCCGCTGTTGATCGACCTCGATCTGAGCTTCGCTTTTGGCGAGCATGTCGCCGATGCGTTTGTTAAGTCGGACGCGGTGTTCGTCGGCGATATTCGTCGCCTCTGCTTTTATCGGTTCGAGATATTGTTCGATAGAAGATAGATTGCCTTCAAGGACGCTTTCGAGCATTTCGCCTTCTTTGTCACGCATTTTTTCGAGGTCGTCGAGGGCTAGCGTAAACGCAGTCTCGATGCCGGCGAGGAACTCTTCGCTTGGTTCTTCTTTCTTGGTGCTGAAAACGTTCGGCAGTTTCGCGATGACGTTTAGATCAGGGTCGCCGGTCAGCGAGAATTCGTGCTTCATCTGCCTCATCGCGGCGAGAAATCCATTAATAACCGGCCGGTTTAGCTCGAACGCGACCTCCTCTGTACGGTCGTAGTTGAGATTTACATCAACGCGGCCGCGCGACAGGCGGTTGCCGATCAGGCGTTTGATGGTCGATTCGAGCTGCTGCACTTCGCTCCCCAATCGCAGATTTACGTCGAGAAAGCGGTTGTTCACCGTCTTGAGCTCGACCGCTATCGAAAGATTCTTCCCCGTGACCGTCGCCCGGCCAAATCCTGTCATTGATCTCATAGTGTTGACAGTGTAGCAAAGGAACGCGAAACGGCGGAATTGGGGCGCCACCAGGGCGAAGTATGCCGATGCATAACATGACCCGGTAAATGACCAATCGTGTATTTTTATCGTTTCGCTGCAATTGTGGTACGTACCACATTTAAATCAACAAAAAGCGAGAAAACGCCCGTTTTGGCGAGTGAAAACGGGCGGGTGGTGGAGTGAAAACGGGGGTGTGGCGGAGCGAAAAACGGGGGGTGGCGTAGCAAAAACTGGGGGGTGGTGGAAATTGATTTTAGCCTAAAAACGCTCCGCCAAAACCGAAAGAGCTCGAGCTAGCGGCAAAATGCATTTCTTTTCACAACCGTTCACAACCGTCTTTCCCACCGCTACCTCGCGGCGACTGTTTAGATCGCGTTTTTTTGTCTTAGAAGTGAATTTGGAGAACCCTTGATCACGAAATCACGCGAAGACCGCGAAGACCGTTGACATGCCGCCGAGATTGAATTAAAAAATATATGCGTCTTCCGAAAACAAATATAAATGAAAATATCGACAATACTCTTCGCGGTGGTCGTAGCGGTTGTTGGGGCCGGGAATGCAGCCAGCCAGACCAGCATTGCAAAACCAACTCCGACCCCTGAGCCCCAGACTTTTGACGACATCTTCGGCCTTTCGAAGTCCGATCTAAAGGACTTGAAACCCTCGCCGAATCTCTTTGCGGATGCCGAGACGGAATTTAAGGCTCATCAGAAGGAATTTGACGAGCTAAAACCTCAATTTGACGCTGCCGGAGCTAAGGTCGAAAAGATCGAAAAAGATCTGATCGCGGACAACAGGAAAAGCGGCCGCGGCGACTATACCAAAAACGCAGGCAGCCCCTCGATATGCTCCGCCCTTGCCGATTACGATGGTCTTTACGATAAAACGTTTGCCGAATGGATCGCGATGGCTGACATGATCGAATCAGGCAAGATCGCCAAGACATCGCCGCTCCGCGATGCCGCTGACCGTGCTTATACGGCGATGCTTGGCAAAGGCGGCGACCTGAAAACGCGGCAGATGATCTGGGAATGCGGCAAATTTCTATACGGAACTGCGGCCGCTCCCGCGCAAGATCTCGCGACGCGAACAAAGGCTGCGATCAAGAAAAAGGATTACGACGCCGTTCTCGCGGAGCTCAATGATCGGATCTCAAAGAACAAAAAGGATGCGGAGGCATTCGCGCTTCGCGGCGACATTTATCTGGCTCAAAACCAGGTCGAGCTCGCGCGTGCCGACTACGATCGGGCCGTCAATCTGAGCCCGAAAACCGCGAATTACTATTACAAACGCGGGATGTCGTATCGAGAAAGCCCGAACTATGACATAAAGGCCTCCGACAGCGATCTTGCCAAGGCCCTTGAACTCGACCCCAATAATTCCGGTGCTCTGACCGTAAAAGGTTTCGGCCTGATGGCCGAGAACAAGATCGCTGAGGCCAAAGCGGTTTTTGAGAATGCAGTGCGAACCGATCCGTCTAATGGCCCCGCGTTATACCGGCTTGGCGACATTGCGGTAAAAGAAAATAACGCGGCGGCGGCCATCGATCTCTACACGCGGTCTATCGCTGCCGACCCTACCAACGAATTCGCATACGGCAGCCGTGCGGAGGTTTACACTTTTCTAAAACAGTACGACAAAGCCGTCGCTGACTATGACAAAGTTATCGAGATCGACCCGAAACGCGAATACGGCTGGGGCAATCGAGCTTCGCTTTATTTCAAGCTCGGCATATACGATCTGGCCGTCGAGGACTACACCAAGATCCTGACTTTCACTACCACGCCCGACGGATATACCCGTGATCGCGGAGCGGCTTACGAGGCGTGGGGGAAATACGACGAGGCTCTCGCGGATTATAAAACGGTGATGGACAGGAATAGGTGGGACAAGAGTTGGCCGGCTAGGTATAACAAACTCGTCGAGGTCACCAACGCCGCACGTGCGACGGCAAAAGAAATGAGCGCCGTTTTCAACCCCGCTCTCGATGCCTACACGCCGCTCGAAAAAGAGCTTGCGAACCAGTTGGATCCCTTTGTAAAACTGAAAACGAAGAGCAAGACGCCCAGCGAAGACGAAAGAAAAACCCTCTGCAGCCAGATCCCTGATCTGAAGTCGCTGACCAACCGGACGATCATCGCATTTGGGCCGATACAACAGCTTTACAATGACGGAAAGCTGAAAGGTTTTTCCGACCAGATAGATTTTGCCGAAGACCGCATGGTAAAACTTAGTAACACCAAAAAAATGCTCGACCGCGATGACATCAATTATAAATGTCACCCGATCTATTTTGTCGAGTAACGTCCAGGCCCCAAGATAGCACGCAAATGGTGCAAGAAAAGCAGGAAAGCGGATCTGACCCACGGTTTCAGATGCGCGCGCGCGGGCGGCGGTGGAGCGGCGGGGTGTGGTTGGGTTGTGGGGGGATGTTTCGGTAGGCTCAAGCTGAACGGACACGTTCAAATACAGCAGTCGTCATAAAACATATCTCAAATCAATTCCGCTCGATGCAGAAGCCCGCACGATAGTAAGGGCGTGGCGCGACCTCACACTAATGAGTTCTTGTCACGGTCTTACCTTCGAACCACTGATTACTAATAGGTTCCTCGCTGAGAAACTGTGTTCAAAGCGCTCCTGGCTAACAGTTGAAAGGTCGACGACTGCATCGACGAAGAGATAGTAAGGTCCGTTCGGAATTCGCATCAGCACTTTATCCCATACATCTATGGATGACCATTGATCAAGGACTTCAACTTGAGACAAATCCACCTTAAGTATTAGTTGTTCATGGGGCGCCAGCATCACGCCGACAGGACGGGGAATCGACGGGATATCAAGTCTTCCGCTGAAATTCTCTCGGTGTCGCGGGCTCTCCTCATCTGATCCTTGCCGAACAAAACTAAATACAGGAAGGTGCCTGAGTTTCAGGCTCTTATCGGTCAGATTTCGGACAACAATGACCAATGGCATGCTTTTGCCCGCGCATAACTTCCAGTCCTGACCGCCGTTATCCAAGGATACCTCGATAAGCTCAGTTTTAATTGGCTTTTCTGCGGTAGCAGAATTACTTGTTTGGGAACTGCCAACTGAAACAAACCCAAAAAAGGTTAAGACCAGACAAATCAGTAAAGCATCTGCATTTACCAATCCGCGATTGTGCGATTCAACGATTACGATTGGCGATTCCATGGTTCAAGTTTACACCAATGGAAGGAGCTTTTACGAGTAAATCTTCATTTGCGTGGCAATTATCCCGTGCTTTGAAGAGGTTCTTGCCAGCCGCGTTTGCATGGGTTTTGGCGAGGGCGGCGGGTTGGGGGGCGGGCGGTGGTGGAGCGGCGGGGTGTGGTTGGGTTGTGGGGGAGATCGGGACGTCTTGGCACAAGCCCGCACGATAGTAAGGGCGTTTCGCGCACTCACGCTAAATAGAATACTCCGCACCGATCAAGCTCCGCCAAGGCCTGGACTTGGAGGTTACGCCCTTACTCCGTGCGGGCTTGTGCCTCTTGTCGCCAACGGCGACGGATATTAAAGCCTGGGGTGGAGCCGCTTCGGCGGAACCCTAGGTCGAACCGGGCGACGGATTCCGCTCCCTGAAGGGCATCCTCCGCGTCATTGTTGGTCACCGTTGGCGACCGGATATTTTTTCCCGCCGGACCTAGGGTTCCATTCGCTCTCGCTCATTGCACCCTAGGCTTTAATATTTGTCGCCGTTGGCGACAGGAACCGCCAAACGAGGGAAGAAGGCGGAAACGCGAGTGTGAACGAGCGTGCCGAGTTGAACGCTCACGACGCTGGCACGCTCCATAACAGTCGCGTCTGAGGTTTTTGGGGGTAATGTGAACCTTTTGGGTGCGAAGATGCTCATTTTTGGTTTGAAGGTCCATTTTTATGGTAGCGATCCACGTAATCTCAGCTAAACTCCAAGTAAACTCGGCAAAACTCCGCGCATTCTTGGCGAGACTCCGGGCATTCTGGCTCAGCGTCCGCGCATTTTCGGTGAGAATCCACACACAATTGGCGGGAGTCCGTGGATTCTTGGTACGAGTCCATGGATTCTCGCTGGGAATCCGCGGATTTTCGGTGGGCGTCCACGGATTCTCGGTGGGAATCCACGGATTTTCGGTAGGAATCCACGGACTCTTGGTGGGAGTCCACGGATTCTTGGTGGGAATCCACGGATACTCGGCGAAAAGGGCGTGGTTTTGGGCAAAAGTTTTGCTTGAATCGTTGAGAAAAAAAGTTTACAATCTTGGAAATTTTTAATTAGGAGGGATTCTTAGATCATGGGTACATCAAACGATTGGATGGCGCCGACGCTTGGGGGGAAGGCTTTGATGTTTCAGGCGGTGGCGGCGAATTTGGATGGGGTTGCGGTGGCGTTGGGGATGACGAACGCGCAGAAGGAGCGGGCTCTGGACATGGCGGCGCAGTTTTTGAACGGGTATGAGTTTCGTTCGCAGGCGACGGCGTGGGACGACGCGGTCGGGACCTGGTTCGATCAGATGATGAACGGCGACGGCAACGGCAACACCGGCGGCCCGATGCCCGATCCGCCGCCGTCGCCGACTTTTACCGATTCCACGAACCAGATGTACGGCGTGATCAAGGAATTTCGCAAGGAACGCGAGATGTGGCTGACGCTGCCGGGCTGGACCAAATCCATCGGCGAACTCCTGATGGTCGTCAAGCCCGAGTCGCAGAACATCGTGCCCGCCGAGATCAGCCCTTCGCTCAAGGCGACCGCCGCTCAGAGCAATTTTGAGGTCGCCATCGTCGTCGGAGACCGCGGCGGCATGTTGATGTTTGACGTCGATATCCGGCGAAAGGGCGGCGATTGGACGCACCTCGTCACGCTCGGCGGCAAAGGCGCAACCGTCACCGTGACTCCAACCACCCCCGGCGAACCCGAAGTCATCGACATCCGCGCCCGCATGCGCGACAAAAACAATCAGAGCGTGGGCAACGTCTCCGAAACCCGCACCGTCACGATCAATCCGTAGATATACTATTACGAATTACGAATTAACAATTACGAACGCAGAATTACGAATGAAGGCAACTGCTCTTCATTCGTACTTCGTAATTCGTAATTTTTAACTAACCGCACCGCGGTCGGCGTAGGCAGTAGTCAGAAAAATGTCGTTGACAGTACCCGAATGTGGGATACTGTCAACGACATTTTAGAAATGCTGCCAGTTATGAATATCAACGCGCTTAGCTTCCTTCTGATACTTCTTTTCTTCATTACTGGGTGCGATTCGCCTCATCCTTCGGACGATGCACTCAGACGGAATTTCGAAAAGCACGAAGCAGAGTTTGATCGTCTGGTTCAAATGTGTCAGGAAGATTCCGAGATGGTTCGAATTGCTGATAATTTCACGTGGACCAAGCAAAGTGCAGCATGGCCTCGACCTGAATCGGACCTAGGTTTTTCACGAGACCGATGGGATGAATACCGGACCTTGTTTAGAAAAGTTGGACTCGATAACGGATTAGTCAGTAATCAGCCCGATCTAGTCGTCCTTTTTGCAAGCCACCGTGGCATTGTTCCTGCAGGTTCGTCGAAAGGATATGCGTATTATCTCAAAACGCCAATTACACTAGTAGATTCCCTAGACGCCGACAAGCCGTCAAATGGAAAAGCCTTCATGAGGCTCAAGGGCAATTGGTATCTTTACCTTGAAGCAAATTAGAAATAAGGACGGATCACTGGGAACTACTGACTCAAATCCGCGTCACGCTGCAGCCTCGGGCTTCTAGTTGGGATTCTAATGCTCTGGAGATGGCGACGCGGCCCCCGTAGTCAGCAGTCAGAAAAATGTCGTTGATACTATCCAAATGTGGGATACTGTCAACTAAACTCTTGTATAGATTCGCGAAACATCACGATAGTTTCTGGGGCCATGGTTATGAAAACATTTTTAATTTTACAGATTTCTCTATGGTCGTTTATCTTTCAAACCTCGGCTTGTACCGCTCAGAAAGAGAATCCAATGGTGAAGTGGAAGGGACTTAATGATGCTAATGACTTGGTATTCCTTTATAAAAAAGGAACTTCTTACGAGCAAAAAGAAATCTTCCAAAATAATGTGGTTTATAAACCTAGAATTGATGGACGTGGTCACGACCCTCGGGACGGAGTTATCGATGTAATGCTTGGTAGAATAGCGGGCGATTATGATGGCGGTATTATCAACTTCTCCAAAGAGGCTCCCCAGGAACAAAAGGAAAATCTGAAAAGGGCCATTGAAGAATCGCCTCTAGTTTATAAGGTCTTTGTGGATGTAGTACCGGGTGAGATAAAAGTCGAGTAAGAAAAAGGAAGGGCGAACGAAGTAGGCAATCGGAGCCGGGCCTCCGCTCACATCCACATGGCGCTACATCCTCTTCTAATTGCGATCCCAGGCTCCGCGAGATGGCGGGGGCGGCCGGCGTAGTCAGTAGTCAGAAAAATGTCGTTGTAGTATCCGAATGTGGGATACTGTCAACGACATTTCACTTGATGATACTGGCGCTTCCGATAAGTGTTTCGCTCTACCACCCGTTATTATAAGTGTTGATTAGACGCACGAAGATGCTCAAAAACCGATACCCACATATTGGTTCGCACATTTAAACGCCCGATCGACGCTTGCGACCGTCCTAAGCGTATCAAAATTTCTTCTAGTTCTTTCCTCGCCTGGGGAATCTCCAGCAACGCCTGATCCGCGACCGAACCCATACCGCCCCATAAAGAATTTGACGTTAGATAGTCCCAAAGCTTTGCGTCATCGACATCATCTAGCAAACGGGCGTAGTCAGGAATCGGATATTTCTGCGATTCGAGCAGACTCATCAACTCTAGGAAATCATTACGGATTTGTTCGGACGTTTCTACCATATAAAAGCCGTAGTAACTAGTTTTAAACGCTTCACATCCACGTCACGCGGCAACCGCGCTCTTCCAATTGGGATTCCAATGCCCTTGAGATGGCGACGCGGCCGGCGTCTGACTTTAGGCGGACATCGACGCCGTCCACTGTCAGGTCGAGGAGGACGTCGCAGCGGCCGGGGTGGGCGGACATGAGGATGTAGAGGTCTTCGAGATATTGCTCGGTGAGGCCGCGCAGAGGGAGCCGGACGGCGACCTGGACGAGATTTGCCGCGATGACGTCGGCGAGAGGTTTGACGTCCTGGACGATGATCGTCAGCTCCTGGCCTTCGGCGGCCTCGACCTTGCCGTCGATGACGACCATCTCGTCGTCTTTGAGCAGCTCCTGATATTTGCCGAACGCCTCGGCCCAGACCAGGCATTTCGCACCGCCGCTGCGGTCTTCGAGCCGGAAGATGCAGAAGCGGTTGCCTTTTTTACTGTACCGAACCTGCGTCCCCGTAATAAGCCCCGCCATTTTCACCATGTCCTGTGGATTCGCCCCCGAGAATTCCGCGATCGTCGGCACTCGCATGTCTTTTAGGCGCTCGGCAAACGTATCTATCGGATGCGCCGACAGATAAAAACCGATCGCGGCCTTTTCGTTCTTAGAAAGCTCCGTCGCCGTCCACTCCGGCACGTCCGGCAGCTTGGCGTCCTCGAGATCTATCGCCGCTCCGCCGCCGAACAATGCATTTTGCCCGCTCAGACGGTCTTCGGCAGCACGCTGGCCCTGTTTGAGCGAACTGTCGATGTCCGCCGTGAGCTTCGCACGCCACGAAGCCGTCGTCTCCGTCTCAGGCATGATCGAATCGAACGCCCCGGCCGCGATCAGATTCTCAACGCCCTTGCGATTAACGCTGCCGGGACCCAGCCGCGACACGAAATCGATCAGCGATTTGAACGGCCCGTCTTTTCTTGCTTTAACTATCGCCTCGACGCTCGTCGTACCCATGCCTTTGATCGCACTGAGGCCAAAGCGGACCGCGTCCGGCAGCGGCGTAAAGCCGTTTCCGCTCTCGTTGATGTCAGGTGGCAGGAGTTCGAGGCCGAGGAACCTTAATTCCGAGGAATATTTATACACCTTGGCACTGTCGTCGGCTTCGTGCGAGAGAACCGAGGCGTAAAAGTACGAAGGATAATGCGCCTTGAGATAACCCGTGCGAAACGCTAGCACCGCGTAGGCGATACTGTGGCTGCGGTTAAAGCCGTAGTCCGCGAACTTGGACATCAGGTTAAAGATCTCGGTCGCATTCTTTTTGCTGATGCCGTTCGAGACCGCACCGTTGACGAACTGGTCGGTGTGCTTCGCCATCTCGGCGATATTCTTCTTACCCATCGCCCGCCGCATAAGATCGGCGTCGCCGAGACTGTATCCCGCGAGTTTCTGGGCGATCTGCATGATCTGTTCCTGATAAACGAGCACGCCGAACGTCGGTTTTAAGAACTCTTCGACCTCAGGAACGATATATTCCACGGGCTTGTCACCGCGGCGGCGATCCACAAAATCATCGATCATTCCGCCGTCGATCGGGCCCGGACGATACAGGGCGTTGAGCGCCGAGAGATCTTCGAGATTCTCCGGCCCCATTCGGCGGCAGATGTCCTGCATACCCGACGATTCGAACTGGAATATCGCGTCCGTGCGGCCGTCGGAGAAGAGCTTCATCGTCGCGGGGTCGTCGGTCGGGATCTTGGTCCAATCGACCGTCGTGCCGGTGCGGTTCTCGAGTTCCGTCAGGCAGTCGCTGATGATCGTCAGGGTGGTGAGCCCGAGAAAATCCATCTTGAGCATCCCGACCTTTTCGAGATCGTTCATCGGATACTGGCTGGTCAGTTCCTCTTTGCCCGACATCGCCACGGGGACGAGTTCGTGGA
>Ga0209023_10005575_pt1 | contig 13702 bp, 7 predicted proteins | sample LakOneMetagenome_FD_187468 | JGI IMG/M metagenome (GOLD analysis project Ga0209023, IMG submission 187468) | Freshwater and sediment microbial communities from Lake Erie, Canada (SPAdes) (version 2) | ecosystem: Environmental > Aquatic > Freshwater > Lentic | place: Lake Erie, Canada | collected...
CCGCTGATCTCGCGACCGCGACCGCCCCCGCCGCGCCGGCGCCTCCGGGCGCGTTCGTCGTGCCGCCGCGACCACCTGTCCCGCCCCCGCCGGCGCCGATCCCCACGTTCGTGCCGGCTGCGGCGGCGCCGCCGCCTCCCGGCGCGATGCCGCCCCCGCCCGGTGCGAGCCCACCACCCCCACCGCCCGGGGCGATCCCACCCCCGCCCGGTCCTCCCGGCGCGGTCCCGCCGCCTCCGCCTGGTCCGCCCGGTGCGGTGCCACCACCACCGCCCGGTCCTCCCAGCGCAGTCCCGCCACCCCCGGGGCCGCCGCCGGGCTTCGTGCCGCCTCCGCCGCCGCCCGGTCCGCCGGGTGCGGTGCCACCACCACCGCCCGGTCCTCCCGGTGCGGTTCCGCCCCCTCCGCCCGGCGGGTTCCCGCCACCGGGACCGCAACCGGGCTACGCCCCACCGCCACCACCACCCGGACCGCCGCCGCCTCCGGGACCGCAGCCGGGCTACGCCCCGCCCCCGCCTCCGGGACCGCCGCCGGGCTACGCGCCACCGCCGCCCCCTCCGGGTCCGCCTGCGGGCGGCGGGTTCCCCCCGCCCGGCGCCGCGCCGCCTCCTCCGCCGGGTCCCCCCGGTCCACCCGGGCCGCCTCCGCCGCCGCCCGGGTCGGTCCCGCCGCCTCCGGCGGCGCTGCCCCCACCGGGCACGCCGCCGTCCACGGATCCACACGCGGGCGGCCCCGTGCTGCCCCCGTCGGACATGGCCGGGTCCTTCGCCCCGCCGCCGACCCCACCCGAGCAGTAAGGAGCGCGCCGACGCGCGGCGCCTTCGTCGCGGTCGACGCCGCGTCCTCGTCGCGGTCGACCTGGCGGTCTCGTCGAGATCAGGTCCGGGCGGCCCGCCGCGCGACGAACGTGGCGAGGTGGTCCGCGACCACGTCGGGGCAGTCGAGCGAGAGCAGCGTGTAGGCGTCGTCGACCTCGACGAGCGTCGCGTCCGGGATGAGCTCGGCGAGCCGCTCTGCATGCACGAACGGCATGACCTTGTCCTCCCGCGACCACAGGATCAAGGTCGGCCGATCGAACGACGCCAGCGCGCGCGCCGCCTGCTCGAGCCCGGTCATGTCGCTGGTGCGGACGTACTTCGCCACATCGCGCCGAACCCCACGCTCGGCGCACAGGCCCGTGATCCAGCTCCGCTGGATCTCCCGTGGAACGGGGCGCTTCGTCATCCAGCCGAACGTCATGGGCAGGCGCCACAGCTGCGGCACGCGCAAGGTCTGCGCGACGGGCCACATGCCGCCCGGCAGGCGGCCGGCGAGGCCGGCGAACGTGCCCGGCAGACCCGGAGGGATGTTGTCGAAGGCCTCCTCGGGGAGCAGCACCAGGGCTGCGATCCGCGCCGGGTGCCGGACCGCCGTGAGCTGCGGACCACCCCAGTCGGAGGCGACGAGGGTGACGTCGTGGAGATCGAGCACCTCGAGCACCTCGGCCAGGAGGTCGGCGATCGCGTGCAGTGACAGGTCGGCATCTGCGGGCATCGGTCGGCGGTGCCCACCCAACGGGAGCACGACCACGACGCAGCGGTGGTCCGGAGCGAGCCTCCCCACGACGTCGCGCCACAGCGTCGCGTCCATGAGGAGACCGCCGGCGAAGACGATGACGGGGCCGTCGCCACCGCTGTCCTCGTAGTCGATCGTCCCACTCGACAGCATCAGCGCTTCCATGGCAGATCCTCCGTCTTCGCTCTAGAGCGATCACTCTAGGAGAGGCAGAGCGTTCGATCCAGTGGAGTAGAGCATCCGCTCTAGTCGAAGGTCGGGCGACGCTACGATGAGCGCATGACCGACACGAGGGACCGCCTCATCGAAGCCACGGCCGAGCTCTTCCGTCTGCACGGGTACAACGGCACCGCGGTCAAGCAGATCGTCGAGTCCGCGAGCGCTCCGTTCGGTTCGATGTACCACTTCTTCCCCGACGGCAAGGAGGAGCTCGGCGCAGCGACCATCCGGTGGTCGGGCGCGACCTACGGCGAACTGATCGATCTCTTCTTCGTCACGGGTCAGGATCCGGTGATCGCCACCCGGCAGTTCTTCGAGGCCGCGGCCGACACCGTGCGAGACACCGACTTCGTCGATGCCTGCCCGATCGCGACGGTGGCGCTCGAGGTGGCGAGCACCAGCGAACCGCTCCGGCTGGCGACGGCCGACGTGTTCGAGAGCTGGCTGGCGGCGTTGGACGGGCACCTCGTGGCGGCCGGCCTCACGAAGGCCCAGGCGCGGCAGACGTCAGTGGCGCTGTTCTCCCTCCTCGAAGGCGCGTTCATGCTGGCGCGGGCCACGCGCGACGATCGCCACGTCCGCACGGCGGGGCGCGCCGCCGCCGAGGTCGTCGCCGCGGCGTTCACCCGCCGGGCGGCGCAGCGCCACGCGCGCCGGACCTCCGCGACGAGCGCCCGATGAGGACGCGGACCGTCGCACGCACCGCTCGGCGGGCGAGACTGGGCCCATGACCCGCGGGACCCTGCGCATCTACCTCGGCGCGGCGCCGGGCGTGGGCAAGACGTTCGCGATGCTGGACGAGGGCCACCGTCGACACAGCCGGGGCACCGACGTCGTCGTCGGGTTCGTCGAGACCCACGGCCGGGCGCGCACCGAGCAGCAGCTGGGCGATCTCGAGCGGGTGCCGCGCCGAGCGCTGACGTACCGCGACCAGTCGTTCGAGGAGATGGACCTCGACGCGGTCCTCGAACGGGCGCCGCAGCTCGCCCTGGTCGACGAGCTCGCGCACACCAACGTGCCGGGCAGTCGCAACGAGAAGCGGTGGCAGGACGTCGAGGAGCTGCTCGAGGCGGGGATCGATGTGATCTCGACCGTCAACATCCAGCACCTCGAGTCGCTCAACGACGTGGTCCGCCAGATCACGGGCGTCGAGCAGCGCGAGACCGTGCCCGATGTGTTCGTGCGCTCCGCGCAGCAGATCGAGCTCGTCGACATGACGCCCGAGGCGCTGCGCCGCCGGATGGCCCACGGCAACATCTACGCCGCGGAGAAGGTGGACGCGGCACTCGCCAACTACTTCCGCGTCGGCAACCTCTCGGCCCTGCGGGAGCTTGCGCTGCTGTGGGTCGCGGACCAGGTCGAGACCTCGCTGCACGAGTACCGCGAGCGGCACGGCATCGAAGAGCCGTGGGAGACGCGTGAGCGCGTGGCCGTCGCGATCAGCGGCGCCCCGGGGGCCGACCTCCTGATCCGCCGAGCGGCCCGCATCGCGAAGCGGAGCAAGTCCGAGCTCATCGGCATCCACGTCGAGAACCCCGACGGGCTGACCGGCTCCGAGCGCGGCAACCTCGATGCCCACCGGCGCCTCCTCACGGATCTCGGTGGCTCGTACCGCGAGGTCGTCGGCACCGACGTCGGTCAGGCCTTGGTGCGCACCGCGGTGGCCGAGAACGCGACGCAGCTCGTGATCGGCGCAAGCCGGCGGTCGCGCTGGAACGAGCTGGTGCAGGGTTCGGTGGTCAACCGGATCGCGCAGCGTTCGGGCGGCGCCCTCGACATCCACATCATCTCGACGACGCCCGAGGACGAACGGCCGGGACCACCCAGCGCCCGACGTGGCGCGCGCCTGTCGCGCCTCTCCCGTCGCCGGCAGCTCGGTGGCTTCGCGGCGGGAGTGCTCGGGCTCGCCGCCGTCACGCTCGCGCTCGTCCCGCTCCGGGAGCGCTTGGGGTTCGCCAGCATCGGGCTGTGCTACCTGCTCGCCGTCGTGGTCATCGGTGCCATCGGCGGCGTCTGGGTGGCGCTGTTCGCGGCCGTCACCGCGTTCCTGCTGTTGAACTTCTACTTCGCGGAGCCGATCCACACCTTCACGATCGGGAACGAGCGCGACGCCGTCGCGTTGTTCGCGTTCCTCGTGGTGGCGGGCGTGGTGAGCGCGCTCGTGGAGCGCGCCGCGCTGCGCTCGACCGATGCGGCACGCGCCCGCAGCGAGGCGGAGACCTTGGCCACGATGGCCGGTCTGCTGCTCCGCGACGACGACCCTCTGCCGGATCTGGTCGGCGTGCTCGTGTCGACGTTCGGGCTGGATGGGGTGAGCGTGCTGCGCCGCGAGCGCGGCGCGTGGGTCGTCGAGGCGCACGCGGGTGCCGATCCCCCCGACGCGCCCGATCGGGCGACGTTGGCGCGGCCCCTGGCGCCCGATGTGCAGCTCGCCGTCGCCGGAGGGCAGCTGACGAACGACGACCGTCGTGTCCTCGACTCGTTCGCGACGCAGCTCTCCGTGGCCCTCGAGAGCCGTCGGCTGCGGGCCGAGGCCGCCCAGTCGGTCGCACTCGCGCGGGCGAACGACCTGCGCACGACGCTGCTCAACGCGATCAGCCACGACCTGCGGACCCCGCTCACCACCATCAAGACCTCGGCGTCGGGGTTGCTCGATCCCGATGTGCGCCTGGCGGACGACATCCAGCACGAGCTGCTGGTCACCATCGATGAGCAGTCCGACCGGCTCAACACCATGGTGGGGAACCTCCTGGACCTCGGCCGCCTCGAAGCCGAGGTGGTGGACGTCGAGACGACAGCCGTCGACCTGGCCGACGTGGTCGCCGCCGCGGTGTCCAGCATCCCGACCGAGACGTGCACGCTGCAGATCGACATCGCCCCCGATCTGGTGCGCATCGATGCCGACGCCGTCCTGCTGGAGCGGTCGGTGGCCAACCTCGTCAGCAACGCCTGCCGGTACTCACCGCCCGGATCCACGGTCTCGATCGAGGCGGGGGAGGCCGGCGAGGTGGTCGAGCTGCGCATCGTCGATCACGGGCCGGGCATTCCGCGAGCCCAGCGCGAGCAGGCGTTCAAGCCGTTCCAACGCCTCGACGGGCCACCCGAGGTCGAGGGTGTGGGGCTCGGCCTGGCCGTGGCTCGCGGGTTCATCGATGCCATGGGCGCCACCCTCGAGATCGAGGACACCGCCGGCGGCGGCACCACGATGGTGGTCTCGCTGGCGGTGGCGCCGGGCCGGGCCCCCGCCCCCGCGCCCGCGACGACCGACCCCGACGCGGGCTTCGACCGAGCCCCCTCCGCTACGGGGTCGGCGGCACCGCGCTCGTAGACTGACGGCATGGTCACACGGCCGGGGTCGGGCCACCTCCGCATCTACCTGGGAGCGGCGCCAGGCGTGGGCAAGACCTACGCGATGCTCGACGAAGGCCGGCGGCGCCTGGAACGCGGCACCGATGTCGTGATCGGCTGCGTCGACACCCACGACCGGCCGCGCACGATCAGCCAGATCGGCGCGCTCGAGGCGGCGCCGCCGCTGGGTCCGGACTGCGACGCGACCGAGCTCGATCTCGACGCGGTGCTCGCCCGCCGGCCCGCGGTGGTGCTGGTCGACGACCTGGCCCACACCAACACCCCCGGCCGGGCGCACGCGAAGCGGTGGCAGGACGTCCAGGTGCTCCTCGACGCGGGCATCGATGTCATCAGCACCGTCAACATCGAGCACCTCGAGTCCCTGACCGACGTGGCCGAGCGCATCACGGGCCGGCCCCAGCCCGACACGGTGCCGGACTCCGTCGTGCGCGCCGCCGACCAGGTCGAGCTCATCGACATGGCGCCCGAGGCGCTGCGCCGGCGCATGGCGCACGGCAACATCTACGCGGCGGACGAGGTCGACGCGGCGCTCGGCAACTACTTCCGCCACGGCAACCTCAACGCGCTGCGGGAGCTCGCCCTGCTCTGGCTCGCCGACAAGGTCGACGAGTCGTTGCACGAGTACATGATCACCCACGACATCGAGCGCCTCTGGGAGACGCGCGAGCGCATCGTCGTCGCCGTCACCGGCGCGCCGAGTGGTGAGCACCTGATCCGCCGCGCCGCCCGCATGGCCAGCCGGGCCAAGGGCGACCTCATCGGGGTGCACGTCTCGGCCAGCGACGGCGTGACGGTCGAACCCAACGAGCTGCTCGAAGAGCACCGGCGCCTGCTCGCGGATCTGGGCGGCGAGTACCACGAGGTCATCGGCACCGAGGTCCCGGCGGCTCTGCTGCAGTTCGCCAAGGCCGAGCGGGCGACCCAGCTCGTGCTCGGGGCGACGCGCCAACCGCGCTGGCGCGAGAGCTTCGGCCGTTCGGTCATCAACACGGTCATCCGCGACGCGGGCGAGATCGACGTGCACGTCATCAGCCAGCCGCCGGCGGCGCCACGCCCGCCGATGTCGCTGTCGGTGCCGCGCCGGCGTCCGGTGGTCTCCCGCGGCCGGCAGGTCGCGGGGTGGGTCGCCGTCCTGGTCGGGATCCCGCTGCTCACCTTCGTGCTCCTGCACCTGTCGATCGACGTGAACCTGACCTCGGTCGTCATGCTGTACCTCCTGCTGGTCACGGGCGTCGCGGTGACGGGCGGCCTCCGGCCGTCGATCGTGGCGGCGGTCGCGGCCTCCATGACGGTCAACTGGTTCTTCACGCCGCCGCTGCACACGTTCGGCATCGCGCACGGCGAGAACCTGCTCGCGCTCGTCATCTTCCTGACGGTCGCGGCGTTGGTGAGCACGGTGGTCAGCCAGGCCTCGCGGCAGACCGCAGATGTCTCGCGCGCCCGCGCCGAGGCGGAGGCCCTGGCGCGCGTCGCGGGCGGCATGTTCGGCGAGGACGACCCCCTGCGCGAGATGGTGTCGCACCTGCGATCGACCTTCTCGCTCGACGCGGTCTCCGTGCTCGTGCGCGATGCCGAGGGGTGGGCGATCATCGAGGCGATGGGCTCGCCCATCCCCACCAGCCCCGAGCAGGGGGAGTCGCTGCCACTGGCCGAAGGTGCGGTGCTCGTCATGGCCGGACCCCTGCTCAGTGCGGACGATCGGCGGGTGCTCCAGGTGTTCGCCGCGCAGCTGAGCTCGGCGCTCGAACGTCGCCGGCTGCGGCGGGAGGCCGCGGAATCCGCCGTGCTCGCCGAAGCGGACCAGTTGCGCACGGCGATCCTGCGCGCCGTGTCCCACGACCTGCGCACGCCACTCGCCTCGATCAAGGCCTCGGTCACGAGCCTCCTGCAGGACGACGTGCAGTGGTCCGACGCCGATCTGCAGGCCTTCCTGGGGACGATCGACGAGGAGACGGACCGCTTGAACGACCTCGTCGGCAACCTGCTCGACATGTCGCGCATCGAGACGGGCACGCTCGAGGTGCTGATGAAGCCGGTGGGGCTCGAGGAGATCGTCGCCGGTGCGCTGGCGAGCCTGAGCGGCTCGACCGCTCGGGTGGAGGTCGACGTGTCGGAGCGTCTGCCCCACGTCGTCGCGGACCGGGCGCTGCTCGAGCGCGCGGTCGCGAACCTGGTGAGCAACGCGCTCGGCTTCTCGCCCGACAGCACGAGCGTGCGGGTCGAGGCCGGCGAGGTCGGCAGTCGCATCGACCTGCGCATCATCGACCGGGGCGAGGGGGTGCCGTCGGCGCAGCGCGACCGCATGTTCGAACCGTTCCAGCGGATGGGCGACAGCGGCGTCGATCGGGCCGCCGCCGGCGAGAGCCCGACCGGGGTGGGCCTCGGGCTCGCCGTGGCCAAGGGCTTCGTCGAGGCGATGAACGCCCGCCTCTCCCTGGACGACACCCCCGGAGGCGGTCTCACCGCCAGCATCGAGCTCGAGACGGTCGCGGCCGCATGACCCGCGTGCTCGTCGTCGACGACGAACCGCAGATCCTGCGCACCCTGGCCACCAACCTGCGGGCGCGCGAGTACACGGTCGATCTTGCGGCGACGGGTGAGGAGGCCTTGGCGCTCGCCGGCGCCCACCAGCCCGACGTGGTGATCCTCGACATCGGTCTGCCCGGCATCGACGGCATCGATGTCGTGCGCGAGCTCCGGCGGTGGACAGAGGTGCCGATCATCATCCTGTCGGTGCGCGAGAGCGAACCCGACAAGGTCGCGGCGCTCGATGCGGGCGCCGACGACTACGTCACCAAGCCCTTCGGCATGGACGAGCTGCTGGCGCGGCTGCGCGCGGCGGTTCGCCGCGCCACGCCGGCCGATGCCGCGCCGACCATCACCACCGCTGACTTCCTGATTGATCTCTCGGCCAAGAAGGTGGTGCGCGACGGCCGCGAGGTGCACCTGACGCCGACGGAGTGGGGCCTGATCGAGGCCCTCGTGCGCACGCCCGGCAAGCTGGTGAGCCAGAAGCAGCTGCTCCAGGAGGTGTGGGGCCCGGCGTACGAGAAGGAGACGAACTACCTGCGCGTGTACATGGCCGGGTTGCGGCGCAAGCTCGAACCCAACCAGTCGCAGCCGGTGTACTTCCTCACCGAACCGGGCAGTGGCTACCGCTTCGAGATGGGTGCCGCCGACCTCACGCCAGGCTGAGCGCGAACGCGGCGCCGACCTGATCAGCCAGCGCCACGGCGAGCAGGCACTTGTCGAAGGACACCTTCGCCAACGGCGTGGGCTGGAGCACGAAGCGTCCGACCGACACGCCCACGGCCGTGACGGGCAACTCGACCACGCGGTCCGGGAAGCCGTGCTGGTGCGTGCCCCACATCAGATCGCCGATCTGGACCTGGCCGGTGCGGCCGATGCGGGCACCCGTGGTGGTCGCGGGCTGGCGGTCGAACGAGCAGTGGCGCAGCTGCAGCAGATCCGTGAGCTCCACCTGCACGACCTCGACGATGTGGTTCGGGTCGCACCCCTCGGACACGAGCTCCGCCACCGCGTGGAGGCGGGCGATGTCGTTGCGGCCGTCCTCCGCGTCGTCGCGGTGGCGTTCGGCCTTCGTGCGCAACCCCACCACGACCGCGCCCACGAACAGCAGCGCCGCGAGCGTCACCAGGTCGTCGACCTCGTTGACTGCGAACGAGTGGTACGGCGTGGTGAGGAAGAACGCGAACCAGGCCGTCGAGGACACGACCGCCACGATGGTGGCCGAGCGCCGGCCCGACGACGCCACGACCACGACCACGGCCGCCATGAGCAGCGCCGAGACGGACTGGCTCTTGTCCCCGATCGTGGCCATGCCGGCCGCGATGAGCAGCGGGGCGACGGCCGCGCCGATCAGGGTGGCCACCCGCGAACGGCGCGGGTCGAGCAGCGCGCTGGGCGACGTGCTCGGCGTCGGGCCGGACGACGGGGTGGCCATCGTGATCAGTGACCCTTCGGTGCCGGCGCGTGATCGCCGGCGTGGGGCTCGAGCTGGATCTCGTAGGCGGGGTTGAGCATGGCCATCGAGCCGCGGTGCTCGCCGATCACGCCGTCGACGATGATGCGCGTCCCGGCGCTGACGCCGGCGAGCTGGCGGCGACCGAAGAAGACCACGAGCAGCGCACCCGTGTCGTCGATGATCGTCAGCTCGAGCGCGGCGCGGCCGGACCACGGCTGCACCCGCATCGAGTACACCTTGCCGGCCACCCGGGCCTTCTGCCGGAACTGCAGCTGGTCGACCGGGATGCGGTTGTCGGGCAGCTCGAAGTTGCCCAGGTTGATCGTCGGCACCGCCGCCGGCTTGGCCTTCTTGCGTGCGGGCTTCGTGGTCGGCAGGCCCGCCGCGACGGCGGACAGGTCGATGGACGGCTCGGCCTTCGTCCCGAGGTGGTACGGCACGATCGTGACGTTGCAGTGCGGGAGCTGCGACAACGTCTCGGCGATCGAGTCCGCGGTGCGGTCGTGCACCAGGCGGTGCCAGAACTTGTTGTACTGGCGCCGGGGCAGCAGCACGCTGACCTCGGTGGTGCCGTCGACGAGCTGGCGGGCGACGACCTCGGCGGCGGCCCGCTCGAGGCGCCGGTCCGGGCACTCGATCACGTCGAGGGCGAGGCGGGCGAACCCGAGTCGCGTCCACGCGTCGGTGAGGTCCTTCGTACGAATCGGGTCCATGTCGAAGTGCACGGCCACGAGCTCGTCCGGCGTCAGGGAGCGGGCGTACTGGATCGCGCGGGCCGCAGCCATGTCGAGCTTGTCCACCATGACGACGGCGACGTGGCGGTTGAGCGTCGGTGCCTCCGCCGCGGCGGCGGCGTCGCTCTCGAGCTCGGCCTCCTCGCTCTCGTACTGCTTGTTCAGGCGGAACAGCGGGATCACGGCAAGGGGGATGAGCAGAATGATGAACCAGGCGCCGTCCCTGAACTTCGTGGTGCCGATGATCAGCAGCACGAGCAGCGACAGGATGCCGCCAACGCCGTTGATGATGAATCCTGTCCGCCACTTGGGCTCCTTGAGCCGTAGGTGGTGCTTGGCCATGCCGAGCTGCGAGAGCGTGAAGCTGAGGAAGACGCCGATCGCGTACAGCGGGATCAACCGGTCCACCTTGGCGCCAGTGATGATGAGCAGCACGATGGCGGCTACCGCCAGAGCGATGATGCCGTTCGAGTACACGAGCCGGTGGCCGCGCTTGGTGAGCTGGCGGGGCAGGAAGTTGTCGCCGGCCTGGAAGCTGGCGAGGCGGGGGAAGTCGGCGAAGCTCGTGTTGGCGGCGAGCACGAGGATGAGCATCGTGCCGACCTGCAACGAGAGCCACAGCACGTGGCCGACGGCGGCGTTCGAGTCGTAGATCGCCTCGCCGATCTGGCTGATCACGGTCGGGGTGCCGGACTCGTAGACCTCGGGGCGGATCTTCGAGGACATGTAGGACAAGCCGAAGAACATCACGCCGAGGAGGCCACCCATGACCACGAGCGTGTCCCGGGCGTTCTTCCACGAGGGCTCCTTGAAGGCGGGGACACCGTTCGAGATGGCCTCGACGCCGGTGACCGCGGCGCCACCGGAGGCGAACGCGTGCAGCACGACGTAGATCGTGGCGCCGAAGAGGAACGCGCTCGCGTTGCCCTGGGTGCCCATCGGGATCGCGCCCTCCTCGGGTGGGATGACCGCGAAGGAGTCGGTGACGATGCGGTAGACGCCGACCCCGAGCAGCAGGAAGACGTTGATGATGAAGAAGTAGGTCGGGATGGCGAAGGCCTTGCCCGACTCCTTGACGCCCTTGAGGTTCATGCCGGCGATCAGCAGCACGAAGAAGATGGCGATCGGCACGACGAACGGCGAGAGCGACGGCACCGCGGACGCGAGGGCGGCGGCGCCCGCCGCCGTCGACACGGCGGCGGTGAGGATGTAGTCGGTCAGCAGCGAGACGCCGGCGACCTGCGCCCAGAACAACCCGAAGTTGTCCTTCGTGACGATGTAGGCGCCACCGGCGCTCGGGTAGGCCTTGATCGTCTGGCGGTACGAGAGGATCAGGAAGCCGAGGACCACCAACATGGCGACGGTGATCGGCACCACCAGCGAGAAGGCCAGGACCCCGATGACGGGGATGAGGACCCGCAGGATCTCTTCGGTCGCGTAGGCCGAGGAGGAGAGGTTGTCCGAGGCGAAGACGGCGAGCGCCGTCGGCTTGCCGAGGCGCTCGTGCGCCAGCTGTTCGTTGTGCAGGGGCGGACCGAGCACCTTGTTCTTGAACCGGTAGAGCACAGGCTCCGGCAGGTCCACGAGGTGGCGGGTGGCCTTGGGCACGAGCGACGACTCCGAGACGGTCGTGGCGTCGCCGGCCTGCTCTGAGGAACTGCCTTCAGAGCCGCTGCTTGGGGGGTCTTGGGTGAGCACCTCAACAGTCAGCCACGGGGTGCTGGTCGCGGACAACCCGGAAGCCGTCAATATCCCGCTAAGACGCCTTCGCGGGCGGCGGACCGCCGCCGGCGCCGCCGGTCAGTGCGCCGCGTGCGGGTCGAACTGGATCTCGTACGCCGGGTTGAGCACCGCCATGGATCCCTTGTGCTCGCTCACGACGCCCTCGATGAGCAACCGCGTGCCCGCGGTGACGCCGGCGAGGTGACGGCGCCCGAAGAACACCACCAGCAGCGCGCCGGTGTCGTCGATCAAGGTGAGCTCGAGCGACGCCACCCCCGACCAGGGCTGCACGCGCATCGAGTACACCTTGCCGGCGGCGCGGGCGCGCTGGCGGAACTGCAGCTGCTCGATCGGGACGCGGTCCTCGGGCAGCCGGAAGTCGCCCAGGTTGATGGTGGGTGCCGGCTTGGCCTTGCGCGCCCGCTTGGCGGTCTTGCCGTTCGCCGGGGCCGCCCCGGTGACCACGGGCTCGTTGATCGTGATGTCGGACTTGTTGAAGAGGTGGAACGGCACGATCGTGACGTTGCAGTGTGGGAGCTGCGACAGCGTCTCGGCGATCGAGTCCGCGGTGCGGTCGTGCAGGAACCGGTGCCAGAACTGGCTGTACTCGCGACGGGGCAGCAGCACCGTGACCTCGGTGTCGCCGTTGCGGAGCTGGCGCGCGACCAGCTCGGCGACGCCCCGCTCGATGCGACGGTCCGGGCACTCGACGACGTCGAGCACCAGCCGTGAGAAGCCGAGCGTGGCCCACGACTCGGTGATCTCCTTGGTGCGGAGCGGATCGAGATCGAAGTGGACGGCGATCAGCTCGTCGGGCGTCAGCGTGCGGGCGTACTGGATGGCCCGGCTGGCAGCGAGGTCGAGCTGATCGATCAGCACGAGCACGACGTGGCGGTCGAGGATCTTCATCTCGGCGACGGCCTGGCCGCCGGCTTCGGCGTGCAATGCCTCGTTCTCCTCCTCGTACTGCTTGTTGAGGCGGAACAGCGGGATGACCGAGAGCGGGATCACGATGATGATGATCCACGCACCCTCGGAGAACTTGGTGACCGCCGAGACGATGAGCACCACGATCGAGATCGCGCAGCCCACGCCGTTGATGAACAGGCCGCTGCGCCAGCCCTTCTGCTTCAGGCGGGCGTGGTGCTTGGTCATGCCGGCCTGGGAGAGGGCGAACCCGGTGAACACGCCGATGGCGTACATCGGGATGAGCTTCTCGACCTTGGCTCCGGTGACGACCAGCAGGAAGATCGCGGCGACCGTCAGGGCGATGATGCCGTTCGAGAACACGAGCCGGTGGCCCCGCTTGGTGAGCTGGCGGGGCAGGAAGTTGTCGCCGGCCTGGAAGCTGGCCAGGCGGGGGAAGTCGGCGTAGCTCGTGTTGGCGGCGAGCACGAGGATGAGCATCGTGCCGACCTGCAACGAGAGGAAGAAGATGTAGCCGATGGTCGAGTGCTGCGCGTTGTAGACGACGTCGCCGACCTGCGAGATCACCGTCGGCGTGCCCTCGAGGTAGGGCACGGCCTCGACCTTGGAAGCGAGCAGCGACAGCCCGAGGAACATCACGCCGAGCAGCGCGCCCATGATCACGAGGGTGTCGCGCGCGTTCTTCCACGACGGCTCCTTGAACGCCGGGACGCCGTTCGAGATGGCCTCGACGCCGGTGACGGCGGCGCCGCCCGAGGCGAACGCGTGGAGGAGCACGAACAAGCCGATGCCCAGCCAGAGGGTCGGGTTCTCGGTGCCGAAGGGCACGACCTCACTCGGGTTCTCGACCTGGTACGTGCCGAGACCTCCAGCGAAGCCGAACAGCCGGGCCACGCCGACGCTGAGGAGGATGAACATGTTGAGCACGAAGAAGTAGGTCGGGATGGCAAAGGCCTTGCCCGACTCCTTCACGCCCTTGAGGTTGCCGCCCGCGATGATCATGAGGAACACGATCGAGATCGGCAGCTTGAACGGGGCGAGCGGCTCGACGGCGGAGGCCAACGCTGCCGCGCCGGCCGCGACGGACACGGCGGCCGTCAGCACGTAGCCGAGCAGCAGTGAGACGCCGGCGACCTGCGCGAGGCCCGTGCCGAAGTTGTCCTTGGTGACGATGTAGGCGCCGCCGGCGCTG
>Ga0209023_10005576_pt1 | contig 13700 bp, 12 predicted proteins | sample LakOneMetagenome_FD_187468 | JGI IMG/M metagenome (GOLD analysis project Ga0209023, IMG submission 187468) | Freshwater and sediment microbial communities from Lake Erie, Canada (SPAdes) (version 2) | ecosystem: Environmental > Aquatic > Freshwater > Lentic | place: Lake Erie, Canada...
TCCGATCTCGGTCCTGGCGGGGACGAGCAGGTGGTTCACACCGGGAACACGGACCACATCAACCGCGCCGGCCTTCTTGCGCGCCTTGGCGAAGGCTTCGAGCTTGTCGGCATGGCTCGGCGGCACCTGCGTGTCGAGTGAGCCCTGCACGATGAGAATGGGCTGCCCGACGTCCTTCATCATCTTCTCTGGATCGAAGGTCAGCACGCTCTGGAAGTACGGCGTATCGGCCTGACGCCGGACGTTATCGGGCACCGCGATGGTCTCCCAGCCCTTGCCGCTGATCACGGCGTCCTGAATGCGCTTCTGCAGATCGAGGGTGGCCTTCCGCTCCGCCTCGGGCCGGTTGGAGCGCTCGAGTGCGTGCGTCACCTGATACATGTTCAACTCGGCGCCAGTTGTCCCGACTGAGGACACCAGCGCGAGTCCTGCCACACGCTTCTCCTTGGAGGCGACGATGAGCGCGAGCGAGCCGCCTTCGCTGTGACCCACGAGCGCGATGCGACGCGGATCGACGTCCTTGCGGTCGTACAGGAAGCGGACGGCGGCGCGGGCATCCTCTGCGTAGTCCACCAATGTGGCGGATTCGACTCGGCCGCCGCTCTGACCAACACCGCGTTTGTCGTACCGCAACACCGCGAAACCAGCATTCGCGAGTGCATCGGCAAGCTGACCGAAGATGGGAATGCCGGCGACGACTTCGTCGCGATCGGTTGGTCCTGAGCCAGAGACGAGCACGACCGCCGGAAGCTTGCCTGTCTTGCCTTCGGGCTTCGAGAGCGTGCCAGCCAGCGAGAAGCCGTTGGCTTCGATGCGAACCTGCTCGTCGTTCGCTCTCGACATTGTCAGCCGGCGTGTGGAGACCGCCGCCATGTCTTCACGCACGACCTCGAGTCGCTGTGACGGGATCTGCAGGCGCAGCAGTCGTCCCTTTTCGTCGGCCCAGATCTGCGCATCAACCGGTGGCGCCGAACCAGCCTGCAGTGTGAGCAGCGAACGTCGCGCGTTGATGACGCGGTCGACCGTCTGAATGCGTTCGGTCGTCGACGGACCAACGAGGCCGGTGAGACTGCCCTGGCCGGGCTGAAACAGCTTCAGCGTGGTCCCCTGCGTTGCGGTCTGCAGGCGCGCTGCGACGGCCTCGAACGGCGCCATCGTCGGGTTCAGCAGGAAGAGCGCCTCGGGGTCGACAGCTTCGACGCGCTGCTGCGGTGTCGTGCCGGGACCGCCCGACAGTTCAGCCGTGACCGAACCGCCTGACACCGTCGCGTGGATTGTCGACGTCTGACCGCGCACGGACGAGTCAATTGTCAGCTCACGCGCGTGCCAATCCTTGTCGTAGCGTGCCGTGAACTCCCTGATGACGAGATCGAGAGGCGCCCCGAATCGGCCAGTCTCAGAAATGGTCCAGCCGTTGGCGTCCTGAGTCACCGTGATCTGCTCGGTGCCGACCTGCGCCGAGTTCAGGTAAATCGTGAAGTTGGACTGGGCTGGGCTTTGAGCGGTGACCGGCGCTGCGGTGGTGGCCAGCACGGCAAGGCTGCACATGAACAGAGACGCGGCGCGCGTACAATCGATCACGCGCCATATTTCACCATAAACCCATGCCTACCGCAGTACTTTCTCCCGGATACCAGGCGGCTCGAACCGGCGTTGGCCTCATTGCGGGCACGTCCGGTCTCATCGTGCTCTCCGGCGCTGAGCGGGCGTCCTATCTGCAGGGGCTGCTCACCAACGACATCGTCTCGCTGGCGAAGGGCACAGGCTGCTACGCGGCCTACCTGACCGCCCAGGGACGGATGATTTCGGATCTGCACGTCTACGAACTCGGCGACACCATCCTCGCGACAACGCCGCGAGAGACCAAAGACGTACTGCTGTCGAAGCTCGATCAGTTCATCTTCTCGGAAGATGTGCAGCTTGGTGATCTCACCGATACGTTCACGACGCTGGTGCTCGTCGGCCCGGGAACGGAGGCCGCGCTGCGTCACGTGCTGGGCGCGGAGATCGAGGGCTTTGCCGCTGCACCGCTGCACAGCAATCGACGCGTGTCCGTCGACGGGCAGACCGTGGTTGCCCTGCGCGTGTCCGATCCAGGCGTCGACGGCGTGGCCCTCGTTGTGCCGGCCGCGTACGCCTCAACTCTGGCCGACGCCCTTCGCGCGCAGGGTGCGGTGGATCTCACGGAAGGCGACGCCGACGCGCTCCGCATTGAAGCTGGCGTGCCCATCTTCGGGCGCGACATGGACACCGACACCATCCCGCTCGAGGCGGGCATCGAGGCGCGAGCGATCAGCTTCTCGAAGGGGTGCTATGTCGGACAGGAAGTGATCATTCGCGTGCTCCATCGCGGGCACGGTCGCGTGGCGCGCAAATTGGTGGGACTCACCTGCGACCCGCGGGCGGCTGTTCCTGCGGTTGGCACCGCCATCATGCTCGACGCTGCCACGGTTGGCGAGATCACAAGCAGCGTGTGGTCGCCTGCGATGCAGCGTCCTGTCGCGCTCGGGTACGTGAAGCGCGACTACACGCTGCCGGAGACATCGCTGCTCACCGCCGACGGCACCCGCGTTGTGGTGAGCGCGCTCCCGTTCACGTCTGCATCTGGGACAGCTTCAGCGCGGCCCGAGTAGCCCACGCAGGAACCAGGAACCACTCAGTCCCCCACCGCGAGCTTCTCGATGAGATCGGCATCTGCCGGTGGAAAATCGAGCGTTCGCAGCCGTGCGCGCGGCACCCACTGCATCTCCTGCCCGAGCTGCGCCACTGGATCGTCGAGCAGCGTGCACGCGAAGAAATGCAGTTCCACGCGACGCTCCTCGTAGTCGTGTGACACGGTGAAGATCTCGTCGCCGACGGCACAGCGGACGCCGAGTTCCTCATACAGCTCACGACGCATGCAGTCGTGCAGCGATTCACCTGTCTCGCACTTGCCGCCAGGGAACTCCCAGGCACCAGCCAGGTGCGTGCCCTTCAGTCGCCGCGTGACCAGGTAATGCCCGTCGCGCTCCACAACGGCGGCGGTGACGATGATGGTGGTCACGGCTCGGCCGTGAAGGGAAACGTGCGGCATCCCTTCGCCATGGGGCAGACGAGGCACTTGGGCTTTCGTGCCGTGCAGACCATGGCGCCGAAGTCCATCAGGGCCTGGTTGAAGTCGAAGACCCGTCGCTGGGGAACCATGACCTCAGAGACGGCCCACAAGTGCTTCTTCGAACTGTGCGACTTGGGATCGCCTTCGCCCCCAAACACGCGGAACAGCACGCGGGCGACGTTCGTGTCGAGAATCGCGGCCCGTTGCCTGAATGCGAAGCTGCGAATGGCGCCGGCGGTGTACTGGCCGATGCCCTTGAACGACAACAATGTCTCCTCGTCGTCTGGCAGCCGGCCGTCGTAGCGTGCCACGGCTTCGCGGGCAATCGCCTGCAATCGCTTCGGACGAATGTTGTATCCAAGTGGACGCCACGTCTCGGTGACGTGCGTTTCATCAGCTGACGCGAGTGCCTCCAGCGACGGAAAGCGCTCGAGCCACTCTGCATACTTGGGCAGTACGCGGTCGACCTGCGTCTGCTGCAGCATGATCTCCGAGACGAGAATGTGATACGGGTCGTCGGTCTGACGCCACGGCAGGTCGCGTCCATGGCGGCCGTACCACGTGAGCAATCGCTGGCGAAATACGCGGCGAGCCGCCGGCGGCGGCAGGGAATGGGGCGGAGTGCGGCGGCGCGTCTTCGTCATCTCGTATAATTTTTGACGGATTACTGCAGTGAAACTCTACACGCGCACCGGAGACGCCGGCGAGACCGCCCTGTTCGACAACAGTCGTGTCAGCAAAGCCGACGCGCGAGTGGATGCGTACGGAGAAGTCGACGAGCTGAATGCCTGGCTCGGATTGGCCAGGGCACGCGGGCTCGACGACGATCTGGAGTCGGCGCTGTTGCACATTCAGCGTGATCTGTTTGCGGTGGGCGCGCAACTCGCCGACCCGAACGATCGTCTGGCGACGCGGGTGTCCAAGGCCGTGGTGGCGGACACCGACGTCGAGCGTCTCGAGGGACTCATCGATACCTTCGAGCAGGAATTGCCGCCGCTCACGCGCTTCATCCTGGCGGGTGGCGGTGAAACAGGGGCTGCGATTCATGTGTCCCGCACTGTCTGCCGGCGTGCCGAGCGCCGCATCGTGGCTCTCGCACCAGCGCCAGACCCGGTGCTGATTCGCTACATGAACAGGTTGTCCGACTTGCTGTTCGTGCTGGCTCGCGTCGTCAATCATCGGGCGCATCAACCGGAAATCGAGTGGTGAGTCCGACGCTCGCCCGCGCCTACGCGGCCTGCGAGGCGATGGCCGCGAGTCACTACGAGAATTTTCCAGTCGCGTCGAAATTGCTGCCGGCGTCCATGCGTCCGCATGTGGCGGCGGTGTACGCCTTCGCACGTGTCGCTGACGACATGGCCGACGAGGGCACCGACACGCCTGATGTGCGGCTGGCACGCCTCCGCGCCTGGCAACATCGTCTGCACGATGCGGCCGCGAACACAGGTGTGATGGACACGAGCAGCCGCGACAGTTTGATCTTCGCCGCGCTTGGCCACTCGATGCGTGAACTCGACCTGCCGGTGTCGCTGTTCGACGACCTGCTCAGCGCGTTCGCGCAGGATACCACGACGACTCGATACGACTCGTGGACCGACGTCCTCGACTACTGCCGTCGTTCAGCCAATCCGGTCGGTCGTCTCGTGCTGCGCATCGCGGGCTATCACGACGACGAGATGGACCGCTCGTCTGATGCGCTCTGCACGGCGCTGCAGCTCGCGAACTTCTGGCAGGACTTCGGACGCGACTGGCGAGCCGGTCGTCTCTACATTCCGCGCGATGTGCACGACGCCGCAGGTGCGTCGCTCGAAGATCTGCAGGACGGGCGCGTGACGCAGGCCTGGCTCGATGCCGTGTCGCACTGCATCGCGCGCACGCGCACGTGCTTCGAACAGGGGCGGCTGGTCTGCGACCGCGTGCGCGGACGCCTGAAGCTGGAACTGCGCCTCACGTGGCTCGGCGGCTCGCGTATTCTCGACCGCGTCGAGCAGCGCGGTGTGGGACTGTTGGCGCAGCGTCCAACTCTGGGCGCCGGCGACGTCCCGTCGCTCGTCTGGGGCGCCGTTCGCTGGCGACCCGTAGCAGGCTGATGGCCGCCCCCAAGACCAGCTTTTACTACTCCTTCCTGGTGCTGCCGGCCGACCAGCGTCGCGCCATCATTGCCGTCTGGGAGTTCTGTCGCGCCGTGGACGATGCGGTGGATGAGTGCGATGCGCCGGGGGCGATGCCTGCCGATCAGGCGGTCGCCGCGTGGCGTGAGGAACTCGCCCGCTGCTTCGCCGGCACGCCGCCGAAGACGCCGCAAGGCCAGCAACTGCAGCCCTTCATCCGCGAATTCGATTTGCCGCGCCAGGCGTTCGACGACGTGATCGACGGTGTCGCGATGGATCTCGATCATCCGCGCTACGAGACCTTCGACGACCTCTTCGAGTACTGCCGTCGCGTCGCATCAGCCGTCGGCATGATCTGCATCCGGATCTTCCGCTGCACGAGTCCTGGTTCAGCCGAGTACGCCTTGCATCTGGGGCTGGCGCTGCAGCTGACGAACATCATTCGCGACGTGAAGAACGATCTCGAGCGCGGCCGCGTGTACTTGCCGCTCGAGGATCTGCGTGCCGCCGGATGTACGGTCGACGATCTCGCGGCGGGTCAGGTCACGGACCGCGTGCGTCAGCTGCTGTCCTTCGAGTGCCGGCGGGCGCACGAGTTCTACGAGAAGGCTGTGGCCGCACGTCCCGACGTGGACAAGCGGCGGCTCGTGGCCGCCGAGATCATGCGGGCCGTGTACGGCGAGACACTCGCACGCATCGAGCAGCGCGACTACGACGTCTTCACCTCGCGAGTCCGCGTGCCCAAGCCCCAGCAGGCACTCATCGCGTTGCGGCAGTGGCTGCTGCCCGCGTGAGCGCCTATGACGTGGTTGTCGTTGGAGCCGGCTTCGCAGGACTGAGCGCAGCGGCTCGCTTGAGTGGCGCTGGCGCGCGTGTGCTGGTGCTCGAGGCTCGCGCGCGACTTGGCGGACGCGCCACGGCGTTCACGGATCGCGAGACCGGCGAGCTGGTCGACAACGGACAGCACGTCCTGATTGGCTGCTATCACAGCACGTTCGCCTTCCTGCGCGAGGTGGGTGCGAGCGACCACGTGCGGGTTCAACCGGAGCTCTCGGTCACCACCATCGATCGCGACGGCAGCGTTTCCCGCCTTCGCTGCCCGGCGCTCCCATCGCCGCTGCACCTGGCGGCCGGTGTCTTCGGCTGGTCGGCACTGGGCTGGCGCGACAAGCTGTCAGTGCTGAAGCTCGCAACGCCGATGCGCAAGGCACAGCGCATGGTCGCCGACGCGTCGCGTCTCGCAGGCCAGACACTGCGGACTCCAGAGATGGCGCGCGCGGGTGGCGACGGCAAGAATGATCCGCATGTCGCGTTGACGCACGTTGGCGCATTGGCATTCGAGGGAATCGTGCAACCCGGCGAGACCGTCGAGCAGTGGCTGATTCGACGCGGACAGTCGCCACGGCTGCGGGAACTGCTCTGGGATCCGCTCGCGCTGGCCGCCCTCAATCAGCTGCCGTCAGTGGCCGAGGCCGGAGCGTTCCTTCGCGTGCTCGCCGAGATGTTCGGACCAGACCCATCGTCGGCATCGCTGGTGCTCCCGACGAAGCCGCTGCACCTGATGTACGCCGAGCCGGCGCGCCGCTTCATCGAAGCACGCGGAGGTACGGTCCGCACGGGAGCCTCCGCACGTATTCGAGTCGAGGGCGACAGGATTGCGGGTGTTGAAACGGCAGGCGAGTCGGTGAGTGCTGCTGCGGTTGTGTGTGCAGCGCCCTGGTTCACCTGGTCTGACGTGTTTGTTGGCGACGTGGCGCCGCTCGCCAGCACGCTTGATGCGGCGCGGCAGACCACGGCGTCGCCGATCGTGACGGTGAACCTGTGGTTCGACCGCGTGGTGATGGACGAACCGTTTGTCGGATTGCCCGGTCGCGTCAATCAGTGGGTGTTCGACAAACGCTCCGTGTTTGGCGAGGCGGCATCGCACCTGTCGCTGGTGTCCAGCGGTGCGTCGGACTTCGTTGCGTGGACCAATCCGCAGCTGATTGAGACGGCGCTCGACGAATTGAAGGGCGCCTTGCCGCGTGTCACAGAAGCGACGCTGGTGCGCGCGACGGTCATCCGCGAACCGCGGGCGACGTTCTCGCTGGCGCCCGGACAACCGCCCCGTCCCTCGACGCGTTCTGCGGTCGACGGACTCTTCCTCGCCGGCGATTGGGTCGATACTGGTCTGCCGGCCACCATTGAAGGAGCCGTGCGAAGCGGTCACCTGGCTGCGGAGGCGGCCCGAGTTACATGCGGTCGATAGTCGTTCATTACAAGGAACTCGCCCTCAAGGGGCGCAACCGCCCGTGGTTCGTGCAGCTGCTCGTCAGCAACCTGCGAACAGCACTGCGTGGCCTCGACGTCTTGAAAATCCGGTCCGTGATGGGCCGGATCGAAATCGATCTGGGGCCAGAGACCAGCTTCGATGCGGCGCGCGACCGCATCCGCCACGTCTTCGGCATCGCGAACTTCTCGCTGGCCGGACGCGCGTCCCACGATTTTCAGGAGCTGGCGAACGCCATTCTCGCGGATCTCGGCGACCGTGAGGTGTCGAGCTTTCGCGTGAGCGCCCGTCGCGCTGACAAGCGCATCCCCTACACGTCGCCGCAGATCGAACGCGAGGTCGGAGGGCTCATCAAGATCGCAAAGGGATGGCACGTCGACCTCGATGAGGGCGAACTGACGATCCATCTCGAGATGATGCCCACGCACGCGTTCTACTTCTTCGGCAAGGAGCCGGGAGCTGGCGGCCTGCCGACGGGCAGCAGCGGAAAGCTCGCCGGTCTGTTGTCAGGCGGCATCGACTCGCCGGTCGCCGCATACCGCATGATGCGCCGCGGCTGCACGGTGATGTTCGTGCATTTCCATAGCTATCCGATACTGTCGCGGGCGTCGCAGGAGAAAGTGCGCGAGATCGCCACGTTGCTGACCCGTTATCAGCAGCACTCGCGGCTCGCCATGGTGGCCTTTGGTGAACTGCAGCAGCAGGTCGTGCTTGCCGTGCCGCCCGAGCTCCGCGTCATCATCTATCGTCGGCTGATGCTGAGGATCGCAGAGCACCTCGCCCGCAAATGGAAGGCGCGCGCGCTCGTGACCGGCGAGGTGGTCGGTCAGGTCGCGTCGCAGACACTCGAGAACCTCACGGCCATTGCGGAGGTGAGCGGGCTCGAGATTCTTCGACCGCTGGTCGGCATGGACAAGGACGAGATCTCCGATCACGCTGCCGTCATCGGCACGCTGTCGATCTCGAACATCCCGGATCAGGATTGCTGCACCCTCTTCACCCCTCGCAATCCGGCGACGCGTGCCCGCCTGGACGATGTGCTCAGGGCGGAGACGCTGCTGCCGATAGACGACATGGTGAAAGGCGCCGTGGACAGCGCGGAGATCGAAGAATTCCGGTGGCCATCGGCGTCGGGGGCGTGACGGGCGCGAGCTGTCAGACAGATGCAACACCGCGCGAATCAATGGACTGCCGGCGCTGAAGCCGCGGCGGCGCGCGTGTTTGCTGGGTGTGGGGACGGATTGGGCCTGATAACATATCCGGTTGGCCGGAGGGGCTCGGAGGCGTGAGAGGCGATATGTACGAATCCATCAAGGAAATGTCCGAGGCGGTCAGTGCGGCTGCCACGGTGAACGGCGATCAGCTGACGGTAACCAACGTGGCGGCGCTGACCCCGGACGTAGTCGACCGGCTGGCGTGGACCGCGGCATTTGGCGCGACCACCGACATCAAGGGCACGGCGCGCTGGATCATCCGGACGCTGGCCGCTGCGAAAGGCATTCGCCCCGCGTCGATTCACGATCTCTACATGGCGATGGGTCAGGGCAAGGCTGGCGGCTTCACGGTGCCGGCCATCAACGTCCGCGCCATGGCCTACGACACGGCGCGCGCAGTCATCCGCGCCGCGAAGGCGCTCGACGCCGGTGCGTTCATCTTCGAAATCGCGCGCTCGGAGATTGGCTACACCGAGCAGCGCCCGCACGAGTACGCGGCGATTCTGCTGGCTGCCGCACTTCGTGAAGGTCATAGCGGTCCGCTCTTCATCCAGGGCGACCACGTGCAGACCAACGCGAAGAAGTACAACAGCCCCGACCGCGAGAAGGAGCTCGACATCCTTCGCGCGCTCATCCGCGAGGAGATTGCGGCCGGCTTCTACAACATCGACATCGACACCTCGACTCTGGTCGACCTCGACAAGCCGACGCTCGACGAACAGCAGGAAGTCAACGTGACGCTCGCGGCTGACTTCGCGGCGTTCATCCGCAGCGTCGAACCGGACGGTGTCACCGTGTCCGTGGGCGGCGAAATCGGCGAGGTTGGCGGCAAGAACTCCGACGTGCACGAACTGCACGCCTACATGAAAGGCTTCAACCGGAAGCTGAAGGAGCGCGGCGCCAATCTGGTCGGCCTCAGCAAGATCAGCGTCCAGACAGGGACGGCACACGGCGGGTTCATCAACGCCGACGGCAGCGTTCGCAAGGACGTCGCGATCGACCTGACGACCCTCGACGAGCTGTCTCGCGTGTCGCGCACGGATTACGGGTTGGGCGGCGCCGTGCAGCACGGGGCGTCCACGCTGCCGCCGGACGCCTTCGATGCGTTCCCTCGCGTCGGTGCCTGCGAGATTCACCTGGCCACCGACTTCCAGAACATGGTCTACGACCACCCGCAGTTCCCGGCAGCCCTCAAAGCCGAGATGTACGCGTGGCTGCAGGAAAATGCGAAGGAAGAGCGCAAGGCCAAGGACACCGAAGAACAGTTCATCTACAAGGCGCGCAAGAAGGCCATTGGTCCCTTCAAGCGTCAGCTGTGGAGCATGGACTCGGTGAACCGCTCAGCCATCGGTGCCTCACTCGAGGAACGGTTCTCGTTCCTGATGAAGCAGCTGAAGATCAACAACACGGCTGGAACCATCGCGTCGTTCGTCACGGTGCCGCCAGTGGCCATCAGCCGGGCGGCGGAAGTGGCGGCGGCCGGCGGCGTCATCACGGCATCCGAACGCAAGGCCGAAGGCCTCTCCGACTAGTTCATCTCCGGCCGGACAGTCGCCGGTCAACTGATACACACGGGGCACGACGGGCAGCGCAACAGCGTTGCTCCTCGTGCCCTTCGTGTTTTTACGCGTGCCGCCTCACGCGCGGCAGCGTCTGCGCGCTATGTCGGCAACGGATGGCGCACGCCTGCGAGGTAGTCGCGCAGCGCATCGTGCGTGCTCTGAAACGCCAGCTCGGTCCACGGGATGTCCGCGGCGGCCGGCGTTGCGTACTCGAGCCCCTCATCGTCCAGCGCGAGTGTTCCGCCGATGGCGGTGGCTGCGTAGACCACGATGACCGCCGTCCGACCAGGGTAGGAGTAGACGTTGACCAGGCTGTCGAGGCGAACCTCGAGTCCGCATTCCTCGCGGGCTTCACGCACCGCCGCCTGCACGAGCGCTTCGCCACGATCGACGTAGCCACCCGGAAACACCCACTTGCCGTAGCCCGGTTCGATGGCGCGACGCAGCATGACGAGCCGGTCGTCGTCCAGGCGAACGATGGTGCCGACGGCGAGCTTCGGATCGAGGTAGAAGACGAACGAGCAGCGGCCGCACACCAGACGCGCCGGATCGGCTGCCTTGAGCTGACGGCTCGCAAGTTCGCCGCCGCAGCGCGGACAGAAGCGATAGGCGTCGTGGACGGGGGCGTTGGACGTCATCGGCAGGACTCAGGTCGCGGGCAAGTATAATTCCGCACGTATGTCGATTCTGAAGGTCGCACGCATGGGGCACCCGGTGCTCCGCACGAAAGCCAAGACTCTCGATCGCCCCACGATCGCCTCCGCCGTCGTCCAGAAGCTGATCGACGACATGATCGAGACCATGGAGGAGTACCACGGTGTCGGGCTGGCCGCCCCGCAAGTGCACGAGGACGTGCGACTTTTCGTCGCCTCGCTCGACATGGAACGCGGCGACGAACCGACAGAGCCCATCGCGCTCATCAATCCCGAGATCACGCCGGTGGGTTCGGATGTCGTCGAAGACTGGGAAGGCTGCCTCAGCATCCCCGACATTCGCGGCAAGGTTCCGCGCTACCGCGAGATTCGTGTCCGCGCACTCGACCGCACGGGTGCGCGCATCGAGCTGCGTGCCAAGGGCTTCTCGGCGCGCGTCATCCAGCACGAGACAGATCATCTCGACGGCGTGCTGTTCTTCGACCGGATGAAGGGGTTCGAGACCCTCACCTTCCTCGACGAGTACTCGCGGTACTGGTCGAAGAAGGCCGACGACGTAGAAGAAGACGACGAGTAGTTCGGGACGAGGGCGTTGCCGCCCTAGTGTCCTGCCGTCAGCGCGCGTCTGATCTGCACCGCTCGCGATTCGAGCTCTTCACGCGACGGATACCGTCCGTAGCTGGGCGGGAACTTGAAGCCGAACCCGTCGTCTTCGAAGCGCGGGATGACGTGCAGGTGGACGTGGAACACTTCCTGCCCCGCAGCCTGTCCATCGTCCATCAGCAGCGTGATGCCTTCCGCGCGGATGCCCGAACGGTGCACCGCGTCCGCCACCTGCTGTGCCATCGCGAACATCGCCTGCGCAAGGTTCGGTTCGAGATCGAGCAGTCCATCGGCATGCCGAATCGGAACGACCAGGACGTGGCCGGCATTCACCGGACGCGTATCCATCATGGCGACGCAATGGTCGTTGCGCGAGACGATGGTCGACTCGGCCTTACCGGCGATGATGTCGCAGAAGACACAATCGTCCATACGGTCACTCCTCCATTCGAGTTACGGCTGCGTTCCAAGTGCGGCGTCGCGGCTGCCAGACATTCGACTGGACACCCCGAGCGGTACGTGTGCGTCGAACACACGGCGTCTCCGCCACGTCTCTGCCTAATCGGACCGCGCGAAGGTGTTGCGTTTCCGTTCCATGGCCCGCTCCTGCTGCAGTCGTTCGAGTTCCACGCTCGAGTGATCGGCGAACTGCATGGCCGACGCGATCGCCGTGTGACCGGCGACGTCGCCAATCGCACGATGCATGGCCTGACACACGCGGCGGTACGACGGGTGTCCCTGCGGTGCCGTGCGGAGCTCGATGACGTGCATGGCCTCGCGCGCGTTCATGTCCATGTAGAAGCGGACGCGGTATGCCATCGAGACGGCATAGCTCGCGACGTCCTGCAGACCATTGGCGGCCAGGGCATCGAACAGGTCGGCAGACTGCTGCATCACCGCCTGCCAGTCCTGCAGCGCGCCGGCTTCCTCGATCGCTGCCGGCTCCACGCAGCCGTGATGCGGCGTCAACGGCTGCCACTCGAGCGTCAGCAGACGATGGCGCTGCAGATCGCGGAAGGCGCCGTAGTCGGCCAGCACATCGAAGCGGTAGCGCGTGCGTTCGAACGCTCGACCAGGCTTGTGACGACGGTTCGTGCGGTCGCCGACATAGGCGCGAAGAATCGCGGCACGGTCGTCGGCCGACATGCGGCGTGCAACCTGCAGCAACTGGTCGTCAGGAAGGTCCGTCGCCGCATACAACGCAGACGCGACAACCTTGACCTCACCGTCCGGATCGAACTCGGTCAGGGTCACTTCGTCGCGTGATTCGGGCTCGAGCTCGCCAACGCGTGCGCGAACGGCGGCCAGCGTGGACGTGCGAGCGTCAGCCAGATACTGCACCCAGCGACCACCGCGATCGGGCTGCTCGACGCGGGCCATGAAGGCTGGCATCACCTGCTGCAGCTCACGCAGCAGCAGGTCCGCGTAGGTTCTGACTTCTTCGAACGGGTGCGCACGCATCCGCAGGATCAGCGCCTCGTAGGCCTGACCGGTACCGTACAGACCGAGGTTCGAGGTTGTGGCCGCTGGCAGCATGCCGCGCAGCGTGTCCAGTGCCTTGGCGCGGATGACGGCGCGGTAGACGCCGTCGGAATCCTCTGGTGCCTTCGGGTGCTTCGCGCGGAAGTGTGCTTCCAGCGTGGGGATCCACTTCGCGTAGGTTTCGAAAGCGAAGTCGAGCGTTCGACGGTACTGCTCCGCGAGCGGCGAGCGTTCGACCTCCGCCGGCACGTGGTACTTCCACCGGCCGTGTGGCTTGTCGGTGTAGGGCACATAGCGCGTCGACTGTTCGAGGTAGGCCATCAGTCGACCCCACTCGAGCACCTTGGTCAGGATGTTCGACACGCCCTCGCAGGCGACGTGTGCGCCGCCAAGCTGCGCTACCGAGTCGTCTCCGTACTCGTTGAGCACGCGCGCATACAGCTTGTCGGCTCGCGCCGTGCCGACGCCGCTCGTTGTCGGCGAACTACCTTCCGCAACGTCGCCTAGGAACTCGTCGAGGAACAGCCGACGAAGTGATTTGGCCGTGCGTGAGTAGCGCGCGAACAGGGCACCCTTGACCGTCTCAGGCAGGTTGCGCAGGGCGAAGACCGGACGATCGGTGTTCGTGAAATACGGCTCGAGCGCTCGCGATTCGTCTTCGGTGAAGGAGTCCTGAGTGAGCACGGGCGTGGCAGTCACAACGTGTGATTGT
>Ga0209023_10005577_pt1 | contig 13700 bp, 10 predicted proteins | sample LakOneMetagenome_FD_187468 | JGI IMG/M metagenome (GOLD analysis project Ga0209023, IMG submission 187468) | Freshwater and sediment microbial communities from Lake Erie, Canada (SPAdes) (version 2) | ecosystem: Environmental > Aquatic > Freshwater > Lentic | place: Lake Erie, Canada...
TTCCGCACCTGTGGGGTGACTTAGATGACATTACGGCCAATCCCCCAACCACGCAAATCAGCCCCCCTTTTCCCTGCATCCCGGGCGCGTCGTGTCTCGACCGGTTGTCGTGTCTCGACCGGTTGTCGTGTCTCGACAAGCTCGACAACCGGTGGTGCATGGGAGCGCCGGAAGGATCGGGTCACCAGGTCTCGACAAGCTCGACCAACGGAGGGGGAGCGCTGGCAGGATCGGGTCACCAGGTCTCGACAAGCGGGTCGCGGCCGCTTGAAACCAGCGCGGGGGCGGGGTATTCGCGGGGGTGTCGAAATCTCGACAAGCTCGATCCAGGGTTATCGGGGTTTTCAGGCAAGGTTCGAGCGCACCATTCGAACCCTGCCTGAAAACCCCGATTGTTTGAGCTGAGGAGCGAATACTCCGCCCGCGCGCGACCCACAGACAAAACACGAGGCGGTGCGGGGCTGGAACAGGGTCGACCTATCAGGGACGGTGCGGGAGGATAGGGGTGTGACCCAACTTCATGATTTGAACCTGCGCGGTTTCGCCTCTGACAACTACTCCGGCATTCACCCCGAGATCCTCGAGGCGATCACGACAGCCAACGGGGCGCATCAGGTGGCGTACGGCGAAGACGTCTATACGGCCCGACTGCAAGAGGTCTTCGTCGAACAGTTCGGTGCGGGCGTCGAAGCCTTCCCCGTCTTCAACGGGACCGGCGCCAATGTGGTGGGCCTTCAGTCCCTCCTTCCGCGCTGGGGAGCCGTCATCTGCACGGCAACGGCGCACATTCACAATGACGAGGGCGGGGCCCCCGAATACGTGGGCGGCTTCAAGCTGCTCCCGGTCGCCACCCCCGACGGCAAGCTCACCCCTGAACTCATCGACCAGGAGGCCTGGGGCTGGGGTGATGAGCACCGGGCACAGCCGTTGGTCGTCTCCATCACCCAGACGACTGAGCTCGGTACCGCCTATACGGTCGAGGAAGTGCGCGCCATCGCGGACCACGCCCACGCAAACGGCATGACCCTGCACATGGACGGCGCGCGCATTTCCAACGCGGCGGCAAGCCTCGGCGTTCCCCTCCGGGCATTCACCCGCGACGCCGGCGTGGACCTGCTCAGTTTCGGCGGCACCAAGAACGGCCTGATGCTCGGCGAGTGCATCGTGGTGCTCAACCCCGCAGCATCCACGGGCCTGAAGTACCTGCGTAAGACGAACATGCAGCTCTCCTCCAAGATGCGCTTCATCTCTGCCCAGTTCATTGCTCTCCTCAGCAACGACCTGTTCCTGCGCAACGCCACCCACGCCAACGCCATGGCACGTCGTCTGCGCGATGCACTCGAACAGGCCGTAACGGATGGCACGGTGCCCGGTTTGACCTTTACCCAGGCCACGCAGTCCAACGCCGTTTTCGCCAGCTTGCCTGTCGGCGTCGCCGACCGGTTGCGGCAAAGCTTCCGCTTTTACGACTGGGATGCCCACACCGGTGAGGTGCGCTGGATGTGCGCCTACGACACCACGCCAGCCGATGTGGACGCCTTCGTCGCTGCCCTCAAACGCGAGTTGGTCTCCGCGTGAACGTGTTTGAAGGCAAGCCCTGGCTCGCCTCCTACGCGCCGGGCGTTCCGCCCCTGATCGAGGAACCCACCGAAACTCTTACCGACATGATGGATGCCTCGGTGAAGCGCTTCGGGCGAAACGTCGCCCTCGACTTCTTCGGCGCCACCACGTCGTATGAACAGCTGGGTGAGGACATCAGTCGGGTCGCGAACGGCCTGCGCAAGCTGGGCGTCACGCCCGGCGACCGGGTGGCCCTCGTGCTTCCGAACTGCCCGCAACACATTGTGGCGTTCTACGCCGTACTCCGCCTTGGCGCCATCGTGGTGGAACACAACCCGCTCTACACCGACCGCGAACTCCGGCACCAGTTCGAAGACCACGGCGCCCACGTCGCCATCGTGTGGGACAAGGTCTACGACACCGTGCGGGCGTTCCCGAAAGACATGGGCGTCACCGACATTGTCACCGTCGACCTCATCCAGGCCATGCCGCTGGGCAAGCGCTTGGCGCTGAAGCTGCCCGTCGCCGCGGCGCGCACGGCACGAGCCGCCCTCACTTCCGGACCGAGCAAGGGTGCCACCGGCTGGGACACGCTGGTTGACTCCCGCCGGTTGCGCAAGTCGCACCCGCGCCCGCAGCTCACCGATACGGCCGTTCTGCAGTACACGAGCGGCACCACGGGAACACCCAAGGGCGCCATTCTCAGCCACTTCAACCTGCGTGCGAATGCGGCGCAGGGGTCGGCCTGGGTTCGCGGGCTGCGCCCCGGCAACGAAACCGTGTACGCCGTCTTGCCCATGTTTCACGCCTACGGCCTCACCCTCTGCCTGACCTTCGCCATGAGCATGGGGGCACGCCTTGTTCTGTTCCCCAAATTCGACGTGAAGCTCGTGCTGGACGCCGCGCGCCGCACGCCGCCCACGTTCTTGCCGGCGGTCCCGCCGATCTATGACCGCCTCGTCACCGGCGCGGCCGCCCGCAAGGTGAGCCTCGCCGGCATCCGCTTCGCCATTTCGGGAGCGATGAACCTGCCGCCGGCAATTGTGGACCGCTGGGAGAAGGCCACGGGCGGACTGCTCGTGGAGGGCTACGGCATGACGGAAGCCTCCCCCATCGTGGCCGGCAACCCGATCGGTCTCACCCGCCGACCCGGCACGGTGGGCGTGCCGTTCCCCAGCACCGAGATCAGGGTGGTGGCCCCGGCCGACCCTCTGATCGACCTCGAGTTCGAGGAGGAAGGCGAACTTCTGGTGCGCGGGCCCCAGGTTTTCTCCGGATATTGGGATCGACCGAGCGAATCCGCCCAGGTGCTGCTGCCTGACGGCTGGTTGCGCACCGGCGACATCGTTCGCGTGTCGGCGGACGGTTTCATCACGGTGGTCGACCGCATCAAGGAGCTCATCATCACGGGCGGTTTCAACGTGGCGCCGTCAGAGGTTGAGGAAGCCCTGCTGTCCCACCCCGACATCGTGGACGCCGCCGCGGTGGGTATCCCGAGTGACAAGGGCGGCGAGGACATCGTGGCGGTGGTCGTGCTCATCGACGGCGTGCAGCTCGACGTGGATGCGGTGCGCGAGTACTGCCGCACGCGACTGTCGGCCTACAAGATCCCCAAGGACATCGTGCAGGTTGCAGATATGCCGCGCTCACTTCTGGGCAAAATCCTCCGCCGCCAGGTGCGGCTGAGCCTGCTGGAGAAGTAGAGCCACGATTTGAGGGGCGACCTTCCCGTAACACCGCGTAAGGGGGAGGCTGTGTGCGGAATACTCCACACCGGAGGGTGTTGAATTTGGTGGGTCAATGTTGCCCCGTCCATATTCGCATCTCACGAAGGACCAAGCACATGAGCCTCATCACCGACACCCACAGCCGCCGCGCCGACACCGACGCGCCGCTCCTCCCCATTCTGATCGAGCGCTGGAGCCCCCGCGGCTTCGACCCCACGGCGGTCATCGATGACGCGACGCTCACCACGGTGCTCGAAGCCGCACGCTGGGCTCCGTCGGCCAGCAACATGCAGCCCTCCCGCTTCATCGTGGCCCGCCATGGTTCCGAGAGCTTCACGACGATCCACGCGAACCTGGTGGGCTTCAACCAGGCCTGGGCCGATTCGGCATCCGTTCTGATCGCCAATGTCGCCGAGCTGGCCCTCGACAAGACGGCCGACGAGCTGAAGGAAAACCCCTGGGCGCGCTACGACCTCGGCCAGTCCGTGGCCCACCTCACCATCCAGGCGCAGCACGAAGGCCTGCACACGCACCAACTCGGCGGATTCGACAGCGCTGCCCTCGCGGCGGCCTTCGGCCTGACGGACAACCAGGTGATCGTCACGATCACCGCCCTCGGTGTGCTCGGCGACGCCTCGAGGTTGTCCCCCGAAATGCTCGAGCGTGAAGTCGCGCCGCGCACCCGCAAGCCGCTCACGGAGCTGCTGCTCGTCAACGACTAAGAGCGGCTACCGTGAGGCTCGTGGCCCCCGCAGCACCAGCAGCGGGATCAGTGATCCGACGACGATCACGGCCGCGAGCCAGCCGAGGTGCACCGCGAGGGGGTACGGCCAGTACATGGTCACGCCCACGCCGATCAGGGTGACGATGAGCGCGACCACGGCCGGCCACCAGACGCGTCGCCAGGCCAGTATCAGCCCGGCTGCGGGCGCCCAATAGGCGATTTGACTGCCGGGCCCCATAGCCCGAACCATGTCGGCCGCCGGGATCAGAAACGGCACTGCATCGATCCAAGGCCCGAAGAACATGGCCGCGCAGTGGAACACGAGCGCCAGCCCGCTGACTAGTGCAACGGTGATCGACACTGGGCCCAGGCGAACAGATCGGCCACGTAGCAGCGGATGCCCCAGCGCGAGCCGGACGGCTCCAGTCGCGACGACGAACGCCAACAGGCCGCCCCAGAGCAACGGTTGATTCATTCCCGTTCCTCCCGAGCGGCCTGCCAGGGCGTGATCACAGCCAGTGCGCCTTACGGGCGGAGCAGCACCTTGATGGCTCGGCGCTCGTCCATGGCGGCGTAGGCCTCGGCAACCTCCGCGAGTGGAAGCTCGAGGTCGAAGACGCGGCCGGGGTTGATCTGGCCGGAGAGCACCTCCGGCAGCAACTCTTCGACATATGCGCGAACGGATGCGACACCGCCATTGACGCCCACGTTGCGGGCGAAGAGATCCTTGATCGGCAGCTCGGCGCCGCCGGCGGGAACTCCGACGTACCCGACCATGCCACCGGGGCGGGTGGAACGGATGGCCTGGTCCATGGACTCCTGGGTTCCCACGCACTCCAGCACGCAGTCCGCACCGATGCCGTCCAGGAGCTCCTGGATCTTCTTGATCCCCTCATCGCCGCGCTCGGACACAATGTCGGTCGCTCCGAACTCGAGGGCAACGGCCTGACGGTCAGCGTGCCGGGACATCGCGATGATGCGGCTCGCCCCGAGACGCTTGCTGGCCAGGATCGCGCAGAGGCCCACGGCCCCGTCGCCGACGACCACGACGGTGCTTCCGGTGGTGACACCGGCCGAGAGGGCGGCGTGGTGGCCGGTACCCATCACGTCGGAGAGTGACAGCAGGCCCGGGATGAGTGCCTCATCGGGCTGGCCCGGCGTTGCCACGAGGGATCCGTCAGCGTGGGGAACGCGCACGCGTTCGCCCTGGGCGCCGTCGGCGAAACCACCGAGCTGGTCGTCGGCGCCCCACGCGCCGCCGTTCAAGCAGGAGATGCTGACGCCGTTGCGGCAGTTGATGCAGGTGTTGTCACAGTCGTAGAACGGGGCGATGACGAAGTCACCCACCTTGATGGTGGTGACGTCGGGTCCGATCTCCTCCACGATTCCCACGAATTCGTGGCCGATACGGTGTGCTTCTTTGGTGGGCGCGATGCCCCGGTACGGCCAGAGGTCGGAACCGCAGACACAGGCGGCGACAACGCGCACAATGGCGTCACCACCGGTGGAGAGGACGGGGTTGGGAACTTCTTCGAGTCGAACATCGCGTTCGCCATGGATCACAGTTGCAAGCATGAACAGAATCGTAAGCGGCGTTCCTGAGTAGTTTCATGTGTAGTTTCCTGTGTAGTTGCCTGTGTCCGGTCAGAGCAGGTCGTCGTCGAGGTCATCAAGGTCATCGGGCAAGGGGTCGGCGACCGGAGCGGACACGACACTCAGCTGGTCCCCGTCCGGCGCCAACGCCACCAGAACGGTGTCGCCGTCGCGAATCTCACCGGCGAGCAGCGCGCGCGCCAGCCGGTCGTCGATCTCTCGCTGCATCAGGCGGCGCAGCGGACGCGCCCCGTAGATCGGGTCGTAGCCCTCGTCGGCCAGCCAGCGGCGGGCATCCGGTGTGACGGCCAGCTCAAGCCGGCGTTCGGCGAGACGCCGCTGCAGTCGTTCAACGTAGAGCTCTACGATCTCGCCGAGTTCGTCGGTGGTCAGGGTCGAGAAAATCACGATGTCATCGAGGCGGTTCACGAACTCGGGCTTGAAGGCCTGGCGCACCATCAGCTGCACCGCTTCTTCTTTCTGCTCGGTGGAGAGCGTGGGATCGACGAGCACCTGGGAGCCGAGGTTGGAGGTGAGCACCAGGATGGCGTTGCGGAAGTCCACCGTGCGGCCCTGACCGTCGGTGAGCCGGCCGTCATCGAGCACCTGCAGGAGTACGTCGAATACCTCCGGGTGCGCCTTCTCGACCTCATCGAACAGGATCACCGAATAGGGCCGACGCCGCACGGCCTCGGTGAGCTGACCGCCCTGCTCGTACCCCACGTAGCCGGGAGGCGCGCCAACCAGGCGGGATACGGAGTACTTCTCTCCGTACTCGCTCATGTCGATGCGCACCATGGCTTTTTCGTCGTCGAACAGAAAATCGGCGAGCGCTTTGGCCAACTCGGTCTTGCCCACGCCGGTGGGTCCGAGAAACAGGAACGAGCCGGTGGGTCGACCCGGATCAGAGATGCCGGCGCGCGAGCGGCGCACCGCGTCGGCCACCGCTCGCACGGCCGGCTTCTGGCCGATCAGTCGATGGGAGAGTTCGTTCTCGAGGTTCAGGAGCTTCTCGGTCTCGCCCTGCAGCAGGCGACCTACCGGGATGCCGGTCCAGGCGGCCACGACCGCGGCGATGTCCTCCGCGGCGACCTGGTCGTTGACCATGCGCGGTCCGTCGGACTCGGCCTGCTCGGCGTCTCGCAGTTCGCGTTCCATCACGGGAATGTCCCCGTAGAGCAGGCGCGACGCCTTTTCGAGGTTGCCCTCGCGCTGAGCCCGGTCGGCATCAATCCGCGCCCCGTCGAGGCGCTCCCGCAGTTCGCCCACCCGGTTCAGGGTGGCCCGTTCCTTGTCCCAGCGCGCCTGCAGGTCTTTCAGCTTGGCCTCTCGCTCCTCCAGGTCAGAGCGCAGCTTCACCAAGCGCGCCTTGGAGGCGTCATCTTTCTCTTTCTTGAGCGCGAGTTCTTCGAGCTTGAGCCGGTCGACGCCGCGGCGCAGCTCATCGATCTCCACCGGGGACGAGTCGATTTCCATCCGTAGTCGGCTCGCGGCCTCGTCGATCAGGTCGATGGCCTTGTCGGGCAGCTGGCGGGCGGTGATGTAGCGATTGGAGAGGGATGCCGCGGCCACGAGGGCCGCATCCGCGATCGTCACCTTGTGGTGGGCTTCGTACCGCTCCTTGAGCCCGCGCAAAATGGCAACGGTGTCTTCGACCGTCGGTTCGTCCACGAGCACGGGCTGGAAGCGGCGCTCGAGCGCAGCATCCTTTTCGATGAACTCGCGATACTCGTTGAGGGTCGTGGCACCGATCAGGCGCAGCTCTCCCCGGGCCAGCATGGGCTTGAGCATGTTGGAGGCCGCGACGGACCCCTCACCACCGCCCGCGCCCATGAGCGTGTGCAGCTCATCGACGAAGGTGATGATCTCGCCGTTGGCGTCATTGATCTGCTTGAGCACGGCCTTAAGGCGTTCCTCGAACTCGCCGCGGTACTTGGCTCCGGCCACCAGGGCCGCGAGGTCGAGCGCAACGAGCTGTTTGCCCTTGAGCGAGTCGGCCACGTCACCGGCGACGATGCGCTGGGCGAGCCCCTCGACGACGGCGGTCTTGCCCACACCGGGCTCCCCAATCAGCACGGGGTTGTTCTTCGTGCGTCGGGTGAGCACCTGGCTGATGCGGCGAATCTCGGCGTCGCGGCCAATCACGGGGTCAAGCTTGCCGCTCTTGGCGATGTCGGTGAGGTTCACGCCGTACAGCTCAAGCGCGGTCTTGGCCTTTTCCTGTGACGGCTGCTGTCCGGCTTGCATCGCGGTCCTCTCGAGTTGAGTCAAATTCGCTCAATTTTATCCTTACGGTGGGTCCCGCGCCACCGGGCGCATCCGCGTGGACATACCGTCGGCCGGACCGATCTTGCGTGCCACCTCTGAGCACTTCGAGCTTTCACCTAATGCTGTACTTCATCCTGGTGACCCAACAAAACCAACCGATTGGTTTTGTTGCCGATGAATTCCCCTTACGCTTACTGAGTCTGGGTGCGTACCCAGACTCAGTTCGAGGGGGATTCACGAAGATGTCAGAAGTTAAAGCCGCCCGTTACAACACAACCAAGGCCCGTCAGTCATCCAACATGGTTAACGCCCGTTCACGTTCGCTCGGCATCGTGTCGCTTCAGGGCCTAGTCCGGACGACCTTGGTCGGCGCACTGGGGATTGTCTTGACCGCAGGAGCGCTTCCTCCAGTAGAGTCAGGCGATGCACGCGCGTCCGCCAGCGCAAGCGAGCGCGTCGAAGGCATCGTTGCCCTGCCGGAGCAGCAAAAGATCATGCATACAGATACTTCCGTGGGCACCCTCGGCATTGGCATTCCAGGGACGAGGACCGTGGCGTCAATTGACCCTGCCAACATCCCAGACGGTTACTTCAGAGGTCAGGGTGTCGCCTTGCTGAACACGCAGCTGCCGGGCTCACAGATCAGCACCTTCCGCACCGCAGAGGGAAGCCAGTCGGTTATTCAAATCAATCAACCACAGGCTCAGCGGGAATTCCGATTCCCATTAGATTTGCCTGTCGGCGCCTCGGCTTCAATCTCAGCCGACGGTTCAGTGCGCATCTCGGATAGCGCGAACGAGACCATAGGTGGCTTCGACGTTCCCTGGGCTTTCGCAGCCGACGGCGCGACTGTCCCGACCTTCTTTTTGATTGAAGGTGATGACCTTGTTCAACGTATCGACCATTCCCCGGACATGGCATTCCCAATCGTCGCCGATCCCACCGACGCTTGGGGCTGGGCAGTCTGCGTCGCTTCGGTTGGCGCTCTTGTGGCCGGCAACATGCTCGTTGCTACCAAGATCACGAAGCTCGGCGGTGTGGCAAAAGTTATTGTGACGCTCAAAGCCGCCAAGAACGCCGACGCTCGATGGAAAGCCTTGCTGACGTTCTTCGGTGAATTTACCGGAATCGGCGCTGTCCTCACCAACTGCAGTTAGCACTGAAAGGCTTCAGCAACAATGAACCTCATAGAATCAAGCACGCTCGCACTGCTGGTGACGAATGTCTTTCTCACAGTTGTCCTGTGCGTCATGCTGGTCAGAAAACAGCGTTTGGCCGTGGCCTTCAAGGCCTCCTACGCCATCTACCCGGGCGCCCTATTCCTGGCTGCGTTACTGGCGACGTCTCTGCTCGCCGGCAAACCAGACCAAGCCTTTGAAGCGTCCCTGACAGCAGTCAGTGCCGCAGCGGCAGGACTGGGCGCGGCCGCACTCGTCTGGGCTGCTCAATCCTCCAGGATGAGGGCCGGGGCGCCTACACGTGCGGCTCGTGCCTTTGAGGCAGGCGGCTACCTCCTGCCGCTGGCGAGTGCCGCAATGTATGCAATTTTCGTGGGATCGACGGGGGCCTGAGTCCGGTCGCGATCGCGGACACGAGGACCTCCGGAGCCTTGGGCGTGCGGCGTGCTCGCGGGTGGATGGTGCGACAATAGAGGTTGGCCAAACACTGGAGTCCTTCGTACACATGGCGCATACCCTCAGCACGCACGAGATCGCACGACTCGTCGGAAGCCAGGCGTTCTCCCGCGGCGAGCGCTACGCCCGCAACGGACATGTCACGTCCCGCACGTGGTTCGGTTCCGGAACTCAACTGTTCGGAAACGTGCAGGGATCTAACAGCCAGCCCTACGCGGTGACCGTGTCGTTCACGCTCAGCTCCACCGGAACCGTGCTGCGCACATCCGGTGTGTGCACCTGCCCCATGAAGAGCAACTGCAAGCATGTTGCCGCACTGCTGATCGCGAGCGCCAGCGCACCCGAGGCCAGCCAGCCCCGCTCGACCGGTTCCCAGCGCGCCGTGGGCGACCGACGGATGCCGTCGTTCGAGTCCATTCCGGAGCCGGCCGCTCCTCCAGCGGCTCCGGCATGGCAGACCGCGCTCGGATCCATCACCCGGCAAGGCGCGGACGAACCCGCCGGCACGGCACTCGCCCTGCAGTTCGACCTGCTGGAACCCGCCTACGCCGGGCGCGCCGCAGCCGCCCGCGGTCCGCAGCCGCAGCGCCTGGGAGCCCGCCCCATGCAGATGGGCAAGAAGGGCAAGTGGATTCGCGGCAACATCACCTGGGACAACCTTTCCTACCTGCCCGGTTCCTACGACCCCGCACACCGCAAGATCCTGAGCGCCATTTACGCGCTGTACGCAGCCGGCTCACGGTATTACACCTACACCGACCAGTGGATCCACCTCGACGGCTTCGCCAACAAGGCGCTCTGGGAACTGCTCGGCGAGGCCCAGGCCAGCGGCCTGCCGCTGGTGCGGGCCAACGCCGGCCAGGGCACGGTCGAGCTGAGCACGGCAGAGGCCGCCCTGGAACTCGACATCAGCCGCACCTCGGACGGCCTGACGCTCACCCCGCTGATCACGTTGGATTCCCGAAACCTCAAGCACAAGGAGTTCGGTTTCATCGGCGAACCCGCCCACGGCATCTTCACGTGGTCCAACGCCCTCGATCTGGATGACGACAACCTGACGAGTCTCACCCTGGCGCCGCTCGGCCACCGCGTGAGCGCCGAGATGCGCGCGGTCGCCACAGCCGCGGAACCGTTACGCATCCCGGTCGCCGATGAACCCGCTTTCACCACGGATTACTACCCCTTTCTGCGCCAGCAGCTCACGCTCACCAGCCGCGATGGTTCCTTCACGTTGCCGGAGAGCCCCCGGCCGGTGCTCTCCCTCGACGTGACGCACCGGGCCGGCCACCAGGTGGATCTGCTCTGGGAGTGGAGCTACCTCTCCGACACCGCCCCGAACGGCGCCCCGAACGCCGACGCGCCGGCGGCCGCCGCCGCCGCCGCCGCCGCGGAGCGCTACCGGCTCGGCCTCTGGCCGTCCCCGAGCGACACCGGCTACCGTGACGAGGCCGGCGAAGCGGCCATCCTGCGTGATCTCGAGCCCGTGCTCGTGCCGTTTCCGGCGCTGGCTCCCGATTACCGCGGCCGGCCGCGCCTGAACCGCCGTTCCACCCTGGAGGGTGGAACCATGATCGGATTCCTCGACGCGCTGCTGCCCGTGCTGCGGGACCGCCCGAACGTGGTCGTCACCGAGGCCGAGGGTGCGCCCAACTATCGACCGGCCGACGAAGCCCCCGTCATCAGCCTCACCACCACCGAACGGGCCGGCAGCCGCGACTGGTTCAACCTCGACATCACCGTGACCATCGACGGCGAGGAGATCGCATTCGACGAGTTGTTCCGTGCGCTCGCCTCCGAGCAGGAACTGATGATCCTGCCCACCGGCACCTACTTCAGTCTCGACCGGCCCGAACTGCTCCAGCTGCGCGCCCTCATTGAAGAAGCCCGCGGTCTGCAGGACGCATCCTCCGACTCGCTGGGCCTGAGCCGGTTCCAGGCCGACCTGTGGGAAGAACTGCAGCAGCTTGGCGTGGTGGCCCAGCAGGCCGCGACCTGGCGCTCGGCGATCGAAGGCCTCACGGATGCCGCCCAGATCGACGAACGCCCGCTGTCGCCCCTCGTACACGCGACGCTGCGCGGATACCAGCAGGCCGGTTTCGACTGGCTCAGCTTCCTCCACGACCACCGGCTCGGCGGGATCCTCGCCGACGACATGGGACTGGGCAAGACGTTGCAAGCAATTGCGCTCATCGCCCATGCCCGCGACAACCGGCTCGACGGCGAGGCCGCCCAGCCCTTCCTGGTGGTCGCTCCCACCAGCGTGGTCTCCAACTGGGCCGCCGAATGCGCGCGCTTCGCTCCGGGCCTGACGGTGGCCACGGTCACCCAGACGGCGGGCAAGCGCGGCGAGGGCCTCGCATCCGTCAGCGCCGGTGCCGACGTAGTGATCACGAGTTACACCCTGTTCCGGCTCGACTTCGACGAGTACAACAGCATCGAATGGGCCGGCCTGCTGCTCGACGAAGCCCAGTTCGTGAAGAACCACCAGTCCAAGGCGCACCAGTGCGCGCGCCGCCTGAACACCCCGTTCAAGCTCGCCATCACCGGCACGCCGATGGAGAACAATCTGATGGAGCTGTGGTCGCTGTTGTCGATCACTGCTCCCGGGCTGTTTCCGAGCCCGTCCCGGTTCACGGACTACTACCGCAAACCGATCGAGACCGACGGCGACAGCGAGCGGCTCGGGCAGCTGCGCCGGCGCATCCGTCCGTTCATGCTGCGTCGCACCAAGGACCAGGTGGCCGGCGACCTGCCGGAGAAGCAGGAGCAGGTGCTCGAGCTCGACCTGCACCCCAAGCACCGCAAGGTGTACGACATGCACCTCGCCCGCGAGCGCCAGAAGGTGCTCGGGCTGATCGACAACATGAACGCGAACCGGTTCGAGATCTTCCGCTCGCTCACCATGCTGCGCCAGCTCAGCCTCGACGCGAGCCTGTATGACAAGAAGTACGACAGCGTGCCGTCGACCAAGCTCGACACACTGCTCGAACTTCTTGAAGACACCGTGGCCGAGGGCCACCGCACGCTAATCTTCAGCCAGTTCACCCAGTACCTGGGCAAGGCGCGCGACCGGCTCGACGCCGCCGGAATCTCGTATTCCTACCTCGACGGCAAGACCCGCAATCGGGCGAAGGCGATCAGCGACTTCAAGGACGGTGACACGTCGGTGTTCCTGATCAGCCTCAAGGCCGGCGGGTTCGGCCTGAACCTCACCGAAGCCGACTACGTGATTCTGCTCGACCCCTGGTGGAACCCGGCGACCGAGGCGCAGGCGGTGGACCGGGTGCACCGCATCGGCCAGACCAAGAACGTGATGGTTTATCGCCTCGTGTCCAAGGACACCATCGAGGAGAAGGTGATGGCGCTCAAGGCCACCAAGGCGCGCCTGTTCGAGAGCGTGATGACCGATGGCGCGGCCCGCGCCACCGCCCTCACCGCATCGGACATTCGCGAGCTGCTCGCCTGATGTTCGAACGCCGTCCCTAGGGCAGAATAGAACAGTGACTTCCACGACCACCTTCGCCCTCATCCGCCACGGCCAGACCGACTGGAATGCCGCGCTGCGCATTCAGGGTGCCACCGACATCCCGCTGAACGATGTGGGACGGGGCCAGGCAACGGATGCCGTAGCGCCCCTGTCCGCCTTCGCTTGGGACTTCGTCGTCTCCAGCACGCTCTCTCGCGCGGCGGAAACGGCCGACCTGATCGCCGCCGACCTGCAGCTCGTCGTGACCCATCGCATCCCGGGCCTCGTCGAACGCAACTACGGACCCGCCGAGGGCCTGCAGGCGGGCGATGAACTCGAAGCCCTGCGGTTTCCCGGCGGTTTCCACGGCGCGGAGTCGGAATCGGCGGTCGCCGAGCGCGGCATCGACGCGCTGCAGACGCTGGCCACCCAAAACCCCGGTGCGCGCATCATCGTGGTCACCCACGGAACACTGATTCGGCTGAGCCTGGCCCGGGCCCTTGATCGCGACATCGGCAGCATCGACAACGCCGCCCTCAACGTGGTGCAGCACCACCGAGCCGGCTGGACGCTCGACGTGCTCAACGGCGAGGCCCAGCTGGCCTGACGCACCGCGCCTGACCCACCCGCTCTGACACACGCTGCCTGGCCCACGCTGCCTGGCCCACGCCGCCTGGCCCACGCCGCCCGCCCATCCGGGGCGGCCCTGCCGGGGCGGCCCTGCCGAT
>Ga0209023_10005578_pt1 | contig 13698 bp, 10 predicted proteins | sample LakOneMetagenome_FD_187468 | JGI IMG/M metagenome (GOLD analysis project Ga0209023, IMG submission 187468) | Freshwater and sediment microbial communities from Lake Erie, Canada (SPAdes) (version 2) | ecosystem: Environmental > Aquatic > Freshwater > Lentic | place: Lake Erie, Canada...
CGCGGCCCCACGACCGCCCATGAACATGCTCTCCGATCACGACATCGAGCTCGTTCGTCACGCCGCGCACGGCGATCCATTCCGTGTGCTTGGCGTGCACGCCGACACGCAGGGCAGCCACTGGTTGCGTGCGATGCTGCCGGGAGCGGCCCACGTGGCGGTGATCGAGGCCACCAGCGGGCGGCAGTTGGGGGCGCTCGCGCAACGCCACCCGGACGGCTTCTTCGACGGCATGCTGTCGGTCTCCGAACCGCCCAACTACCGGCTGCAGGTGACCTGGGGCGACGGGCAGACCTCGATCGTCGATGACCCGTATCGCTTTCCACCGGTGCTGGGCGAACTCGACGTCTGGCTGCTCGCCGAAGGCTCGCATTTGCGCCCGTTCGAGGCGCTCGGCGCGGCACAGCGCGTGATGCAGGGTGTGGCTGGCACGAGCTTCGCGGTCTGGGCGCCGAACGCGTCGCAGGTCAGCGTGGTCGGCGACTTCAATCATTGGGATGCGCGGCGGCACCCGATGCGTTTGCGGCGCGAGTGCGGCGTGTGGGAGATCTTCCTGCCCGGCGTGGGCGCCGGCGCGCGCTACAAGTACCAACTGCGCGATGCCCATGGGCAGGTGCTGCCGCAGAAGGCCGATCCGTACGCGCTGCAGTCCGAACTGCGCCCGGCGACCGCGAGCGTTGTGTCGGCCATGCCGGCGATCGCCGCCAAGTCCGAGGCGCGCCAGCGCGCCAACGCGCTGGATGCGCCGGTCTGCATCTACGAAGTCCATCTCGGCTCGTGGCGCCGCAAGGTCGAGGAAGGCAACCGCTTCCTCACCTGGGACGAACTCTCCGACACGCTCGTGCCCTATGCACGAGATCTGGGTTACACGCACCTCGAACTGCTGCCGGTCAGCGAGTATCCCTTCGACGGCTCGTGGGGCTACCAGCCGATCGGCCTGTACGCGCCGACCGCGCGCTTCGGCGACGGCCTCGGGTTTCGGCGCTTCGTCGACCGCTGCCACGCCGAGGGGCTGGGCCTGATCATCGACTGGGTGCCGGCGCACTTCCCGACCGACGCCCACGGGCTCGGCCGCTTCGACGGCACCGCGCTGTACGAGTATGCCGACCCGCGCGAAGGCTTCCACCAGGACTGGAACACGCTGATCTACAACTTCGGCCGCACCGAGGTCCGCAACTTCATGGTCGCCAACGCGCTGTACTGGCTCGAGCGCTACGCGGTCGACGGCCTGCGCGTCGATGCGGTCGCGTCGATGCTCTACCGCGACTACAGCCGCCAGGCCGGCGAGTGGGTGCCGAACCAGCACGGCGGCCGCGAGAACCTCGAGGCGATGGCGTTTCTGCGCCGCATGAACGAAGTCGTCGGCACCGAGCGGCCGCAGGCGGTGACGCTGGCCGAGGAGTCGACGGCATTCCCCGGCGTGTCGCGACCGCCGTGGGTCGGCGGTCTCGGGTTTCACTACAAGTGGAACATGGGCTGGATGAACGACACGCTGAAGTACATGCACCGTGACCCGGTGCACCGCAAGCACCATCAGGGCGAGATGACCTTCAGCCTGGTCTACGCGTACAACGAGAACTTCGTACTGCCGATCTCGCACGACGAAGTCGTGCACGGCAAGGGCTCGATGCTGCAGAAGATGCCCGGCGACCGCTGGCAGCAGTTCGCCAACCTGCGCGCCTACTACGGCTACATGTACGGCCACCCGGGCAAGAAGCTGCTGTTCATGGGCTGCGAGTTCGCGCAGGACCGCGAATGGAACCACGACCAGAGCCTGGACTGGCATCTGCTCGACCGGCCCGAGCACGCCGGCGTGCAGCGCCTGCTGCGCGACCTGAACGCGCTCTACCGCGCCACGCCCGCGCTGTACCAGCGCGACTTCGTGCCCGAGGGCTTCGAATGGATCGATCACTCCGATTCCGAGCGCTCGGTCCTGTCGTTCGTGCGCCGCGGCGCGGCTGCCGGCGCGCTGATCCTCGTCGTCTGCAACTTCACCCCAACGGTGCACCGCGGCTACCGAGTCGGCGTGCCGGCGCCCGGACGCTGGCGCGAATGCCTGAACACCGATTCGGCGCACTACGGCGGCAGCAACGTCGGCACGCCGCTGGGCGTGGCGGAGACACGCGCCGTGGCCTGCAACGGCCGACCGCAATCGATCCTGATCGACCTGCCGCCGCTGGCCACCGTGATGTTCGAATGGAAGTCGTAGCCGGCCTTCCCTGGCCGCTCGGCGCACACTGGGACGGCAGCGGCGTCAACTTCGCGGTGATGTCCGCGCACGCGCAAGCAATCGACCTGTGCATCTACGATGCGCGCGGCGAACACGAAGTGGCGCGGCTGCCGTTGCCGGGTCACAGCGGCGACGTCTGGCACGGCCGCGTCGAAGGCGTCGGCCCGGGACTCGTCTACGGATGGCGCGCGCACGGGCCGTGGCAGCCGGATCAGGGCCATCGTTTCAATCCGAACAAGGTCTTGCTCGATCCGTATGCGCGCGAGATCGTCGGCCGCTATGTCTGGCGCGACGAGCAATTCGCCGCCGACCGCGCCCACCCGTACCAGATGGACCTCCGCGACAACGCTGCCTGGGCGCTGAAGGCGCGCGTCGTGCACGAGCGTGTGGACTGGCGCGGCGACCGCGCGCCGGCCACACCGATCGCCGACACGGTGCTGTACGAGATGCACGTGCGGGGCTACTCCAGGCAGAACGCCGCGCTGCCACCGGCCTTGCGCGGCACCTACGCCGGCCTCGCGCACGACGCGTCGATCGCACACCTGAAGCGGCTCGGCGTGACGGCGGTCAATCTGCTGCCGGTGCACTGGCACATCGATGAAGAACGCCTCGTCGGCATGGGACTGACCAACTACTGGGGCTACAACACGATCGGCTTCTTCTGCCCCGATCCGCACCTGAGCAGCACGCCCGACGACCCGGCGGCCACGCGCGCCGAGTTTCGCGCGATGGTGCGCGCACTGCATGCCCAGGGCATCGAGGTGATCCTCGACGTCGTCTACAACCACACCGCCGAGAGCGACGCCGCCGGCCCGCAGATCAGTTTCCGCGGGCTCGACAACACGAGCTACTACCGGCTGCGGCGCGAAGCGAAGGACGACTACGTCAACGACACCGGCTGCGGCAACACCGTCGACCTGCGGCCGCCACGCGTGCTGCAGTTCGTGATGGACAGCTTGCGCTATTGGGTCAGCGAGATGCACGTCGACGGCTTCCGCTTCGACCTGGCGACCGTGCTCGGCCGCAGTCGCGAGGACGGCAGCTTCGACGCGCGCGCGGCGTTCTTCGCGGCCGTGGCGCAAGACCCGGTGCTGGCAGGCGTGAAGATGATCGCCGAGCCGTGGGACGTGGGCCCGGGCGGCTACCAGGTCGGCGGCTTTCCGAACGGCTGGGTCGAGTGGAACGACAAGTTCCGCGACGACATGCGCGCGTACTGGCTTCGCCATCCGAGCTCGCGCGGAGCGTACGCGCGCCGCTTGTGCGCGTCGTCGGATCTCTACCAGGCGCGCGGGCGCGCCCCGGCCGAATCGATGAACTACGTGATTTCGCACGACGGCTTCACGTTGCGCGACCTGCTCAGCTACCAGACCAAGCACAACGAAGCGAACGGCGAAGGCAACCGAGACGGCACCGGCAACAACCTGAGCTTCAATGCCGGTGTCGAGGGGCCGAGCGACGATCCCGCGGTGCTGGCGCTGCGAGCACGCCTGGCGCGTTCCATCCTCGCGACCAACCTGCTCGCGCAGGGAACGCCGATGCTGTGCGCCGGCGACGAACTCGGCCACACCCAAGGGGGCAACAACAACCCCTACTGCCAGGACTCGCCGGTGACGTGGATCGACTGGTCCGCGGCCGACGACGACCTGATCGCCTACACCGCACGCGTGCTGGCGCTGCGCCGCATCGCGCAGCCGTTCGCGAACCGCTGGTACAGCGGCCTGACCGACCCGCTCGGCCTGCACGACCTGGCCTGGATGACGTGCAGCGGCGCATTGATGACGCCGGCCGACTGGAGCGATGGCGACGATCGCGTGCTCGGCTGCCTGATCGGCGAACCGGGGCGCGCGCAGGCGCCGTTGCTGCTGCTCGTCAACGCCGGAGCCGATGACGCGAGCTTCATGCTGCCGGCCGGCGTGTGGCAGGTCGTGCTCGACAGCGGCCACGCACGCGGCATTGGATCGTGGCACGGGCAAGGCGAGATCGCGCTGCCCTTGCCCGCCGGCGCGCTGATGCTGCTCGCCGCGGCGGGCGCCGCGATCGACCTGCCGCCGTAGTCTTCATTCTCGACGGCTCGAAAAAGAAAAGGGGCGCCCGAAGGCGCCCCGCTGTCGTCGGTTCCGCGGCGCTTAACGCACGACGGCGATCTGGTCGCGCTTCTCGCCCTTGTACGTGTACAGGGTCAGCGCGCCGTTCTTGATGTCGCCCTTCTCGTCGAAGGCGATCGTGCCGGTCACGCCCTTGTAGCCTTCGGTCTTCGCCAGCACGGGCAGGTAGACCTTCGGATCGGCGGAGCCGGCCTTGACCATCGCGGCGACCATCACGTTCAGCGCGTCATAGACGTACGGGGCGTACACCTGCACGTCGATGCCGAACTTCTTCTTGTAGTCTTCCTTGAACTTGTCCATGCCGACCTTCTGCGCGCCTTCGACGCCACCGGCCTCCGCGCAGACCACTTGGCCGTCGGCCATCGCGCCGCCAGCCAGCTTCGGCAGTTCGCTCGAGCAGATGCCGTCGCCGCCCATGAACTTGGCGTTGATGCCGAGTTGCTTCATCTGGCGGATCATCGGGCCGGCCACGGCGTCCATGCCGCCGAAGAACACGACGTCGGGCTTCTTGGCCTTGATCTGGGTCAGGATCGCGGTGAAGTCGGTCGCCTTGTCGGTCGTGAACTGGGTTTCGGCGATCGCGCCGCCCGAAGCCTTCACGGCCTTCGAGAACTCTTCGGCGACGCCCTGGCCGTAGGCGGTGCGGTCGTCGATCACGGCGATCGACTTGCCCTTCAGCTCCTTGACCGCGTACTTGCCGAGCGTGCCGCCCAGATGCACGTCGTCAGCCACGACGCGGAAGGTGGTCTTGAAGCCCTGACGGGTGAACTTCGGGTTCGTCGCCGACGGCGAGATCTGCGGAATGCCGGCGTCGCTGTAGATCTTCGAGGCCGGAATCGAGGTACCGGAGTTCAGGTGACCGATCACGCCGGCGACCTTGGAGTCGACCAGCTTCTGGGCGACCGCCGTGCCTTGCTTCGGGTCACCGGCATCGTCTTCCGGAACGAGCTCGAACTTGACCTTCTTGCCGCCGATCGTCGTGCCCTTGGCGTTGAGCTCGTCGATCGCCATCTTGGCGCCGTTTTCGTTGTCCTTGCCCAGGTGGGCAATGCCGCCGCTGGTCGGGCCGACGTGGCCGATCTTGACGACCATGTCCTGGGCGTAGGCCGCCCCGCCGAACAACACTGCAGCAGCCGCAACGATCGTGTTCAATCTGACTTGCATTCAAAACCTCCGGATGGATAGAGAGTAATAGTTGAAAGTTTCAACGGGCGAGACAATACCCCAAAAGCGCTCCGATTCACTAAGTGAATGCTCGGGTCACGAGCGGCTGGATTCCAGCGGCGAGGCACCGTCGGGGATCAGCCCACAACGCGCCGGCTACTTGTCGCGATGACGCGCGAGTTCCTGGGCGACCGCGCGAGCGACCACGTCACGCAAGGTCGATGCCAGCTCGCTGCGCGCGTCTCGGATCACGCTGTCGGTGGCGCGCGTCAGGATCGGCGTCAGCACTTCGCGCATCCGGTAGTCCAGCATCAGCTCGATCTGGCGCTGCAGATCGTTCAGCACACGCTGCGCGAGCTGATCCTCGGTCGGCAGCGCGGCGGGTGGCGCCACGACCGGCGGCGCCACTGGCGCCGCGATCGACGCGGCTTCGAGGGGCAGCGCTTCGGGTGCCGGTTCGAGTGGCATCGGCGCGGTCGCGGCCGGGGCCGGCCACGCCACGACCTCGGTCAGCGTCGGAACGCCCGACGGCGGCGCCCCGGTGGAACCATTCATGTCGTCACCTCGTGCTTTTCCGGGGCGTAGCCGCGCGTGGCGTAGTGGCGCCAGCGCCGCCGGCCGGCCGCCAGTGCCGCCTCGTCGGCGGCGACGACCTCGATCACGCGCCCATAGCTCTCGAAGCCCGCGGGCGCGTCGTCGTGCAGGTTGACGAGCACGTCGTGGTGCCCGGCATGATCGAGGTCGGCGACCAGCCAGACCGGCGTGTCGCGCAAGCGCGGCGGCAGCGGTTGCGCGCCGCGCGGCATCACATGAGGGATGAACTCCAGCGGTTCGAACTCCCACAGCGTGCGGTCGAGTTGCGCGAGCACGGGTGGCGGCCCCGAGATCGTCACCTTCGCCCCGCTGCGCACCGCCTTGCGCACGAGGCGACAGGTGTAGTGCGCCGCGTTCGGCACATTCACGTGAAAGCGGATCTCCGTCAATGGAGCCCCCCGTTCGACGAGTACGTCGAGCGACCCCCCGCGGGGATGCGGGCCCGCTTGGGAGCGGCCCGGCGCTGGGCCCGCTTCGGCTTCATGCGCTGCGCGACAGCACGAAGTGCGTCAACAGCGGCACCGGCCGCCCGGTCGCGCCCTTGGCCGCGCCAGACTTCCAGGCGGTGCCGGCGATGTCCAGGTGCGCCCAGGGATACTTCCCCTTCGTGAAGCGGCGCAGGAACATCGCCGCGGTGATTGCACCGCCGGCGCGCCCGGCGATGTTGGCCATGTCGGCGAAATTGCTCTTCAGGCCCTCGTCGTATTCCTCGTCGAGCGGCATGCGCCAGCACGGGTCCAGGCCGGCCAGGCTGGCGGCGTGCATCTGCGCAGCGACATCGTCATCGGCCGTGAACAGGCCCGAGTGGTGATGACCGAGCGCGATCACGCAGGCGCCGGTCAGGGTCGCCACGTCGACCACGACCGCGGGTTTGAAGCGCTCCGCATAGGTCAGCGCGTCGCACAGGATGAGCCGCCCTTCGGCGTCGGTGTTCAGGATCTCGATCGTCTGCCCGGACATGCTCTTGACGACATCGCCGGGCTTGATCGCGCGGCCGTCGGGCATGTTCTCGCAGGTCGGAACCAGCACCACGAGGTTGAGCTTGGGCTTGAGCTCCGCCACCGCGCGCAGCGTGCCGAGCACGCTCGCGGCGCCGCCCATGTCGAATTTCATCTCGTCCATTTCGGCGCCCGGCTTCAGCGAGATGCCGCCGGTGTCGAACGTGATGCCCTTGCCGACCAGCACGATCGGCGCGCGCGACTTCGGCGCACCGTCGTAGCGCGCGACGATGAAGCGCGGCGGCTGCTCCGAGCCCTGCGCAACGGCGAGGAACGAACCCATGCCGAGCTTCTCGCACGCCTTGCGGTCGAGCACCTCGACCTTCAGCGCGTAGTCCTTGCCGAGCTTCTTCGCCTGCTCGGCGAGATGCGTCGGCGTGCAATGGTTGCCGGGCCGGTTCGCGCACTCGCGCGCCAGCGCGACCCCCGCGGCGATCGCCTCGCCGCGCGCGAGGCCCAGCTGCACCGCCTTCGCATCGGCCTTGCTGCAGACCAGCGTGACCTTCGCGATCGCGCTGGCGTCCGGTGCGCTCGGCTTGGTGTGGCGGTAGACGTAGGTCGCTTCACGTGCAGCCGTGACGACCGCCTCGGCATGCGCCTCCACCAGCACGCCCTCCCCAGCCCAACCGATCGCGACGTGCTTCGCGCCCAGGCCCTTGAGCTGCGCGAGTGCGGTGGCGACCGCGGCGCGAAAACCCTTGGACGTCGTGTTGCCGGCCACCACGAAGACCACGCGCGGCGCACGCACGCCGGCCGGCCGATGCAGGTACAGGCTCTTGCCGGCCTTCAGCGTCAAGTCGCCATGCCCGATCGCATCGTTCAGCGCCGCGCTCAGCGGGGCGTCGAGCGCCGGGTCGACGGCGTCGCCGGCAATCACCAGCACGAGCGCATCGCAGGTCAGGCCGGCGAGCGCATCGGCGGAAGCAACTTGATGACGGAAGTCCATAATCGGCGGTCCACTCCAGGCGGGCGACAAACAAGCCGACGATGTTATTCGATTCCACTTTGCGCCGAGACCTGGCGCGCAACTTCGGTGCGACGCTGGTGGTGATCCTCACCATCGTGCTGACGATCATGCTGATCAGCACGATCGGCCGCGCCGCCGGCGGCGAGATCGCGCCGCAGGAAGTGGTGCTGTTTCTCGGCTACACCGGACTCGGCCATCTGCCGACGATGCTCGCGCTGTCGCTGTTCATCGCGGTGGTTGCGACGCTGTCGCGCATGTATCGCGAAAGCGAGATGGCGATCTGGTTCGCCAGCGGCGTTGGCCTCACGCGCTTCGTCTCGCCGGTGCTGCGCGTCGCCGGCCCGGTGCTGCTGGTGATCGGCATCCTCGCCCTGTTCGTCTGGCCGTGGCAGAACCAGCGCAGCGCGGAGTTGAAGGATCGGTTCCAGCGCCGCTCCGACATTTCACGCGTGGCGCCGAACCAGTTCACGACCTCCAGCGACGGCAGCAGCGTGTTCTTCACCGAGCGCGATGCCAGCGATGCGACGACCGCGCGCAACGTTTTCATCCTGAAGTCGCTGCCGGACTCGGAATCGGTCACCTCGGCACGCAGCGGCAAGATCGAGATGGACGGCGACGACCGCTACCTCGTGCTCTCGCGCGGCCAGCGCAACGAGGAGAACCTCAAGAGCAACGAGAAGACGCTGGCGCGCTTCGAGGGCTACCGGGTGCAGGCCGGCGAGCGCGTGCTCTCCGGCATGGACGACCTGCCGCCGAAGGCGCGTTCGACGCTCGAATTGCTGCTCGACCCGACGCCGCGCCATCAGGGCCAGCTCGCCTGGCGTCTGGGCCTGCTGCTCGGCGCGGCGAACATGACGCTGCTCGGTGTCGGGCTGTCGGCATCCAACCCGCGCCGGCCGAACAACTGGAACCTGCTGTTCGCGCTGCTCGCGTTCGTCGTCTACTACAACGTCATCAACCTGACCGAGGCGTGGATCGCCTCGGGCAAGACCGGCATGGGCGCTGCGCTCGGGGCCGCGCACGGCGGCGCATTCCTGATCGCGATCGTGCTGCTGTGGTGGCGCGAACAGGGCACGAGCCGGCTCGGCTGGCGCCGTTCGGCGCGCACCGGCGTGAGCGCATGAAGACGGTCCGCCGGCTCTTCTATGTCGACATCGTCTCCGCGGTCGCCTTCGTCGCCGCGGCCTTCCTGTCGTTGTTCTTCTTCATCGATTTCATCGACCAGCTCGGCAGCGTCGGTCAGGGCAACTACACGGTGCTGCATGCCGCGCTGTACTGCCTGCTGCTGGCGCCGAGCCGCTTCTACGAGGTCGCGCCGATCGCGGTGCTGATCGGCACGATCTACACGCTGTCGCGGATGGCGCAGGCGTCGGAGTACACGATCCTGCGCACCGGCGGGCTCGGCCCGGCGCGCGCGCTGTCGCTGCTGGCGAGCCTGGGGTTGATGTTCGGCGTCCTGACGTTCCTCGTCGGCGACTACCTGGCGCCGTTCAGCGAACGCCAGGCCGTTCAGCTGCAGGCGGTCTACAAGGGCAACATGCGCTTCGGCAAGGCCGGCGGATGGCTGAAGGATCGCGCGGTCACTGCCGAGGGCGAGCGCAGCTACTCGATCAACGTCGGCTCGACGGCGCCGGGCGGCGTGCTGCGTGATGTGCGGATCTTCGAGTTCGACGGCGACGGCCGGCTGCTGCGGCGCGTCGGTGCGGGCAGCGCACAGGTCCAGGCGAACCAGGAGTGGTTGCTGAAGGACGTGACCGTGACGCGCTGGGCCACCGATGCGACCGGCATGACACAGGTCCACGACGAGAACCTGCCCAAGCTCGAATGGCGCAACGGCCCGTCGGCTGCGGTCGTGGCCGCATCGGTGTCGCCGGCCAGCACGATGTCGACGATCGACCTGGCGCGCTACATCCAGCACCTGGCCGACAACGAGCAGGCCGCGCAGCGCTACCAGATCGAGTTCTGGAAGCGCGCGCTGTACCCGTTCGCCTGCCTCGTGATGGTCGGCCTGGCGCTGCCGTTCGCGTACCTGCACGCGCGCGCCGGCGGCGTGAGCCTGAAGGTCTTCGGCGGCATCATGCTGGGAATCAGCTTCGTGCTGCTGAACAATGTCGCGTTCCACCTCGGCGTCCTGCGCGACTGGACGCCATGGATGGTCGCCGCGGCGCCGAGCGCGCTGTACCTGCTGTTGTCGTTTGCGGCGTTCAGTTGGCTGGTGAGGTACCGATGAGCCGAGGCCTGATTCTTTTCGCCCACGGTGCGCGCGACCCGCGCTGGGCCGAGCCGTTCGAGGCGATCGCGGCGCGCGCGCGTTCGCTGCAGCCGACGCTGGACGTGCGCCTGGCGTTCCTCGAGCTGATGACGCCGACGCTGGCGGATGCCGGCGCGGCGATGGCGGCGGCCGGTCTCGCGCAGATCGACATCGTCCCGCTGTTTCTCGGCACCGGCGGTCATGTGCGGCAGGACCTGCCGGTGTTGCTGAAGACTTTGCGCACCGCACATCCCGCGGTGCAATGGCGACTGCATCGCGCGATCGGCGAGCAGCCCGAGGTGATCGCCGCGATCGCACTCGCCGCCACGACCCTCTTTCGCGACAACGAATCCGCTCCATGAACCTCCACCAGTTCCGGTTCGTGCAGGAAGCCGTGCGGCGCAACCTGAACCTCACCGAAACCGCGAAGGCGCTGTTCACCTCGCAACCGGGCATCTCCAAGGCGATCCTCGAACTCGAGGCCGAGCTCGGCGTCGACATCTTCGCGCGTCACGGCAAGCGGCTGCGGCGCGTCACCGAGCCGGGGCGCGAGGTGCTGAAGAGCATCGAAGCGATCATGCGCGAGGTCGGCAACCTCAAGCGCATCGGCGAAGAGTTCTCGATGCAGGACGCGGGCACGCTGTCGATCGCCACGACGCACAGCCAGGCGCGCTACTTCCTGCCCGAGCCCGTGGCGCAATTGCGCAAGCGCTTCCCCAAGGTCAACATCAGCCTGCACCAGGGCTCGCCCGAGCAGGTCGCGCGGATGGTGATCGAGGAGGTCGCGGACCTCGGCCTCGCGACCGAATCGCTCGTCGATCGCGAGGAACTGGTCAGCCTGCCGTGCTACGAATGGCGCCACGTCGTCGTGATGCCGACGGGCCATCCGCTCGCGCAGGCCGAACGCATCTCGCTCGAAGATCTGGCGACCTGGCCGCTGGTGTCGTACCACCCTTCCTTCAGCGGCCGCACGCGCGTCGACCAGGCATTCGCCGCGCGCCAGCTCAAGCCGAACATCGTGCTCGAGGCGATCGATGCCGACGTGATCAAGACCTATGTGCGCATCGGCCTGGGGGTCGGCATCGTCGCCGAGCTCGCGGTGCGCGACGACCCACCGGGCGGCGACCTCGTCTCGCGACCGGTGAGTCACCTGTTCGGCGCCAACGTCACGCGCATCGCATTCAAGCGTGGCGCCTATCTGCGCAACTTCGTCTATGCGTTCGCCGAGATGATGTCCGACCGCCTGAGCCGCAAGCTCATCAGCAGCGCGATGACCGGTCACGGCGACGACTATCAACTTTGACCCCGGCCTCCATGACCACCATCGCCACCCCCGCCTTCACCACCCGCTTGCCACGCGTCGGCACGACGATCTTCACCGTGATGTCGGCGCTGGCGCAGCAGCATGACGCCGTCAACCTCGGGCAGGGGTTTCCGGACTTCGATTGCGATCCACGCCTGCTCGATGCCGTCGACAAGGCCATGCGCACCGGGCTGAACCAGTACCCGCCGATGGCCGGCGTGCCGGTGCTGCGCGAGGCCGTCGCCGCCAAGCTGGCCTCGATGTACGGCCATGTCTACGACGCGGGCAGCGAGATCACGATCACCGCCGGCGCAACGCAGGCGATCATCACGGCGATTCTCGCGATCGTGCATCCGGGCGATGAGGTGATCGTGCTGGATCCGTGCTACGACAGCTACGAGCCCAACATCGAACTGGCCGGCGGCCGTGCCGTGCACGTACCGCTCACGCCCGGCACCTTCGAGCCGGACTTCGGCGCGATCGCCGCGGCGCTGACGCCGCGAACCCGCGCGATCGTGATCAACACGCCGCACAATCCGAGCGCGACGGTGTGGTCCGCCGCGCAGATGAACCGCCTCGCCGAGTTGCTGCGCGGCACCGACGTGATCGTGATCTCCGACGAGGTCTACGAGCACATGGTCTACGACGGTGCCGAGCACCAGAGCGTGGCGCGATTCCCGGAATTGGCGCAGCGCTCGTTCATCGTCTCGAGCTTCGGCAAGACCTACCACGTCACCGGCTGGAAGGTCGGCTACGTCGCCGCGCCGGCCGCGCTGATGGCCGAGTTCCGCAAGGTGCATCAGTTCAACGTCTTCACCGTCAACACGCCGATGCAGCATGGGCTGGCCGCCTTCATGGCCGACGCGACCCACCACCTCGGCCTGCCCGCGTTCTACCAGCGCAAGCGCGACCTGTTCCGCGCCGGCCTGGCCGCGACGCGGCTGCGACCGCTGGCGACCACGGGCAGCTACTTCCAGTGCGTCGACTACAGCGCCGTCAGCGATCGGTCGGAGGAGGATTTCTGCAAGTGGCTGACGGGCGAGATCGGTGTCGCCGCGATACCGCTGTCGGCGTTCTACCAGGGTGGATTCGAGCAGCGCATCGCGCGCTTCTGCTTTGCGAAGAAGGACGAGACGCTGCGGTTGGCGCTCGATCGACTCGCGCGGCTGTGAGAGGCGGCCGCGGGCCGCGGGCGCTCACGACTTCTTCTTGGGCTCGTACGGCTCGTTCAGGTCGAAATCGATGAAGCCGGAATCGGTCGAGCGTTGCCCCGACGCGCCGCGCGACGCGTCATCGGTCGGGAACGTCACGTCCAGGTCCAGCGGCATCGTCATCATGTCGCTGTTCTTGAACTCGTTCGCGCTCGAGGTCGCCGTCAGGCGCGAAATCGGCTCGGCGTCGGGATCGTCGGTCAGCGGCAGCAGCACGTCGACATCGGGCAGCGGCGCACTTCCGCCGTGCTCGGCGAGATCGCGCGACACCGAATACAGGAACAGCAGCTCGCGGTACGCCGGCAGGTCGAACGTCTCGTCGGTCTTGTTGCGACGGAACAGCGACGCATCCAGCGTCTCCATCGCGCGGGTCGGCGTCGCCCACAGCGCCTGCAAGCGGTTCACCGTCTCGGGGTAATCCTCGAGCGTGCGGCCGTGCTGCATGTCGGCGTCCCAGTCGGGCGCGTAGGCGTTGAAGCGGCGGTTGAAGCGATCGCGGATGCGCTCATACGCATCGCTCTCGCCGCGACGGCGGTAGATCTCGAGCAGCTTCAGGTACGGCAGCGGGCTGATGCCACCGTCCGTGCGCACGTGGCTCATCAGCAGCTCGATCGCCGCCTCGTCCTGGCCGAGCACGATGAAGAACTCGGCCTGCTGCTCCAGATCGATCAGCTCCTCGACCGAGAGCTCGCGCACCGGTTCGGGCGGCGAAGGAGCGGCCGGCGCCGGCAGCGTCGGCATGAAGCCGGTCGGGGCCTGTGTCGGGGCATAGCCGGCGGCGCGCCCCGGGTCGTCCTCCTCGATCACCGTCGGCACGCCGAAACTGCCGGCACCGGTGGTCGGATCGTCCAGCTGATGCGGCGGCATCGGCGGCA
>Ga0209023_10005579_pt1 | contig 13694 bp, 13 predicted proteins | sample LakOneMetagenome_FD_187468 | JGI IMG/M metagenome (GOLD analysis project Ga0209023, IMG submission 187468) | Freshwater and sediment microbial communities from Lake Erie, Canada (SPAdes) (version 2) | ecosystem: Environmental > Aquatic > Freshwater > Lentic | place: Lake Erie, Canada...
CCCCGCCTCTGCCCTCGCCTCTGCCCTCGCCTCTGCGCCCATGGCCGCCGCCGCCCACGCGCCCAGAAGCGCCGCGCCGATGAGGCAGCGGAGGGCGCGGCCCGCCGTCACGGCGAGGTCAGGACGCCCACGCAGGCCTTGGGCAGTTCGGCCATCACATAGTCGCGGGGCCCGCGCTGCTTCTTGCCGGGCGGCTTGGGGTGCTTCAGCTCTTCAAGGTAAGTCGTGACCCACCAGGTCAGGCTGTCGTCGCAGCCGCTGCCGCCGTTCGATATCTCGGAGACCGAGGGTGTCTGGGTCTGACACAAAGTCGCGCCCGGCGGGCATTTGAGGCGGACGTGGAAATGGTCGTGGTGGCCGTAGATCGGGCGAATCTTCTGAAGCCAGCCGGTGTCGGCGGCTGTCGCGGTCTGGCACATGGCGATCTTGACCGCCGCCGCGACGAAGATCCGGTCGACGCGGGGGTCCGAGGCCGCCATCTGCAAAAGCGCCGCGTGCGAGGGCGTCCAGTTGCGGTTGACGCTCAGCTGGTCGTCTGTGCGCACGATCATGGCGCTCAGCTTCTCGCGCTGTTTCGCGGTCAGATCGAGGCTCGGCGGCGGCGTATACCAGATGTCGACGTCGAGCCCTGTCTGGTGGCTCAGATGGCCCGAGGGGCTCGGGCCCCCGCGCGGCTGGGCCATGTCGCCGACGTAAAGCCCCCGCCAGCCGACACGGGTCGCGGCGGCGGACAGATCCTCGATATAGCTCACCAGCGACGGCTGGCCCCAGTTGCGGTTGCGCGACAGCCGCATGGCCTGCCAGGTCGGCCCCGTCTCGGGCAGTTGCACCATCCCCGCGCCGCAGCCGCGCGAGTAGCCGCCTATGGGTTCTGACGGCTGGTCGGACGGGCCGGGAACCTTGGAAAACAGCGAAGCCGCCGTCGGTTCGGCCATGGCCCCTGCCCCAGGTACCAGGGCCAGAACCGCCGCTGCCAAGCCTGCAAGAACGCGCATCAGGGACCCCTTTCGCCCAACGGTCTCACCCATTTGAGCAGAACGAGGCCGACAAGAAAAAGGGCGATCAGCGGCACCGAAATGCCGATGCGCTGGCTTTCGCTGATGGCCGTGGTGATCGCGATCAGGAAGGGGGCGATGAAGGCCGTGGCCTTGCCGGACAGTGCGTAAAGGCCGAAGGACTCGGTCGCCTTTTCGGGTGTGGTGTGGAAAACCATCATCGTCCGGCTGGCCGATTGCAGCGAGCCGCCGGCGGCGCCGATCAGGCAGCCGCAGACGTAGAAGATGACGTCTGCTTGGCCCGCGCCAAGCGGGATGCCGTAAATCTGGCTCGGGTCCATGCCTGCGATGACGAGGCAAACGAGGATCAGCGTCCACATGGACAGCTTGATGACCGGCAGCGGCCCGCGCGCCGAATCCCACTTGCCGCCGAGCCAGGAAAAGAGCGTGGCCGCGATCGCGCCGACGATGCCGAAGACGCCGATCTTGATGATCGACCAGCCAAGCACCCCGCTCGCGTAGATGCCCCCGAAGGCATAAAGCGCGTTCAGCGCATCCCGGTAGAACATCGACGAGATGAGGTGCGCGCCCAGGCTGACGCGGGTCCTGAGCGACAGGATCAGCCGCCAGAGGTCGCTGAGTGCCGCGCCGATGTGAAAGCGGCGGGCGGCGCGCTTGGGCTCTTTCACCCAGAGGAAGAAGGGGACCATGAAGACGACATACCAGATCGCCGTGAAGGGGCCGACCGAGCGCGTGCCCTCTTGCGTGGCGCCATCAAGGCCCAGCGCAGGCGGCTTGCCCAGCATGGTCAGGCCCGTCGTCGGGCTGTCGACGAAGAAGGCCAGCATGATCGCCAGCGCGATGATGCCGCCCAGGTAGCCGAAGGCGAAGCCAGAGCCAGAGACGCGGCCCATGTCCTCGTCCCCGGTCAGGTCGGGCATCATGGCGTTGGTGAAGATCGTTGCGAACTCCATCCCGATCAGGCCGACGCCGAACCAGACCAGCGCCATCAGGATGTCTGGGTTCTGCGGTGTCAGGTACCAGACCGCCCAGGCGCCGACGACATAGAGGATGGAAAAGAACCAGACCCAGCCCGTGCGCCGGCCGCTCTGATCCGCGACGGCGCCGAGGATCGGGGCCAGAAGGGCTATAAGGACGCCCGAGAGGGTCTGCCCGTAGCCCCAGGCACTTTGCGCGGCGGCGTGGGCGGCGGTGTCGCTCAGGCCCTGGCCCAGGTAGTAGGTCGCGGCCACCTGCGCGAAATAAGGGCCGAAGACGAAGGTCAGCATCAAGGTACTGTAGGGCTGGCTCGCCCAGTCGAAGAACCACCAGCCCCAGATCTGCTTTCTTGCCGAAGCCGCCATGCTGTCCCCCGAAGTTGCGGGCCGTCGATCCCGACTGCCCGCCGCGCCTGATTTTCCCCGGCCCTTGGGCGCGATGAAGCCCGAAAGGCTGCTCGCGCGCAAGGCGGATCGGGGGCGCCTCAGCCGATCGTGTCCAACCCCGGCGGCGCCGCGGGCGGCCAGGGGCGCGCCTCTTCCGCCGCGATCCAGTCCGTGACCCAGCCGGGCAGCGCGGGGCTTTCGACCGGGTGGCCAAGGGCCGCCAGGACGCGCGCCGGGGCGACGATGCCCGTCCGGTCGGTGACGGCCGAGCGCAAAAGGATCTGGCTCAGGCACTGGCCGTTTCGCCACATCGACTGGTCCATGTAGATGAAGCGCGCATCCCAGCCGATCACGCGACTTGCCATGGTGAAGCGGTCGAAGGCCCGGACCCGGCGACGGTAGCGGACCGAGGCGCCGGCGACCGCCATGCCCCAGCCTTCGCGCTTCAGGACCTGGCCAAGCCCGGTGCGGATCGCCATCGGCACGCGGCCAAGGTCGTAAAGCGTCAGGGTGCGGCCGTTGTTCAGCTCGGCGAAGATGTCGAGGTCCCAGGGCCAGCAGATGTGGTGCGACAGGTGCCAATCGGTGATCGCAAGGGGCGCGCCGCCCCGGTGCAGCACGATTTCCTTCAGCATGCGGACGAACGGATACATGCTCACCCCCCGGGTCGCGCGCCTCAAGGGCGCTTTTCGGCCGTGACGCGCCACGGTCCCAAGGTCAAGCACGACGTCACGGCAGGGGGCGGTTGCTTATGGCCAAGGTTGCGCTTACCTGTGTCGGCAGTCCGTCCCCTGCCCCTTGCGCGAGTTCCGCATGTCTCACGTCATCGACGCCGTCTTTCTGTTCCTGCGCCTGATCTTCTACGTCATCATCGCGCAGGTCATCCTGTCCTGGCTTCTGAATTTCAACGTGCTGAACCTGCGCCAGCCGACCGTCGCCCGCATCTGGGACATGACGAACCGCGTCCTGGCGCCGGTCTACAACCCGATCCGTCGCATCCTGCCCACGGCCGCCGGGTTCGACTTCACGCCGATGGTGGTCATCATCGGCATCCTGCTTCTGGAAAAGCTGATCGTCGGGCTGACCGGCTATTACCCGGCCTTCTGAGGCAAAGGATGACCGACGCCCGCGCGCTTCTGGCCGAGGTCTTTGGCTATGACGCCTTTCGCCCCGGCCAGGAAGAGATCGTGGCGGCGGTGGCGCTTGGCCGCCCGACACTGGCGATCATGCCGACGGGCGGGGGAAAGTCGCTCTGCTTCCAGCTGCCCGCGCTGATGCGCGAGGGGGTGACGGTCGTCATCTCCCCCCTCATCGCGCTGATGCGGGACCAGGTACGCGCCTTGCGGGCTGCGGGGGTCGAGGCGGGGGCGCTGACCTCCGCCAACAGCGAGGCCGAGACGGAAGAGGTCTTTGCAGCGCTTGACGAGGGGCGGATGAAGCTCCTGTACCTCGCGCCCGAACGGCTGGGCCTTTCCGGCACGATCCAGATGCTGAAGCGTGTCGGCACGCGGCTCATTGCGGTCGACGAGGCGCATTGCGTCAGCCAGTGGGGCCATGACTTCCGGCCCGACTACCTCAGGATCGGCGAGCTGCGGCGCGCGCTCGACGTGCCGCTTGCCGCCTTCACCGCGACGGCGGACGAAGAGACGCGGGCGGAAATCGTCACGCGGCTCTTCGGCGGCGAGGCGCCGGCGACCTTCCTCAAGGGCTTCGACCGGCCGAACATCCACCTGGCCTTTGCCGTCAAGGACCAGCCGCGCCGCCAGATCCTGGACTTCGCCGCCGCGCGCCGGGGCCAGTCCGGCATCGTCTATACCGCGAGCCGTGCCCGGACCGAAGTCCTGGCCCAGGCGCTGCGCGAGGCGGGCCATGCCGCCTGCCACTATCACGCCGGGATGGAGGGCGATGACCGACGCGAGGCCGAGGTGCGGTTCCAGCGCGAGGATGGGCTGATCGTCGTGGCCACGGTCGCCTTCGGCATGGGGATCGACAAGCCCGACATCCGCTGGGTGGCGCATGCCGACCTGCCGAAGTCGATCGAGGCCTATTACCAGGAGATCGGGCGCGCGGGCCGCGACGGGGCGCCAGCCGAAACGCTGACGCTTTTCGGCCCCGACGACATCAGGCTGAGGCGCACCCAGATCGACGAAGGTGCGGCGCCGGCCGAACGCAAGGCCGCCGATCATGCGCGGCTCAATCACCTGCTGGGCCTGGCCGAGGCCGTGGCCTGCCGCCGGCAGATCCTGCTGTCCTATTTCGGCGAGCCGTCCGAGCCCTGCGGCGCCTGCGACCTGTGCGATGCGCCGCCAGAGACGTTCGACGCGACCGAGGCCGCGCGGATGGCCCTGTCGGCGATCCTGCGCACGGGCGAAGGTTTCGGCGCGGGGCACCTGATCGACATCCTTCTGGGGTCCGAGACGGAAAAGGTGCGTGCGCGGGGGCATGCCGCCCTGCCGACCTTCGGCGTCGGACGCGGGTTCCAGCGCCCCGAATGGCAGGCGATCTTCCGCCAGCTTGCGGGGCGCGACCTGATCCGCCCGGACGCCGAACGCCATGGCGCCTTTCGCATGACGGAGGCCGCGCGGCCGATCCTGAGGGGCGAAGCGGGGCTGGTGCTGCGCCGCGACACGATCCGCGCCGCGCGGGGAACGACGGTCGTGAAGGCGCTGGTGAGCGAGGAGGACGCGCCGCTTCTGTCGGCGCTGAAGGCCAAGCGGCGGGCGCTGGCCGAGGCGGCGGGGATGCCGGCCTACATCGTCTTTCCCGACCGGACCCTGATCGAGATGGCCGAGCGGCGGCCCGAGACGCTCGACCAGATGGCGCGGATTTCGGGGGTCGGGGCGAAGAAGCTCGAAAGCTACGGCGCGGCCTTCCTGGCCGTCATCACCGGGGCGTCCGAGCCCGTCCATCCTGCGCGGCGCAAGATCGCGGGGCGGGCGGCGGGGCCGCTTTACGACCGGCTGGAGGCGGCTGCGCGCGACCTGATGCGGGGTGCGGCGGGGACGGAAAAGCCGATGAGCCTCAGCCCTGCCCTCTTGCGCCGCATCGCCGAGGGGCGGCCCGCGACCGAGGCCGCCCTCTCGCGCCATCTCGACGCCGCACAGGCCGAACGGTTCGGCGCGAGCCTTCTGGCGACGATCCTGGACGATGAGTAGGTTCGATGGGTCCGGGTGGGATCAGGAAACCTATAGGTTTCCCCCGACCGCAGCGAAACGTCGCCACTGGACCGCTGTTGTCCTGAACCCACGAAGGCCGGCGCCTGCCCCGGTGGGCGCGAAAGCGCCCGCCATGGGCGGGGCGGGCGCTGGCCGATGGCCTTTGGGCCACCGGCCTGGACAAGGGGAAACGCCTTCGCATGGCAGAGTCTACGGCCTCTGCCACCCGGATCGACGACCTCCCTAGGGCCGCCGCACCCCATAAAAACTCTCCACCCCATCCTCGCACGCAATGCGGGCCATGGCGTCCGCCCGGCCCTCGATCGTCACCGCCATGGCGGCGCCGTTCGCGTGGATGATCCGCGCCTCGTCGAGCGCGAGCGCCACATGGCCCTTCCAGAACAGAAGGTCGTTGCGCCGGACCGGCTCGGACGGGCCGAGCAGCCGCCCGACCGAGGCCCATTGCAGGTCGCTGTCGCCCGGACAGGCGATGCCGCAGGCCAGAAGTGCTGCCTGCGCCAGCCCCGAACAGTCGATCCCCGCCCGCGAGTTGCCGCCCCAGAGGTAGGGCGAGCCAAGGAAGGTCAGCGCGACCTCTGCCGGGTCGGTCCGCAGCGTGCCTTCGGGCGCCAGGTGGACCGACGGCAGGTAGTAGCCGTCGCGCGTCAGGGCGAAGCGGCCGTCTGTCCCCGCGACCTCGACCCGCGCGCCGAAGGGCAGCCAGCCGATCTGGCGGTGCTTGATCGTGGGGGTGGCGTAAAGGATGGTCGCGGGCGCGTCGACGCGGTGGGTGACGGGGTGGTCCCCGGTCAGGTCACCTGCGGCGAGCCAGCCGCAAAAGCCGTCCTTTGCCGCCCAGACGAAGGCGTGACGGTCGGTCCGGTCGATCACCGTCACGCGCTCACCGGCCAGAAGCTGGCGGTCGCGCGGGCCGTCGGGCCTGACCAGCAGGTCCGCGACCGGGCGGGCGACGCGGACGGGCGTGCCTTCGGTCCAGGCCGGCGCCTCGATCCGGCCCTTGAGCGAGACATGGGCCACGCGCGCCGTGGCGGGCGTCAGGCGGCGGTCGGGTCCGGTCATGCGAACCCCCGTTCGATCGCGCCCAGAAGCGCCCGCGCGCCCTGCCCGACACCGCCCTTCGGCCGGCCGGGTGCGGCGTTCGGCTGCCAGGCGTAGATGTCGAAATGGACGTAGCGCGGCGTGTCGGTCACGAAGCGGCGAAGGAAAAGCGCCGCGGTGATCGAGCCCGCAAAGCCGTAGCCCGGCGCATTGTCCAGGTCTGCGATGTCGGGCTCGATGACGCTTTCGTAGGGCGCCCAGAAGGGCAGGCGCCAGACCGGGTCGGCCGCTGCCTCGCCCGCCTCTGACAGGGCAGCGGCAAGCGGTTCGTCATCGGTGTAGAAGGGCGCGAGGTCCGGCCCGACGGCCGTGCGCGCGGCCCCGGTCAGGGTCGCCATCGACACGATGAGGTCGGGCTTTCCGGCATCCGCCAGCGCCAGCGCATCGGCCAGAACCAGACGCCCCTCGGCATCGGTGTCGTTGACCTCGACCGTCAGGCCCTTGCGGCTGGTCAGGATGTCCTTCGGTTTCAAGGCATTGCCGGCGATCACATTCTCGACCGCCGGGATCAGGAGGCGCAGCCGGACCCGCGCCTTCAGCCCCATCAGGATGCGCGCAAGGCCAAGGACGGTCGCGGCCCCGCCCATGTCCTTCTTCATCAGCCCCATATAGCTGCCGGTCTTGATGTTGAGCCCGCCGGTGTCGAAACAGACCCCTTTGCCGACCAGCGTGACCCTTGGCCCCTCGGTCCCCCAGACCAGGTCGATCAGCCGGGGCGCGCGGGGCGAGGCGCGGCCCACGGCCTCGATCATCGGGAACCCTTCGGCGAGCGCGGGGCCCTTGGTCACCGTGACCGTGGCGCCGAACTCGGCGGCCAGAGCGCGCGCGGCGGATTCCAGTTCGGCCGGCCCCATGTCGGCGGCGGGCGTATTGACCAGATCGCGGGTCAGCGCCTCGCCGGCGGCAAGCGCGCGGATGCGGTCGGCGTCCACGCCCTGCGGCGCGACCAGACGGGCGGCGGGCGCCTTGCCCGGCTTGTAGCGGGTGAAGCGGTAGCCAGCGAGCAGCCAGCCGAGCGCGGCCTCTTGCGCCTCGGCCGGGGTCAGCCTGCCCTCGATGCGCCAGAGCCCGTCCGGCAGTCCGGCGGCGGCACTCGCGAAGGCAAAGCGCGTCCGGGCGCGGGATGCCGCCGTGCCCAGGCCGAAGAGGGCGGCATCGGGCGTGCCATCCGGCCCCGGCAGCAAGCAGAGCTGGCCAAGCGCCCCGGTGAAACCCTGCGCCCTTGCCCAGGCGCGCTGCGCCTCCAGCAGCCGGGCGAGGCCCGCGTCGGCCTCTGCCTCGGGCAGGGCATGGATCGGACGGGCGCTGCCGTCATCCCTGGTCACCAGTTCGGTCATCTCGGCCTCCGTGCGCTGCGCCCCGGCACACTAACCGCGTGGCGACCGAGGGCAAGGGGCGGCGCCAACGGGGCGCGGACAGGGTTTGCCTTCCCGCGAAAGGGCTTTACAGAAGGGCAAATCGAACAGGAGACAGCGCATGATCCCCGCCCGCCCCCTGCCCACATACCTCGTGCAACGCTATGCCGGCTGGCGCGCGACGACCTGGGCCGAAAACCGCAGCTGGTATCGCCGCCTGGCCGAAGATGGCCAGCATCCGCGCGCCATGGTGATTTCCTGCTGCGATTCGCGGGTGCATGTGACCTCGATCTTCGGGGCCGACCAGGGTGAGTTCTTCATCCACCGCAACATCGCGAACCTCGTGCCGCCGCACAAACCCGACGGCGAACACCACGGCACCTCGGCCGCGCTCGAGTTCGGCGTGACGGCGCTTCGCGTGCCGCATCTGATCGTGCTTGGCCATTCCGGTTGCGGGGGCATCAAGGGCTGCAACGACATGTGCCTGGGCCTGGCGCCCGAGCTTGAGGACCGGTCGAGCTATGTGGGCCGCTGGATGGACATGCTGCGCCCGAGTTTCGAGCAGGTGCGCGACATGGCCGACGAGCGCGAGCGGCTGAAGGCGCTCGAACAGCTGGCGGTGGTGGTGAGCCTTGAAAACCTGATGACCTTCCCCTTCGTCAGGTCGGCCGTCGAGTCCGGCGACCTGTCGCTGCACGGGCTCTGGAACGACATTTCGGACGGGACGCTCCTGCAGTACGACCCGTCGAAGCCGGAGTTCCAGGCCGTCGGCGGCTGACCCCGCGCGGACCCCGCGCGGCCCGTCCGGCGTTGACGGGATCTTAAGGTCTTTGCGCGAGCCTTCGGGGCATGGAGAACCTTTGCCCAGTCACGCTGTCCCTATCGCATGACCTTCTCAGGGCCGTGGGCCGGGCCGCGCGCGGCGCGGCGGTGGCACCGTCGGTCCTGGTGATGCGGCTTCTGGCGCAGATCCTTTTGGGAACCGGGATCGAAGAGGCGCGGGTCCGGCTCGCGCTTGCCACCGCGACCGGCTGGGCGGACCTTCAGGTGCGGCTTCGGGCGGACGGCTTCTGCCTCCTGCGGTCGGGGGCCTGTCTCGACCTTTGCCGCTGGCCGTCAGGTCAGGCGGTGATCCCCCTGACGGTGCTTGGCGAAAGCCGGGTGGGCCTGGCGCTTCGCTTCGGCATCGACTTCCCGCCGGACGGACGCGGGCCGCCCCCGCGCGCGCCGCCCGTGGCGTTTCAGAGCCGCAGGCATGCCGCGACCCCGCAGAACGTCCCGCGCGCCCTGCCCGGAATGCAAACGGCCCCCGCGTGACAGCAGGGGCCGGAGCAAGGTCGTAACGGATGCGCCGTGGGCGCGCGGGGCGGGTCAGCCCTTCTTCAAGCAGCGCGACCCCAGAAGTTCCGCGATCTGCACGGCGTTCAGCGCCGCGCCCTTGCGCAGGTTGTCGGACACGCACCAGAGCGAGAGGCCGTTGTCGATGGTCGAATCCTGGCGCACCCGGCTGACGAAGGTGGCATATTCGCCAACGCTTTCGATCGGCGTGATGTAGCCGCCGGGTTCGCGCTTGTCGATCAGCATGACGCCCGGCGCCTCGCGCAGGATGTCCTGGGCTTCCTGCCAGTCTAGGAATTCCTCGGTCTCGATGTTGATCGCCTCGGAATGGCCGACGAAGACCGGGACGCGCACGCAGGTCGCGGTGACCTTCACCTTGGGGTCGAGGATCTTCTTCGTCTCGGCCACCATCTTCCATTCTTCCTTCGTCTCGCCCGAGTCGAGGAAGACATCGATATGGGGGATGACGTTGAAGGCGATCTGCTTGGTGAACTTCTTCGCCGCGACCTCCTGCCCCGGGACGTAAAGCCCCTTGGTCTGGTCCCAAAGCTCGTCGATGCCTTCCTTGCCCGCGCCCGAAACGGACTGGTAGGTGGCGACGACGATGCGCTTGATGCGGGCGCGGTCATGGATCGGCTTCAGTGCCACGACCATCTGCGCGGTCGAGCAATTGGGGTTGGCGATGATGTTGCGCTTGGAATAGCCGGTGATCGCGTCGGGGTTCACCTCGGGCACGATCAGTGGCACGTCGGGATCGTAGCGGTAGAGCGACGAGTTGTCGATCACCACGCAGCCCGCCGCGGCGGCCTTCGGCGCATAGATCTTGGTCGCGTCCGAGCCGACCGCGAAAAGCGCGATGTCCCAGCCGGTGAAGTCGAACGTGTCGAGGTCCTTGGTCTTCAGGGTCTTGTCGCCAAAGCTGATCTCGGTGCCGAGCGACTTGCGGCTCGCCAGCGCGACGATCTCGTCGACGGGGAATTCCCGCTCGTCGAGGATGTTCAGCATTTCACGGCCCACGTTCCCCGTGGCGCCGGCAACTACGACCCTGTAGCCCATCTTCGGCCTCCTTCTTCCGCGCCGACCGTTAGCGCAGAAGGATCGCCCGGGAAAGGGCTAATGCTGCGATTGCAAAAGGCCCCCTGCCCTGAGAGCCCCTGCTTTGGCGGACCATGCGCGCGCCGGGTCAGCCGAACCGAACCCTCGGATCGCGCACGGCCAGCGCCTCGACGAAGGCGCGCTCGGCCGGGAAGGCGTGGGGCACCTGCGCCGCCGTCCGGCGGCCGGACAGCGAGAGCGAGGCGAAGAAATCGAAGCCGTAAAGCGTCAGGTCTTGCAACGCGCTTTGCGCCAGAAGGTCGATCATCATCAACCCGGTCGTCGGCGGCGCACCCAGCGTCGCCGTCAGCCGGGCGATGTCGGACAGGGGGTGCAGGTAGAAACCGGGCGAGGTCGCGACCGCATGGCTCAGCCGCTTCCGTTTGGGCGACATCCAGAGGATCCGCCCGGGGTCGATCCGGGCAAGGTCCGGCCCCGGGATCGAGGTGGCAAGGGCCAGCCAGTCGGTGCGGCAACCGTGGCTTTCGGCCGCGGGCATCGGCGCGCGATTGATGCGGATCACCAGATCGGCCGCCTCGATCCGGGGGCCGGCATCGGTATCGACCAGCGCCCGGGCGTTGCCGACCAAGGCCACCGACTTGCCCTGCAGTTCCGCGAACAGGTCCGCGCGCGGCACGGACAGGGCGGCGAGCGGACGCTCTTGCCGGAACGTGCGGGCAAGAAGGAAGCCGAGGGGCGTCACGATTTCGGCCCCAGCATCTGCCGGTAGATGGCGACGATCGCTTCGGCCTCGCCCTCGATCCGGTGCTGCGCCTCGACCTTGGCGCGCGCCCTTGGCCCGGCGGCGGCGAGCGCGGCGGGGTCGTCGAGCCAGCTTGCGAGTGCGGCGGTCAGGGCGGCCGCATCTTCGCGCGCCACCAGGCTGCCGGTGTCGCCGTCGCTCACCAGCGCCTCGAACGCGCCGACGCGAGAGGCTACGACGGGAACGCCAGACGCCATCGCCTCAAGCGGCGTCAGGCCGAAGCCTTCCCAGCGGGCGGGCGCCACGAAAATGTCGAGGGCGGCGTAAAAGTCCGGCACCTCTTCCCACGGGCGTTCGCCCAGGAAGCGGATGCGGTCGGACAGGCCGGCGGCGGCGATCCGGGCCAGTTCGGCATCGTAGAACCCGCGCTGATCGTCGGTCACGCGGCCGGTGAAGATGACCTGCGCCTTCGGCCGGCCGGGCAAGAGCGCCAGCGCGGCATCGACCAGAAGGTCGACGCCCTTCTGCGCACGGATGCGGCCGAAGCAGCCGATGAGCGTCGCGTCCGGGTCAAGGCCAAGCCTCTGCCGCAGCGCCGCCTTGTCGGGCGCGGGGCGGAAGGTCCTGGTATCGACACCGTGCATGACGACGGTCGCGGGAAAGTCGAGGTAGCTCGCGGCCTGCGGCGAGGTGGCGATGATCCGGTCCATGCGGGCCAGAAGCCAGCGGGTGAAGCCCGTATGGCGGCGCTGAGCGGCCGAGGTGAACAGAAGCGTGAAGCGCCGCCGGAAAAGCCGCGTGAGGATCAGTCCCAACGCCATTTCCGTATTGCGCCGCGCGTGCCAGACCCTGAGCCGGTCGCGCGGCAGGGTGAACATCCGCCAGAGCGGCAGGTGCGGCAGGTCGGACGGCAGGCCGGGGCCGCAGGTGGCGATGCCGATCATCCGCGACTGGATCGGGATCAGGCGCACGATCGTCGTCGTCACGCCCGAAAGCCGCCGCTTGAGGTTCGGGGCGATGACCGCGATGTCCGGGATCGGCTGGGGCGCCGACATCAGGCGACCCGCACTGCGCCAAGCGAATTCGGGCTGGCATCGGTCACGCGAACGCGGGCCAGATCGCCGGGGCGCGCCTCGGGGTCGTGGACATGGACGGCGAAAAGATGGTCGGACTTGCCACCCATCTGGCCGGAAAGCCGGCCCGGCTTTTCGTAAAGGACGGTCGTCTCGCGCCCGACCATGGCCTGTTGCGCGGCGCGTTGCTGGGCGGTCAAGAGGGCCTGCAACTCCTGCAACCGCGCATCGGCAACGGCGTCCGGGACCGGCGCGCGGTCGGCGGCGGGGGTGCCGGGGCGGGCGGAATATTTGAAGCTGAAGGCCGCGCCGTAGCCCACCGCCCGGATGAGGTCGAGCGTGGCGGCGAAGTCCGCGTCCGTCTCGCCCGGGAAACCCACGATGAAGTCCGAGGTCAGCAGGATGTCGGGCCGTGCAGCGCGGATGCGCTCGATCAGCCGCAGATAGGCCTCGGCCGTGTGCTTGCGGTTCATGGCCTTCAGGACGCGGTCGGACCCGGATTGCACCGGCAGGTGCAGGTAGGGCATCAGCTTCGGCTCGTCGCCATGGGCCGCGATCAGGTCGTCGGCCATGTCGTTCGGGTGGCTCGTCGTATAGCGGATGCGGGCGATCCCCTCGATCCGCGACAGCTCGCGGATCAGGCGGGCGAGGGTCAGGCCCTCGCCATGGTAGGCGTTGACGTTCTGGCCCAGAAGCGTGATTTCGCGCACGCCCTTGTCGGCCAGGCGGCGGGCCTCGTCCAGGATGCGGGTCGCGGGGCGGCTGACTTCGGCGCCGCGGGTATAGGGGACGACGCAGAAGGCGCAGAACTTGTCGCAGCCTTCCTGCACCGTCAGGAAGGCGGTCGGCCTGAGGCTTGCGGCCGGGCGGTCGGGCAGGTGGTCGAACTTGTCTTCGGCCGGGAAATCCGTGTCGACGGACTTGGTTCCCGCCTCTGCCGCGCGGGCCATGGCGGGCAGGCGGTGATAGCTTTGCGGGCCGACGACCAGGTCCACGAGCGGCATCCGCCGCAGGATCTCTGCCCCTTCGGCCTGCGCCACGCAGCCCGCGACGCCGATCTTCAGCCCCGGCTTTTCGGCCTTCAGCGCCTTCAGCCGGCCAAGGTCGGAATAAAGCTTCTCGGACGCCTTTTCGCGGATGTGGCAAGTGTTCAAGAGGACCATGTCGGCCTCGTCCGCGCTCGCGGCCGGCGCATAGCCTTCGGCGCCCAGGGCCTCGGCCATGCGCTCGCTGTCATAGACGTTCATCTGACAGCCGTAGGTCTTGATGAAAAGCTTCTTGGCGTCGGCCATGGTCTGTTCCGGGGGGTCTGAGCGCCGTCCTATCCCAAAGGGGCGCCGCCCGCAATCAAAGGGCACACTTGAACCGGCGCCGGCTTGGCGGTTTGATGGCGCCAAGTCGGAGGAATGATGCGGTTTTCATCGGTCGAGGCGTTCGGGCGCGAGGGGCGCGCGCATCTGGCGAAGGAGCCGGTCG
>Ga0209023_10005580_pt1 | contig 13693 bp, 8 predicted proteins | sample LakOneMetagenome_FD_187468 | JGI IMG/M metagenome (GOLD analysis project Ga0209023, IMG submission 187468) | Freshwater and sediment microbial communities from Lake Erie, Canada (SPAdes) (version 2) | ecosystem: Environmental > Aquatic > Freshwater > Lentic | place: Lake Erie, Canada | collected...
CGATGTGCTCTAGCTCTACCGCGAAAGTGGATGGCGCGTGAGAAAGGCGCAGGAACGCAAGCCGGTCGGGCTGGGCGCGGGGATCGTCTAGGATTTCAGTTTCGGGGTCTGCGGTTCCGGTCGAGTTCCAGCCGGTAGTGTTCGGCGTCCCAGCCGAGCAGGCTTGCAACCTCGCGGTCCGGCAGCGAGAGGACTTTGACGCCCTCGGGAATCCTCTCGGCAATATGGGCGAGCCAGGTGATGACGGCCCTTGTGCCGGCGCTGGCATCGCGCCGCTGAAAGGCGCCGATGCCTTTGCGCAGGATCAGGGCTGGCGCTGTGGCGTTCGGCTCCCGCGCGCCGTCACCGCGGATCGGCCCTCCGAGAAACACGACCTGATCCGGGGTAAAGACCGAATTTGTGAGCAGTTCGAAAAGGTAGGGGTCGAGCGCAATACCGCTGGCAAACGGCAGTGCCTCATAGCGCACGTCTTCACAGGCGGCCAGCCGTTCGGACTCCGGCTCGGGCAGGGCTCGGGGGGCGAGGGCTAGGCGGCGTTCAATCTCCTTCAGCAGTCGGGCCGCCGCGTCCGGCGACTCCGCCCCGACAACCACGCCGTGGTTCTGAAGCAGGATGACGTCCGGAGCCGAATCCTCGGCGACAGCCTGCTGCACGGCCTTTGCAAGCGGCAGGCCGGGGGTGGCGTAGGGAAGATAAAGGCCCCGCAGATCGCCAGCCATCGCCCGCTCGAAGCGCGCCCGCCCGTCGGCAAGCAGCGCTGTGGTGGTGCTGTTGACGGCATGCGCATGGATCACCGCGGCGTGGGGCATGATGGCATGCAGTGCCGTCTCGATCGAGGGCTTCAGATGGTCGCTTGCAGGATCGGAGAGCCGCGCACCAGCGCAGCAATCGGCCGCGTGCCGGGCGATATTGTCCAGCACCATCGACGTGCACACCGGCACGAACACCGGCTTGTCTTCCGCATCCTCGAGCCAGCAGCCCGAAGCCTTGACCCACAGGACGTCATCGCACTTCAGCGACGTGTTTCCGCCTGCACCCTGGATCAGCAAAGGGTCGCGCGCCAATTCGGCCGAAACCCTCTTCAAGGCGGCAAGGGAGGAGGCCAGCGCCGCCCCGGCCGGGCTATCCGCCATTGGCCCTGAACACCCGCATGAAATTCCCGCCGATAATCGCCGCGACTTCGGGCTCGTGCAGGCCGCGCGCGAGCAGCGCTGCGGGGATCAGCGGCCATTGGCGATAGTCCGTGAAGACCGGCCGGAAATTGGCATCCATGTCGGTACCGATTGCGACATGATCGACGCCGACGGCATCGATCAGCCGGAGAATAGAATCGACCCAGTCGCTCACATTGGCCTGCCCGATGCCCCAAGGCACGGACCCGATAATGCCGCCCGCCTTGGTGACCATGCTTGCATGCTCGAGACTGATCAGCCTCGGATTGGAGAGCCCCGGCGTCAGCAAGTTGCTATGCGACAGCATTACCGGACGCGTCGAGGCGTCAATAACGCCGCGGGTCGTATCATAGGTGGCATGCGCGACATCGACGATGATACCCGCCTTGTTCATTTCCTTGACCACGGCCTTGCCGGTCTGTGTTAGCCCTCCATGGACCGCCGCCGCCGTCTGGATGTCGCCAAGCATATTCACGTGATAGTGGACGATCGTGACCGCACGCACGCCGTCGCGATAGGCCGTGTGGACTCGGTCGAGCCGGTCTTCGAAGAAATCCCCGCCTTCGACCGCGAAGATGTTTGCGGTGCGGCCCAGTTTTTGGGCGCGCAACACATCTCGTGTGTTCCGTCCGCGGTAGAGCGTATGGCGTCTGGACAGGCCCTTGAGGACGTTGACCTGCCGCTCATATTCGCGCCATGCCTCACCCGTCGTCCATTCCCGGTTTGAAAAAAGACCGCCCTGCGGCGATGCAGCAAGCAGTGCCGAATCCGCGACACCGCAGAACAGCGCGCCGCTGAGATGGCCAATGGGGAGGCGCTTGATGACCTCATCGTCGGTCGGGGCCCCGAGCGCCTTCATCAACGGCGTCGGTTCCGCGTAATTGCGGACGAAGAACCGCCCCGGATGGCAATGGATGTCGACCGAGGGATGTTTCAGGAGGAGTTGTGTGCCCGCCGCGATCTGGTCTTCGGTCAGTTTCAGGCCCAAAGCTTCCGACACGGCATCGGCAAACGCAGCGCGCGCGCCCAGCGTTGCCAATATAGCGCCGCCTGCCATGGTCAGGATCGTGCGTCGGGATAGGCCGTTGTCCATCATGCGTGTCTCTCCATTGTGATCTTGGCCGACTTTACGCTTGTTTCAATCAAATTCAATCTTAATCGCTATATCGTGGGGCCGCAATTTTCGCCGAATTTTCATCTTTTTGCGCAATTCCTTGTGAATTTCGGCGTCTGGATAACAATATTCTTGATTGAAGATGATTGATACGGCATTGTCGCGGACGGCAAGAGAGAGGAGCGGCAATGAATATGGGTGTGGATGACGACCTGCTGGACGACGAACTCCGGCCGATCATGCTGGATCAGAGGGCGCGCAATGCCTTGCGTCCGGCGCTGACGACGATCGACCCCGTGACGATGCGTGCACGCGCGGCAGCGGAATTCGAAGCCTGGAACAGCGACCCGGCCGAAGTGGCCGTGGTCCGTGATTTCTCGATCGACGGCCCGGCATGCCCGATCCCGCTTCGCCTCTATGATCCGCGTCCCGGCTCGACATCCGGCCTTCTGGTCTATTTTCACGGCGGTGGCTGGATCATCGGCGATCTCGACCTTGAAGACGGTGCGCTGCGGCGAATTGCTGCAGACAGCGGCGTGAAAATCCTGTCGGTCCATTATCGGCTTGCGCCCGAACATATGTTTCCGGCCGCCATTGAAGACGGCGAGGCGGTCATTCGCTGGGCGATCGACAACGCCAGGGATCTGGGGATCGATCCCGCGCACATTGGAGTTGGCGGAGGATCGGCCGGCGCGAATGTCGCCTTGGGCACGGCGCTGCGGCTGCGCGATGCGGGCGGCCCGGCGTTGGCGCATTTGCTCCTTCTTTACGGTGCGTTTTCGGGCGGCGAGGAGATGCCCTCGCATCGCAAATTCGGCGATGGCCGTTTCGGTTTGCCCGCGGCGGCCATGAATTTCTTCTGGAACGTCTATCTTGGCGATGATCGAAGCCATCCCCATGCCGTGCCATTGAAGGCGGATCTGTCCGGTTTGCCGCCGGCCCTCATTATGGAAGCCGAGCTCGACATGCTCGCCGATGAAAGCCGCCTGCTGGCAGACCGGCTGCGCGCAGCCGGCGGGACAGCGGATCACCGGGTCTATGTCGGCGCCATTCACGGTTTCACGCAATATGCCAAGGCAAGCGCGCTGGCGCGCCGCGCGCTTGGCGAAGCCGCAAGCGAGGTTGCCGCCCATCTCGGCGCGGGGCGCTGAGGTGACCGAAGGGCAGGGGCGCTTCATCTGGCTGCCGGATCAGCCCGTCGATCACCTTGCCATGTTCATGACGATCCACGGCGCGCCGTTGCGGCGGGAGACGGAAGGCACCAACCGCTGGGTTTTTGCGCGCGGTGCGATCATGGCGCCGGACGCATTCGCAGCCGCGCAGCTCGATATTGCAGTCGATGGCCGCTACCGGCTGTGGCTCAACGGAGAGCCGTTGGGAAGCGGGCCTGTTCGGTCAAACCCAGCGTTCCAGCGGACCGACCGTCACGACGTCTCGAACGCGCTGAAGCCGGGCCGCAATACGATTGCCGTCCTGATCCATGTGCCGGGGAAGGACCTTGCCTGGTACGAAACGGTCAAGGGCGCATGGCAGCCGGTCTTTGGCGACGGCGGACTTCATTTGAAGATCACGATCGATGACGGCGATCGAGCTGCCGTCCTCCAGGCCGATGAGACCTGGCGTATCCGCGAAAGCGATGCCTGGCAAAGGGACATCGCGCTTGCCGGCTGGGGGCAGGATTTCCTCGAGGATGTCGATGGCCGTCGGCTCGATCCCGACTGGATTCAGCCCGACTATGACGACCGGGGTTGGCCGCATGCCCGCTTCATGATCGCGGAGCCCGATGATGAGGTGCGCGCGCGCGGCTGGGGAAAGGTCGAGCCGTTTCCGGTGCTGATCCCCTCGGGCACGTCGCCGCTGGCCGAAACGACCGTCTTTCCGGACCGCCTGCACTGGGTACGCGGTGTTCAGCCAAAGCCCGACCTCCCGCTGAAGGAACGGCTCTATGCCGAGGAGTTGACTGCTGCATCGAGCGGTCTGGCGGATGATGCCGAAGCGCTGACCGGCGGCGTGGGCCCCGCCGTCATTCGCACCAGCGATGCGCGCGACACGGCCCTGCTTTTCTCTTTCGATCCCTATCGCGTCGGCCGGCCCTTTATCGAATTCGATGCAGTCGGTGGCGAAATCATCGAGATCGCGATGTCCGAAGCGGTTCCGGGCGAATTCGGCCGGGGGATCGCAGGGGACGGCTTGCGCAACGAGGGCCGGCTGTGGGTCTCGCACATCTGCCGCTATACCGCGCGCCCGGGTCGGCAGAGGTTCGAGCGGTTCAACGCCACCGGCATTCGCGCCTTGCAGCTTGTCGTGCGCAATGCGCCCCAAGGGATCAAGGTGCATCGGCTCGGAATGGCGGCCACGCATTATCCGGCCCGCTTCGAAGGCTCTTTTTCCTGCTCCGACCCACTGCTGACCAAGCTCTGGGAGGTTGGGCGCCACACAGTGTTGATGTGCGCGCAGGATGGCTGGCTCGATTGCCCCGGTCGCGAGTCTCGGCAATGGCTGGGCGACGGTGTCGTCATGTTCGACATGGCGGCCTTTGCCTTTGGCCCCAGCATCTATCCGCTTCACCGCCAGTTCCTCGACCAGATCTGCGAGGGGCAGCGGCCCGACGGGCTCGCCCGGATGGTCTCGCCGGGGGACATTTCCGCCAATTCGGTTACCATTCCCGATTATACATTGCTCTGGCTGATCGGTGCTGCGCGCTATCTTCAGGTGACGGGCGATGTCGACGGCATCGCTGGGATGATGCCGTCGATCGAAAAGGCGCTCGCCCGGTTCGAGCGATGCCGCGATGGCGAGGGCCTGATCGCCGACGTTGCCGAATGGCACTTCATCGAATGGGCCAATGTCGATCGCCGCGGTTATTCGATGCCGTTCAACGCGCTTTATGTGGGCGCACTCAAGGCCGTCGTCCGATTGGCGCAAGCCGTGGATCGGCCCGACCTCGCCACGCGGTGCACGAACGCGGCCCGGCAGGTTGTAGATGCCTTGAACCGGCTCCACTGGAACGAGGCCCGGGGCGTCTATGTCGATTCGGTCGAGCCGCGGACCGGCGAGCAGCGAATGCGGGTTTCGCAGCATGCCAACGCCTTGGCCCTGCTCTTCGAAATCGCGCCGAGGGATCGACACGCGCAGATTCTGTCGGCGATCACCGATCGCTCGCGGCTGAAGCTGACCGACGCGCCGCCGATCATGGCCAATTCTGGACCGTTCGACGAAGCGACCGACATCGTTCGCGCCAACAGCTTCTTTGCCCATTTCGTGTTCGATGGCATCGCCCGCGCGGGCGGTACCGCGTGGGTGATCGACGAACTCCGCACATTGTTCGGGCCAATGCTGGCGACGGGAACGACAACGCTCTGGGAAAGCTTCGAGCCGATCGCGAGCCTCTGCCACGGATTTTCCGCGACCCCGGTCTATCAATTGTCACGCCATTGCCTGGGCATCGAAGCGACCAGCCCGGGCTATGAGAGCTTCGCCGTCGATTATTGTGGGAGCCCGCTCGAATGGGCGAAGGGCGACATTCCGACGCCTTGGGGCAATATCAGCGTGTCGTGGCGGATGAGCGGAGGCCGCGCGGTTGTGGAGATCGAGCATCCTGAGCAATGCACTCTTGACCGAGATCGCCCCTCAGCGTGGCCGATCGTTGCATGTGAATATTCAGCAGGTCGGGCCACGATTACGTTCGGTCGAGGCTAGCTCTTCGCCCGAGCCATCACGATTTCCCGTTTGATCTCATCGAACCGGTGTTCGCTCAGATTGTAATAGCGGATGATCGCGATTGTGCAGATCCACAAGGTGAAGGGGACCAGCGAATAGGCGAGCCTGATCCCCCAGATCGCGTCGGCCGATTGCGTCGTTGCGCCTTGGCCGCCTGCAAAGCCAAAGAAGGATAGGAAGATCGAAACCAGAAAGGCGCCAAGCGCCATGCCGAGCTTGCGGCAGAAGGCCCAGGTTCCGAAGATCGTGCCCTCGCGGCGCTGGCCGGTATTATGTTCGTCATATTCGACCGTGTCGGGCACCATTGCGTTGGGCAGGAGCTGGTTTGCAGCGTCGCCGATTCCGGTCAGGAAAAGCGCGGGGAACAGGAGGAATGCCATCGAGGAGGGAATGAAGAGCGCGGGCAGGCTCATGACGGAGGAAATCCCGAGGCCAATGAAATAGGTGTGGCGCTTGCCCAGACGCCGCGCGATCCATACCCAGACCGGTGTCGCCAATGTCGCCGAAACCGCCCCCGTGGCCGCAAGCGGGCCGACCATTGCCGGCGTCAGGTGCATCGCGAAGACCACATAATAGATGAGCGTGGTCGCCGTCGCGCCGATCGCCAGGTTCTGCATGAGGAAGGCAGACCACAGGATCAGGAAGGGCCTGTTTTCGGCCAGCGCCCGATATTCCGCCTTCAGGCTGAACCGCTCGACCGGGCGGGTGATCTGCGGGGCATTGCGGGTGCCGAAAAAGGCGATCAGTCCGGTCATGATCATGAACGCGCCAAATATCACGCCCATCAGTTGGAAGCCGTAATTGAGCCCCTTGCCCGTCGTGAAAATCAGCGGCGCCACCAGGATCGTGATCAGGATGCCGAGCCGTGCCGCGATCATCTTGTATCCGGTGAGCAGCGTGCGGCCGCCATAGTCGGTGGTCATTTCCGCGGCCATCGACGAATAAGGGACGTCGTAAAAGGTGAAGGCGGTGCTGGTCAGCAAATAGAGCGCCACAACATAGACGATCTTGGTCGCCTCAGGCGCGTTTGCCGGCGCGAAGAAGATCATCGCGAAGGCAACCCCGAAGGTCAGCGCGCCAAACAGCAGGAAGGGCCGCCTGCGCCCCATCCTTGTCCTGGTGCGATCTGATATCGCCCCCACGAAAGGATCGATCCCGGCATCCCAGAGCCGCGGGATCAGGAGCGCAAATCCCGCCCAGACCGGGGAGATACCGAGCGCTTGGGTCAGGAAGAACAGCATGTACGACATTGTGATGCCAACATAGGCCGCGATTCCGAGCTCGCCGACCGCCCAGCTGATGCTGACAGCTCGGGTGAGCTTACCCTGCTTGTCCATACCCGACACCCTCCGGTTCTCAGCCTTTTCTCCCGGTCAGCAATAGGAAGTGATCAAAATTAGTCAACAACCTTCGCCGATTCCGTCCCATGATGGAAATTCCGGGCGAAGATTCGGCCGCAATATGGACAAGGCTCTGCGTGGAATTTGCCCCTCGCGGCTTTGGTGGCGTGCGCATTCTCTTCGGATATGGCCCGGAAAATCAGTAATTTTTGCCAAGAGTCGTCACATTCGGGCGAGAATGATAAACAATGTTGCAAATAAGATCATATTATGCCAATTCCGTTCGCGAGTCCGGAGCTTATGGCGTGGACTCCCATAAATCATTGGGAGGTGGAGATGGTCAGCATGAAGTTTGGAACAATCACAAAGGCGCTGCTGCTGGGAAGTGCGACCATCGCGCTGGCAACCGGCGCGCATGCGCAAACCGCGCCGGCAGCCGATGACGCTGCGGCCGAAGCAGGCGATATCGTCGTTACCGGCACGCGCATCAAAGGCAATGGCTATGACCAGCCGACGCCCGTCACCGTCGCCACGACTGAAGCTCTTCTTTCCTCGTCGCCGATGACGCTGGCCGATGGCCTGACAAAACTGCCGCAGTTGATCGGTTCGACATCGCGCACCTTCTGCTGCGCGGTTGGCTCGCTCGGTAACTTCCTCAACCTCCGGGCGCTTGGTCCGACCCGCACGCTGGTCCTCCTTGACGGGCGCCGCATTGTGGCGACCAGGGAGTCGGGCGAAATCGACGTCAACCTTCTGCCGGAGCTTCTTGTCCAACGTGTTGACGTGGTGACGGGCGGCGCATCGGCCGCCTATGGTTCGGACGCGGTTTCGGGCGTGATCAACTACATCACCGACAACAAGTTCGAAGGTGTCCGCGCCAATGCGCAATATGGTATCTCCAACTATGGCGATGACGGCTCTGTGAAGTTCGGCGTTGCCGGCGGCACCAGCTTTGCCGAAGGGCGTGGCCACATCGTGGTCAGCCTCGAGCATTTCAAGGTCAACGGTATTCCCTCGCTCGCGGATCGCCCGGACTCACGCCGGGGTGGATTCCTTGGCGGCAATGGCAGCGCGGCCGCACCATTTACCAACCTTGAAAATGTCTTCATGATCACGGCAACGGACGGCGGCGTCATCGTCAATGCCGCCGGTGCGCCGGTCGCCAATGCCGGCGCGCCGCTTGCGGGGATCCGTTTCCTGCCGGGAGGCGGAACCACGCCCTTTGTCATGGGCACGCCGGTTGCCGGCTCGCCGGCCTTTGCCATTGGCGGTGACGGCCATCAAAACAACATGATGCAACCGGCGGGGTTGCTCAGGACGGACAAGGCCTATTTCCGCGCAAGCTACGACTTTACGGACAGCCTGACCGGCTATATCCGGGTGAATGCCGGGATTTCGCACAATAATATGCGAGTCCTGTCCGACAATCGTTCGGCGGCGGCGGCCTACACTATCTTCCGCAACAATGCCTATCTTCCCGCGGCTGTCGCGGCCCAGATGGATGCGGCGGGTGTGACATCATTTCGGCTGGGGCGGTTCAACCGCGATTTCGGCGCAATCTCGCTCGATTACAAGAACAAGACTTTCGATGCAGGCATCGGCCTTGAAGGCAGGATCGGCGACAAGCTGAGCTGGGATGTGTCCTACGGCCATGGCGAGACGACGCTCGATGCCCAGGTTCGCAACGTTGCCGATCTGGGCAAGGCTTATGCCGCGGCGGACGCGGTCGTGAACCCGGCCAATGGCCAGATCGTCTGTAACGTCACCCTGACCAACCCTGGCGTTTTCCCGGGATGCCAGCCGCTCAATCCCTTTGGCGTCGGCGCGCCGTCTGCGGCGGCCAAGGCGTTCATCCTGGGCACCAGCACGCAGTTCGTGAAGAACACGCAGGACGTCTTCGCCGCCGAACTGCAAGGCGAAATCTTTGAGCTTCCTGCCGGGCCACTGAGCTTTGCGGCGGGTGCCGAATATCGGCGCCGGACGCTTGTCGAGCGCTCGAACCCGACCGCGCTCGGGCAGATCCAGGCCAATGGCGTGCGCGGCATGCCAGGCGCCTTCTGCCCGACCGTCGCCTTGTGCCGCTTCGGTGGCTGGAACCAGGGCAATTTCGGCGAAGCCGATGCGCGGGACAATGTGAAGGAAGGCTTTGTCGAACTGCTCGTTCCGGTCTTCAAGGACTCGGCGGTCGGCAAGTCGCTCGAGCTCAATGCCGCCTATCGCTACACCGACTACAAGAATAGCGGCACGGTTTCGACCTGGAAGATCGGGGCAACCTATGAGCCGTTCGAGGATCTGCGCATCCGGGTCACGCGTTCGCGCGACATCCGGGCGCCCAACCTGTTCGAACTGTTCGCGGGACCGGTGAATGCGTTCACGCCGGGCCTGACCGACCCCGTGACCGGGTTGACGAACGTCATCGCGATCACGCGTACGCAGGGCAACCCCAACCTTGTCCCCGAACGCGCCAACACGTTCACGGCCGGGTTTGTCTATTCGCCATCATGGCTCAAGGGTGTGTCCGGATCGGTCGATTTCTATGACATCAACCTGGCCGGCGCGCTTGCTGCAACCAGTGCTCAGGGGACGATCGACGGCTGCCAGCGCGGGGTTGCTGCGCAATGCGCGCTCATCACCCGCGATCCCGTGACCAACTTCATCCAGCAGATTGTTCTCCAGCAGATCAACCTGAACGGACGCAGGGCGCGCGGCATCGATTTCGACCTGTCCTACAATGGCGAGGTCGCAGGCGGGAAACTCGGCGTGCGCCTGCTGGCCACGCGGACGATCGACTTCATCGACTATATCGGCACGACGCGGCTCCAGAGCGCAGGGCTCTTCAATGCTGCGAACAATACTGCATTGCCGAAATGGCGCGGTACGCTGACCGCGAATTATGAGATCGGGAAGTTCGGCCTGTTCGTCCAGGAACGCTATATTGGCGGCTACAACCAGATGCCGTTCATTCCGGGCCAGATTTTTGCCGAGCCGCATGTCGGGGCGGTCTTCTACACCGACCTGACGGCGAAGGTGAAGGTCAATGCCGGGAATGCCAAGTTCGAGATATACGGGACGGTGAACGATCTGTTCAATCGCCGGCCACCGTTCCTTCCGAACCGGTTTGCCGCGAACCTGGCCTTCCCGACGGTTCCGAACCTCTATGATCTGGACAATCGTTACTTCACGATCGGAGCGCGGGTCGCGTTCTAAAACGGGGGGCAAAAGGGTGGCCGGGCTGGTGACATATCACCAGCCCGGACATTCCTAATTCAATGTGCCGATGAGCGGATTGAAGTCCGCGCTGTTCAGCGGGTCGCCGACTTTCAGCGAGTTGAAATAGTCATCCGGCAACACGTTCTGGATTCCGTTAAAGCTGCTGCCATCGGGCATATAGGCGCAGGTCATTGCGATCCGCCGGTCGATGGTCATGTTGACACCCGCACCATGCGCGGTGAGGCCGTTGTGGAAGCTACAATCGCCCGCCTTCATCGGCGCGACGACCGGCCTGATCTTCCGCATCTCGGGATAGAGTAGCAGTAACGATCCGAATTCCTCGCTCTGCCCGACATTGTCCGTGCTGGCCATCTTGTGGCTGCCGGGGAGGAAGCAGAGGCAACCATTTTCGGGTGTGGCATCCTCAAGCGCGATCCAGATCGAAATCGCGTGCCTCGAATAGAAGGACCAATAGGGGTCGTCGAGGTGAAGCGTGGTGGGATTGGCGAACGGTTCCTTGATCAATGCCTGATCGTGCCACACGCGTATGGCATCAATACCTTCCAATCTGCACAGCAGTCTTCCAAGGGCCGGATTGTGAAGATAGCGTTTGACGACATCGTTGATCCGCCAGAGGTTGAGCCGCTGGGTATAGACCCGATCGAAATAGGCATCACCTTCGACGAGCTTTGCTCCGGGGCCGGCAATCCGGCTCTTGCCCATTGTCGCAATGGCGTCGAGCATTGCCTGTTTCAGTTCGGCAACTTCCTCTCCGTTCAAGAAACCGTGCAGCACCGTAAAACCATCGTCGCGGTAGGACGCAATCTGCGCGTCGCTCATTTCAGTCAGCATTCAGGACACCCTTTCCATCTATGTTCTTACGCCAAACAGGATTTCCTTGTTGATGTCGGCGGCACTAGTGGCGCCCGTCAGGGCCATTGCGACCCGCATTTCCGCAGCCATCATCTCAAGGACATGTGAAACGCCGGCCTCACCCGCCGCGGCCAGCGCATATGCCCAGGCCCGGCCGAGAAGGACGCCCTTCGCGCCCAAAGCCAGCATCCGGACGACATCGAGCCCCGACCGGATTCCGCCATCGGCCAAGACCGTCAACCGGTGCCCGGCCGATTCCGCAATTCGGGGCAGTACTTCGACCGTGGCCGGGGCGCCATCCAACTGGCGCCCGCCATGGTTCGAAACGACGATCCCGTCGGCCCCCAGGTCGGCGGCCTTTGCAGCGTCGTCGGCGTCCATGATTCCCTTGATGATGAGCGGGCCATGCCATTCGGAGCGGATGAATTCGAGATCGGTCCAGGTGACGCTGGGGTCGAAATTGTTGCGCATCCACGCAAAGAAATCTTCAAGGCCCGAATTTCGTCCCAGCACCGGTGCCACATTTCCCAGCGCATGCGGTCGGCCCCACAAGCCGACATCCCACGCCCAGCGCGGCCGGACTGCGGCCTGCATGACCCTGCGCGCCGATCCCAAAACGCCCGAGGCCCCGGCCAGCCCCGACCGGTAATCCCGATACCGCGTACCCGGCACGGGCATATCGACCGTGAAAACCAGTGCATTGCATCCAGCCTCGCGCGCCTGAACGAGCAGATCACGCATGAAGCCGCGATCGCGGATCATGTAGAGCTGGAACCAGAACGGCTTGGATGTTCCTCGGACGACTTCACCGATCGGACAGGCAGAGACGGTGGACAGGCAAAAGGGAATGCCGGCCTGCTCCGCCGCGCGCGCTGCCTGGACCTCGCCGCGACGCGCATTCATCCCGGCAAGCCCAACCGGGCCAAGAATGATTGGAAGCGACAAATTCTGGCCGAACAGAGTTGCAGAGGTGTCGATTGAGGAGACGTCCCGCAGGATCCGCTGGTTGAGCGTAATGGCTTCGAGAGCGGCCAGGTTGCGGCGCAGGGTCGCTTCGCCGAATGACCCGCCATCAATGTATTCAAACAGGAAACGGGGAAGCCGCCGTTGTGCAAGCGCGCGATAATCGCTGATCGAATGCACGCCCGCTGGGGCGGGAACAGGACGGGGCTTCATAATCGACTCTCTAGATCATATTCGATCATTTATTATCAAATATGATTGAATTGCGCCAGATATTTTGTTACCGGGGGGCGATCTCAACCGACGATGGATTTGATGTCCGATGAATTTCCAGAACCAGCCTCGGCAATTTGCGACGGCAATCCCATTCACCGTGCCGTCGAGCCGCTGGTCGGACGCGGTTGCGGGGGAATTTTCGCCGGCTGAGCTGCTTCTCTATCGCTCGAACCTGCTTGGGTCGGATCTGACGGTGACCAATTTTGGCGGAGGCAATACCTCGGCCAAACTGACCGGGACCGATCCGCTGACCGGGCAGGACGTTCCTGTGCTGTGGGTCAAGGGATCCGGCGGCGATATCGGGTCGATGAAGCTGGACGGGTTTTCGACGCTCTATCTCGACAGGTTGCTTGGCCTCGAAACGCTCTATCGCGGCGTGGAGCAAGAAGATGAAATGGTGGGATATCTCCCCCATTGCACGTTCAATCTCAATCCGCGGGCGGCGTCGATCGATACGCCGCTTCATGCCTTCCTGCCCTTTGCTCACGTCGATCATGTCCATCCCGACGCGATCATCGCGCTTGCCGCCTCATCGGGCGGCGAGGCGGCAACCAGAGAGATCTGGGGCGGGAAGATCGGCTGGCTTCCCTGGAAACGCCCGGGCTTCGATCTGGGCCTCAGACTGCGCAATTTCGTAGCGGCCAATCCTGGATGTCACGGCGTCATGCTTGCGGGCCACGGGATCATTTGCTGGGCCGAGAGCGCCAAGGCCTGTTATGAGCACACCATCGGGCTGATTGCCGATGCCGCCCGCTACCTGAACGAACGGCTGGCGGCCGGCCCGGCGTTCGGCGGCGCACGGATCGCTCCCGCCGCGCCAGAGGCACGCGCGGTGGCCGCGGCTCGTCTGATGCCCAAATTGCGTGGCATGATGACGGGGGACAGGCCGAAGCTCGGTCATTTTGCGGATGATGACGAGACGCTGGAATTCGTCTGTTCTCAGGATTTCGAGCGGCTGGCGGCGATCGGCACATCCTGCCCCGATCACTTCCTGCGTACCAAGATCGCGCCGCTGGTGCTCGATG
>Ga0209023_10005581_pt1 | contig 13690 bp, 13 predicted proteins | sample LakOneMetagenome_FD_187468 | JGI IMG/M metagenome (GOLD analysis project Ga0209023, IMG submission 187468) | Freshwater and sediment microbial communities from Lake Erie, Canada (SPAdes) (version 2) | ecosystem: Environmental > Aquatic > Freshwater > Lentic | place: Lake Erie, Canada...
CGGCAGGGCCTGCGAACCGTTCTGGGCAATCTGCTGCAAAACGCCGTCAGCCATTCGCCGGTGGGCGGAGAAGTGTGCATCTATGCCCAGGCCCTGCCGGGCGGCGTGGTCGAAATCGCCATCGCCGACCAGGGACCTGGCGTCGAGCCCGAGGAACTGCCACGCCTGCTGCGGCCATTCGAACAGGGCGGATCCACCCTCACACGGACGAGCGAGGGGGCGGGCCTTGGCCTGCCGATCGTGGATCTTCTGGCCCGGGCGATGGGAGGAGGTCTGCGCCTGACCTCGCATCCGGGCGCGGGCCTCACGGCGCAGGTCACGCTGCTCGAAGGCTGACGCTTGCCAGCGGCCTGCCGGGCCCCTAATTGGCGGCCATGACACGCCCCATCGACGCCGCCCTCGCGGAACTTGCCGACGAGTTCGAACTGCTGGGGGACTGGGAAGAGCGCTATCGCTATGTGATCGAGCTGGGTCGCGACCTAGCGCCGCTCAGCGAGGCCGAGCGCTCGGAAGCCAACAAGGTGCGCGGCTGCGCCAGCCAGGTGTGGCTGGTGACCGAGCCCCAGGGCGACGGCTCCATCGACTTTCGCGGCGACAGCGACGCCCATATCGTCAGCGGCCTGATCGCGATCCTGCTGCGGCTCTATTCCGGCCGGCCGGCAACGGATATCGCGACCTTCGACGCCAAGGCGGCCCTGGACAGGCTAGGCCTGTCGGAGGCTTTGTCCTCGCAGCGCTCGAACGGACTCAAGGCGATGGTCGCCCGCATTCAGCGCGACGCCCAGGCGGTGCTGGGCTAGCCGCGCTGAACGGGCGCAAGCCTAGAAGAAGCCCGCGCGATTGCCGATGAACAGGATCGCGACCACCACCAGAAGGAGCTGGATGATCCAGTTCACTGGCGACGGAATTGGCGACCGCTGCACGATGTAAAGGGCAAGTCCGAGGAGGACCAGGGCGATGATGATGACGATCAGGATGCTCATGCCAGCTTAACCGCCTGAGCGAATGTTGGTTCCCCTGACGCTTGAGACCCAGACGGCAATTTCCTATGGCCTGCCCCCGATGACCGCAGACACCCAAACCTTCCGCGTGGCCGCCCTGTACCGGTTCACGCAGTTCGACGATCCGGCGGCGCTGCAGGGCCCGCTGGCCAGGGCCTGCTGCGAGGTCGGCGTCAAAGGCACCCTGCTGCTGGCGCGCGAGGGGATCAACGGCACCATCGCCGGAACCGACGCCGCCATCGAAACGGTGCTGACCCATATCCGCGCCCTGCCCGGCTGCGCCGACCTGACGCCCAAGACAGCGTGGGCTGACGACATGCCCTTCCACCGCATGAAGGTGCGGCTGAAGAAAGAGATCGTCACCCTGGGCCTGCCCGACCTCGACCCCGCCGCCAATGCCGGCACCTATGTCGAGCCCGCCGACTGGAACGCCCTGATCGCCGATCCCGATGTCGTGGTGATCGACACCCGCAATGACTATGAGGTCGCCATCGGCGCCTTCGCGCGCGCGGTCGATCCGAGGACGTCCAGCTTCTCGGCCTTTCCCGACTGGTTCCGCGGCTACCGGCAGGGCCTTGAGGCGCAGCGCGGACCGGACGCGCCGCCGCTGAAGGTGGCCATGTACTGTACGGGCGGGATCCGCTGCGAAAAGTCGACGGCCTTCCTGAAGTCGGAGGGGATCGAGGACGTCTTCCACCTGAAGGGCGGCATCCTCGACTATCTGGAACAGGTTCCTGAACCTGAAAGCCTGTGGCGCGGCGAATGCTTCGTGTTCGACGAGCGCGTGGCGGTCGGTCATGGCCTGTCGCCCGGAACCCACGGCCTGTGCCGCGCTTGTCGCCGGCCGGTCAGTCCGGAACAGAAGGCCTCGCCGCTCTATGTCGAGGGCGTCGCCTGCCCCGCCTGCCATGACGAGCGCGACGAGGCCAGCAGGGCCCGCTACGCCGAGCGCCACAGGCAAGTCGCGCGGGCCCGGCAACTGGGCATCGCTCATGTCGGGGCCCAGGTCGGGGCCAAGCTCGAAACCGGCGAAGACTGACCACGGCGAGGGATCGCCTCGGCCATCATCGCGTTATCGGAGGCAACCCCAGCAAGGAGCCTCCCCATGGTCGCCTACGACACCCCCTATGGCGCGACGCCGCCCGCCGCCAGGCGTTCGCGCGCCGCCAGCAAGATCTCCAGCCTGCTTGGCCACAAGACCGCGGACGCCGGCCTCGACCCGGTCGCTCCGGCGCCCGACTACGCCCTGACGCCGGACCAGCACGGCAAGTTCAACTTGGCGGGCAATAAGGTTCCGCTGGCCCTCGCCGTGCTCGGCGCGGGCGTCGCCGCCGTTCTGCTGATCAACCCGCGCACCCGGGGCCCGATGATCGCGGCCGCCACCCAGGCGTGGGGCTTTTTCGGCAAGAAGCTGGCCTGAACGCAACCGCCCCCTCCCCCGCCGCGTTAGCTGATCTCATTCCCAAGGACCTCCCCATGCCCCATACCAACGAAGACCACATCAAGCTCGTCAACGGCCTGGTCGAGACCACCATCGACAGCGCCGACGGCTATCATGAAGCCGCCAAGGACGCCGACGGCCAGCGCTACAAGATGCTGTTCGAGCAGCGCGCCCAGGAGCGCCGCACCATCGCCACCGAACTGCAGGACGAGGTTCGCCGTCTCGGCGGCGAGCCCAAGGATGACGGCACCATCCTGGCCGCCGCCCACCGCGTGTTCGTCAATCTCCGCGACAGCCTGTCCAAGGGCGATGAGGCGGTGATCAACGAGGTCGAGTCCGGCGAGGACTTCATCAAGGCCAAGTACGAAAAGGCCATGCAGGACACCGACGTCGACGCCCATACCCGCGCGGTCATCGAAAAGGCCTGGACCTCGGTGAAGTCCGGCCACGATCAGATGCGCGACATCAAGCACATGCTGAAGCACTAGGCTTCCCGCGCAGGGAAGATTGCGAAGGGCGGGACCGAAAGGCCCCGCCCTTTTCGCGTTCAGGCCATGCGGTAGTGAACGACCAGCCGCTGCAGGGCCAGTTTCAGCACCGTCTTGCCCGCCCGACGCGGCAGGCCCAGCGACCGCTCGGCGGCCTCCAGCGCTGTGCCCGCCAGACAGACATGTTCGAGGATCTCGCGCAGGCCCGGCCCAGCGGCCTCCAGGGCGGCGGCGATCCGGTCCTTGGCGGCCCTGGCGCGTTCGGCGGGGTCCAGGCGGGGTCCGCCACCACCAGACCGGGGCGAGGCGTCCCAGTTCATGGTCAGTCGCCCCACGGTTCCGGCCCGGTGGAAATCCTCGCGCAGACGCTCGCCCGCCGCCGCCTCGACCGGCGCGATCCACGGGCGGCCCTTGCCGTCGCGACGTCGCGCCAGCCAGGCCAGGGGCGACTCTCCCAGATTGGCCTTGAAGGCGGCGCGGCCGACGCCCGGCTCTTCCAGGGTCACCTCGCCCTCGATCACGCCCGGGCGGCCAGGCGGCGGCGCGGGCTTGGCCGGCGGCGTGAAGACCATCGACCAGCCGCCTTGCGCCCTCGGCTTCAGCGTCGCCAGACGGACCAGCGCCTCGAAGGCCGTCTCGTCGATGACCAGCATCGGCCGCCGCCGGCGACTGGGCCCGAACCGCACCGCATAGCCCAGCGGCGCCGCCTCGATCACCGCGCCGGGGCGGGCCAGCAGGCGGGCGGCGCGCAGGGCCAGATGCTCGGTGGCCAGATCGGGGGTCCCGCTCATCGCGCGCCCTCCAGGATCTGGCGGGGCGCCTGGCGCAGGCAGTCCTCCAGCGTCGCCAGCCGGGCGTCGAAGCCCGCGTCCTCGCGCAGGTCCTCGATCTTGTGACAGGCGTGGGCGCAGGTCGTCCGGTCGCGCCCGAACGCGAAGGCCACCCTGTTCAGCGGCCAGTGAAAGGTGACGTGGGTCAGATAGATGGCGATCTGCCGCGCCCGCGCCGCGGCGATGCTGGTGCGCTTGTGCGCCGAGATGTCGCCGGGCGAGACATCGGTGGCCATGGCGACCAGATGGGTGACAAAGGCGACCGCGAGACGGTCACGACGGGGATCGGGCGAGATCGCCCAGATATCCTCAAGAGCTTGAACCAACATGGGGTCCTCCAATCGAGATCGCGATCCAGCGACCACGACTCGATGATAGGCTTAATTTCTGTTGGTGAGGATAATATTCCTATCGTGACGCACAAGTAGGAAAATAAGCCGTTGAAAATCCTACGTCCGAAACTGTCCTATCCCCGTCCGGGCACGGGGATAAGGTCGATGTCGCGATAGGTCGCGAGCATGGACTGGCGCCAGTCGGCGCGCTCGGCCACACCGGCGATCCGCAGCGATCCGCAGGCCTCCAGCGCCGCAGCGCGTCCTGTCGAAGGGTTCTCGAGAAGGAGTTGGGGCGGACACCGATCGCGAACCGCCGCCATGACCCAGGCCGGGGGAGCCTCGCCCTGATCGAGCCACTGCTCGGAGCGCATGAACCCGTCGCCGCAGAACAGTTCGAACATGTATTGCGAGCTGGATTGCAGGCGGGCCCGGCCCCAGGGATCGACCCCGATCATCGGAAAGGCCGGCGCCAGCGAAGGCAGAGCGTGATTGGCGTAGATCCTCACCCCCCAATAGGCCTGCGATATCCTGGCGAAATGGGCGGCGTCCTGGATCAGGGCGAATCCCGCGTCCTCCATCGGAAGGATCTCGATCTTCGGCTTTCTGATATCGACGGTGTCGTTGGCGACGTCGATATAGAGCTGGCCGAACTGGAAGGCGTTCTGGAAATACTTCCCGCGTAGCGCGCCCCAGAGGTGTCGACCCCGCCCCCCATTCTTTAAGAAGGCGCTCAGCGCCCGCTCTCCCGGAGTAACGGGCCTGGCGATCCGCTTCCTCAGGCGCTCGGCCACATCGTTGGAAATCTCCCAGCAGTAGCCCAGAGGATAGGGCTTGCCGTAGCGGCTGGGGGCATTGTTCCCCAGCACCTGATCGGTTTGAATCCGAAGGGCCAGAAGCGCCTGCTCGATCTCCGCCGCCGCCGGCGTCAGGAAGCGGCGGGTCAGGGACGTCTCCCGGCGCGTCACGGTCAGATTCGATGAAACTTTCTGCAGCAAAACCAGAACTCGAACCTACAAATCCATACAAGGCCGCGACGAGGCGCCGCCCTGCTAAACGCGCGCCGCGCCTGCTAAACCTCGACCCCGAGCGATTGTCCGGCCGGAATGATCGCGCCGCGGCAGGAGACGACCCTCGCAGCCAATCTATGAGCCCGCTCCACCGCCGTCTCGATGGGCATACCCGCCATGCGGGCCGACAGATAGGCCGCATTGAAACTGTCCCCCGCGCCGGTAGTGTCCAGCGCCTTCACCCTCTCGGGGGCCGGGGTGGCGGTGCGGCCTTCCGGCCGATGGACGTTGACGGCGTGGCTCTCGTCGCGGGCCACCACCTCGGCGCCCAGCGCCGCCCATTGCGCGGCCAGATCCTCGGCCTCGCGGCCATACAGCGGGCGGGAATCCTCGCTGCTTAGCGAGATATAGCGACAGGAGGGCGTGACGCCGTCCAGCGCGCCGCGCGCGGCCTCGGCGCTGGCCCACAGGGCCGGCCGATAGTTGAAGTCGAGGGCCACGGCCACGCCCAGCGAATGCACATAGGCCAGGATGTCCTTCAGCCGCGCCCGGCCGATATCGCCGATCACCGCCAGGGTCACGCCTGACAGATAGACAAGATCACTGGCCTTGGCGGCCTCGATCAGCTGGTCGGCGGTATGCTCGGAAAACAGGTCGCGGATCGGGGCCCGCTCGCGCCAGTAGTGGAACTTCCGCTCGCCGCTGTCGTCCAGCACGATGGCGTATAGCCCCGGCAGGCGGTTGCTGACCTCGCGCACCAGACGGGTGTCCAGGCCCTCGCGGCGCATGGCGGCCAGCACGCCTTCGCTGAACGGGTCGCCCTGCCCCAGCGCCGTGCAATAGGCCACCTCGTCGCCCAGCCGGGCCATGTAGACGGCCGTGTTGAAGGTATCGCCCGCGAAGCCCATCCGGTAGCGCGGCGCGCCGTCGTCGGACTGGCTGTCGGGCGACATCTCGACCATGCATTCGCCCAGCACGGTGATCCTGGCCATGACGCTTTCCCCTTCGCGGTGCGCGGCGGTGATAGGCGTTTTTGGCGACAAGGACGAGATGGCGCGACGACCAAAAAAGGAGCACGACGGGCGACCGTCGTGCTCCAGAACCAAGACAGGATGGCGATCCGGGAGGTCCGCCCTGGCGGCCATCGCGCCAGGATGTGGGTCTAGAACTTCGAGGTCAGGGCCACGCCCCAGGTGCGCGGCTTGCCCGGGAAGCGGACCACGCTGTTGGCGTTGCTGCTGACGGCGCTCCAGTAATAGGTGTTGTTGAGGTTTCGGCCCCACAGCGACACGTCCCACCGCTTGTCGGCCGAGCCGATGCCGATGCTGGCGTTGAGCAGGCTGTAGGCCTTGATCTCATACAAGGTCGTTGCCTCCAGGTCGGCGTGCGATTTGGACTGATGACGGCCGTTGACGGCGGCCTGCAGCACCAGGCCATTCGACAGCTCGCGGGTGTAGAGCGCCGTCAGGCCGCCCTGGAACTTTGGACTGGTCAGGAATTCCGCCCCGTCATAGCTGGACGTCGTGCCCGCGCCATTGGTGCCGGAATAGCCCTTCACCTCGGTATGCAGCAGCGTGGCCGAGGCCACGAAGGTCAGTTCCGGCAAGGCCCGCCAGGTGATGTCGCCATCGACGCCATAGGCTTCCGACTTGGGAATGTTCACCAGCCGCGCCAGGGCCGTATAGATCGGATCGGCGAAATAGCCGCTCAGCTGCTTGTCCTTGTAGTCGTAGTAGAAGGCGCTGACATTGGCTTGCACGCGGCGCTCGAACAGCCCCGCCTTGACGCCCGCCTCGTAGGCCGTGAGCAGCTCCTGCTTGGCCGGGGCGTTCTGGGTGGAAATGCTGGCGGCGTTGATCGGCGTGGCCCCCGCCTTGGCCCCGCGCGAGATCGACCCGTACAGCAGCACGTTGTCGGCCGGGGTCCAGTCCAGCCCGGCGCGCCAGGCCAGATTGTCTTCTTCCAGCGATGAGGTCACCCAGCCGAAACTCTTGGTGACCGGGTTGAAGGTGTTGCATCCGCCCGTGGTGATCGGGGCCGGAATGGAGCCATAGGCGGTGAAGAACAGGTAGCGGTTCACGACATTGATATTGGCCAGCATGCTGCCGTTGAAGTCGCGCGAGCAGCCCTCGTAGTCCTGCTTGTCCTTGCTGTAGCGAACCCCCAGGGTCAGCTTCAGGTCATGAGCCAGCGAGCGGCTGTAGTTGCCGAAGATACTGCGGGTCTCCGACTCGATGGAGCCGGTGTCCTCATAGGTGCGGAACGCCTGGCTCATCTGCAGGGCGGTGTAGCCGCCCGAGTTGAACGGCGTGGCCAGCAGCGACATGCCGTAGAAGCGGATCAGGCCGACATTGGCGTTCTGGCCCAGCAGGGTGCGGTTGCTGTCGAGAATGTCGTCCTTGGCGTAGTAGACGCCGACCAGCCAGTTGGACGTCTCGGTCGAGCCTTCGGCGTGGAATTCCTCGGCGAACGACTTGATGCGTCCGTGGGTCTTCTGGACGAGGATCTCATAGGGCGCGCCGCTCCAGTCAGAGACCGAGTTGCGCTTGAGGTCATTGTAGCTGGTCAGCGAGACCAGCCTCACCGTGTCGCTGGCGTCCCAGGTCAGGCGCAGCTTGCCGGCTCCGAAGTCGGAGTCTTCCCGCGCCGGATCGCCGATGCCGACGCCCGCCCCCGCGTTGGCGCCGCGCACCGAGAGCGGGGCCCAGTCGGCCTGGCTGCCCCTGGTGGGCCTGTTGGCCGCGATATAGGAGACCAGTCCCGGCGTGTTGAACGGGCTGACCGAGGTGGCCGGGGTCAGGCCGATGGCCTGGGCGGCCACGGTGTCCGACTGGTTCTGCCACAGGCTGTAGGACGCATCGATGGTGAAGGTGTCGGTCGGCTGCAGAGCCAGCGAGCCGCGCACGCCGAACCGGTCGACCTGACCGAGGCGTTCGTTGGGGCGGCTGTTGCTGATCTGCCAGCCCTTGTCGCTGTTCTCCGTGCGGAAGGCGATGCGCGCCTGGGCGCGGTCGCCCAGCGGGCCCGAAAGCATGCCCTCGAAGTTGCGCGTCTTGTAGTTGCCAAACTCGGCCGTCGCGCGCCCTTCCAGGACCGAGGAGGGCTTGTTGGTGACGAAGTCGATCAGGCCGGCCGTGGTGTTGCGGCCATACAGCGTGCCCTGCGGCCCTTTCAGGACCTCGACCCGTTCAAGGTCGAACATCGGGCCGTTGTTCATGATCGGATAGGCGTAGGCGACCTCGTCGGTATAGGTGCCGACGGTCGAGGTGGCCGAGATGTTGATCGTGTTGAAGCCGATGCCCCGCAGCGTATAGGTCGGCACGCCCTGATAGCTTTGCGACACCGAGAAGCTCGGCGCGACCGTCGACAGATCCTTGGGATCGGTGACCCTCAGGCGCTCCAGCGTCTCGCCCCGGAAAGCCTGGATCGGAATCCCGACGCTTTCGATGGATTCCTCGCGCCGCTGCGCGGTGACGACCAGGGTGTCGATTGTCGTGGCGCCGGCGCCGCCGGGCTGCGACTGAGCCTGGGCTTGCGCGGGTTGTGTGGCGAACAGAGCGATCGTCGAGACGCCGAACATCAGCGCCCCAAGCCTCTTTGATGGCTTAGGCATCCGTACCCTCCCTTTTTGCCGCGCCTTCATTGGGCGCTTGGCGTTTGCTGTTCCTGACTGGACGCCCAGGAGCGCAAAAGGAGTGCGGCGGACCGGTCAGACCGGCAAGCTATCGAAAACGATAGGGAGGGATCGCGCCGCGCCTAGCCTGCCGCCTTTCGTTCGGCGATCCAGGCGTCGATCCGCTGCTCCAGCACGGCCATCGGCATCGAGCCCTGCAGCAGCACGGCGTCGTGGAACTTGCGCTCGTCGAACCTGTCGCCCAATGCGGCCTCGGCCCGCTTGCGCAGTTCCAGGATCTTCAGCTCGCCGATCTTGTAGGCCAGGGCCTGGCCGGGCCACGACACATAGCGGGCCAGTTCGACCTCGATATTGACCGACGAGAGGGCCGTGTTGTCGGTGAAGCAGGCGCGGGCCTTGTCGATGCTCCAGCGCTTCCAGTGCATGCCGGTGTCGGCCACCAGCCGGCAGGCGCGCCACATCTCGTAGGACAGGCGGCCAAACAGCTCATAGGGGTCGCGATAGATCCCCATTTCCTCGCCCAGCCACTCCGAATAGAGACCCCAGCCCTCGCCAAAGGCATTGAAATACAGGCCCTTTCGGAACTCGGGCGCGTCGGTCTGCTCCTGGGCCAGCGAGGTCTGGATGTGGTGGCCCGGCGCGCCCTCGTGCAGCACCAGGGCCGGCAGTTCGTAGAGCGCCCGCTGGTCCAGCTCGGAGGTGTTGATCATCAGGCCGCCGGCCCGGCCGATCTTGGGATCGCCCCCGAAATAGCGGCCGGTGGTGTAGCCCTTCTCGATGCTGGCCGGCACAGGGCGCACGCCATAGGTCAGACGCGGCAGCACGCCGAAGTGAGCCGGCAACTGGTCGTCGGCGCGCTTGGCGATCTCACTGGCCTTCTCCAGCAGTTGCTGGCGGCTGGTGGCGTAGAATTTCGGGTCCTTGCGCAGATAGGCGATGAACTCAGGCAGGGTCCCCTTGAAGCCGGTCTGCGTCATCACCGTCTGCATGCGGGCGCGGATGCGCGCCACCTCGCTCTGGCCGATGTCGTGGATCTGGTCGGGGGTCATGGTCGTGGTCGTGTGACGCCGGGCCAGGAAGGCGTAGTAGCGCTGGCCATCGGGCAGATCGACGGCGGCCAGGCTCTTGGCGGCCTTGGGCAGGTACTCTGTCTCCATGAAGGTGACGAAGCCGGTCCGGGCCGGCGCGACCTTCTCGGCCAGCACCTTTTCGCCCTGGGCGATCAGGGCCGCCTTGCGCTCGGCGGGCACGCTGGCCGGCAGGGCCCGCAGCGGCGCCAGCAGCGGCTCCTCGGCCACCGGCGTGGCGGCCGTGCGCCGGGCGCGGTCGAGCACCGACTGGGCGGTGGGAATGGCCTGGACAAAGCCGGTGGCGATGCCACGGCGGGCGTTGACCAGATTAGCGTCGTACCAGGCGGGCGTCTTGGCCAGCAGCTCCAGCCATTTGAGGGCCTCGGCCTCGTTCTTCAGCCGCATGCCGTTGGCGCGATACAGCAGGGTGACGTCGAAGCCGCCGTCGCTGCTGAACGGCATGCGCGACTCGTCGAACGACAGGCCCTCGATCCGCTCATCGAGCGTGAACTTCAGAAGCTGGGCGGTCAGTTGCTGGTCGGGCGTCAGGCCTTTCGTATCCAGGCCTTCCAGAAGACCCCGGGCCTCGACCAGCTTGGCCTTGCGCCGGGCGTCGGCTTCCGCCCCGACCGGCGGCAGGCGCCAGCGCTGGGCCTCGCTGCCGCCGCCGTCGTCATCATCCTCGCCGCCGGCGCTGCTGGACTCGTAGACCTTGATCGCCTGGGCCAGGCGATCATTGGCGACAGGCGCAGCCTGGGCGGCGCCCGCCAGCATGACGGCGGCGATCAGACTGCCGGCGGCCCAGCGGCCAAGACGATGATCAAGCATGAGAGACCCCGAACACGATGACGGGGAAGGGTTAGATCAGGAATCCGCTCGGCGCCAAACCCTGTCGGGCCGGCGCTGGGCTCGCTGACGTAACTGACCTGTGGAAGGCTTTAGGAGAAATTGGAGCGGGCGAAGAGATTCGAACTCTCGACCCCAACCTTGGCAAGGTTGTGCTCTACCACTGAGCTACGCCCGCATCCTGATTTCTCGGGTCTCGTTCCACTCTCCAAGACGGGAGAAATGGAGCGGGCGAAGAGATTCGAACTCTCGACCCCAACCTTGGCAAGGTTGTGCTCTACCACTGAGCTACGCCCGCATCGTGGAAGCGAAAGAACCGCCCCGCGACGAGGAGGCGGCTTATGGCAGAGCGATCCCGCCTTGGCAAGCGCCCTTTGAGGGGTTGCGAAGCGCGGTCTTTCAGGGGCTCATTCAGCCTCTGTTTTTCGGGGTGGCGGAGCTTCAAACTTGCGTCTGTTCGTGTTCGGTCTGGGTTATGTCGGCGCGGCTTTCGCCCAGGCGCTGCGGGCCCGGGGCTGGGATATCGCCGCTTCGGCGCGCTCGCCGGAGCAAGCCCAGACGCTGCGGGCGGCCGGGATCGAACCGGCCGATCCCGGCGACCGCGACGCCATGGCCAAGGCCCTGACCGGGGTCAATGCGGTGCTGATCACCTCCCCGCCTGGTGAAGACGGCTGCGCGGCGCTGGAATCGGTCATTCCGGCGCTCGCCCAGGCCCAGGCCTTCCCCGACTGGATCGGCTATCTGTCGACCACGGGCGTGTATGGCGACTTCGAGGGTCGCTGGGTGTTCGAGACCTCGCCGCTCAAGGCCCAGTCGGTCGAAGGCGCCCGCCGGGTCGGGGCCGAGCGCGACTGGCGTCAGGTCGGCCGTGGCATGGGCCTGACCGTGACCACCTTCCGCCTGCCCGGCATCTATGGTCCCGGCCGAAGCGCCCTGGACCGCCTACGGGCCGGCGAAGGTCGCCGCCTGGTGAAACCGGGCCAGGTGTTCAGCCGCATCCACCTGGACGACATCGTCTCGGGCCTGCTGGCCTCGCTGGACCAGCCCAAGGCGGGCGGCATCTATAACCTGTGCGACGACGAGCCGGCCCCGCCGCAGGACGTGATCGAATACGCGGCCCGCTTACTGGGTGTGCCCGTACCACCGGACTTGCCGTTCAACGCCCTTGGCATGTCGCCAGCCACCCGGCGCTTCTATGCCGAGAACAAGCGGGTCTCGAACGCCCTGGCCAAGGCGGAGCTTGGGTGGCGGTTGAAATATCCGACCTATCGCGAGGGGTTGAGGGCGATCCTCGAGGGCGGCGGCTGACTATCCGCACCCCTCTGGGATCCGGGATGCTGCGCCACATTAAATAAAATTCAGGCGCCTCCATTGGCCGCCTTTCGGGCCTCTAAGGTTGAGTAGCCATCGAGAGCGCCTCATGTTTCGCCCAGTACGCCAGCCTTTCCTTCGTCTTATGGTCGCGAGCGCCGCTGCGCTGGTGATGAGCGCGGGCGCCGCGCAGGCGCAGGACTATCGGCCCAGCTTTCATCCCGACACGCTGAAGGGGCCGCCCGCCGGCAAGGTCAATGAAGTCCTGGTGCTGGGCACCACTCACCTCTCCGGTCTGCCCAAGACCTTCGACATGGCGCTCCTGGCCCCGCTGGTGGATCGCCTGGCGGCCTGGAAACCGACCGGCATCGCCACCGAGGATCTGTCGGGCCTGCAGTGCGACGCCCTGCGGCGCTATCCGGCCCGCTACGCCGAAACGGTGAAGAGCTACTGCTACGATCCGACCATGGCAGGCCAGGCCGTCGGCCTCGACGTGCAGGCGGCCAATGCCGAGGCCGAGCGCCTGCTGGCTGCGTGGCCCGCCCAGCCCACGGCCGCCGAGCGGCGACGTCTGGCGGCCATTTTCCTGGCGGCGGGCGAGCGAAACTCGGCCCTGGTGCAATGGCTCCGGTTGCCGCAGGCCGAACGCCTCGCCGGCGACGGCCTCAACGACGCACAGGCGACCTATCTGGAGTCCTTCAAGAGCCGCCGCAACGAGTCCCCCCTGATCGCGGCCGTGCTGGCCGCGCGCCTGGGCCACGAACGCCTGTGGAGCGTCGATGACCACTCGGCCGACTCCCCTGACAGCAGCGACCCGGTCGAGCAGAAGGCCTTTGAGGCCGCAATCATGAAGGCGTGGGATAACCCCCACAGCCACGCCCGCCGGGCCGAGAACGAGCGCCTGCGGGCCGACCTGGACAAGCCGGACGGCGTGCTGAACCTGTACCGGGCCCTTAACAGCGCCGACGCCCAGATGATGGCCTTCAAGGGCGACTTCGGCGCGACGTTCGTGGAGCCGTCGCCCCAAGGCTTTGGCCGACGGTATCTGGGCTATTGGGAGACCCGCAACCTGCGCATGGTCGGCAATATCCGCGACGTGCTGGGCCAGCATCCGGGCATGCGGATGCTCACCATCGTCGGGGCGTCACACAAGGGCTACTACGAGGCCTATCTGAACCAGATGCACGACTTGCGCCTGGTCAGCGCCGACGCGGTGCTGCGCTAGGACGGCGCGAGGGGCGACCGGGTCGAAAGCGGGCCAGGGCAAACACGACCCGGCCCGCGGCCGCCTACTCCTCGTCCGCCCCGATATCCGCGGCCGCCCAGGCCGCCGCCGAAGCCAGGCTGGCGCCGCGCGCCCGGGCGGCCCGGGCCAGCCGCCGGGCGACCGGATCGTCGTCGACCTCGACCAGAGACCGCGCCTCGCTCACGGCCGCCACCAGCCGCTCCAGATCCTGCGGCCGCGACAGGCGATGGTCGCCGTCCTTGATCAGGGTGAAGACGACGTCGTCACTCTTCAGCGCGTTGGCCAGTTCCAGCGCGTGGGTCCACGGCACGTCGGGGTCAGCGCCGCCCTGCAGCACGCGGACGGGAACCTCGATCGGCACATCGCCCTGCAGGATCGACCACCGCGCGCCGTCCTCCAGAAGCTCGCGGGTGATGGCGTAGCCGCCGTCGTCATACTCGGATGGTCGGATCCAGAAGCCGTCGCGGGATGGCCGCCCTCG
>Ga0209023_10005582_pt1 | contig 13690 bp, 12 predicted proteins | sample LakOneMetagenome_FD_187468 | JGI IMG/M metagenome (GOLD analysis project Ga0209023, IMG submission 187468) | Freshwater and sediment microbial communities from Lake Erie, Canada (SPAdes) (version 2) | ecosystem: Environmental > Aquatic > Freshwater > Lentic | place: Lake Erie, Canada...
AGACAGAAGCGCACAACACCGATCCCTACGCAAACCACTGGTTCCGCAAAGAACTGGCCTGAACTCTTTTCAGTGGCCCCGGAGGTCATGGAGCAATAGGGTGTGGTCATGGCACTCATTCCCACGCAAACGCTCGTCTCCGTCACCGTTCCGGGCTATGAGCTCTCCCGTGCCGCCGACGCTCTGCACCTGGCCCTCAAGGCCTACCCTGATGCCCGCATCGTGGCGCTGACCCGCAGTACGAACTGGATCACGTCATTCTTCGGGCGCACGTCACTGCTCGCCGTGGTGGAGTACACCCCGGCCCGCTGATCGGGCAGACTGGAACCATGGCACGAGCGAGAATTGACGACGGAGCCGGCCGGGTGGCCGTGCGCGCGGCGCTCGCCGAGGGCGCAGGCGCGAGTCGGGACATCCGTGCCCAGGCCGTGCGCTACACCCTGCAGTTGCTCGCCGAGCAGGCCGAGGGCAACACCCTTGAGGTGCGCGTTCCGCCGTTCGGAGCCGTGCAGTGCGTCGCCGGCCCCCGGCACACCCGCGGGACGCCGCCGAACGTGGTCGAAACGGATGTCGCCACCTGGCTGGCCCTGGCCACCGGCGCCCTGAGCTGGCCCGAGGGCATCGCGTCCGGGCTCATCCATGCCTCCGGTGCCCGCGCCGACCTGACCGGCCACGTTCCCGTTCTCTAAGGCCGGCCAACGGTTCAGGCGAGGATCGCAGCAACCTCGTGGCGGGTCGGCATGGAGCTCGTCGCGCCCACCCGGGTGACCGACACCGAGGATGCGACCGTGGCCCAACGGAGCGCGTCCACCATGGACTCTTCGGTGGGCGCACCGCCGCCGGTTGCCAGACGCGCCACCAGCGTGCCCACGAAGGTGTCGCCGGCGGCCGTGGTGTCCACGGCTTCAACCGGGCGGGCGGGCGCGAGCCCGAGCACCTCGCCGTCGAATGCCACGACGCAGCCCTCGGCTCCGAGGGTGACGATGGCCCAGGTTTTGTCCGCGCTGAGTGCCTCGGCCGCGCGCACCGGGTCGGACTCGCCCGTGAGTTCAGCTGCTTCGATCTGGTTGGGCACCACAAGATCGACGGATGCAAGAAATCCGGCCGGCAGTGGCATCACCGGCGCCGGGGTGAGCACGGTGAAGACGCCGGCTTCCCTGGCGAGTGCGATCGCTTCCACGAGCACGGGAACCGGCAGCTCGCACTGCATCACGAGGAACGCGGCCGCCGCGATGGTGGCCCGCTGCGCGGCATCCAGTGTCGTCACGGAGCTGTTGGCGCCGGACACGACCACGATCGAATTCTCGCCCGAATCCACCACGGAGATATGTGCGGTGCCCGTGGGCGAGGTCGAGGAACCGAGACCGTCACAGCCGATTCCCTCGGAGGTCATCAGGGCGCGGAGTTCGGCCCCGTAGGCATCCGCTCCCACCGCTCCCAGAAAATCGACCGCGCCGCCGATGCGTGCGGCGGCGACGGCCTGGTTCAGGCCTTTTCCGCCCGGCACGGTTTCAAAACCCGAGCCGAAGATGGTCTCGCCGGGCCGGGGAAGCCGGGACTGACGAACGACAAGATCCATGTTGGCGCTGCCAAGTACTGCAATTCTGTTCACCTGCCCAGTCTGGCATGTGAGAATACTGGGGTGAGTTCACCCGAACAACCCGAACAACAGCCCACGGTTCCCACTGATGATGACGGTTCAATCGAACCCCGAGTGGTGGAACCCCCAGCGATCCAACCCCGCGTGATGGAACCCCGCGAGTCGGTGATTGCCGCTGACACTCTCACGGTGCACCGTTTCCCGCGCTACAAGAATTTCATGATTCTCGGTGCCATCGTCGGTGTGGTGCTGGCACTCGTGCTCACGCTGGCCTTCCCCGACAGCGCCGACTTCAACAAGGGCCAGATCTTCGGCTTTCTGCTGCTGGCCTGCCTGGCGGCCGGTGTGCTGCTCGGCAGCCTGTGTGCGCTGCTGTTGGATCGCACCGTTGGCCGCCGGGCCCACACGGTGCTCGCGGATAGACTTTCCGGAGACGACTCAGGCGCCCCGACAGCGGCCGATGAGTCAACCGATCCCCAACGTTTCAATGAGAAATCAGAGTAGAGGGGCCGTACTTTGCACGGTGGCGATGGACTGCTGAATCACGATCTTCTTCCAGGCGAGAAGGGACCGCAGGATGCGTGCGGCGTCTTCGGCGTGTGGGCTCCCGGCGAGGAGGTGGCCAAGCTCAGTTACTTCGGGCTGTACGCCCTTCAGCACCGCGGCCAGGAATCTGCTGGAATCGCAACCAGCGACGGCAAGAAGATCCTCATCTACAAGGACATGGGACTCGTCTCGCAGGTCTTCAACGAAGCCTCGCTGAGTACCCTGCTGGGGCACATCGCCGTGGGACACACCCGGTATTCGACCACCGGATCCTCGAGCTGGCAGAACGCCCAGCCCACCCTCGGTCGCACCTCGAGCGGAACCGTGGCCCTCGGCCATAACGGCAACCTCACCAACACGGCCGAGCTGCTCGAGCTCGTGCAGGAACGCTACCCCAAGGTCGACGGCGAGCTGGCCCGAGGTAATACCACCGACACCGCCGTGATCACCGCGCTGCTCACCGGAGACCCCGACCACACTCTCGAGGCCACCGCGCTCGAGGTGCTTCCGCGCCTTCGCGGCGCATACTGCCTCGTGTTCATGGACGAAACCACGCTCTACGCCGCACGCGACCCGCAGGGTGTGCGTCCGCTGGTGCTGGGTCGCCTCGAACGCGGTTGGGTCGTGGCGTCCGAGACCGCTGCCCTGGACATCGTGGGGGCCAGTTTCGTGCGCGAGGTGGAACCCGGCGAACTGATCACCATCGACGAGAACGGCCTCCGGACGCAGCGCTTCGCGAAGGCGGATCCCAAGGGCTGCGTCTTCGAGTACGTCTACCTCGCCCGTCCCGACACCACCATCGCCGGTCGCGGCGTGTACGAGGCACGGGTGGAGATGGGCCGCAAGCTGGCCGCCGAACATCCGGTCGAGGCCGACCTCGTCATCCCTACGCCCGAGTCCGGAACGCCGGCCGCGATCGGGTACGCCCAGGCCTCCGGAATTCCGTTCGGCCAGGGCCTCGTGAAGAACTCCTACGTGGGACGCACGTTCATCGCGCCGTCGCAGACCATTCGCCAGCGCGGCATCCGGTTGAAACTCAACCCGCTCAAGGCGGTGATCAAGGGCAAGCGCCTGATCGTGGTCGACGACTCCATCGTGCGCGGCAACACCCAGCGGGCTCTCGTGAGCATGCTGCGCGAGGCCGGTGCCGCGGAGGTACACGTGCGCATTTCAAGCCCGCCCATCACCTGGCCGTGCTTCTACGGAATCGATTTCGCGTCCCGCGCCGAGCTCGTGGCGACCGGGCTGGAGATCGACGAGGTTCGCCAGTCGATCGGTGCCGACTCGCTCGGCTACCTGTCCGAAGACGGCATGATCGAGTCCACGGAGCAGCCGCGGGAACGACTCTGCACGGCGTGCTTCACCGGAATCTATCCCATTCCCCTCCCCGAATCACAGCACCTCGGCAAGAACCTGTTGGAGCGCCAACCAGCCAGCAACGGATGCGACCCCGGCCCCGATGCCGAGCTCGAAGCCGTGCTCGCCCCGCACATTCAGCGCGAGGATGCCCTCGCGGCACTCGGACAGGTCCCGTTCGGCGATCCAGGAAGACAAGAATGACGAATTCGTCCTATGCAGCAGCCGGAGTCGACACCGCGGCCGGTGACCTCGCCGTCGAGCTGATGAAGTCTGCCGTCGCCAAAACGCATGGCCCCGAGGTTTGGGGCGGCGTGGGCGGCTTCGCCGGTCTCTACGATGTGTCGTTCCTCACCTCGTATCGCCAGCCGCTGTTGGCCACGTCGACCGATGGTGTGGGCACCAAGGTGGCCATTGCGCAGGCCATCGACAAGCACGACACCATCGGGCAGGACCTCGTGGGCATGGTTGTCGACGACATCATCGTGGTCGGTGCGCGCCCCCTGTTCATGACCGACTACATCGCCTGCGGCAAGGTCGTTCCGGAGCGAATCGCCTCGATCGTGGCGGGCATTGCCCGCGCCTGTGCTGAAACCGGAACCGCGCTGGTGGGCGGCGAGACCGCCGAACACCCGGGACTGCTCGGCGTGGACGACTACGACGTGGCCGGCGCGGCCACCGGCGTGGTCGAGGCCGACCAGGTGCTCGGCGCCGACAAGGTGCGTTCCGGCGACGTTGTGGTCGCGATGGCATCCTCAGGCCTGCACTCCAACGGGTACTCCCTGGTGCGACACATCCTGGCTCAGCGCGGCATCGGCTACACCGATACGTCCGCTGAGTTGGGCGGCGTCGTCGGCGAAGTGCTGCTTGAGCCCACGCGGCTGTACACCGGGCCGCTGCTCGACGTGCTCGCCGATACCGAGCTGGCCGGCGCCATCCACTCCCTCAGCCACGTGACCGGGGGCGGCATCGCCGCCAACCTCGCCCGAGTGCTTCCAGTGGGGTCCTGGGTCGAGGTGGACCGGTCCACCTGGTCACCCGCACCCGTTTTCCGGGTGCTCAGCGACATGGCCGGCAGCTCCCTGGAGAGTTCGGAAGGCACCTGGAACCTCGGGGTGGGCATGTTCGCCGTCGTCGATGCGGGTTCCGCGTCATCCGTCATCGCCCGCCTCGCCTCAAGCGGAATTCCCGCCTGGGTCACCGGTCGCGTCTCGATGGCCCCGCACGACATCACCGGCTTCGAGCAGGGCGCCAAGGGCGTCAACGGCGGCGCCGTGCGCCTCGTGGGATCGTTTGCGAGCTAGTTTCACTGAAGGCCGTGGGCGGACAGGGATTACCCTGTCCCTCGCGCCCGCACGGCGTCGGGCGACCGCTGTGGCGCTAGCGCACCGCCCTAACGGCGCAGGGACGGGAGCGGTGACACAAAAAACCCCCAGCGAGTGAACGCCGAGGGCTTTGCGTGATGTACCAGCTACGCGCGACGTTGCTCGTCTTCGGTCGCGTAGTGATCGACGTACTTGTCGTCGTCTTCGTCATCATCGTCGGTTGCCGCAGCGGATTCGGCCTGCTTGGCCTTGTCCGCTTCGTACTCCGGCCATTTGGCCAGGTCTTCGTCGAGACGCGGATCGGACGGATGCCCGGTGAGCTCGCGTTCGAGCGCGTTGTAGTTCGTATCGGGACTGAAATACTTCAGCTCCCGAGCGACCTTGGTGTGCTTTGCTTTTTGACGGCCGCGCCCCATGCGTGACCCCCTTACGATGCCAGGCCGAGTGAGCCGGAGTCACTCGGGAGATTACCGAACAAAATGTGTAAAAATCTAAACGCCAGTTTAGCATGACAGGCGTCGTCAGCTGCGGACGCGGATCACGGGCGCACATGTAACACTAAGGTGTGACGATAAGCGACTCTAGCGCGTCTGTTGTCATCATCGGCGCAGGCCAGGCGGGCCTCTCGGTCGCGTACCATTTACGTTCCCTGGATTTGGCAGCTGGCCGGGATTTTGTTATTTTCGACCGCGATCAGCACAGCGGTGGTGCATGGCAACACCGCTGGGAATCCCTCCGCCTGGGCACGGCGCACCGAGTGAACGATCTTCCCGGATTGGGTGCATTGGGAATCAGTTTTGAGACCGCTGATGCGCGTCGCCCGGCCCGAGACGTTGTCACCGAGTACTACCGGCGCTACGAGGACCATTTCGGTCTGGCCGTCGTGCGGCCGGTCGTCGTGACCGGGGTCACCCGGATTGCCTCAGGCTTCATCGTCGCTACATCATCACCGGCGTACGGCGACCACACGACGCAAGCGCGCGTCGTGGTGAATGCCACCGGCACCTGGGGTGCCCCCTTCATTCCTCATTCACCGGGAGCGCGCACCTTTCGGGGGCGACAGGTGCACACGTCCGAGTACGTGCAAGCCGAGGACTATGCGGGAGCGCGCGCGATCGTGGTCGGCGGTGGCACATCGGCTGTCGGCTTCATGCTCGAGTTGGAGGGGATCGCCGACACCCTCACCTGGGCCACCCGTCGCCCGGTGGACTGGGTGGGCTCGGAGAACCTCAATCTCGAAGCCGCCGTAGCCGCGGTGGCCACGCAGGATGAGGCGGCCCGGGCGGGGCGGGTGCTGCCCAGCATCGTGAGCGGCACGGGTATTCCCGTCACGCCACGCATCTGCGGGGGTATCGACCGTGGCGTTCTCGTGGCCCGACCGCTTTTCACCAACATTGAGCCCGAGGGGGTGCGGTGGCCCGACGGCACGTTCACGGCGGCAGATGTCATCATCTGGGCCACGGGTTTCCGGCCGGAGCTACGTCACCTCGCGCCGCTCAAGCTACGCGCGGAGAGCGGCGGACTGATGGTCGCTGCGGGGCAGTCCCGTGCGGACCCGGACATCTTCCTGGCCGGCTACGGGCCGCAGGCGAGCACGATCGGAGCCAACCGCGCGGGTCGGGTGATCGCCCGTCAGGTTGTGGCGCGCCTCGCCGAACAACACACATCCGCACCGAACTCGGTCGACCCCGAGGCCTGACGCAGCCAGCCCCGGCGCCCCCGGTCGGCCCGTTGCGGATTCAGGAAGCGTCCAAGAGTCCACGTGGCGGATTCAGGAAGCCTCCAGGAGCCCTCGTGGCGGATTCAGGAAGGATCCGGTTCGGGCTGCAACTCGCGCCCAGACCAGTGCAGCGGCGCCGCAAGACCGGAGCATTTTTCCTGAATCCGCCACGGGCACGCGCGCACGTGCGAGCAGATTTCCGGAATCCGCCACACACCGGCTTACGCACGTGCGGGGAGATTTCCTGAATCCGCCACGGGCGGGCGGACGGGCTGAGGGCGGGGGAGGGGGCGAGGGAGGGCGAGGGGGAAGCGGCGGCGTTATTTGCGTTTGCGACGGCGCGAGGCCGAAGGGCGCGACTGCGTGGACACGCCGGTGCTGACCGGCGTCGACCGGGGCTGCTGCTGACCCGTGGCCGGTGACAGCGGCTTGCGGGGAATCGGTGTGGCCCGCACCGGCTCGCCGCGTCGGTCCTGGCCGGGGATCGGTCGGGACCGACGCCCGTAGATGAGCGCCGAAGAATCCAGCAGCCACGGCACGAGCGCGATCGTCACTCCGTGCACCAGCATGAGCTTCTGCCGCAGGCGGCGGGCCTTGTGATTGTGCAGCAGTCCCTCCCACCAGTGACCCACGATATAGATCGGGGTGTACACCGTGACGACCTCGGAACCGTGGTCCTCTCGACGACCACGAATGTACGTGATCAGCGGCCAGCTGATGTCCCGATACGGTGACGCCACGATGCGCAGCGGCACCTGGATGTTCTGCTTCACCCACGCCCGTTTGAGGATCTTGGTTTCGGCGTCGTCAATCGACACGTGCACGGCTTCGATGGTTTCGTGCCGGGCCGCGATGGCATAGTCCAGAGCCTTCAGCACGGGCTTCTGCATCTTGCCCACGAGCACGATGGCATGGTCGCCGCTGGAGCCGAACGTGGTCACCGGGTCGACCTCGATCTCCTTGGCCACATCGCGGTAATACCGGTTGACGCCCATCATCAGCGCGAAGAGGAGCGGCATCAGCACGAAGACGAGCCAGGCGCCGTGGGTGAACTTGGTGACGGTCACGACCACGAGAACCACGCCGGTGAGGGCGGCGCCGAAGCCGTTGATCGAGAGGCTCCAGATGATGGAGGCGCGGTGCGGCGGGTTGGTCTTGAGCAGGTTGAGCCAGTGCTTCACCATGCCGGTCTGGCCAAGAGTGAAGGACACGAAGACGCCGATGATGTACAGCTGGATCAGGAGCGTGAGGTTGGCGCGGTACACGACCATGATCAGGCACGCGGCCAGAGCGAGGAGCACGACGCCGTTCGAGTAGATCAGGCGGTCACCGCGGGTGCTGAGCGACTTCGGAGCGTAGGAGTCGCGGGCCAGCACGGAGCCGAGCAACGGGAAGCCGTTGAAGGCGGTGTTGGCTGCCAGCAGCAGCACGGCCGCGGTGGCGGCCTGCAGCACAAAGAACATGATCGAGGAATTGCCGAAGGTCGCCGCCGCCACCTGGGCGATCAGGCTGCGCTGCGGAGATGTGGCACAGTCCGCCCAGCCGATGAGGTCGCACGGGTTCTCGGCGTAGTGCACGTTGGCAACCAGGGCCAGCGTGGTCAGTCCCACGAACAGCACGATGGCAATGCCACCCATCAGCGCGAGCGTGGTCTGGGCGTTCTTCACCTTGGGGTGCTTGAACGCGGGAACTCCGTTGGCGATCGCCTCGACGCCGGTGAGGGCGCTGCATCCGCTGGCGAAGGAACGCAGCAGCAGCAGAATGAAGGCGGCCTGGGCGAGGTCCTGTCCCTGAACTCCGAATCCGGCCGACTCGGCCACCGGCGGGTCGCCCATGATCGTGCGCACGAGCCCGACCACGATCATGAAGAGCACGCTCGCCACGAACAGGTAGGTGGGGAAGGCGAAAGCCTTGCTCGACTCCCGCACGCCGCGCAGGTTGACGGCGGCCAGCAGAATAATGAAGACCACAGCCATCTCGACCCGGAACGGATCCAGCGCCGGGATGGCGGAGATGATGTTGTCCACGCCGCTGGCCACGGACACGACCACGGTCATGACATAGTCCACCAGAAGAGCGGATGCGACGACCAGGCCGGCTTTTTCGCCCAGGTTGCGGTGCGCGACTTCGTAGTCGCCGCCGCCGGAGGGGTAGGCCTTGATCAGCTGTCGGTAGGAGGCGACCACCACGACGAGCAGGATCACCACGACCGCGGCCACCCACGGCGCGAAGCTCAGGAAGGCGAGTCCACCCAGGGTGAGAATCATCAGGAGTTCCTGCGGGGCATACGCCACGCTGGAGAGCGGGTCGCTGGCAAAAATGGGTAGTGCGAGGTGCTTGGGAAGCAGCTGGCCTTCCAAATGCTCGGTCGGCAGCGGATCGCCGATTATCCACCGCTTGGGTGATCGGTTTTCCGGTACTGGGGCATTGGCCTCGGGTGTCACGAGGGACGACACTACACCTAAGCTGGGCCGTGTCAAATACGACCATGCCTCGGCGAGTCACCGGCACTGTCCAGATGCCCACGCGGCGCGCATGTTGGCTTCGTATACTGACGATATGGGACGAGCGGATGCGGGACGCGGCGGCGCACGCGGTGGCTGGGCGGCGTGGATTAATCGAACCCTGCTCCCCTGGATCGGGCCGCCGCCCGTTGGCCCCTACCCCGTGATCGTTGAGGCCGAGGTAGAGGAACGAAAGCGACTTTCCGTCTGTCCTATCTGCGGGGAACTGATGTCGTTGCACGAGGTCGATCGCACCGGCGAACGAACGCAAATCCACCACCCCCGGCCCACTCAGGGTTAGCCCGGGGACGCGAGTTCGGCGCGCAGGCTTTCTCTGGCCGCGACCATGCCGGAATGCACGGGCCTGTGCGTCAGTACCAGAAGATATTCAGCCATTCCGGGTGGTGGGCATGCACGAGCACGAGGAAGACCACGGCATCAAAGAGCAGATGCACGCACACGACATAGGTAAGTGAGCGCGTGCGCGCGAACGTGTAGCCCTGCAGGAGCGCGAACGGAAAGGTCAGCAGCGGTCCCCAGCTTTGGTAACCCAGCTCCCAGAGAAAAGAACAGAAGATCACGGCCTGCAGCAGGTTGGCCTGCCAGTCTGGAAAATGACGACGCAGCAGGGCGAAGACCGTGCAGATGAAGAAGAGTTCATCCCAGATACCCACGAAGCCCACGCCCACGAACAGGCGCGCGATTTCATCGGGCGCGCTCACCACCGGCCAGTTCAGGTAGGCGCCTGATCCGATGAAATACCGCGGCAGGATCAGGTAACCGAGCAGGATCACCAGGGGCAGGTAGGCGCGCTCCAGGGTTGTCCAGCGCTGCCCGGTGCGGATCGGAAACCGGATGGCGTGCTCGCCGTAGACATACCGGGAAATCAGGTACGGAACCAGCACGGAAAGGCTGAGCACCGTTCCCATCAGGGCGATGTTCGGGTAGTCGATGTTTGCCTCGACCGAGATCGTGCTGATGATGCCGAGGCCGATCGCGATGAGCAGCAGGTCGCGGAACAGTGCCCGGTTGATCACGAAGGCGAGCGCCAGGGCGCCGGCCAGCAGCGCATAGCCGGGCAACGGCATCCGCAAACCGAACAACACCACAGCGGATGCGGACACCAGCGCCGCCGGCACCAGTCCCCAGGATGCGCGCGGCCGCGAACGTTCGGTCGAGACGGTCATCATGGCCATGGTCTACCCTAACCGTGCGACGGCGCGGTGAGCCTCGGACGGAAACGGGTGATGAACTAGATTCGGGTAATGAACAGTGCACCGATCGACCGCGAGCCCAGTGACCGCGACCAGAGTGACGCCGACCCGAGTGACGCTGACCCGATCGCTGTGCTGCAGCAGCTCGTGGCGATCGAGTCGATCAATCCCGATCTGGTGCCGGGCGCCGGCGGCGAGGCCGCCGTCGCGGCTTGGTGCGCCGACTGGATGCGGGCGCGCGGCTTCGAGGTCTCGGTGCTGGAGGAGCGGCTCGGCCGCTCGTCCGTGGTGGGAATCATCCGCGGCTCCGGGTCGGGACGGTCGCTCATGCTCAACGGCCACCTCGACACCGTGGGTGTCGCCAGCTACGAGGGGGATCCCTTCAGCGGGGAGCTGCGTGACGACAAGGTCTTCGGACGCGGCGCATTCGACATGAAGGGGGGAGTGGCGGCCATCCTCGTGGCTGCCGCGCGGGCACAGGCCTTGTCGCTGGCCGGCGATGTGGTCGTGACGCTCGTGGCCGATGAAGAGTTCGGCAGCCTCGGCACCGAGGAGGTGCTGCGCAGCGTGAGCGCGGATGCCGCCGTGATCGTGGAACCGAGCGGGCTCGAGCTCACGCTCGCGCATCGCGGGTTCGCCTGGTTCGAGCTCGAACTTCGGGGCCTCGCCGCGCACGGTTCACAGCCGGAGCGCGGCATCGACGCCATCGCCCATGCCGGCCTCTGCCTGCGGGCCCTGGACGAGATGCGCGACCGACTCGAAGCCGTGGAGCCGCACGCCACGCTCGGGCATGGCACGGTTCGCGTGTCGATGATCTCCGGAGGCGAGGATGCCGCCACGGTGGCGGACACCTGCACGCTCACCCTCGAGCGCCGCACGTTGCCGGGGCAATCCTCCGATGAGGTCGAGGCCGAGCTTCGGGCAGTCTTCAGCGCGCTGGCCTCGGTGACCCCGGGGTTCAGCTTTGTGCTCCGGCGGCTGGTGGCCCGGGCCGCCTTCGAGGCCGACCCGACGTGGCCCATTGTGCGTTCGCTCGCGACCGAGGCGGAGCGGGTGCTCGGGCACGCGGCAGCCACGCGCGGCGAACCCTTCTGGACCGATGCCGGGCTCGTGCTTGAAGCAGGCATCCCGTGCCTGGTGTTCGGAGTCGCCGGTGGCGGGGCGCACGCCGACGTCGAATGGGCGGATGCGGCATCCGTCGAGGCGCTCACCGACATTCTCACCGGCACGATCACCGACTTCTGCCGGTAGGTGGTGGGCACAGGCGAGCCCAAAGTCCGCTGAGCCGCGGGTCAGGGAGCGGTGGCGAGAGCGGGACCGGATGCCGGAGGGTCGGATGTCGGACCGGATGCCGGGGGGACGGCGCCGGCGGGGCGTTTGACCGCGAAGAACGGCAGAGTGCGCTGGCACAGCGGGCCGATCAGCAGCGCGAACAGCACGGTGCCGATCCCCACATTGCCGCCGAGCGCCCAGCCCACGCCGAGCACGACCACTTCGATGCCGGTGCGCACGATCCAGATCTTCCAGCCGGTGGTCTTGTGCAGGCCGGTCATCAGGCCATCGCGCGGGCCAGGTCCGAAGTGTGTGCCGATGTAGAGACCGGTAGCCACGGCGATCGTGAGAAGTCCGGCCGCGAAGAACAACACGCGCACCCAGAGGTCGAGGTCGGCCGGGATCAACCGGAGCCCAACGTCGGCCGCGGGGCCCACGAGAACGGCGTTGAGCACGGTTCCGGCCCCGGGCTTCTGCCGGATGGGGATCCAGAGCAGCAGAACCACGGCGCTGATCAGGATCGTGATCAGGCCGAAGCCCAGATGCGTGTAGTTGTCGATGCCCTGGGTGAGTACGTCCCAGGGGGCCACGCCGATGCCGCCGCGCACAATCAGTGCAATGCCGATTCCATACAGGAACAGGCCGATCAGCAGTTGCACGAGGCGACGGGTCATAAGCACCCGGCCAATTATCCACCTTGCCGGGGGTCGGGCCTGTGCCACCCCCATAAGTGCCCGATCCGTTGATTTCGCAGACACTGCGGGTGAAACTTATTGGGTGTATTTTCTTGCCGTCCTGAGCATGCGAAACCGGGCCCTGATCGCCCTCATTACCATCGTTGCCGCGGTGTTCGGCAGCCTGGCTCTCACCAGCCTCAAGCAGGAACTGATTCCGTCGCTGCAGCTGCCGCAGCTGCTCGTGTCCACGAGCTACCCTGGCGCATCACCCGAGGTCGTCAACGACGACGTGTCCACTCCGATCGAGACCGCCATTCAGGGACTGGTCGGGCTGGAGTCGACCTCGACCACGAGCAACACCAACTCCTCGCTTGTGAGTGCCGTGTTCACCTACGGGACAGATCTGGTGAAGGCCGAATCGAAGATCAGCCAGGCGATCAATCGCATCAAGTCCACGCTGCCGGAGGGCCTGGATCCGCAAGTGATCAGCGGCAGTATCGAGGACTTCCCCATCATCTCTCTCGCGGTGGCCGGCGGTGACCCCGCGACCCTGCCCGACGAGCTCAAACGGAGTGTCCTCGGTGACCTCCGCGATGTGTCGGGTGTGCGCGCGGCGACGCTGTTCGGTGATGTCGGTCAGCGGGTCACCATCACGCCGGATCCGGCGAGGCTCGCCGAACGCGGCCTCAGCACGCAGTCCATCCGGAGCGCGCTGCAGCAAAACGGCGCGCTCGTGCCGGCCGGCGCACTCACCGAGGGCGACAAGACCCTCTCGGTTCAGGCCGGAACCAAACTCGGCACGGTCGCTGACGTGGCGGCGTTGCCCCTGCTGGCTTCGGCGAGTTCCGTGTCGGCAGCAGCCGCTCCAGCAGCATCCACGCCGACGGATGCCGCGCCGCCGACCATCGGTGATGTCGCCCTGGTCATCCTCACCGAAAATCCGATCGCGAGTATCTCCCGAGTGAACGGTGAGCCGGCGCTCACCATCTCGGTCACCAAGGTGCCGGCAGCAAACACGGTCGACGTCTCCAAGTCGGTTCGGGCCATCCTGCCGTCGCTCGAGGCGGCCGTTCCCGGCACCACATTCACGGTTGTGTTCGATCAGGCGCCCTATATTCAGGAATCCATCAATGCGCTCACCCAGGAAGGCATGCTCGGCCTCGTCTTCGCGGTGCTCGTCATCCTGGTGTTCCTGTTGTCCGTGCGCGCCACCCTCGTAACCGCCATCTCCATCCCCACCAGCGTGCTCATCACCTTCATCGGTCTGCAGGCGGTGGGATACTCCCTCAATATCCTCACGCTCGGTGCGCTCACGATCGCGATCGGGCGGGTGGTCGACGACTCGATCGTGGTCATCGAGAACATCAAGCGCCATCTCACGGTGGGCGTCGACCGGGCGGAAGCCATCGTCTACTCGGTGCGGGAGGTGGCCGGGGCAATCACCGCCTCCACCATCACCACGGTGACGGTGTTCCT
>Ga0209023_10005583_pt1 | contig 13689 bp, 17 predicted proteins | sample LakOneMetagenome_FD_187468 | JGI IMG/M metagenome (GOLD analysis project Ga0209023, IMG submission 187468) | Freshwater and sediment microbial communities from Lake Erie, Canada (SPAdes) (version 2) | ecosystem: Environmental > Aquatic > Freshwater > Lentic | place: Lake Erie, Canada...
CCAGCGGCCTCGATGTGGCGGGCTTCGCCGACGCGGTGTGGCAGTTGCGCACCGCTGGCACGCCCCCAGACCTAGCGGCAGTCTGGGCCGAGCTGGCTCAGCTACTACAGACGCTGGCCGACACGGAAGTCGTTCGGCCCGACCGTGGAATCCCGTTGAAGCTTGCGTACGCCATCGCCGAGATGCAGTGCACCGCAGTCACTCTCGCGATGGATGCGCGCACAGAGACGGAACGGAATGAGCGGGACCTGTTCGCGTGGCGTCTCGCTTGCGGGTGGCAGGCGTTGCTCGCTGGCGACGTACAAGACATTGGCCTCCACGTAGCCGACGAGGAGTTGGCTCGGCGTGCGTAGCTGCCGAACTGATCGGTCCAGGCTGGCAGACTCGGCGGATGGCCACCCGAATCATTCCGGCGTTCAAGCTCATCCCGGTGCCGCTCAGTGACGAAGCCGAGGCGCTGCTGTCCCGACCCTCGTATGTCGATTCGTCGATCGGCGAACGACATCGTCTGGGTGGAACGCCCGACCGATGGGCTGAGGCGCCGGCTCCTCGATGCCCTTCGTGCTCAGAGGACATGACGTTCTACGCACAGCTCGACGCGCTTCCCTCCGGCGGCTTCGACCTCGCCGATGCTGGGCTCATCTTCGTGTACGTCTGCTTCGGTTGCTTCGAGGTCTCTGCGACGCTTGACAGCGCATAGCTGCCGTCAGGTGTGTGCGTCGGGCAGACTTCTGCGCGTGTCCGTCAGCCGAGCCGACCGTCGTAAGGAGCGAGAGCCACGGGTTGTCGCGCTGTTCGGCGCGGATGCCCCGGTTGCGTTGGATCTGCTGGAACTTCTCGAGTTCGCATGGCATGACTGTTACCGCGAGATCTCTCCAACAGAGACCGTCGTCGACGACGTGCTCGTCCTGAGCGAGGGAACGCTGAGCGGCCTCGTGCTCGCATGTCGACTCGCCGTGACGGACTGGCGCGATCTTCGCGTCGCGGCGGACCACCTTCGCGCCCACCCCTAACTGCCGATAGGTGTGGCTGGACAGCCGGCTCCACTTCGGGCACTATGCGCCGCGTGTCTGTGAGACTCATCCGATGAGCGCCAGGTGCTGCGTTGAGTACCGCGGGCGCGCCTTTTGGGGCTACGAGCAGAGCGTCGCCATCTTGTTGTACTTGGCCGCTGAGCGAGCCGAGTCGGCGGAATTTGTCGGTGACTTCACGCCGCAGATGATCGAGCAGTGGCGATTTGTCTCGTTCCTCGGGAGCAACATCGGAGTCCAGCTCGACGGCGTGTGCGCCGACGAGCATCGTCGTCTCAGGTTCATTGAGTTGCTGTCGAGCTGCGGCGACGAGCTACAACGCATGAAGGAAGTCCGTGGTGAACAGGTCCTGGAGTGGCGCGCTTTGGGAGAGCGCGTCATCTGGCGCGAGTCGCCGGGGAGCGTCGTGTCGACCATGCCCATCGCAATGCTCGCTGAGGCCATGACGAAACTGGTTCGCGGGGATCTACCGCATCCGCCGCCCGAGACCTGGTGGTCGATCGGGTGGCACATCGGCGAATTCGGCACCATCGGAATGTGGCCCAGTGATCTCACCGGCTGACAGCTCGCAGATCCGCCGATCTGCACGCTGGACAACGCCGGCCACTTCGGGCATTCTGCTCTCGTGCCCCGCAGCGAGCGATCGAGTTCGCGCTTGGTGTTGGCGACGATGGTGTTGTCGATCACGGTAGTGATCAACCCGTTCGTGGTGACCTGGTTACACCGAGACCACAACGTCGTGCTGATGCTGCTCGCTTTGATCCCCGCGTCTCCGTTGCTGGTGTTTGCGGGCCTCGCCATCTGGCAGGAGCGGATCGGGGTGACGCCGCGAACCTTCGCGGCAGGCCCGCTGTCGGGCGCGATGTGTGTGGTGTCGGGCTGGGTGGCGGGCGCTGCGGTGCTGGGATCCATGGTCGTGTTGTTGGGCACGGTGGCGTTACCGATGACTTTGATCCTCGTCGCGGTCGCGTGGGTTCAACCCGCTGAGGACCGGCTCTTCTTGACAGTCGGGCTGGCGATTGCGGCCGGGCCGTTCGTGGTCTGGTTCGCTGATCGCGTCTCCGAGTCCCCCACGGAGGCAGCGATTCCAGGCGCTGCGGTCGCCGCGATCGTTGTTGCGCTCTGGTTCGTCAGACGTCGCGGACGGCGCACCTCGAACGCCGCCAGCGCATAGCTGCCTGGTTGATGATCTTGATGGCGTTGCGGTCTGTTCGTAGCGTCGCGGTTCGCTCGGTGGTCGGGCTCACTAACTGCCTGCCGCCTGCGGGTTGGCTTCCGAACGAGGTGCCGGCCGGGTGAATCGGCCGTGGTGTGGCTCGAAAGAGGCGCGCAGGATGATCTTCAACCAGGAGTGCCCACCGCGGTTCCCATCAACCGTTGGAAGGGGAATTGTGATGTCAGTGATCATTGGGATCGATCCACACAAGCTGCTCCACGCGGCGTGCGCGATCGATGAACGCGAGACCGAACTCGCCCGGCTCGAGGTCCGCACGAACAGCCGGCAGGTGGCTGATCTGCTCGATTGGGCGGCGCCGTTCGAGTGCCGATCATGGGCGATCGAATCGGCTGGCGGGTTGGGCTATCTGCTCGCCCAGCAGCTCGTTGCTCGCGGTGAACATGTCGTGGATGTGCCGGCGACGTTGTCGTCGCGGGTGCGGCTGTTGGGTTCGGGGAAGTCGACGAAGAACGACGCCAACGACGCCCGTGCGGTCGCGGTTGCGGCGTTGCGGGCTCCGCAGTTGGCGGCGGTGCTGGTGGAGGATCACGTCACGATCCTGCGTCTGCTCGCCAAGAACCAGCTCGACACGAGCCGCGCGAAGTCGCGTGCGTGTTGCCGTTTGCATGCGCTGGTCGCGGAGTTGGTGCCGGGCGGGATCCGCAAAGAAATCGTCGTCAAGCAGGCAGAACAGGTGCTGCTCGAAATCACACCGACGTCGGCGACGCAGCGTCAGCGACTCGATTTCGCCTATGACACGTTGTCGGAGATCGTAATGCTGGACGATCGCGCGAAGCGGAACAAGCAACGGATGATCGACGAGACACTCGCCTCGGGGACCTCGCTCACCGGGGTCTTCGGGATCGGTCCGATCATCGCCGCGACGCTGATCGGCTACACCGGCGACATCCACCGCTTCCCCACCGCCGGGCACTACGCCGCCTACGACGGCACCGCCCCGATCGAGTTCTCATCGTCGGGTCGCACCGTGCATCGGTTGTCGCGTCGCGGGAACCGGACGTTGAATCATGCGTTGCACATGATCGCGGTCACCCAATTCCGCCACCGCCACAGCGAGGGCCGCGGTTACTACGACCGCAAGCTCGCCGAGGGCAAGACACCACGCGAAGCGAGGCGGGCGTTGAAGCGCCAGATCTCCGACCGCGTCTACCGGCAGCTGTGAGCCGACGCCGGGAGCAAGTAGGCCCGGGAGGACAATCAGGGAACGACTCTCACATCCAGCGCGGCCGGCGAAACCCTGGCACCCGGCACTTCGGAAGAGGTCACTCCCGGACCCAAGCAAACCTTACGCCCGGACACCCGCCGCTGTCACGGGGCCAGCCTCAACGCGCCCGCGTCGCCGCCGAAGAAGCCCCTTGACACAAAGAGGGATCGCTCTGCTCGCTGGACAACGTCGGCCATTCCGGGCAAGTATGACCGGATGCGTCGTTGGGCCGCGCCGATCGGTCGAACGGCACTCTTGGGGATGCTCCTGGTTGTCTGCGGCTGCTCACCGTCGACAAGCTCTTCGTCGGGATCCGATGCGGCGTCGGGTCAAGTGCTCGGCTTTGAGAACGGCTGCGCGGTGGCCGTGGAAGTCACCGCAAACAACGACCCGACCGCCGACCAGCCGACCAACCCATGGGTGCTGCTCCAACCCAACTCGTACAAGAAGGGTGGCACCTTCACATCGACGAAACTGTCGGTCCTCATCCGACTGCCAGACGCCGAGGTAGGCCAGGGGTACACCGTCGAAACCAAGTCGATGATTCAGGTCGTCAAGGGCGAGTTCGACCTGCTGTTCCAAGTCAAGGATGGCTTCTGCCCGAAGTAGCCGAGCAGACCTGCCGCTCTGCTCGCTGGACATCGCCGGTTCCCTTCGGGCATTCTGCGCTCGTGGCAGACGTCGATCCCCTCTCGCCGTATGTGCCGCTTGTTCCTCGTGAGCGTGTCGAGCAACTACGTCGTTGGCACGATGAGGTGTCGGAGAGTCTCCACAGGTCTGGGCCGCGCGACGTTGACTATCTGGGGTTGCGCGTGCACGTTCCCGCGGAGGTCTTCCCCCCGACACCGGTGTCGGATCTTCTCGGCCGAGTGGTGTTGTCAACTGTTCAGCCAGGACAACGCGTTCTCGACATGGGGTGTGGCAGCGGAGCGAATGCGATCCTCGCCGCACAACACACGGACGACGTTGTGGCGGTCGATATCAATCCGCGTGCCGTCTCGGCTGCAGCGGCCAACGCTGCCAGCAATGGAGTCGGCGACCGAGTCCGATGTGCCGTCTCGGACCTCTTCGAGCGTGTCGAGGGGCTGTTCGACGTCATCGTCTTCGATCCGCCGTTTCGCTGGTTCGCGCCGCGCGATCTGCTCGAGCGCGCAATCACCGACGAGAACTACGAGACCCTCGGTCGCTTCATCACCGAGGCGCCCCGGCGTCTTCGGGAGAAGGGTTGCATCCTGCTGTTCTTTGGAACGAGTGGAGATGTCGGACATCTCGACGCCCTGACGCGACATGCAGGGTTCGTCGTGCAGAGCATCGCGGAGCGCACGCTCGACGTGCGAGGTGAGTCGACCACCTACTTCGTCCGTCGCCTTGTCGAGACCCCCGACGTCGGGCCCTAACTGCCGCTCTGCCCGGCCTTCCTCTGGTGTTACAAGGCGAGAAGCTGGGGCAGCGTTTGGCGTTCCACGGCATCGGACATCGCTGCGACGGCGCTTCAGACCGAGCGGGTGTCGATCTCGGCGAGCACCTCGCCGATGATGCGGGTGGCGGTGTGGGGCGGGATCGGATCTCCGCCCTCGGCGGCGGCAATCTCGTTCGCGAACGCCTCGACGGCGTGGGTGCCTCCCACCAGCACGTGGCGTAGCGAGTCGGCGCACGCGGCCGGGTCGTCGAGGTCATCCACGGCGTCGCCGACCGGGCTGGAGTCCTGCGCGATGGCGTGGACGACGGTCATCGCGTGTTCGCGACCCGAGGCGGTCGACACCACGTCGGCGCGGTCGGGGTGTTGCTCGTTCTCCCACTCGGCGAGTGCCTCGTTGTAGCCACCTTCGCCGGGACGGATCACCATCGAACCGATATCGGTGATCGCCTCGCCGTCAGCGTCCACATCGTGGCGGCCGGGCTCCACGGGTACGGTCAGGGATCCATCGTCGTGTCGGGTGATGCTCACGACCACGGAGTACCCGATCGGACTCGTCCATAGACAACGATCGAGCGGGCACTGCGTACCGAGCGACCGTGCGGTTGCGCTCTGCGTCCCTCGGCAACCTCATTACTTCGTGGTCACGAGACACGGGTGTGGCGACGTGGTCATCGATCGACGATCAGCCCCACGCGGCGCTGTGGCTCGGTCGGTGTCGATCGAGTGTTGCGGGTCGTCCCTTCATGAACGACGATGCACCGGTGGAAGTACGAGACCTTTCCAGCGGTCCGGAACATGCTGTGTTGGCGATCAGTCATCTCTTGGATTCCGAGGCCAAGGTCGACGCCACACAGCGGTTCCTTGCTGACAGCGGACACCACCTCCTCGTCGCCTACGACCACGACGTTGCCGTCGGCTTCGTGACGGGTGTGGAGATGACGCACCCGGACAAGGGAACGGAGATGTTCTTGTACGAACTCGCTGTCGACCCGAGCGTGCAGGGCAGAGGAGTCGGACGCACGCTCGTGACAGCACTCGCTGAGGTTGCCAAGGAATTGGGCTGCTACGGGATGTGGGTGCTCACCGATCAGGACAATGCCGCAGCGATTCGAACGTACGAGGCTGCGGGCGCCACCGAGCCCGCCGCGGTCTCGCTCATGATCGCCTGGACGTTCGACGATCACGAACCTCGCGGTGGTTGAAGCAGCGCAGATCTGCCGAGCTGCGTGCCAGCACCGTGGCGTTTGATGTGACCGTGGCTGCCTCAGAAGTCGGGACCCTTCGTCAGGGTGACCTTGACAGCAGATTGCTCCTCGCGGATCGAAAGGTGCTTCGACACCTCGTCTCGAAGACGAGCTGGGAGCTGACTCATCTGCCACTCCAGTTCCGCTCGCACGTTCGTCAATCCACCCTCTCCTGAGTCGGACGAGAGTGCGCGGAGCGCGTAGTACGCGCCGCCATAGGCGTGCTGCGCGACATGGGCCGCTGCGACAGCTTGCCCGGCGGCGTGAGCCGCATCACAAGCAGCGGCACACGCGGCAACATCTTTTGCTGCAGCGTGAGCAGCGAGAGACGCGCTACGGATCACCTTCATCGAGAACACGCCGGTATCGACCCACGCTCTTCCGGTGTCGATCGCATCCAAGGGCCGCGAGTCGTCGGTGGCCACAGCCGCGAACAGCGGCAGGACGCGTTCGGCGCAGTCGAGCCCCCACCGCACCAGGAGGCGATGATCATCGTGGCTGAACTTCTTCACGGCTCCTCCGGAGTACCTTCGCAGCTTGACCCTTGACCCTTGACCCTTGACGCGCTGTGCCGCGGTCTCACGGTACATCCGGTCTCGAACTCGTCCGGCGTGTGTGACGGGCGGTCTGCGCCTGCGTCCGGCCTCTGCAGTCGCGCATCACGACGGCTGCGGAACCGCAAGCGGGGCATCACCCCTGCGGGTACCGTCGCGCCATGCGGCTTGGGATCATCTCCTGACGGATCGGGACGTCGGCGGCATCCGGGTGCTCAATCCCGGCAGCGTCGGACTGCCACGAACGCCTGGCTCGGCGAGCTGGATGCTCATCGACAGCCGTCCGGACCGCGCCGACGTGGAGCATCGCTCGGTCGAGTTCGACGTGCAGAGCGTCGTGGATGCGCTGCACCGGCGGCGTCATCCAAGTCGCGAGTTCACGGCCTCCGTCCTCGCACGTGGCACGTTCTTCGAGGCCGACTGAACATCCGCAAGGACCGGTGACGGGGTAACAACCTTCCGGCTCGGCGCCTAGTCGGCAGCGGTTGCCGGCAGCCACAGGGAGAGGCGGGCGCCGCCCAGCGGGCTGTCACCGACCTCGACGCCACCGTGATGGGCCTCGGCCACCGAGGCGACGATCGCCAGGCCGAGGCCGGCACCGCCGCGGTCGACCGTACGCGCCTCGTCCAGCCGGGCGAAGCGGCGGAACATCTCGGCGCGTGCCGCCGCGTCCACCCCGGGTCCGTCGTCGTCCACGTGCAGCCACAGCCGGTCGCCGGCGGTCACGACCGTCGCCTGCACGCTGTTCGTGGCGTGGCGCTTGGCGTTGGCCAGCAGGTTGCGGGCGGCGCGCTCGACGAGGGCGTGGTCCAGCATGACGGCCACGTCGTCGCCGTCGACGGCAGCTGGCGGCGCGACCACTGCAGCCTCGTCGCGAACAATGGACAGGAGTGAGCACGGCGTCAGCGCCAGCGGCCGCGCCTCGTCCAGCGTGGACAGCAGCACGAGGTCGTCGATGCGGTCGCCGAGCCGGCCGCACAGCGAACCCATCCGGTCGAGCAGCGCGTCGTCGACGGCGGCGCCGTGCGCGGACACGAGCTCCAGTTCACCCTGCAGCGCCATCAGCGGCGTGCGCAGCTCGTGGGCAGCGTCGGAGGTGAACTGGCGCTGCGCGGCCCGGCCCGCCTCGATGCGGTCGAGCATCTCGTTGACCGTGCGGGCCAGCCGTTCGATCTCGTCGCCCGTGGCCGGCACGGGCACCCGCTCGCCCTTCATGTTGTCGCCGATCGTGTCGGCGAGCGCTGTGATCGCACCGACCGGTCGCAGCGCCCGGCGGGTGGCCAGCCCGGCCATCAACGCACTGACGATGGACGCGAGTGGGATCGCGATCCACAGGCCGCGGAAGAGGGAACGCAGGCTGTCGGTCAGGGGTGCCTCCGAGCCGGTGCCCACCAGCGTGAGCTTCGCACCATTGACGGTGAGCGATCTGGTGACCTGCAGCTGGCCCGCTGCCACCGGGGGCAGGGTCGAGCTGGCCGGGACCACCGTCGCTTCGACGCCGTCCGGTTTCGACAGGCTGACCGTGCCGGTGCCGGCCTGCACGGAGGCGGCCAGTTCGTCCAGCACGACGCCGATGCGTTCGCGGATCGCGTCGCGACCGCTGCTGGCGATCGAGGCGAAGCCGATCGTGCCGAGCAGCGAGTAGAGCACTGCAGTGACGGCGAGCACGGTGAACGTGACCCGGCCACGAATGCCGACCAATGGGTTCTTCATCGCACTCCGATCCGGTAGCCGAGGCCACGCACGTTCTCCACCGCCACCGGCGCCAGCTTCTCCCGCAGACGCCGCAGGTAGATGTCCAGGTTGCTGCCGTCGATGCCGCTGTCCGGGCCCCACACGTCGTCCAGCAGTTCCTGCCGTGCGACACAGGCACCGTTGGCCAGCAACAGGCGGCGCAACAGCTGGTCCTCACGGCTGGTCAGCGCGACGGCAGTGCCGGCCACGAGGCACTCGCGCGACCCGAGGTCGTAGTGCAATTCGCCGCGCAGCACCGTGTTCGACGACAGCGCCGCGCTGCGGCGGATGAGCACCCGCAGCCGCGCGGCGATCACCGCGATGCTGGCCGGCTTGGTGAGGAAGTCGTCGGCGCCGGAGTCGAGCAGATCGATCTGGTCGAACTCGCCGCTCTTCGCGGTGAGGACCAGGATCGGGGTGGCGTTGCCCTCGGCGCGCAGCTTGGCGCACACGGTGTAGCCGTTCATTCCGGGCAGCAGCAGGTCCAGCACGATCGCCGCGTAGCCGCCGTCCAGGGCCTTCCACAGCCCGGTGGCGCCGTCGTCGCAGGAGTCGACCTCGAACCCCTCGGCCCGCAGGCCGCGCTCGACCACGCTGCGGATTGCATCGTCGTCCTCGATCACCAGTACCCGCACGCCGCACACGGTAACGACTGCGCGGTTGTGCCCGGGGACGGCCGTTTCAGTCCGCTTTCAGGTTCGGTCGTGATTCGATTCAGTCAGTGGTCGCGGACCATGTCGACAGCGCCCCGAACGGCGGGGTCGACAGCAAAGGAATCATCATGCAACGCAACAAGGTCTTCGCAGGGCTCTCGCTGGCAGTCGCCGGCGCAGCCATCGGTGCCGGCGCACTGGTGTCGTCCAGCGCCATGGCGGACGACGCTCCCGCCCCGGCGGCCGGCAAGGTCGAGGTCGTGACGGTCGGCTCGGACGGCAAGGAGCCGATCCACTGCTCGTTCGACGACCTCGAGATGCCGACGATGGTCATGTCCGGCCCGTCCGACATCACCGGTGGCCCGGTGGCGGTCGCTGTCGGGGTGTCGGTCGACGGCACCCTGCCGGCCGGTGTGCCGGCTGAAGGCGGCGGCACGTTGACGGTCTCCGCCGGCGGCTCGTCCGATGCTCCCAACGTGGTCATCAATGGCGGTGGCCTCATCACCGGTTCGGCGACCGACGGCTCGATCCCGGAAGGCGAGGCCGGCACGTTGGTCATCTCCGGCAGCGCGACGCCGGTCGAGATCTCCGGCGGTGACCTGCCGGAAGGGCTGCCGGTCATGATCTCGGCCGACCAGGCCCGCGAAGGCACCGCTGAGGAATGTGCGGCCATCCGCGCCACCTTCACCGAGGCCACGCCGGCCACTCCCGCAGCCCAGGGCTGATCGTCAAGTTCGGTGCCGCCGGCCCGCGGGTCGGCGGCACTGTCGCGTCCGGGGTCAGCCGCGACGCGTGGTCAGGCGCGTCGTGGGGTCAGGCGCGCAACTGCCCGATGACCTGCTCCACGAAACGGTGGATCGGCTCCAGCGCCTTCGGGTTGCCGAAGTCCATCACGAAGTGCTGCACGCCGAGGTCGGCCAGATGGCTGAGCTGCTCGACCAGCGCCGCGCTGTCGGCGTCGGTCTCCGGCAGCGGCCGCTCCACCGTGGTGGTGATCTCGATGTCGGCCGGGTTGCGGCCCGCGGCCTCCGCAGCCGCGTGCACGATGCCCAGCTTGCGGGTCCAGGTCTCGTCGTTGCGGTAGAAGCTGTTCCACATGTCCGCCAGTCGCCCGACCATCGGCAGGCCGATCTGTTCGCCCGACGCTCCGATGCAGATGCGCGGCGCAGGGTCCGGCAGCGGCGGGGCCGCGGCGCCGGCGATGCGGAAGTACTTGCCCTCGAACGACGGCTCGTCCTGCGTCCACATCAGCCGGCAGATCGTGATCACTTCCTCCAGCTGCGCGAAGCGCACCGCGGGCCGCGGGAAGTCGTAGCCGTACGCGGCGTACTCGTCCTCACGCCAGCCGGCGCCGATGCCGAGGATGAACCGGCCACCGGACAGCGCCTGCAGCGTGGCGGCCATCTTCGCGGTCAGCGCCGGCGGACGGTAGCCCTGGCCGAGCACGTGGTGGCACAGCTGCACATTGGGGTGACGTGCGGCCAACCAGGTGAGCGTGGTCCACGCCTCCATGAACGGGTCGGTCTTCGCGTCGAAGCCATAGAAGTGGTCGGCGATCCACAGTGAGTCGAAGTGGGGAAGTGCTGTCGGCAGGATGTGTTGGTCCTGGTGCACGACGATCGGCTGGTGGTCGCTCCACCGGTTGCCGATGACGGGGGAGAGCCAGCCGAATTTCAGATCACGTGCCATCCGCCCATCATTCCATGGGCGTGCACAGGGTCACTTCTCCAGCGCGGCCTTGACCCGTTCGAGCGTGCGCTGCATGCCCTTGCGCATCATGCGCGGGCGCATCAGCAGGTACTCGTAGACGAAGCCCTGGAAGCCCTTCGCGGAGTACGTGAACGTCTCGGTCACGGTCGTGGCGTCGACGGTGCCTGCACCGGCGGGCTCGAACGCGTAGCGCCAGGTGGTGTAGCCCTCGGCGACGAACTCGAAGGTTGTACCCGGCTCGCAGGCGGTGACCTCCGACGTGGTCGTCCACGCCTTCACGGTGCGGCCGGCGAGCTTGGCCACGTTGTCGCCTTCGAACTTGGCGCCGACGGCCGGGCCGGTCGCGCCGCCGACCCAACGGCCGGCGATGCACTCCGGGCTCCAGTCGCCCATCCGGGTGATGTCGGCGACGGCCGCCCACACTTCAGCGGGCGGTCGGTTGATCGTGATACTGGCAGAACCCGTGGTCATGTGTGCCCCTTCGGCGGCAGCATGCCGCGCAGAAGGAAGCGTAGAACGTCAGCGCGCCGTGGCCAGCAGCGCCGCGACCTCGACCGGTGCGACGGTGGCGTGGCGGAGCAACTCGGTGACGCCCGGCTCGTAGCGCTCCACGGACGCCGGCAGCAGCACGCGCCGCAGTTCGTAGATGGCCGCCATGTCGGCCAGTTCGGCAGCGGCGCTGGGCCCCATGGCGGTCATCGCCAGCACCTCGTGCGGGGCGCGGTGCATGCGATCGACCACCTGCTCCAGGTACTGCCAGCCGGCCGTCGCGATGTCGAGGTTTTCGGCACGGGAAAAGTCGCGCAGTGCCGACGAAGCGGGGCCACTGAGCAGCAACATGAGGGTGACGTGCTGATCCTGCTCGTTCAGCAGGCCGAGTGCGCTCTCGCCATCAAGGGAAGTGGGGTCCAGCAGGACCAGGGTGGTGGGGGCAGGAATGGGGGTTGTCATCGAAGGCCGTCCTCTCATCGAGCGGTCGACCTGCAGGGTACGGAAGGATCGTGTCCCCGTGATGAACGGCGTGTGACTGGGGCGCGATCAGGGCGTGGCAGGTGTCACGCCGAGCGCATCACGCAGAACTCGTTGCCCTCCGGGTCGGCCATGATGCACCAGTCGATGTCTTCGTCGCGTTCGCGCAGCAGCGTGGCCCCGGCGTCGACGAGCTCGTCGATCGAGGCGTCGGCCTGGCGGACGTCCCAGTGCACACGGTTCTTCACGGTCTTCGCTTCGGGTACGGGGTTGAACACCCAGAACATGAACGGGAAGCCGGCAGCACCCTCGACCCACGCGTGACCGGTGCCGGGCCGCTGGCCGACGGTGCCACCCGTGCGCTCGGCCCACCAGGTGGCGATGCGCAACGGATCGTGCGCGTCGACCACCAGCTCGAAGGGGCCGTTGGGTGCTTCGGGGTACTGCGGGTGCGGCCCGAACACGCACAGCGCGACGCCGTCGGGGTCGTTGAGGACATACCAGTGGTCGCTCTCGCTCGGCTCGCGCACGAGGCGCGCGCCGGCCGCGATCAGCGGGACCGGGTCGCCGCCGGGGACCCTCAGATCGAGGTGCACGCGGCTCTTGCCGGTCGGCTCCTCGGGCACGACATTGATCCAGATCGTGCGCTCCTTGCTGCCGCCCATCGGCGGGTCGAGGTGGAAGCTGCCGTCCTCGTGCGCGACCAATGGCTGTTGCAGCGCCGCGCTCCAGAACGACGCGACCGCGAGCGGCCGGCCCGCGCCAGCGGTGGCATCGATACAGAGGTCCTTGAACACGACGTCGGGCATGCCGTGAAGCTAGTGCGATGGCTGAGCGGGGCGCGACCGTGGGTCAGGTGGCCGGAAGGGCACACACGGAGGCGTTGCGCAGGCGGGCGCGCAGGGCCACCACCAGCAGCGCGATCGACACTGCAGCCAAGTACGGCTGGAACGGTTCGAACCAGCGACGGGCGCCGACGGTGCCGAGCGCCAGCACGACCACCTTGTTGCACACCGGGCAGCCGACGGCGAAGAACGACAGCAGGCCGCCGAGGCCGCCGGTACGCGCCGGCCGGTCGGCGCGCTCCTGCTCCGGGACACGGACGTAGGTGGCCACCAGCAGACCGCCCAGGACGGCGGTGACCACCAGCACGGGGTAGGACCACCAGGTGACACCGACCGACCGGCCGAAGACCGGGTTGGGAATCACGTCGGTGGGCAACCCCACGACGAGAGCGACCACGAGCGCGGCGACCGCCGCCGTGGACCACTTCCGCAGCGGCCAGTGCCGCAGGTCGTCGAACATGACACCAGGGTAAACCGGCCGTGCCACGGTGCCGTCGTCGCGGCCCCGCTCGCGCCGCGGTCAGGTCCGCTGCCGGTCGTCGTCGCCGCGGCCCGGTCTGCTGCCGAATAGCTTGGGGGCATGCGTCTCACGCCGACGGACCGCGACCGGCTCCTCATCTTCACCGCCGCGGAGCTGGCACGCGCCCGCCGTGCCCGTGGATTGCGCCTGAACGTGCCCGAGGCGACGGCGCTCATCGCCGACACGGTGTGCGAGGCCGCCCGCGACGGTCTGCGATTGATGGAGGCCGCGGCGCTCGGCGCGGCCGTGCTCACCGAGGCCGACGTGCTGCCGGGTGTGCCCGACATCGTGCGCGAGGTGAAGGTGGAGGCCGTGTTCGACGACGGCACGCGCATGGTGGTCGTGCGCAACCCGTTCGGCGAGGGCGCCGGCCTGGGCGACGATGCGCCGGGCGCGGTCCTGCCCGCGAAGCACGAGCCGGTCGACCCACCCGGCCTGATGTACCTCACGGTGACCAACACGTCCGACGTGCCGGTCAGCATCACCTCCCACTTCCACTTCTTCGAGGTCAACCCGCGGCTGTCGTTCGACCGTGCCGCGGCGTACGGCATGCGCCTCGCCATCACGG
>Ga0209023_10005584_pt1 | contig 13689 bp, 19 predicted proteins | sample LakOneMetagenome_FD_187468 | JGI IMG/M metagenome (GOLD analysis project Ga0209023, IMG submission 187468) | Freshwater and sediment microbial communities from Lake Erie, Canada (SPAdes) (version 2) | ecosystem: Environmental > Aquatic > Freshwater > Lentic | place: Lake Erie, Canada...
CGACGCCAACGTGCTCGCGATCGGCCTCCGGCTCACCACCGCCGCGGTTGCCGACGAGATGGTCGACGCCTTCCTCACGACCGACGCCGAGGCGGCGCAGGCCGACAACGTCGCGAAGCTCGAGCTGTGACGACCACTCGGGCCATCGTCCGCCGGCCGAGCCCGCGCGTCGCCGATGGCGAGGTGACCCATCTCGACCGGGTGCCGCTCGACGTGCCCCGGGCGCTCGCCCAGCACGCGGCGTACTGCGACCTGTTGCGGACCCTCGGGCTGCGGCTGATCGAGGCGCCCGAGGCGCCCGAGCATCCCGACGGCCTGTTCGTCGAGGATGCGCTGCTGATCATCGGCGGCCAGGCGGTGCTCACCCGCCCCGGCGCCGCGAGTCGCGCCGGCGAGGTGGCCTCGATCGAGCCCGTCGTCGAGGCGCTCGGCCTGCCGATCGAGCGGATTCGCGAGCCGGGGACGCTCGACGGCGGCGACGTGCTCGCCGTCGGTCATCACGTGTTCGTCGGCCGCAGCACCCGCACCAACGACGCCGCCATCGCCCAGCTCGCCGAGATCATGGCGCCGCTCGGCCGGTCGGTCGTGGCCGCCGAGGTCACCGGATGCCTGCACCTCAAGTCGGCGATCACCGCGCTGCCCGACGGCTCGCTCATCGCCGTGCCGGGCTGGATCGACCCGTCGTTCTTCACCGACCTCGGCTACGAGGTCCATCTCGCCGAGGAGCGCAGCGGCGGCGACGTCCTGTGGCACGGCACCACGGTCGTGCTCCCGGCCAGCGCTCCGAGCACGGCCGCGAAGCTGGAGGAACTCGGGTTCGACGTCGCCCCCATCGACGTGGGTGAGTTGGAGAAGATCGAGGCCGGCGTCACCTGCATGAGCGTCCTGTTCTGACACCGTGCGTGAACCGCGGGGTCAGGCCTCGCGTTGCAGTGCGGCGGTGAGGTGCAGCTGCAGCGGCTGTCCCACGGCGCCCATGTCGACCTCGTAGGTGAGCACGTCGCCGCTGACCGTCAGGCGGCGCTCGACCGCGTCGACCTGCTTCGCCGTCGCCGTCCGGCCGACGGTCGTCGTGCGGAACACGGCGTGCCAGCCGTCGGGGCCCGAGGTCACGTGACCGGTGTGCAGTTCGGCGATCCCGTTCGGCTGGGCCAGGAGCAGCTCGGCGGCGCCGTCGGCGCCGGGCCGGAAGTAGCCCATCTCGGAGTGCATCGGGAAGCCGGTCTCCGGATGTTTCGTCGTCTGCTGGTAGGCGAAGAAGCCCTTCGGGCTGGCGGTGACGGTGATCGTCTCGAGGTAGTCGAACGCCTCGATCGTCGGGTAGTCGCCATGACCTCGCCCGGTCCAGCGTCCGGCGAGCGGGGTGAGATCGGTCTGCGTCATCCCTCGATCATGACCGCCCGACGGTCGGTGCGGTGGAAAACCCCGTGGGATCGGGGTCAGGGAGTGGCATCGTCGGGGGATGGACTTCGCCCGTCAGCTGTGGCTGCGCATCGAGACGATCCACGCCGTCACCTACTTCGGCGCCGAGTCGACCGCAGCCGCGGCCGACGCCGGGATCGAGGGGTTCTGGCGGTCGTACTTCGGGTTCCGGGCCGCCCCGATGGGACGGGTCGGCGCCGGTGTGGTCGAGGCCTCGTTCTTCAACTTCGCGCCGGCGTTCGTCGGCCGCTGGGTGCCCGAGGTGTGGTCGGCGGTCGCGCCCGAGCGGCTGCTCGCCGCCCGGAGCACCGGCGCCGTCGCCACCCTCCGCACCGCTCCGCACGAAGCGCTCGAGTCGGCCGTCTCGGCTGTGCCGCTGCTGCGCGCCGCGTCCGATCGGGCGGTCGCCGCGGGCCGGCCGTTGTTCGCCGCCAACCGCCTCGTCGACGTGCCGGAGGAACCGGTGGCGGCGTTGTGGCAGCTGTGCACGAACCTGCGCGAGCACCGCGGCGACGGTCACGTCGCCGCCCTCACCTCGGCGGGGATCGACGGGATCGAGGCCCACGTGCTGATCGCGGCGGAACAGGGCAACTCACCCGACGACCTGCAGCGCACGCGGGGCTGGACGGCCGACGACTGGGCGGCGGCCGAGGGACGCTGTCGGGAGCGCGACCTGGTCGACGGCGCCGGCGGGCTGACCGCCGCGGGCCGAGCGTTGCGGGCCGAGGTCGAGGCGACGACCGACGCCCTCGCCGCGTCACCGTTCCGCCGCTGCTCCGCCGAGGAACGGACGGCGCTGCTGGCGAGCGTTGATCCGCTCGCCCGCCACATCTCGGCCTCCGGAGTGATCCGGTACCCCAACCCGATGGGCCTCCCGCCGCTGCGCGCCTAGGGTTCGGCAGATGTTCGAGGTGGGGCACTACGAGTTCAACGCGACCGATGCGGCGCGCACGTTCGGGAACGTCGAGCCGTGGTGGTTCGAGCTGACCCGCGACCTCGACAGCTCGTCGGTGGCCGCGATCGGCGAGCGGGTCGTGGCCCAGGCCGCGTTGTTCGAGCCGTCGAACGCCAGGTCGATCGCCGCCCGTCCGGCTGACGAGGTGGTCGCCGGACTGACCGCGGTGCTCGCCGGGCTGTCCGACGCCGCCGCGATCCTCCGCGGCGAAGGCCAGCTGGCGACGAGCGGCGTCGGCTCGGTTGCCCAGCTCAACACGTCGGGTGGCGGCGTTCCGAAGCGACCGACCGACCGGGTCATGGTCGACTACGCGGGGGTCGAGGGCGACGTGCAGCGGACCCGGGTCCATCACGGCCGGCCGTGGCAGGCGTTGTGCCTGTGGAGCTCCGAGGTCATCGCAGCCCTCGCCGCCGACGGGCACCCCGTGGTGCCCGGCGGTGCAGGCGAGAACGTCACGATCACGGGACTCCCGTGGGATCTCGTGCGCCCCGGGGTACGGCTCCGCATCGGCGAAGTGCTCTGCGAGGCCTCGCTCTACGCCCTGCCGTGCGCCACCACGGCCGCGAACTTCACCGGCGGCGACTTCGACGTGATGCACCACGAACGCGGACCGGTGAGCCGCATGTACGCCACGGTGCTCGAGCCCGGCCGCATCGTCACCGGCGACCGGGTCGAGCTGTGTGCGTGATCGGTGGCTCGGAGAAGCCGCTTGACCTTCACACCGTGTGAGGGACGCACGATGTCCGCATCATGTTGACCATCGGAGAATTCGCCCGGCTCGGCCAGGTGTCGCCACGGATGCTGCGCCATTACGACGAGATCGGCGTGCTGCGCCCGGAGCGGGTCGATCCCGGCACCGGGTACCGCTCGTACGGCGTCGGCCAGCTCGCCCGGCTCCACCGCCTGGTGGCCCTGCGTGATCTCGGCTTCGGGTTGGAGCAGATCCGCCCGTTGCTCGACGACGAACTCGGCGTCGAGCAACTGCGGGGCATGTTGCGGCTCCGCCACGCCCAGATCGCGCAGGTCATCACCGACGAGCACGATCGCCTGCGGCGGGTCGAGGCGCACCTCCGAGCTCTCGAAGGGAATCCCGTGAACCACGACATCGTCATCAAGCACACCCAGCCGCTCCGTATCGCCGAAGCGACGGCGAACGCCGCGGGCTTCGGTCCCGAGCACCTCGGCCCGGTCTTCGCCACGCTCGTGCCCGCGGTCGCCGGGCATCTGGGGTCGATCGGCACCGCGCCAGGGATGGCCGTCGCCTACTACGACGAGCCGGCCGAGGACGGCGCCGTCGTGGTCCATTGCGGGTTCGCCGTCGGCGATTCGGCCGTGGCCGACGACGCCGTGATCACCGTGGTCGACCTGCCGGTGGTCGAGGTCGCCTCGGTGTTGCACCGCGGCTCGATGGACACGGTGAGCGCCACCTACGAAGGGCTCTTTCGGTGGGTCGACGAGTGCGGGTACCGTCCGATCGCACCCAGCCGAGAGCTCTACCTGGAATGGCGGGACGACGACGAATCCGCCAACCTGACCGAACTCCAACTCCCCGTCACGAGGTGATGACGATGCTCGACCATCTCTCCATCCAATGCGCCGACACGGCCAAGAGCGCGGCGTTCTACGACCAGGTGCTCGCTCCGCTCGGCGGTTCGCGGGTCATGGACTTCGGCGCCGTCATCGGGTTCGGGGTCCCGCCGATGCCCGACTTCTGGATCGGCCCGCAGCAGACCGGCACCGGGTTCCGCGAGGCGCACATCGCCTTTGCCGCCCCCGACCGCGCCGCGGTGCGGGCGTTCGAGGCGGCCGCCGTCGCGGCCGGCGCCGAAGTGCTGCACACGGCCCGGGTGTGGCCCGAGTACCACCCCGGCTACTACGGGGCGTTCGTCCGCGACCCCGACGGGAACAACGTCGAAGCGGTCTGCCACCTGCCGGAGTGAGTCCCGACGGCCTCGACATCGACGCCGGGCGTCAGCCCACCGGGCGGATGTCGAGGCCGAACGCCTGCTCGAACCGGTCGTAGTACTCGGCGTCGTCGGCGACGTTGCCGAGTTCGATCCAATCGGCGTCGCTCATCGCGGCCCGGCCGTCGATGAGCTCCTTCGCCGCCCACGACACCGGGTACCGGAACTCCGGGCGGTCGGTGCTGATCGCGTGCTCGATCACCTTGGCGACCTCGAACGGATCGGTCGAGTGCAGGAACCCGGTGGCGTAGAACTGGAACAGCCGGCGGTAGTGGGCGTCGTAGGCACCGCTCTGGTTCGGGGCGTCGACGTTCTTGGCGAAGATCGCCGACTTGGTGATGCCCGGCTCGACGACGGCGACGCGGATGCCGAACGGGGCGACCTCCTGGGCGAGCCCCTCGCTCACCCCTTCGAGCGCCCACTTCGAGGCGAAGTACGGCTGCTGGGCGAGGGCCGCGATCTTGCCGACGACCGACGTGACGTTGACGATGGTCCCGCTGCGCCGTTCACGCATGCCCGGCAGCACGGCCTGGGCGCAGCGAACCGGTCCGCACACGTTCACGTTGAACACGTCCTGGTACAGCGAGGGCGGACACTCCTCGAGCACGGCGTTGCCGCCGACGCCCGCGTTGTTGACCAATACGTCGACCCGTCCCGCCCGATCCAGCACTTCGGCCATGCCCCGCTGCACCGAGGTGTCGTCGGCCTGGTCCATCACGAACAGGTGCACCTCACAGCGCGCCTCGATCGCCATCGCCTTCAGCTTCCCCGCCGAGTCGGGGTTCCGGACCGAGCCGTAGACGTCGTGGCCGAGCGTGGCGAGATGGATGGCGGTGGCGCGGCCGATGCCGGAGTTCGCGCCCGTGACGACCGTGACGGTGGACATGACCGGGATCGTACGGGAATCGCTCGACTACGGTGACGTGGCGTCATGTCAGCACCGCACGCATCGGGCACCGGCGCCGTCGGCATCGCAGCCGCCACCCACGACGGGTCGACCGTGACCGTCGAGTGGGTCGACGGCCGGACGAGCCGGTTCGCCGCCATCTGGTTGCTCGACAACCGCCTCGGATCGCGGCACCGACCCGAGGGGCAGCGGTTGTTCGACGTCGTCGAACTGCCCGACGACCCCGTGATCGCCGGTGTCTCGATCGAGGGTGACGGCAGCGAGCTGAGCGTCGGTTTCGCCCACGACCGTTCGCGTGCTGAGTTCGCTGCCACCTGGCTCCGTCGGTACGCGCTCGACCCGGCGTCGCGGGCCGAGCGCCGAGTGCGCCACGAGCTGTGGGACGCCTCGCTGACCGGCCGTGTCCCGACCGGACGGTTCGCCGACGTGAGCCAGGGGGGCGGCGCCCTCGCCGACTGGCTCGGCGCCGTGCGTGACTTCGGTGTGGCGATCCTGACGGGCGTCCCCATCGAGCCGGGGGCGGTCTGCGACGTGATCGAGCTGTTCGGCCACGTTCGGGAGACCAACTACGGCCGCCTGTTCGACGTGATCGCGGTCGAGGACCCGACGAACCTCGCCTACACCGGCCTCGCCCTCGGGAACCACACCGACAACCCGTATCGCGATCCCGTGCCCCAGCTGCAGCTCCTGCACTGCCTCCAGGCCGCAGCAGAGGGTGGAGAGTCGGTCGTGGCCGACGGGTTCCTCGCCGCCGATCGTCTGCGCCGCGAGCACCCCGACGACTTCGCCCTGCTGTCGGGCCACGCGGTGCGGTTCCGCTACGTCGAGCCCGGCGCCGTCGACCTCGAGACCCGAGCGCCGCTGATCGAGCTCGACCTCGAGGGCGAGGTACGGGCGGTTCGGTACAACAACCGGTCGGCGGCGCCGCTCGACCTCGCCGAGGAGCTGGTGGCGCCGCACTACCGGGCCACCCGCCGGTTCTCCGAACTGCTCCACGACCCGGGGGCGATGGTCGGGTTCCGGCTGGAGGCCGGCGACCTGTTCATCGTCGACAACCAACGCGTGCTCCACGGACGCCGGGGATTCGGCCGGGGCCGCCGCCACCTGCAGGGCGCCTACTCCGACAAGGACGGGCTCTTGAGCACCCTTCGCGTCCTGGAGGCCCGATGAACCCGACGATCCGCGAGATCGAGATGCTCCTGGCCGAACACGGAGCGGAGACCTACGGCGAGGGGGTCACCCAGCTGGAGCACGCGCTGCAGGCCGCCGCCCTCGCCGCCGCCGAGGGGGTCGACGACCTCCTCGTGACCGCCGCGCTGCTGCACGATGTCGGCCACTTCCTCCAGGAACCCGACGACGCGTTCGGCTACCACCGCCACGACCGGTCGGGCGGCGACTGGCTGGCGCAGCGGTTCCCGCCCGCGGTCAGCGAGCCGGTCCGGTTGCACGTCGCCGCCAAGCGCTACCTGTGCGCGACCGAACCCGGCTACTTCGAGCGGTTGTCGGCCGCGTCGGTGCATTCGCTCGGCCGCCAGGGCGGCCCGATGTCGCCGGCCGAGGCGGCGGCGTTCGCCGCGTCACCGTTCGCGATGGACGCTGTCCGGCTCCGCCGTTGGGACGACGGCGGCAAGGTCGACGATCTCGCCGTCGCCGACCTCGATCACTACCTCGGCACGGTCGCCCGGGTACTCGGCTCCGGGACGAGCCCGGCCTCGTAGGCGAGAATCACGCACTGCACCCGGTCGCGCAGGTGGAGCCTGCCGAGGATCCGCTTGACGTGACTCTTCACGGTCGATTCCTCGACGTAGATCTCGGTGGCGATCTCGGCCTGCTCCACGGCGGCGCGGCCGTCCGTCGCCTCGGCGACGACCCCGACCGAGGCTTGCTGCACCAGCCGGCCGCGGTGGGCGTCCTGCTGGCGTGGGTCGCCGTGCTCGCGATGGCGGCCGCGCATGTCGGCCCGGGTCGCGACATCACCTGGTCGGGCCGGGCGGGGCGACGCTCGGCTCCGCGTAGAGTCGCCCGATGGCCGACTGGACCACGATCAGCTCCCTGGCCACCGCCGGGGGAACCCTCGTGCTCGCCGTCGCCACGTTCGCGTCGGTCCGCTCGGCCAACCGGTCGAGCCGGGCCGCCGAACGGGCCGTTCAGCTCTCGATGCGGCCGGTGCTCGTGCCGGCCCGCTTCGAGGACCGGGCCGAGAAGGTGGGCTTCGCCGACGACCGGTGGCTGAAGGTCGAGGGTGGCCGGGTCGGGATCGACGTCACGGACACGGCGATCTACCTCGTGATGCCCTTGCGGAACGTGGGCAACGGGATCGCCGTCCTCGATCGCTGGACGATCACCGAGCGCGCCGAGGGCGGCGGCGACCGGCACGGCGACATCGACACGTTCCGGCGCCTGACCCGCGACCTCTACGTACCGGCCGGCGACAACGGGTTCTGGCAGGGGGCACTGCGCGACCCCGACGAGCCGCTGTTCGCGATGGTCCGCGACGCGGTGGCCGAGCGCCGCCCGCTGAGCATGGAGCTGCTGTACGGCGACCACGAGGCCGGCCAGCGCACGATCACCCGTTTCGCGTTCATCCCGCACGGTGACACGTGGCTCGCGACCTCGAGCCGCTACTGGTACCTCGACCAGCCCAACGCCCGCTGAGCGCCGCCACTGATCGGGGCCGCCGGGACCGGCACCGTTAGTCTGCGCCGCGCATGTTCTCGACGGGCGACTGGATCCTCGGGGTGGTCGCCGCGCTGATCGTCGGGCTGTCCAAGACCGCGCTCCCCGGCGCCGGACTGCTGGCCACACCACTGCTCGCGATGGTGTTCACCGGACGAGCGATCCCCGGCGCCACCCTGCCGATCCTGCTCACGGCCGACGTGTTCGCCGTGCGCTGGTACCGCCACTCGACCCGATGGGATCTGCTCCGACCGTTCGCCCCGTGGGTGGCCCTCGGGTTCGTGGCCGGCGCGTGGTTCTTCATCGTCGTCGGGGCGGGCGGGCGCACGTTGAACCTGTCGATCGGCGTGATGATCCTGGCGATCGTCGCCCTGCAGGCCTGGCGGATGATCCGACGGGTCCAGCCGGTTCCGCGTTCGACCGGAGCAGACGCGTTCTACGGAACGACCGGCGGCTTCGCGACCTTCGTCTCGAACAACGCCGGGCCGATCCTGAACACCCACCTGCTCCGGCTCGGGCTCGACAAACGGGAGCTCGTCGGCACCTCGGCGTGGTTCTACTTCGTCGTGAACGTCGTCAAGGTCCCCATCTACCTGGGTCTCGGGGCCTGGAGTCACGGTGGCGGGTTCTTCAGCCGCAACACCCTCGGGTACGACGCCGTCCTCGTCCCGGCCGTCGTGGTGGGCGTGTTCGGCGGCCGGCGGGTCTTCGACCGCATCCCCCAACGCACGTTCCTCGTCGTCGTGCTCGTGCTCGCGGCCGGCGGAGCGGTCAAACTGATCGCCGGATGACTCCCGTGGCCGCCAAGCGCAAGCCGATCTCGAAGAAGACCCCGCCGAACCGCCTCATCGAGCGCGAACTCTGGGATGCCGGGCACGAGTTCGTCGTGGGCATCGACGAGGTCGGCCGGGGCGCGTGGGCCGGCCCGCTGATGGTCGGGGCCGCCGTGCTTCCCCGGTCGGGTCGGGTACTCGGGGTGCGCGACTCCAAGATGCTGAGCGAGGCCGAGCGGGAGAAGCTGTTCGACCGGGTCGCCTCGTGGTGCCTCACCTGGGGCGTCGGCGGAGCGAGCCAGCAGGAGTGCGACGAGCTCGGCATGGCCGCCGCCCAACGGCTGGCGACCCAGCGGGCATTGGAGGCGCTGACGGTCCGGCCCGGTGCGGCGGTGGTCGACGGGAAGTGGGATTTCGTGAGCCCCCACGTCGACCATGTGGAGATGCGGGTGAAGGCCGATGCCATCTGTCTGCCGGTCGCCGCGGCGTCGATCCTCGCCAAGGTCACCCGTGACCGCATCATGCGCGAGCAGGCCGAGCACTACCCGCACTGGCACTTCGACACGAACAAGGGCTACCCGTGCCCGCTGCACAAGATCGCGCTCCAGGGCTACGGGGCCAGCGCCATCCACCGGCGCACGTGGGTCTTCATGGACAACTACGTGCTGTCGCCGGGGGAGCGGGTACTCCGACCCGAGCCGTTCGAGCAGCCGACCCTGTTCTGAGGGTTCGCCGCCGAGGTCAGGCCGCGACGCCGGGAGCCCCGGATCGGGGTGGGCGGTCCGCCGCAGCGGACACCTGCGAGGCGTCGAGTTCCGCCGGTGCCGGCTCCGCCGTAGGGGTCGGCCCGTGGACACCGCGCAACGAACGGGCCGCGGCGATCCCGCCGAGCACGGCGGCGACCCCGCCCACGCCGAGGCCCCAGCGAACCCCGAACCGCTGGCTGATCCAGCCGATGATGGGTCCGCCGATCGGGGTCGAGCCGATGAACGCGACGGCGTAGAGCGCCATCACCCGGCTGCGCATCTCGGGCGGCGATGCGAGCTGCAGCGTCGCGTTGGCGAGGGACACGAACAGCACGCTGCCGACGCCGACGAGCGGGAGCACGAGCATGCCGACGAGGTACGTGGGGCTCATCGCCAGCGCGACGACCACGGTGCCGAACCCGATGGCGGCGAGGACCAACCGTCGGAATGTCGGCGCGGTCCGTGTCGCGAAGAGCAGCCCGCCGACGACCGCTCCGATGCTCATCGAGCTCTGCATGGCACCGAACCCGGCGGCGCCGACGTGGAACGTGCGCTTGGCGAGGACGGGCATGGTGACCGCGAACTCGTAGGTGAGCGTGCCGACGGCGAGCATCAGCAGCAGCGGGACCCGCAAGGCCGGGTTCGCCCACACGTAGCGGAACCCGTCGCGCAGCTGGCCCTTGGCCCGCTGGGCCCGCTCTGTCGTGAGGAGCTCGTGCGGTCGCATCAGGAGCAGGGCGATGATCGCCGCGATGTACGACAACCCGTTGGCGATGAAGCACACCGACAGGTCCCACTTCGCGATCACGACGCCGGCGACCGCCGGACCGAACAGGCGGCCGACGTTCATCGTGACCGTGTTCAGGCTCAACGCGTTGGCGAGGTTGCCGGGTCCGACCATCTCGAGCACGAATGTCTGACGGGCCGGGCCGTCGAACGCCCCGACCATGCCGAGGCCGCCCGCGAGGGCCACCACCATCCACAGCCGCACGTGTCCGGTCGCGGCGAGGACCCCGAGGAGCAACGCGAGCGTCATCGACACGGCCTGGGTGGTGAGGAGGATCCGCCGCTTGTCGAACCGGTCGGCCAACACTCCTGCGTACGGGCCGAGGAGCAGGGTCGGGAGGAACTGGAACGCGGTGACGAGGCCGAGGTCGGCGGCACTTCCCGTGATGTTCAGCACCAACCATGCCTGGGCGATCATCTGCATCCAGGTGCCGGTGACCGAGACCACCTGGCCGGCGAAGAACAGCCGGTAGTTCCGCACCCTCAGCGAGCTGAACGTGGACCGGACCCCTCCCGCGAACCGGCTCACCCGTCGGCCTCCCGGAGCAGGTGCTCGAGTGCCGGCAGCGCGGCGACGAGGGCCCGACGCTCGTCGGGATCGAGCCGGTCGAACCGGTCGGCGAGGTAGGCGTTGCGCTCGGCGCGGATCCGGGCGAGCTCCCGTTCGGCCTGGGGCGTGGCCCGGACGCGCGCGACGCGCCGATCGGTGTCGTCGGCGAATCGCTCGACCCAGCCCGCCGCCTCGAGCGCGTCGACGATCCGGCTGATGGTGGGCGGCTGGACGTTCTCGTGGGCGGCGAGCTCGCCGATCGTGAGCGATCCGAGGACATGGATGACCGACAGCGCCGACAGCTGCGACGGCGTGATCCCCGGCGGGCTCTGCTGCCGCAGTCGCCGGGCGAGCCGCAGGACGGCGAGACGGAGACGTCCGGCGATCTCGTCGTCGGTAGCCGGTCCGGCCTCCTTCGACCCACGGGTCACCGGTCGCTTCGTCGCCGTCGGCTCGCTCATCGGGTTCCCTCCGTCCGAGAAGCATAGCGTCGCTAACAATGAGCGAGCCTACGGATGGTCCATCAACGACGGCCGCCGGGAGTGTCGGCGGGCTCCGTTACGTTGGTCGCCCATGCTTCCCTCGCTCGCCGATCTCGATTCGTTGCTGACCTCGGCCGGCCCGGCGGTGCTCACCACCACGCGGGCCGACGGCACCCCGCTGACCTCGCCGGTGTGGGTGCGTCTCGACGACGGGCTCTTCGAGATCGTCGTGACGGCACGCGACGGGAAGCTGCGGAATCCCCGTCGTGACCCGCGGTGTCTGCTCGTGGTGTTCGAGGCGAGCCCTCCCTTCCGCGGTGTCGGGGTGCGCGCCGAGGCCGTCATCGAGGAAGGCGACCGGGCGGCCGAGGTGCGGGGCAGCATCGCCCGCCGCTACCTCGGCCCCGAGGACGGCGGCCGGTTCGGTGCGTCGCGGGTCGACGTGCCGAGCGTCGTCGTGCCGATGCCGGTCGCGGCGGCGCGAGGGTGCGACCTCTCGGCGATCGTCTGAGCTGCATCCGGGTCGACCCGGTCTGTGGTGACGTGGTCAGCCGGCCAGGAGCGAGAGGGCGGCGTCGCGGGCGACGCGCATCGGTTCGGTGGAGCGGAGCGACCGACAGAGCAGGAACCCACCCTCCAGCAGCATGACGAACGTGAGGGCGAGCTCACGGGCGATCGCGGGGGAACGGCCGGCCGCGACGAGTCGCGACGAGCAGGCCTCCAGCCACGACTCGAACACGGTCGCGCTCGCCGCACGCATCGGCTCGCTGGTGCTCGCGATCTCGAGGGTGACGGTGGCGATCGGGCAGGCATCGGCGTAGTCGGAGGCCTCGAGCACCGCGGCGGCGCCGTCGAAGAAGTCTCGGAATCCGGTGGCCGGGTCGGCCGCGGCGTCGAAGATCATCTCGAACAGCTCGCGGTACATCGCCCCGGAACGCAGGAGCACCGCCACGCCCAGCTCCTCCTTGCCGCCGGGGAAGAAGTGGTAGAGCGAGCCGAACGGGGCATTGGCCTGCTGCACGATCTGCTTCAGCCCGGTGCCCGTGTAGCCGTGGCGCCGGAAGTGTTCGGCGGTGGCGTCGAGGATGCGGTCTCGGGTGTCGGCGGCCATGACCCGAGGATAGTAGAGCGATCGTTCTACTCGATTAGAGTGATCGCTCTAGTCGTCGGGCCGTCGCCCGGACAGGAGGTCACCATGGCTGCATCCGAGTCCCCGTCGGGTTCGACCCCGGCGATGCGCGCCGCCGCACTCGTCTACGTGGCGGGCCTCGCCGCTCACACCGCCGACCACCTCCGTCGGGGTCTCGACGCGGTGACGGCCGGCGTGCTCTGGGCCGGCAACGTCTCGACAGTCGTCGGTCTGGCGACCGTCGTCCTCGTCCTGCGCGGGGACCGGCGGGCCCCCGCGGTGGCCACCTCGGTGGGATTCGGCGTCGGCATCGGCGTCGCTGCGGTGCACCTCCTCCCGCACTGGGGTGGGCTGAGCGATCCGTTCGTGGGGGCGAAGGCGGTCGGAGTGTCGGGCTGGTCCTGGACGGTGGTCGTGCTCGAGATCGCCGGGTCGGTGCTCGTCGGCGCCACCGGGCTGCGCCGCCTGCGCGTCCACCCCGCCAAGGGTGGTCGGCGAGCGGGCCCGGACCGGGGGATGTTCGAACGCTCGGCGATGCCCTAATGTTCCATGAATGTCGGACATTCCCGGATACCAGCTCGACGACACGCTCGAGGTCGACACCACCGAGCGGAAGAAGGCGCTCGCCGACCCGGTGAGGGAGCTCGTCGTCGATCTCGTGCTGGAACGGGCGATGAGCGTCACCGAGCTCGCCGAGGCGATCGGGAAGTCGAAGGGGACCGTCGCCCACCATGTCGAGGTGCTCTGCGGCGCCGGGCTGCTCAAGGTGGTGCGCACTCGCAAGGTCCGGGCGATGGAGGAGCGGTTCTACGGCCGGACGGCGCGGACGTTCGTGTTCGCCCACGACGATCCCGACGAGCTCCCGTTCGGCGCCGAGGCCCGAAGGACGTGGGACCACACCCGACCGGGGGACGACCTCGTGTCGGGGTTCACCCTGCGGCGGGCCCGGATCCCGGCCGAGCGCGCGGCGGAGTTCTGGCGACGGGTCGAGGCGCTGGCCCTCGAGTTCGCCGCGGCCGAGCGGGGCGGCGACCGCGAGTACGCGTTCTACGGCGCGGTGTTCCCCACGAACCGCAGGGTCGCGGCCGGTCCGCCCACGATCACGGGCGCCTCGGATGCGGCGTGACCGGGCCGGCCGTGCGCCGGGAGGGGCGCTCGGTCCGAGCTACCGCAAGCTGTTCGTCGCCACCGCGATCACGAACCTCGGCGACGGCATGGGCACCGTCGCCTACCCGTGGCTCGCGTCGGCGGTCACCCGCAACCCGTTGCTGATCACCCTGGTCGGCGTGGCCCAGCGCC
>Ga0209023_10005585_pt1 | contig 13688 bp, 15 predicted proteins | sample LakOneMetagenome_FD_187468 | JGI IMG/M metagenome (GOLD analysis project Ga0209023, IMG submission 187468) | Freshwater and sediment microbial communities from Lake Erie, Canada (SPAdes) (version 2) | ecosystem: Environmental > Aquatic > Freshwater > Lentic | place: Lake Erie, Canada...
GAAGTCTCGCGCTCGCTGGCCGCCTGCGAAGGCTCGATCCTGGTCGTCGACGCCAGCCAGGGCGTGGAAGCCCAGACCCTGGCCAATGTCTATTCGGCCATCGACAACAATCACGAGATCGTCCCGGTCCTCAACAAGATCGACCTGCCCGCCGCCGAGCCCGAGCGCGTGCGCGCCCAGATCGAGGACCTGATCGGCCTGGACGCCAGCGACGCCGTCCTGGCCAGCGCCAAGTCGGGCCTGGGCATCCACGACGTGCTGGAAGCCATCGTCACCCGCCTGCCGCCGCCCAAGGGCGACGAGAACGCCCCGCTCAAGGCCCTGCTGGTCGACGCCTGGTACGACGCCTATCTGGGCGTCGTGGTGCTGGTCCGCGTCATCGACGGCCGCCTGAAGGCCGGCATGAAGATCAAGATGATGCAGCACGGCTCGACCCACCTGATCGACCGGGTCGGCGTCTTCAAGCCCAAGAACACCCCCGTCGAGAGCCTGGGCCCCGGCGAGATCGGCTTCATCACCGCCCAGATCAAGGAAGTGGCCGACGCCGCCGTCGGCGACACCATCACCGACGAGAAGAAGCCCACCGACAAGGCCCTGCCCGGCTTCAAGGACGTGCAGCCCGTCGTGTTCTGCGGCCTGTTCCCGGTCGACGCCGCCGATTTCGAAGACCTGCGCGCCGCCGTCGGCCGCCTGCGCCTGAACGACGGCAGCTTCACCTACGAGATGGAGAGCAGCGCCGCCCTGGGCTTCGGCTTCCGCTGCGGGTTCTTAGGGTTGCTGCACCTGGAGATCATCCAGGAGCGCCTATCCCGCGAGTTCGACCTCGACCTGATCGCGACCGCCCCCTCGGTGGTCTACAAGATCCACATGCGCGACGGCTCGGAGATCGAGCTGCACAACCCCGCCGACCTGCCCGACCCGATGCACATCGAGAGCATCAGCGAGCCCTGGATCAAGGCCACCATCTTCACCCCCGACGAATATCTGGGCGGCGTGATCAAGCTGTGCCAGGACCGTCGCGGCCAGCAGCGCGAACTGTCCTATGTCGGCAACCGCGCCATGGTCATCTACGACCTGCCGCTCAACGAGGTGGTCTTCGACTTCTATGACCGCCTGAAGTCGATCTCCAAGGGCTATGCCAGCTTCGACTACCAGGTCGAGGACTACCGCCAGGGCGACCTGGTCAAGATGTCGATCCTGGTCAATGCCGAGCCCGTCGACGCCCTCTCCATGCTGGTCCACCGCGACCGCGCCGAGGGCCGGGGCCGGGGCATGTGCGAGAAGATGAAGGAGCTCATCCCCCAGCACATGTTCGTCATTCCCATCCAGGCGGCCATCGGCGGCAAGATCATCGCCCGCGAAACGGTTCGCGCTTTGCGCAAGGACGTCACGGCCAAGTGCTACGGCGGCGACGCCTCGCGTAAGCGCAAGCTGCTGGACAAGCAGAAGGCCGGCAAGAAGCGCATGCGCCAGTTCGGCAAGGTCGAGATCCCGCAGGAAGCGTTCATCGCGGCGCTGAAGATGGACGAGGATTGATCGTCTACACCGTGGGTTGAGCGAAGCGCGTTCGGCGTGTTGAACTGCGGCCATGAAAGCTGTCCGCTTCACCCGTCACGCCCTCGTCGATCGGATGCCCCTCTACGGGCTGACGCGCGAGATCGTCGAGGCCCTCGTCCGCGATCCGGCGTGGACAGAGCCGGACCCCGACGATCCCGGCGTGGAGCGCCGCTTTGGCCGACCGGCCGGATGGATCCGCCATCTCAGAGTGGCGTGCGTGGAGGAAAAGGACCATATTCGGGTCCTGTCCGTCTTTCCCGACCGGAACGCGAGATCGCCCGATGCGCCGTGAACCCACCTACGATCCGGAAGCCGACGCGGCCTATATCCCCCTGTCCGACGCCAAGCCGTATGAGGCCGAAGAGGTCGCGCCGGGCGTGATCCTTGATTACACCGAGGACGGTCGCGTGGTCGGCATCGAGATCCTGCATGCCAGCAAGACCTTGGCGGCGGGCCAGTGGGCCAAGTGGCGGCAACCGGGCGAGGATGACGCCCGGATCGAGGCGGCGGAATAGACACCGACGCAGCCGCATGCCGCTGAACAAGCCGAAGGCTGGCAAGAAACGCATGCGCCAGTTCGGCGAGGTCGAGATCCCGCAGGAAGCGTTCATCGCCGCGCTGAAGATGGACGAGGATTGAGGATCGGTTGATAGTCTGGGCGCCGCCCGACGATGCGGTAGCTTTCCAGCGGGCGAACAATTGGCCAAAGGCGTATTCGATACGAAGTCGGATTCTGGATACGATGACGATATCGCGCGCCGGTATCACTTTCCTACTAAGCAAAACTATCTTCAGGCCGCCCAGGCTGTCGTTGGCGACTGGATCGTCTATCGAGAACCTCAGCGTAACGCCGGACGCAGAGCTTACATAGCCGCCGCCCATGTCGAACGTATCGAGCCGGACCTACACAAGCCCAATCACGCCTATGCGGTTATCAATGATTTCGTTCCCTTCGACCCGCTAGTGCCTTTTGCAGGTCGAGACGGATACTGGGAAGAGGCCCTGCGCCTCGTCGGAGATCCGAGCCGAGTAGGAGCTAGCCTCCAGAACAAGTCTGTCCGAGTCATCGGCGACGCCGATTTCACGCGGATCGTAACGGCCGGTCTCGCGGAAACGCTCGCGCCCGAAAACGCTATGAGGTTGGGTCTTGGTTTCGGAGAAACAGAATCCGCTCCGTTTCAGCACTTGGATGCCCCCATGGAAGGCGTTCGACGTGTCGAACAGCTGCTAATCAATAAAAAGATCAGGGATGCGAACTTCCGCCGAATTGTCTGCGACGCCTACCAGGATCGCTGCGCGGTTACCGGATTGCGCATCGTCAATGGCGGCGGCCGCTCCGAAGTGCAGGCTGCCCATATTTGGGGGGTCGGTGAAGGCGGTCCAGACGTTGTCCAGAACGGGTTGGCTCTTTCGGGAACCGTGCATTGGTTGTTTGACCGCCATCTCATTTCACTGACGGACGACTACCGGCTTCTCATTTCCCACAACAAAGTACCCAGTGAACTCAGGCCACTCTTTGAAAAGCAGATGGATCGAATACATCTGCCAAATGATCAGCGGCTGTGGCCGCATCCGAAATACATCCAAAGGCATCGCGAAGCGTTCATTGGTCACTGATTGCCGCAAACCTGCCGAACCGCCCCATGGACACCCTAACCCCCGCCGAGCGCAGCGCCCGCATGGCCCGGGTCAAGGGCAAGGGGTCAAGTGCCGAGATGACCGTGCGGCGGCTGGTCCACCGCATGGGCTATCGCTACCGGCTGCATGGCGGCAAGCTGCCCGGACGGCCCGACCTGGTGTTCCCCGGCCGCAAGAAGGCGATCTTCGTCCACGGCTGTTTCTGGCATCGGCACCCCGATCCCGACTGCAAGCTGGCGCGACTCCCCAAATCGCGGCAGGACTTCTGGATCCCCAAGCTGGAGGGCAATCGCGCTCGCGATCTGCGCCAGCTCGAGGCGCTCAAGGCCCTGGGCTGGAGCGCGCTGATCCTCTGGGAATGCGCGCTCAAGAACGAGGCTTTCCTAGAGAACGAAATTAGAACATTCTTGAACGCATGAAGTCGATCGAACTCTTCGCGGGCGCCGGCGGGCTGGGCATGGGCCTTTGCAAGGCCGGCTTCAAACCGGCCAAGGTGGTCGAGTGGGATCGCTATTGCCGCGAGACCATCGGCCAGAACCGCGTGCGCGCCGCCTCGCCCATGCATGGCTGGCCCCAGGTCGAAGGCGACGTGCGCGGCGTCGATTTCCGGGCCCTGGCCGACACGGTCGACCTGGTCTCGGGCGGACCGCCCTGCCAGCCGTTCTCGATGGGCGGCAAGCACAAGGCCTATGACGACGCGCGCGACATGTTCCCCCAGGCTATCCGCGCGGTGCGCGAGACGCGGCCCAAGGCCTTCATCTTCGAGAACGTGAAGGGCCTGACGCGGGCCACCTTCCGCAACTATTTCGAATATATCCGGCTGCAGCTGGAACACCCCGAGGTGATCGCCAAGGCCGACGAGGACTGGGCCGACCATCTGGCGCGGCTGGAGCGGCATCACCTGCACGGCGCGCGCGACGGGCTGAGCTATCGTCTGGTGTCGCGGGTGTTGAACGCCGCCGACTACGGCGTGCCGCAAAAGCGCGAGCGGGTGATCTTCGTGGGCTTCCGCGACGACCTGGACGTGGAATGGAACTTCCCGGTCGAAACCCACTCCGCCGACGCCCTGCTGTGGGCGCAGTATCGCGACGGCGCCTATTGGGACGCGCACAAGGTGGCCAAGCGCCACCGCCCGGACTCCAGCGACGCGCCCGCGCGGGCGATGCGGCTGGACGAGAAGCCCTCGACCATTCCTTGGCAAACCGTGCGCGACGCGACCGCCGACCTGCCCGATCCGGAACATGACCCGGAGGGCGCCAGCGCCTTCGCCAACCACCGCTTCCAGCCCGGCGCGCGCAGCTATGTCGGCCACACCGGCAGCCCGCTGGACGAGCCCGCCAAGACCCTGAAGGCCGGCGTTCACGGCGTGCCCGGCGGCGAGAACATGCTGGCCCGCCCCGACGGCACGGTGCGCTATTTCAGCGTCCGCGAAAGCGCTCGTCTGCAGACCTTCGCCGACGACTTCGTCTTCCACGGCTCATGGAGCGAGACCATGCGCCAGCTGGGCAACGCCGTGCCGGTGCGACTGGCCGAGGTGATCGGCAAGGACGTGGCCCGCAAGTTGAAATACGCCGCGTGAGCAAGCCGGGCTCGCTCGACGCCGAGGTGGCGGCGCTGCGCGAGCGGGTCGCGGCCTTGACCGCCCTGGCCGAGAGCGCCCCTCCGGCGCCCACCGCCCGCAAGCGGGTCGACAGCGAACTGCGCGGGCTGATCGAGACGCTGGAAGCGGCCCTGCGGCGGCTGGATCCCATCGCCATGCCGCGCTCGGTATTCGATCCCAGCAATCCCAAGGTGATCGGCCGCTTCACCGCCCTGGCGATGGTGGCGCAGGAGCGCGTTCCTTTGGCCGAGATCGGCCAGTTCTACGGCTCGGGCGTCTACGCCATCTATTATCGGGGCGCCTATCCGCTCTACGCGCCGCTGTCCGGCTCGGAGACGCCGATCTATGTCGGCCAGGCCGCGCCGGGCGAACAGGGCGCGCACACGGCGCGAGACCAGGGTCCTCGCCTGGCCGCTCGCCTGAACGAGCACCGCAAGAACATCATCAAGGCCGAGACCACGCTCGACATCGCTGATTTCGACGCGCGCTTCCTTGTGGTGCAATCGGGCTGGGAAACAGCGGCCGAGGACTATCTGATCCATCTGTTCCGGCCGATCTGGAACAGCGAAACCAACCTGCTTTATGGCCTGGGCAAGCACGGCGACGCCGCCACGACCCGCGCCAACAAGCGCTCGCCCTGGGACACGCTGCATCCCGGCCGCGCCTGGGCCGCCAAGTCGGCCGAAGACGCCCGCACGCCCGAACAGATTTCCGCGGACGTGACGGCCCACTTCCTGCGTCACCAGCCCTATGTCGAGCGCGGCGTCCTGCTGGAAACCTTCTTCGCGGAACTGCGCCAGAGCTAGTCGACAGGGGGATGCACTCGGCTCCATCCCCGTTTTCCGGCAAAACTTCCCCAGCCCCTTCAACGCCTTACCAAAAACCTCACCGCCCCGATCCCCGCCTCTCCGCACGGCCGCATAATGCCGTGCATGACCGAACACAGCTCAGAAACCCCGCCCACCTATTTCCGTCTCTCCGAGGCCTCGTGGGCCGAGATCGGGGAGGCCTATCGCAACGGCGCGACGGCCAAGGAGCTGTCGGCGCTGTGGCGGGTGGCGCCCGGCAGCATCTATCGCCATGCCGGCCAGGAGGGCTGGACCAAGAAGGCCAGCACCGACGCGGTGGCGCGGGCCCATGTGGCGGCGCGGCGGGCGCAGGCTGACGAGGGTCGGCGGGCGGCGGCGGCGTCGCCGGCGCGGGCGCGGCGCACGGGCGGCGTGGCGGCCGGCGGTGCGCCGCCGTCGTCCGATCCGGCCGAGCTGAAGGCGGCGGCGCTGGCGCGGCTGGCCAGCGCGATCCATGACGGGCGCGACCACGAGGCCCTGCGGCTGTCGGCTCTGGTCCAGCGGCTTGAGAAGCTGGGCGCGCCGGAAGGCGGCGCGGATCTTGTCGATCCGGGTCCGTCGTTTCCGCCCAACGGCGGCTGGCCCGACGACGGCGGCCATTTCGTCGACTGGCGGCCGACCCGCGAGGCGGTCGAGCGTGAAGTCGAGATCATGTTCCGCGAGATCGCCCTGATCAGCCTGGCGGTCATCGTCGCGCCCGAGCGGGTGCATGCGATCTTCAAGCGGCGGGTCTATCGCTTCCGCCGCGACTTCCTGGGCAAGGACGAGCCGGAGGCCGTGGCGGAGGCCGAGCTGATCACCGAGCGGGTTCTGCGCGATCTGGAGCGCCCGATCATGGACTTCAACGGCGACACGCCCCGACCCGCCGTGCGCAAGCCCTGCAAGACCTGGCCGCCGGCCAAGCCGCCCTTCCCCGATCCCGGCCACACGCCCCGGCGCTCGACGCTGCCACCGCCGCCGCTGGTGGACGGCCGCCGGGTCTAGTGGCTGGCGCCCGCCCTCAAATCGCGGCACGACTGCCGGGAACGGGAGGGACAAGTCCGTGGCGGTCGATACCTACGACTACATCATCGTCGGCGCGGGGTCGGCCGGGTGCGTGCTGGCCAACCGGCTGTCGGCGGACCCGCAGCGGCGGGTGCTGGTGCTGGAGGCCGGGGGCCGCGACGACTGGATCTGGTTCCACATCCCGGTCGGCTATCTGTTCGCGATCGGCAATCCGCGTTCGGACTGGATGTATCGCACCCAGGCCGTGCCGGGGCTGGACGGGCGCAGTCTGGCCTATCCCCGGGGCAAGGTGATCGGCGGGTCGTCGGCGATCAACGCCATGATCTATATGCGCGGCCAGGCGGCCGACTATGACGGCTGGCGCCAGCGGGGTCTGGCCGGATGGGGTTGGGATGACGTCCTGCCGCTGTTCAAGGCCCAGGAAGACCACATCGCGCCGCCGTCGGAGCATCACCAGTCGGGCGGCGAGTGGCGGGTGGAGCATCCGCGCATGCGCTGGAAGGTGCTGGACGCGTTTGCCAAGGCGGCGGCGCTGGAGGGCATTCCCGTCAGTCCGGATTTCAACGGCGGCGACAATACGGGCTCGGGCTATTTCAACGTCAACCAGCGGGCCGGCCTGAGGTGGAGCGCGGCGCGGGGGTTTCTGAAGCCCGTGCTGTCGCGGTCCAATCTGACGCTGCGCACCGGGGCGCGGGTGGATCGGGTGATCCTCGAGAACGGCCGGGCCGTGGGCGTGGCCTGGACCGAGGGCGGGGAGGTCCGCGAGGCGCGCTGTCGCGGCGAGGTGGTGCTGACCGCCGGGGCGGTGAACACCCCTCACCTGCTGGAGCTGTCGGGTATCGGCGACGGCGCGCGGCTGGCGGGGCTGGGGCTAAGCGTGCGTCGCCACCTGCCCGGCGTGGGCGAGAACCTGCAGGACCATCTGCAGATCCGGCCGATCTATCGGGTGAAGGGCGTGGCGACTCTGAACGCCCACTATGCCTCGCTGTGGCGGCGACCGCTGATGGCGCTGGAATACGCCGTGATGCGGCGCGGGCCGATGTCGATGGCGCCGTCGCACATGGGGGCCTTCGCCAGGACCTCGCCGGACTATGCGACGCCCAATGTGCAGTTCCACGTCCAGCCGCTGTCGCTGGACCGGTTCGGCGAGCCGCTGCACCGCTTTGCGGCCATCACCATCAGCGTCTGCAACCTGCGGCCCTCCAGCCGGGGGAGCATCCATGCGGGCAGTCCCGATCCGGCCGCCGCGCCGCTGATCCAGCCCAACTATCTGTCGACAGCGGAGGATGAGCGGGTGGCCGTCGACTCCCTGCGCCTGATCCGCCGCATTGTGGCCCGGCCGCCCCTGGCCTGCCATGGCCCCGACGAGATGAGCCCGGGGCCGGCGGTCGACGACGACGCCGGACTGCTGGCGGCGGCGCGGCAGCTGGGCACCACCATCTTCCACCCCGTGGGGACGGCGAAGATGGGTCTGGCCGACGATCCGATGGCCGTGGTCGACGCGCGCCTGCGGGTGCTGGGGGTGGCGGGCCTGCGGGTCGCCGACGCCTCGGTGATGCCGGCCATCGTCTCGGGCAACACCAATTCGCCCACGCTGATGATCGCCGAAAAGGCTGCGCGGATGATCCTGGAAGACGCGCGCTAGACGGCTTCGGCCTCGACGGCCTGGGGCGGGCGCAGCTTGTAGAACCGCAGATCGCGGCCCAGGTCGTACAGGCGATACAGGCGGAAGACGTCGGGGCGCGTGGTCCACAGGGCGTCTTCGGCGTCGCTCAGGGCCATGGGCGTGGCGACGCCGCCGGTGGTGGTCTTGACCACGATCAGGCGCTCTTCGCCCGTGGGCTTGAAGCTGAGGATGTCGCAGCCGGCGGGGTCGACGGGCGGCCGGGCCAGGCGGACCTGGTCGGCCAGATCGGCGCGGCCGTGCTCGCGCAGACGGCGCTGCTCGAAGGCCAGGACGGCGGCGCGGCCGGCCTCGGCCAGCAGGGTGTTGGCGTGGTCGCGGCCGGCGGGGTCGAATTTGGCGATCAGCTGTTCGGCGCGGGGGCTGGGCTGCAGCTGTTCGGGCTCGAAGGCCGGTGGCGGTCCCTCGAGCAGATGCAGCGGCTCGCGGGCGGTGAACAGGGCCGGCGGGCGCATGGCGGCGGCGATCAGGGTGGGCCGGGTGGACAGCTGGCGGTCGACGGCGTCGATCAGCTGGTCATGCAGTTTCCAGCGCGGAGCGAAGTCCTTCAGGATCGGCACCCCGATCAGGCTGAGGGCGGCCGAGATGTTGCGCTGGCGGAACTCGATGGCCCCGCCGGGGCGGCCGGTGACGAATCGCAGGGCCCGCTGGTGGCTGGCGGCGTTGACCTCCTGGCCGGCCAACTCTTTGGCCAGCATGACGAAATAGTCGCCGACCACGAGGTCCAGGTCGGCCTCGGTCCAGTCTCCGGTCTTGTGCGTTTCCTCGTTCACGGCGCGACGATGCCTCAGGCGAGGCGCTCGCGCCACCAAAGCTTGGCCTGATCTAGGGCGCGGGGCGGACCGGCGGCTTGGGCGCCTCTTCGATGGGCTCCTCGTCGGACTTCAGGCCGGCCGCCTGCAGGGCGCCGGCGATGGTGGTGACCGGCTCGCCGCGCACCACCTGGAAGGTCAGGACATGGGTCTGGGCCGGGTTGTCGCCCAGATTGGCGAAGCCCCCGGCCCGCTCGCCGTTGAGGGCGACCCTGTAGGTGCGGTTGGACAGCACCCGGCACAGCAGGACGAAGGTCTTCTGGTCGTTCAGCAGCCGGGGGGTCTTGGTGCATTCGGGCGGCTCGCCGCCCTCCGCGGCGCCGTAGTTCCAGGCCTTGGGGTTCATCTGCTGGTCGAAGGCGACCTTCACGATCAGCACCCCGGGGGCGATGGTCTGGCCCTCCGCCGGATAGGTGGCCACCACCTTGGGCGGCAGGGTCGGCGGCATCACCGTGACCGGCGAGACGGCGGTCGGCTCGTCCCGGACCTGGGCGGTCGCGACGGCGGGGCCGGCGAGGAGAGCGGTCAGAGCGAGGGCGCGAAGGATCATGGCGCGCAGCTTGACCGCCAAGCGCGGCGTTCTCAAGGCGGATGCGCGCCTCCCCGCCGCGGATTGTGCTATAGGCGCCGTCATGACCGATACGCCCGACCTTTCCAACGAAACCCCGATCCAGCGCGCCCTGCGCCTGAAGAAGGCCGCCATCGACGCCAAGCCCAAGCCCCCGCGCGGCGGCAAGTTCCAGCGCGAGCAGGCCGCCGGCGTGCAGGCCGGCAAGTCCAAGCCCTGGATGACCCGCTAGCCGATGCGCGTGCTGGGCCGGACCTCGTCGATCAATGTCCGCAAGGTGCTGTGGACGCTGGACGAGCTGGGCCTGGCCTATCAGCGCGAGGACTGGGGCGCGGGCTTTACGCCCACCGACGATCCCGCGTTCCTGGCGCTCAACCCCAACGGCCTGATCCCGGTGCTGGTCGATGACCAGGGGCCGCTGTGGGAGAGCAACACCATCTGCCGCTATCTGGCCCACCGCCATGGCGGCGGCGCCCTGCTGCCCGCCGATCCGCGCGGCCGGGCCGGGGTGGAGCAGTGGATGGACTGGCAGGCCACCGAGCTGAACGGCGCCTGGCGCTACGCCTTCCTGGCCCTGGCCCGCAAGGCGCCGGGCTTTGACGATCCCGCCAGCATCGCGGCCAGCACGGCGGCGTGGAACGGGGCCATGACCCTTCTGGAGCGCCAGCTGGAGGCCACCGGCGCCTATGCGGCCGGCGAGACCTTTACCCTGGCCGACGTGGTGCTGGGCCTGTCGACCCACCGCTGGGCGGCGACGCCGATCGACCACGCCGACCTGCCGGCGGTGCGCGCCTATTACGAGCGCCTGGGCGAGCGCGGCGCGTTCCCGCCCCACGCCCGCCCGGATGTGCCCTAGCCGGGCTTGCGGAACTTCAGGATGAACTGATCGGTCTTGCCGCGAATGGCCGGGTCGAAAACGCTGGCCGTGTGCGGGTCGCTGGCGTCGCGCAGCAGCGGGCTTTCGGCCTCCAGCTTGAAGCCGGCGGCCTCGACCTCGGCCTTGACGGCGGCGACGTCGATGCGGTGCAGGCTGTCGGCGGCCGAGGTCCCGGAGCCCGCGGCGGCCGCGTGGTCGACGATCAGGAACACCCCGCCCGGCTTCAGCGACTTGAACACCTCGGCATTGACCGTCGCGGCCGTGGCCACCGGGAACGGCTTCAGGTGCAGGTCGTGATAGTTCTGAACGGTGAAGACCAGGTCGAGGTTGTCGGGCAGGTCCAGGGCGACGAGGCGGCCGTCCAGCGGCTTGGCGTTGGGCAGGGCCGCCGAGACGGTCTTGAGGTTCTCGCCGTACTTGGCCTGGAACTGGATGAACTCGGCCGGCTGATAGGCATAGACCGTGCCCGAGCCGCCGACCGCGCCCGACAGGATGCGGGTGAAATAGCCGCCGCCCATGATGAAATCGACGACCGTGTCGCCCGGCTTGACCCCGGCGAAGGCCAGGATCTCGCCGGGATGGCGGGCCGCGTCGCGGGCGCTGTCCTCGGCCGGGCGGGCCGGATTGGCGACGGCGGCGGTGATGTTGGCGGGAACCTGGGCGAAGGCCGCGCCGCCAAGGGCGCAGACGGCCAGGGCCGCGAGGGCGGGAACCATCGACTTGCGGATCATGCGTTTATCTCCCTGATTTTCCCAAGCGGTAGCAGGTTCTGACACCTCACCGAACGCCGTTCTCGTGAATTCTTGGTAACGCGCGCCCGCCCCTTCCGCCACGTCGCTCTTCCCCTGCCCTGCCGGTTGCGCTCATGATCCCCGCAACGAAAAAAGTCGGGGAGGCTTGAATGCGGTGGATCCTGCGCGGGATCGGCGGACTGCTGGCGCTTGTGGTGCTGGCGGCCGTCACTCTGATCGTCGTCGACCGGGCCAGCCTGCCCAAGGCGCCCGACAAGGCGGCCCTGATCGCGGCGGGCCAGCGCTATGACGTCCGCATCCGCCGCGACGAATGGGGCGTGCCGCACATCCTGGGCAAGACCGACGCCGACGCCGCCTATGGCCTGGGCTTCGCCCAGAGCGAGGACGACTTTCCCACCCTGCGCGACGTCACCCTGGCCACGCGCGGCGTGCTGGCCCGCACCAAGGGCGCCTCGGCCGCGCCGACCGACTATGTGGTCTCGCTGCTGGGCGTCTGGCCGACGGTGAACGCCAACTACGACAAGCTGCCGGCCGAGCTGCGCGCCGTGCTCCAGGCCTATGCCGACGGCGTCAATCACTATGCCGCCCTGCATCCGGAGCAGGTCACGCCGGGCCTGCTGCCGATCACCGGCAAGGACATCGAGGCGGGCTTTGTCTTCAAGCAGCCGTTCTTCTACGGCCTGGACGGCGAGCTGAAGAAACTCACCGCCCCCGATGCGCCCCCTCCCCCGCCCAAGGGCTCCAACGGCCTGGCCATCGCCCCGTCGCGAAACGCCGACGGCGCCACTCGCCTGCTGGTCAATTCGCACCAGCCCTATACCGGCCCTGTGGCCTGGTACGAGGCCGTGGTGCAGAGCGGCCAGGGCTGGCACGTGGCCGGCGGCTTCTTCCCCGGCTCGCCCTTCATGCTGCATGGCCACAACGCCACCCTGGGCTGGGCCAATACGGTCTCCAAGCCCGACCTGGTCGACACCTATCGCCTGACCATCAATCCGCAGGACAAGAACCAGTACCGGCTGGACGGCGCCTGGCGCGACTTCGAGATCTCCACCGCCATCCTGCGCGTCAAGCTGTGGGGCCCCATCGTGCTGCCGGTGCGCAAGGCGGTGTTGCGCTCGGTCCACGGCCCGGTGCTGGAGACCAAGTCCGGCGTGTTCGCCATCCGCTATGCCGGCATGGGCGAGTACCGCCAGCCGCTGCAGTACTGGAAGCTGGAGAAGGCGACGAACCTCGCCGAATGGCGCGCGGCCATCGCCACCCACGCCCTGCCCAGCCTCAACTATGTGTATGGCGACGCGGCCGGAAACATCGGCTTCGTCCACAACGGCCAGTATCCCAACCGCACGGCCCAGGCCGACTGGGCCAATGTGCTGCCCGGCGACCGCTCCGACCTGATCTGGCAGGGCTATCGCCCGGTGGAGCAGAGCCCGCAGCTGTGGAATCCGAAGTCAGGCTTCGTGTTCAACTCCAACAACAGCCCGTTCGAGGCCAGCGCCCCGGCCGATAATCTGAAACCCGCCGACTTCCCCGCCTCCATGGGCCTGCAGACCAACATGACCAACCGCGCCCTGCGGGTGCAGGAGACGGTCGGCGTGGATGCGGCGATCACCGACGAGAGCTTCCGTCGCTACAAGTACGACCTGACCTACAGCCAGCGCTCCAGCGTCGCGGCGATGATCGACCAGGTCACCGCCGTCGATCCCAAGGGCGACAAGGACCTGGCCGCCGCCCAGGCCATCCTGAGGGGCTGGGACCGCCGGACCGACGTCAAGAATCGCGGCGCGGCCCTGGCGGCGCTGATGAGCCAGCCGATCCTGTTCGCCCGCACCAGCGGCGAGCCCGAGCCCGCCCCGATGGACACGCTGAAGGCCGCCATCACCACCCTGAAGACCCATTTCGGCCAGCTGGACCCCGAATGGGGCCAGGTCAACCGCATCCGTCGCGGCAAGGTTGATCTGCCGATCGACGGCGCTGCCGACACCTATCGCTCGGTGTGGGGCATCCCGCAGAAGGACGGCACCACCACCGCCGACGGCGGCGACACCTTCATCATGTTCGTCACCTGGGACCGCAACGGGAAGCTGTCGTCCGACAGCATCCACCAGTTCGGCTCAGCGACCCTGGATGCGGGATCGAAGCACTATGCCGACCAGACGCCGCTGTTCGTGGCCATGAAGACCAGGCCGGTGCTGTTCACGGAAGAGCAGCTGAAGGGGCAGGTGCGGGAGGACTACCGGCCGGGGGCGCGGTAGGAGGCGGTCGCGGCGAAGGTCCGCTGTGGGTGGTGAGCGGCCCTCGGAACCCCTCTCTCATAGAGAGAGGGAGGGGCCCGCCGCGAAGCGGTGGG
>Ga0209023_10005586_pt1 | contig 13687 bp, 6 predicted proteins | sample LakOneMetagenome_FD_187468 | JGI IMG/M metagenome (GOLD analysis project Ga0209023, IMG submission 187468) | Freshwater and sediment microbial communities from Lake Erie, Canada (SPAdes) (version 2) | ecosystem: Environmental > Aquatic > Freshwater > Lentic | place: Lake Erie, Canada | collected...
GCGCGTCGGACGTTGGTTGTTGCGTTCCAGCGCTTCATACAGCGAATCGTGCACCGATTCGAGCGATGGCAGCGCGGTCGCCACGACCGTCGCATACTCGATCGCCATCGGTGCGTCGTCGGCATAGCGCAGGCGATGGAATCGATACACCGGCGTGCCGGGGCTGAGCCGCAACGCCAACGCTTCCTCGGGCGTCACGGTACCGGAGGATTTCCTCAGCCACACGCTGCGTGGCGTGCGGCCACGCGCGCGCATGTCCTCGGAAAACGAGGTCAGCATCGCGAAGTTCTTTTCGACGCGCGCCGACACGAAGTTGCCCGAGCCCTGGCGACGGATCAGCAGCCCTTCGGCCACCAGTCCATCGAGCGCCTTGCGCACCGTGATGCGCGAGACCTTGAAATCGGTGGCGAGGTCGCGCTCGGCGGGCAACGCGTCATCGGGCGAGAGCACATGGTTGTCGATCGCAGCCTTGAGCGCGCGCTGCAGTTGCAGGTATAAGGGAAGGCTCCCGCGTTCATCGAGTGGGCCTACGGTCTTGGCGAGCGACATCATCGGCCAGAGCCCCTGGGTGCAGGATCGAAGGCGGCCATTTAATACCACAACGATACCAGTTACAAGTGCGCCGCCCATTGGCTCAATGCCGGTTTGCGCGCCCAGAGCTGTGCGAATGCCGCTGGATCGGCGGAGCCACTTGCCGGGAGCGTTGCGGGCTTTGACGATTGGTATTATCTTGGATCTGTTTGGTCTACAGGGGCAGGCAAGTGCTGGACACATGGCAGGCAATCGCGCGTGGCGCGTTTCGAGGCGCATCGCTGGTCGGCATCGGGTTGCTGTGCGCGATGGCTCCCGGCCATGCGCTCGATGCCGCCCGGCCGGGTCCAGTGGCGCCCTTGTCGTTGCGCTGGCAGGTGCTGGCGGAACCTGCTGCCCCGCCGGCGCCCGCGGATAGCGTCCGCGCGCAGTTCCTGCTGACCAATGTCTCATCCGCACCGCTGCCGCCGCGCGGCTGGGCGTTGTATTTCGATTGCGAAGAAGGCGTGTTGACGGGCGCTCCCGCAGGCGGTTTCGTGGTCGACCAGATCGCGGGCGGTGCGTACCGGATGCGGCCTACGCAGGATTTCCCGGGCCTCGCACCGGGGTCGAGCTTGCTCGTGCCGGTGACGCTGCTCGGTGCGCCGCAGAATGCCGAGGAGGCGCCGTTGGGTGCGTACTTCGCGTTCGACGACGCACCCGCCGGGGCCGTGGCGCTCGACGACGTCAAGGGCGCGCCGATACCGCCGCGCAGCGACGTGCGCACGCCCGAGAAGACATTCGAGCTCAATGCGATGCAATTGGCGATGGCGCCGAACGACGTGCCGCCGGTGCTGCCCAGCCCAAGGCACTACGAGCGCGGCGACGGCCAATTGCGCTGGACATCCATGCCCCGGGTTCTCGCTGCGCCAGCGCTGCAAGTCGAAGCCTCGCGCACCCGGGAGATGCTGCAGCGCTATTTTCCAGCCAGTTCGGCCGACGTGGCGCAGGCCCCTGCGGACGCCGCGCAGCTGCAACTGCGCATCGCGCCCATCGCTGGCGAAAAGTCCCCTGAAGCCTACGTGCTGAGAGTCGACCCGCAGCGCGGAGTCGACGTGCAGGGCAACAGCGCCGCCGGCGTCGCGCACGGACTGGAATCGCTGCGCCAGTTGCTGCCGATCGCGACCTCGCCGGTGGGTTCCCTGGCGCTGCCGGTCGTCGACATCAGGGACGCTCCGCGCTTCGCGTATCGCGGCCTCATGCTCGACGTGGCGCGCAACTTCCAACCGAAGGAAACGGTCTTCGGCGTGCTCGACCTGATGGCGCGATTCAAGCTCAACGTATTCCACTTCCACATCACCGACGACGAAGGCTGGCGGCTCGAAATCGAAGGTCTTCCGGAACTGACCTCGATCGGCGCGCGGCGCGGCCACGTCGGCCCGGACATCGATCGCCTGCCGCCCGCGTACGGCTCCGGTCCCGACGTCGTGAACGCTTTCGGCAGCGGCTATTACACGCGCGCGGACTACATCGCGATCCTGAAGTACGCCGACGCGCTGCACATCGAAGTGATTCCCGAGATCGAGATGCCAGGACATGCGCGCGCCGCGGTGATCGCGATGGCCGAGCGCGCGCGGCGGCTGCACGCGGCCGGCGACGCTGCGGCCGACCGCTATCTGCTGAACGACCGTGACGACACGTCGACCTACCAGTCCGCGCAGCGCTACAACGACAACGTCATGAATCCTGCGCTGCCGTCGACCTATGCATTCATCGCGCAGGTGGCCGACACGTTGGTGGACTTGCACAAGGAAGCAGGGGTGCCGCTGCGCACGCTGCACGTCGGCGGCGACGAACTGCCCGACGGCGCGTGGGAAAAGTCGCCGGCCTGCGCCGAACTGATGCGGCGCGAACACCTCGCCAACCGCGATGCGCTGTGGGATTACTTCTACAACCATGTCGATGCGTTGCTGCGCAAGCGCGGCCTCGCGATGGCCGGCTGGGAAGAACTCGGCACGCGCGTGCGGAAAGTCGGACGGCGCGAGCAAGTGCTTCCCAATGCCGACGTTGCCTCCCACGGCTACACGCTGTTCGTGTGGCGAAACATCGAAGGGGCCGATGACCTGGCCTACCGCGCGGCCAACGCCGGCTACGACATCGTGCTCACGCCCGCCAACCGGCTGTACCTGGACATGACCCCCTTTTCAGACCCGGAGGAACCGGGGCAGACCTGGGCCGGTCGCGTCGACTTGAATACCGTGTTCGACTACGTGCCGCTCGACGACAACCGTGTCGCGCCCGACAGCCCGGTGCACCTGGCCAACATGGAAAGACTGACGGACGCGGGACGCGCGCGCATCAAGGGGATCGAAGCGCCGCTGTTCACAGAAACCGTCAACGAGGCCACGCGCCTCGACTACATGCTGATGCCGCGGATGCTGGCCGTTGCGGAGCGCGCCTGGGCCCCGGATCCCGACTGGACTTCGGAAGTCGACGCCGGCCGCGCCTCGCGCCTGCATGCCTTTGCGTGGTCGCGCTTCGTCGCGCAACTCGGATTCAACGTGCTGCCCCGCCTCGATGCGGAATGGCCGCAGCTCCACTACCGGCTGCCGCCGCCGGGCGTGAAGCTGATCGGCGACAGTGTGTTCGCGAACCTGCAGATCCCCGGATTCACGCTGCGCTACACGCTCGATGGCTCCGATCCCACGGTGAGCAGCCTCGAAGCCAACGCTCCGATTCGCGACCGCGCGGTCGTGCGGGTCGCGGCATTCGATCGCAACGGCCGTGCCAGCCGTGTGGCGCAAGTCGATGCCCGGACACGCTAGCGGCGAAAGATCCGTGCTGCGGCTGCTCGCACCGATGGCGGGCTGGGTGCTGCCGCTGGCCGAAGTGCCGGACGCGGTGTTTGCCGGCGGCATGGCCGGTGACGGCGTCGCGATCGATCCGACCGGCGGTTCATTGCATGCGCCTTGTGACGGGGTCGTCGTGCTGATGGGCAGCGCGCGCCATGCCTTGACGTTGCGTACGCGCGCCGGCGACCTGCTGTTGCACGTGGGCATCGACACCGTCGCGATGGGCGGCGTGGGGTTCACGCTGTGCGTGCGCGACGGCGAACAGGTGCGTGCCGGAGCGCTGCTGATCGAATTCGACCTGGACGAAGTCGTGCGGCGCGCGCCGAGCGCCATCACTCCGTTGCTGCTGGTCGGCGCACGCGCCGGCCAGGTCTCTCGGCAGCGGCTTGCGCGGCGCGTGTCGGTTGGCGATCCACTGTTCGAGATCGGGCCGGATCGCGTGGCTGCCCGTGCGGTCGCCGGCAGTGGCGCCGTCGAGCGCGCCGCGCAACCGCCGACAAGCCTGCAGGGCGCATTTCGGGTGCCGTTCGACCACGGTTTGCACGCGCGACCCGCCGCGCGCGTTGCCGCTGCATTGGCGGACATCGATGCGCAGGTGACGTTCAAGGCGCACGACCGCAGCGCCGATGCGCGCAGTCCGGTCGCGATGATGGCCCTCGGCGCGCAACGCGGCGACATCGTGTCGGCAACCGCCAGCGGAAGCGGCGCCGCCGCCGCGCTCGCCGCGCTCGGGTCAATCCTCGAGCGCATGCCGGAAGCCGCGCAATTCGCCGCTCATTCACCCGCATCGATCGGTGGCCACGGCGTGGCCAGTCCCGACACCCACCCGACAACGAGAGCCCCGCAGCCGGGTGCACGGCTCGAGGCCGTCATCGCTTCGCGCGGGCTTGCTGTCGGTGCCGCCGCGCCGCTCGTCGATGCCGATCCTCCGATCGGCGCGGCACGCGGCGACGCGAATGTCGAGCGCGCGCGTTTGTCGGCGGCGATCGATGCGGTCGGCGCGCGGTTGCGGGCGATGGCCGCTTCCGGGCAGGGGGCGCGGCGCGGCGTTCTCGATGCGCACGAGGCGCTGCTGTCGGATCCGGGCCTGCGATTGCGGGCGCTCGCGCGTCTCGAAGGCGGCGCCAGCGCGGGCGCCGCGTGGCGCGAATCGCTGCGCCATGCGGCAGCCACGCTCGCCGCACTGGCCGATCCACGCATGGCCGAACGCCGCGCCGATTTGCTGGACATCGAGCGCCAGGTGCTGCGAGTCTTGAACGGCGAACCGCCGGAAGCGGCGATCCAATTGCCCTCGCACGCCATCGTGCTCGCCACTGAATTGCTGCCCTCGCAATTGTTGTCGCTGGACCCCGCGCGTTTGGCCGGCGTGTGCACCGCCGAAGGCGGTGCCACATCGCATGTCGCCATACTCGCCGCTTCGATGGGGTTGCCGATGCTGGTGGCCGCGGGGCCTGCCGCACTGGCGGTCGCCGCCGGCACGCCGCTCGTCCTCGATGCCGAGCAGGGGCAATTGCTCGTCGCTCCGTCCGCCGGTGAGCAGTCACGAGTGTCCGCCGCAATCGCGCAGCGAGCGCGGCAACGAACCGATGACATCGCTGCCGCGCGGCAGGCCGCACTGACGCGCGATGGCGCGCGCGTGCAGGTGCATTGCAATCTCGGCGCGGTTGCAGAAGCCGCGCCCGCGGTCGTCGGCGGCGCCGAAGGCTGCGGATTGCTGCGCACGGAATTCCTGTTCCTCGATCGTGCGCAGGCTCCCGACGAAGAAGAGCAGCTCGCCACCTACCAGGCCATCGCGACGGCACTCGATGGACGCGTGCTGACGATCCGCACGCTCGATGCGGGCGGTGACAAGCCGCTGGCCTATGTGCCGCAGGCGCACGAGGAAAACCCGGCGCTGGGCTTGCGTGGCCTGCGCACCAGCCTGGCGCAGCCGGCACTGCTCGATGCGCAACTGCGGGCCATCGTGCGAATTGCGCCCGCCGGGCAAAGCCGCGTGCTGTTGCCGATGGTGACCGAACTCGACGAAGTGCGCGAGGTGCGCAAGCGCATCGAGTCGATTTCGGCCGCGCTCGGCCTGCCCGCGCCGAAACTCGGGATCATGATCGAAACGCCCGCATCGGCGCTCCTTGCCGACCAGCTGTGCGCGGAAGTCGATTTCCTGTCAATCGGCAGCAATGACCTGGCGCAATACACGCTCGCGATGGACCGGCTCCATCCGACGCTGGCCGCGCGGCTCGATGCGGTGCACCCGTCCGTGCTGCGGCTCATCGAGCGGGTCGCGCGAGCCGCGCACGCGAGGGGCATCGAGGTGGGCGCCTGCGGCGCGCTCGCATCCGATGTGGACGCCGTGCCGCTGCTCGTTGGACTGGGCGTGCGCGAACTCTCAGTCGTGCCGGCGTGCATTCCCCGCATCAAGAGCCTGGTGCGCACGCTCGCAACGGCAGATTGCGCGCAGCTCGCGCAGCGCGCCCTCGACGCGCCGTCGGCTTCGGCAGTGCGCGCTCTGCTGCGCGCATGGAGCGAACATCGTGCCTAGGACCGTGGAAGGCCTGCAGCGGTTGGGGCGCGCGCTGATGCTGCCGATCGCGGTGTTGCCGGTGGCGGGTTTGCTGTTGCGTCTCGGCCAGCCCGACCTGCTCGACATCAAGGTGCTCGCGGCCGCGGGCGATGCCATTTTTTCAAACCTCGGCCTCGTGTTCTCGGTCGGCGTCGCGGTCGGTTTCGCACGCGAGAACCACGGTGCGGCGGGGCTTGCGAGCCTGGTCGGGTTCCTGGTCGCGACGCATGGCGCCGAAGCGCTGCTCACGGCGCCACCGTTCGTGACGGCGGGCCTGGGCGGCTCGGCCGCCGACCTGGCCGAGTCGGCCTGGCGCGCGCAACAGCTCGCCAAGCTCAGCATGCCGGTCGGCGTGCTGTCCGGACTCATCGCCGGTTTCACGTACAACCGCTACAGCGACATCAAGATGCCCAGTTACCTGGCTTTCTTCGGTGGCCGGCGTTTCGTTCCGATCGCCACGGGCTGCATCGGCGTGCTGGTCGCAGTCGCGTTCGGCTTCGGTTGGCCGATGCTCGCGCGCGCCATGGATTCACTGAGCCACGCGGTCGTGGGTGCCGGCTCGCTGGGGCTCTTTGCCTACGGCGCGCTCAACCGGGTGCTGATCGTCACGGGGCTCCATCACATCCTCAACAACCTGGCCTGGTTCCTGCTGGGTGATTACCACGGCGTCACCGGCGACCTGAAGCGATTCTTCGCCGGCGATCCTTCCGCAGGCGCATTCATGAGCGGATTTTTCCCGGTGATGATGTTCGGCCTGCCCGGCGCCTGCCTGGCCATGTACCGCGCCGCGCGCCCCGAGCGCCGCCGCGCCGTCGGCGGCCTGCTGTTGTCGATTGCGCTGACTTCGTTCCTGACCGGCGTCACCGAACCGATCGAATTCACGTTCATGTTCCTCGCGCCAGCGCTGTACGCGGTGCATGCCGTGCTGACGGGCCTCTCGATGGTGATCATGCACGCGCTCGGCGTCCACCTCGGATTCAGCTTTTCCGCAGGCCTGTTCGACTACCTGCTGAATTTCTCGCTCGCCACCCGGCCGTTGTGGCTGCTGCCGATTGGCGCGATCTATTTCGTGCTCTACTACGTGCTGTTTCGCTACGGCATCGTCCGCTTCAACCTGGCAACGCCAGGACGGGACCCGCGCGAAGTCGCCGACGGCGATGGCCTTGCGATGCCACCCGGCGCCGCCCGGTCGCGGGCCGTCGAGATGATCGAAGCGCTCGGCGGCCATTCGAACGTGACCTCGGTCGATGCCTGCACGACACGGCTGCGGTTGACGGTCGTCGACGGCGCGCGGGTCGATGCGGCGGCATTGACGAAGCTCGGTGCACTGGGCGTCGTGCGGCCTGCGCCCACCGCCGTGCAGGTCGTGCTCGGGCCGATCGCCGACCAGGTGGCGGGAGAAATCCGCGCGCATTTGCGCAACGGCGCGAATGCAGTCGAACAAGGGCAGCCGCAGGAATCCGCGGCGCTCGCGCCCGTATCCGTCCCGGCATTGCTGGCTGCGTTCGGTGGCGCGAACAACTTGGTGGCGGTCGACGAGCGGGCGGGGCGCGTGCTCGTGCGAGTGGCGCAGTCGTCGCTCGTTGATGCAGCCGCGCTCGATGCGCTCATCGAGCGCGGCTGCGCCCATGGCTTGTCGGGCACGATACATCTGCTGTTGGGTGGGCAGGCGCCGTCGGTGGCGGCAGGGCTTCGTAGCGCAATCAGCAATTGAAATCCGGGTGCGGCGCCCTGTCGGCGTCGCGGTCCGCGGGGTTCGGGAAGGGGAGGGAATCATGGGTATCTTCAGGAAGATCGGGGGCCGCAAGGCCCGGTTGCAGCCGTTGTTGCGGCCCATCGCCTGCGCGATCGGCTCGCTCGCGCTGGTGTGCGCGGCGGAGGCGTCTGCCGATGACGCGGCAGCGCCGGGGGATTCGGAACTCGAAACCGTCGTCATCACCAGCGGCATCGCCAGGAGCATCGAGAATTCGGTCTCGCAGAAGAAAAAAGCGGACTCGATCGTCGAGGTGGTCGCCTCGGAAGATCTCGGCAAGCTGCCGGATTCCAGCATTGCCGAATCGCTGGCGCGACTCCCGGGCATCGCAGCGCAACGCGTCGAGGGCCAGACCCAGGCGCTGTCGATACGCGGACTGGCGCCCGACTATGCGGTGACGCTCCTCAACGGGCGCGAGATCGTGAGCACCGGCGATGGACGGTCCGTCGAGTTCGACCAGTTTCCCGCGGAATTGATCGATTCGGTGACCGTCTACAAGACGCCCGACGCAGCGCTCGGCGCGCAGGGCCTGTCGGGCACCATCAACATGCAGACCGTGCGGCCGCTGGATTTCGACAAGCGGCGCGCGAATTTCAACGCGCGCGCGGAACGCAGTTCGTACCACGAGACCATCCCGGGTGTCAGCGACAACGGCTATCGCGTCAGCGCTTCGTACGTCGACCAGTTCGCCGATCATCACATCGGGCTGGCACTGGGCTATGCGCGCTACAACAGCCCGAGCAAGCAGCGCAACTACGGATCGTGGTGGTGGTCGGATCCCTCCAAGTTCCCGGATGACTGGTGCGCGAACGCCGCGAATCCGACCATCCCGGATTGCAAGATCCCGGGCCTGAATCCCGGATCCGTGGCGCTGATGGGATTCCAGAGCTCGATCGAGTCGTCGTCACTGCTGCGCGACGGCCTGATGGGCGTGCTCGAATTCAAGCCGCGCGACGGATTCCACAGCGTCATCGATGCCTACTATTCGCGCTTCAACCGCAAGTACGCCGCGCGCGAATTCACCGGCGTGCTCGATCCGTGGACCGCGTGGACGACCGGCACCCAGTTGCAGTATTCGAACACGACGTACACCGACTACCACGGCGATTCGGTGCTCACCGACGGCAGCGCCGACAACGTGGTGTTCCGCCACACCAATCGCGACAACCGCCGCATGGATGACGTATACGCGGTGGGTTGGCGCAATGAGCTCGAAATGGGCGCCTGGACTGCCGTCGCCGACCTCAGCTACTCGAAGGTCAATCGCAGCGAGACGACATCGGAGATCGATATCGTTCCGCGCGTTCCGGTGGGTTTCACGAGCTTCCACATCGCGCTTGACGACAGCATCTCGCGCTTCACGCCGAACATCGACGTCAGCAATCCGGACCTGAACCGGCTCGCCGATGTCTGGGGCTACCACGCCGCGCAACGCGTGTTCCACGTCGCCGACGAACTCAAGGGCCTGCGCCTGTCGGCCAGCCGGCCGCTGCAGTTCGGGCCCTTCGATGGCGTCGAGGCGGGCGTCAACCTGACGGACCGCAGCAAGGACTACAGCCATCGGCTGTTCCTGTATCACCTGCCGACCGGCGCGTCGGACCAGATACCGGCGCAGTACCTGCAGGCGCCCGCCGATCTCAGCCAGATCGGCGTGCCCGCGGCAATCAGCGTCAACGTGCTGGGCCTGATCGGCTCCGGGATGTTCACGCAGGAAGAGGTGACCTCGGTGAAACCCGGGCAGTCATGGGGTGTCGGCGAGAGGGTCACGACGGGATTCGCCAAGCTCAATATCAACACTCACGGCAAGCTGCCGGTGCGCGGCAATCTCGGCCTGCAGGTCGTGCATGCGAGCCAGACCGGCCGTGGATTTGCGTTCTCGCCCGGCGACGACGCCTACGTTCCCGTCAGCGCCAGCACCTCCTACACCGACGTGTTGCCGAGCCTGAACCTGATCGCCGATTTCTCGCACGGCACGCTGCTGCGCCTGGGGGTTGCGCGCACGCTGGCGCGCCCGAACATGGAAGCGATGCGCGCCGGAGTCGATGACCTGTCACGCGACCTGTCCGCGCCGTTTGCCTGGCACGCGAGCGGCGGCAATCCGCTGCTCAAGCCCTGGCATGCGCGCGACTACGACCTGTCGCTGGAAAAATACCTGGGCAAGGACAGCTACATCGGCTTCGCCGTGTTCCGCAAGCAACTGGAATCGACCGTCTACGACGGTCGGCTGAATTTCGATTTCACCGGCTATCCCGATCCGATCGATCCCAAGTCGCCCGGCTATCGACCGCCGCAAACCTACGAAGGATTTCTCGACGCGCCGATCAACGGCCACGGCGGTCGCATCCAGGGCACGGAGTTGAGCTTCGCGCTCGACCTCGGCCTGCTGTACAGGCGCCTCGAGGGATTCGGGCTCGTGGCCAGCCAGTCGCTGACTTCCAGCAACATGCACATGGACAACAACCCGGACAACGGACTCGAGGGACTGTCGGGCAAGGTCACCAGCCTCGTGGCGTACTTCGAGAAGCATGGCTTCGAGACGCGCATCGCGCGCCGCTACCGATCGCGCTTCCTCGCCTCGGTGCGAGATATCCACGGTCTGACGTCGTTCAGCGAAATCGAACCGGAGACGATCATCGACTTCGAGATCGGCTACGGGCCGGAGTCCGGTCGCTTCAAGGGCCTGTCGGCCCTGTTCCAGGTCGAGAACCTGACCGACGAGTCGTATCGCACGATGATCAGTGTTTCCTCGGACGGCCCCGGCAACACGCCCGGGCTCCTGTATCCGGAGATCCACAATTCATACGGACGCGAGTATTTGCTGGGGCTGAACTACAAGCTGTAGCAGCCCGGCCGTTCCGGGTCAGCCCGACTGCGTGTTTTTCGCGGCGCCGAGGTTGCGGATCGATTCGTCGGCGAAGAATCGCCGCATCATCATCGCCTGCTGCAAGCGTCCCTTGCGCACGTAGACCTGGTAGAGCAGGTCCTTGATGACTTCGAGCAGCACGCCGGCCAACTGGTCATCGAGCGCCGGAAAACTCGGATGCGGGTCGTTGTCGCTGCCGAAGATGACCCGCTTCACGTCGATGAAAGTGGGGCTGTCGAGGTCGGCCATCGCGCGCACGTCGTTCAACTGGTCGAACACGCGCAGTTTCCCGGCCTCGCCGAGATCGACGAATGCGGCCTGCATCGTGCGCCGGCACATGCTGGCGAAGGCGTTGTAGCTGGCGTTCGAATAGCAATCGAGCGCCTCGCGGAACAGCAGCTCGACATCCTCGGGAAGGTACGTGTATCCAAATCGCTCGCGCGGCCGTTCCACTTCGCTGAACTGCGCGCCGAGCTCGACGCGATTGTTGCCGAACATCTTGACCGGGAAACGCAGGAAGATCGGCGAGTTGCAGGAGTCGCAGCGATAGACGACGCCGACGACCTTGGGGCGGTGCGTGACCAGTTCGTCGAAGGTCGGCACCGCGATCGGCGTGATATGCGAAAGCACCTGGCAATGCGGGCAGGTCAGGGCCAGGTTGGCTTCCTGTTCGTGATGGAGCCGTCCGCCGGCATCGATATGCGTCGACATGTGCGCCCTTGTCTTCCCGCGCGGCCTGTTCCTGAGATCCCCTGCGGAAGCCGCGGCGGTGCGCTCGAAGTGTAGCCCAATGCCCGCCGCGCGCCACCGGGTATTTTCCCCAAGCAGGACCGCGGGTTACATAATCTCGCTCAGGTCGAATCTCGTGCCGGCTAGCCCGTCAGGCGCTTGTACTTCACGCGGTGCGGCTGGTCGGCGTCATCGCCCTTGCGCCGCTTGAGGTCGGCCACGTAGTCCTGGTAGTTGCCCTCGAACCAGACCACCTCGGAGTTGCCCTCGAAGGCGAGGATATGCGTGGCGATGCGATCGAGGAACCAACGATCGTGCGAGATGACGACGGCGCAACCCGGGAAATTGACCAACGCTTCCTCGAGCGCGCGCAGGGTTTCCACGTCCAGGTCGTTCGTCGGTTCGTCGAGCAGCAGCACGTTGCCGCCGTTGCGCAGCACCTTGGCCAGGTGCACGCGGTTGCGCTCGCCGCCGGAGAGTTCGCCGATCAGTTGCTGCTGCTGCGTGCCCCTGAAATTGAACCGCCCCACGTAGGCGCGCGAGGGCGTCTCGTAGTTGTCGACCTTGATGATGTCCTGGCCGCCCGAAATTTCCGCCCACACGGACTTCTTGTCATCGAGCGCCTGGCGCGACTGGTCGACGTAGGCGAGCTTCACGGTGTCGCCCAGCCTGATCTCGCCGTTGTCGGGCTTCTCGGCGCCGGTCAGCATGCGGAACAGCGTCGTCTTGCCGGCGCCGTTCGGGCCGATGATGCCGACGATGCCGCCGGGCGGCAGGCTGAACGACAACTTGTCGATCAACAGCTTCTCGCCGTAGCCCTTGCTCAGGTTCTTCACCTCGATGACGACGTCGCCGAGCCGCGGGCCGGGCGGGATGTAGATCTCGTTGGTCTCGTTGCGCTCCTGGAATTCCTTCGAAGCCAGTTCCTCGTAGCGCGCAAGGCGCGCCTTGCTCTTCGCCTGCCGCGCCTTCGGGTTCGTGCGCACCCATTCGAGCTCACGCGCCAGCGTCTTGCGCAGCGCATCCTGCTCGCGTTCCTCGAGCGCCAGCCGCTGCTCCTTCTGCTCGAGCCACGAGGAGTAGTTGCCCTGGTACGGAATGCCGTGGCCGCGATCGAGTTCGAGGATCCATTGCGCGACATTGTCGAGGAAGTAACGATCGTGCGTCACCGCAATGACGGTGCTCGGATATTCCTCGAGGTAACGCTCCAGCCACGCAACCGATTCCGCATCGAGATGGTTCGTCGGCTCATCGAGCAGCAGCATGTCGGGTTGCGACAGCAACAGGCGGCACAACGCGACGCGGCGTTTCTCGCCGCCGGAGAGCTGGTCGATCTTCGCCTCCCACGGCGGGAGCCGCAGCGCGTCGGCCGCGATCTCGAGCTTGCGTTCGAGTTCCCATCCGCCGGCGGCGTCGATCGCATCCTGCAGCTTTGCCTGCTCCTCGAGGAGCTTGTTCATCTGCTCGTCGTCCATCGGTTCGGCGAAGGCTTCGCTGATCGCATTGAAGCGCTGAAGTTTCGTGAACAGTTCGCCGACGCCTTCCATGACATTGCCGCGCACGTCCTTGGCGTTGTCGAGTCCCGGTTCCTGCGTGAGGAAGCCGACCTTGATGCCCGACTGCGCGCGCGCCTCGCCGTCGATGTTCGTGTCGATGCCGGCCATGATCCGCAGCAGCGTCGACTTGCCCGAGCCGTTCAGGCCCAGCACGCCGATCTTCGCGCCCGGGAAGAACGAGAGGCTGATGTCCCGGAGGATCGTGCGCTTGGGCGGCACGATCTTGGAGACCCGGTTCATCGTATAGATGTATTGCGCCATGGTGCCTTGCGGGTAAGCCAGTGGGGGTCGGGAAGGGCGCGCATTATCGTTGAGGGCCCGGGACGGCGCCACCCGTGTCGGCGCAAACCCTTATGGTAGGCTGGCCCTGAGATAGCGAAGGTGACCCGTTGATTCAACAGGATCCGCAGACGGCCGTGTCCATGGGCTCCGCCCAGGCCCGCTATGGATTTCCGGGCGGGCATCCCTTCGGCCCGGACCGGCACGGCGCCTTCCTGCGGGAGTTCGAGCAGCGACGCCTGCGCGATCGCGTGACGCTGCTCGAGCCGGAGCAGGCCAGCATCGAAGACCTGCTGTTGTTCCATACGCCGGCCTACGTTGAATTCGTGCAACGCAGCTCCGAACTGGGCAGCGGGTACCTCGATGCTGGCGACACGCCCAGTTTCCGGGGCGTGTTCGAGGTCGCGGCGTCGGTCGTCGGCGGGAGCCTCGCGGCCGCCGAGTGGATCATGGCGGGCCAGCGCCGGCGCGCGTTCGCGCCGATCGCCGGGTTGCACCACGCCGCCCGCGACAAGGCCGCCGGCTTCTGCGTATTCAACGATTGCGGCATCGTCATCGAAGCGCTGCGCCGGCGGCATGGGCTGGCGC
>Ga0209023_10005587_pt1 | contig 13686 bp, 9 predicted proteins | sample LakOneMetagenome_FD_187468 | JGI IMG/M metagenome (GOLD analysis project Ga0209023, IMG submission 187468) | Freshwater and sediment microbial communities from Lake Erie, Canada (SPAdes) (version 2) | ecosystem: Environmental > Aquatic > Freshwater > Lentic | place: Lake Erie, Canada | collected...
GCGATCGCGACTACCGAACAGTTTGATCGTCAGATCGGTCTGGGGCGCCAGTTCGATCGCCACGGTGGCGCGACCGGCGACGAGGTTCTTGTCGCCGAAACCTTCGCGGCGGCCGGGATCGAGGATCGGCGGCATCTGGTTCTGCACCACCCCGCCGACCGACAGACGGAAGCCCGCGAGGTCGCCGGCGCCGGCGCCGTCCATGAAGCCGCCGCCCTGCTCGGCCAGGATCGCCACTCGCACGCCGACGCGGTCGGTCACCGGACCGCCGAAAGCCGTCTCGAAGGCGGTGTAGTCATAGCTGCCGTATTCCAGGCGCGCGCTGCCTTCGCGCGCGTCGGTCGGCCCCCTGGTGATCGCGTTGATCACGCCGGCGGTGGTGTTACGGCCGTAGAGGGTGCCTTGCGGCCCTTTGAGGATCTCGACCCGTTCCAGATCGAACAGGGGCATTCCCAGATAGGCGTTGGAGGTCTGATAGACGCCGTCAATGTGCAGGGCGACCGAGGGGTTGCCGTTCGGCTTGTAGTCGTCGGCGCCGCCGATGCCGCGGATGGAGATCAGGCCGTAGTTGGTGCCGCCGAAGGCGTAGTTGACCGACACGCCCGGGACCTCGTCGACCAGAGCCGTCACGCTGTCGATGCCGCGGCGGGCCGCATCCTCGCCATCGACGACCGTGACGGCCAGCGGCACGTCCTGGATCCGCTCTTCACGCTTCTGCGCGGTGACGATCACATCCTCGACCTGGGCGGTGTCGCCGGTCGAGGGTCCGCCCGCCGAAAGAGAAAAGGTGCGCTCGCCGACGGGGGTGGCCACCAGGCCCGACCCGGCCAGGATCTGGCTTAGGGCCTGAGACGGCGACATGAGGCCCGAAACGCGATTGGCGCGCTTGCCGCGAACCAGTTCGGGCGCGAACAGCACCTGGACATCGGCGGTGCGAGCGAAACTGGTGAGGGCGGTTTCCAGCGACTGGCTCTCGATGGAGAAGGCGACCGGCTGGTTGGCGGCGGTCTGGGCCGTGGCGGGCGCCGCGGCACAGAGGGCGGCGGCGGCGGCGCAGCCGAGAAGGCCGCGTCTCAACGCGCCGGCGAGCGGATTGGTTTTGGTCATTGTAGCCCCATGAGATGCAGTGCCGAACGTTCGCCGGCTCACTCACTGGAACGTAAGGTTCCGTCCCGATCCCCACCCCGTCGTGGAAATTTCATCGAAGCGTCGCCGTTCAGTCAGCGGCGTCGATCCGCCAGCTTCCGTCCGGACGCGGAGCAACCGCGAGGTCGAAGCCACTGGCGAGGGCGAGCGCGAATTCGCGCCCCCCGTCATAGCGGAAAGACCCGGAAATCCGCACCTTGCCCGCTCTTTCATCACCCAGGACCAGACGATCGGACGAGTAGCGATTGAAGGCTTCGACCACCTCGCTCAGCGGCCTGTCGCGCACCACCAGACGCCCCAGACGCCAGGCCGTGGCGCTCTCGACGTCGGCGGAGGCGACGCGCAAGCCCACTCCATCCTGGACCCCGCGTTGCCCGGCGGCGAGACCGCCGAGAATCCTCGCCCCGTCCCTGCGGTGCGCAACGGTCACGGCGCCTTCCTCGACGACAACGTCCGGCCCCCGGTCCAGCAGGGTGACCTGGAAACGGCCTGCGCCGGCTGTCAGCAACCGGTCGCCGGCGATCACCGTCAGGGGACGATCGGCGTCGGCGAGAACACTGAAATAGGCCTGTCCTGCCTCCAGCCGCACGCTGCGGCGATCGGGAGCGTAGTCGAGCCGCAGACGGGACAGGGGTGCGAGCGTGACCTCAGAGCCGTCCGGCAGAGGCGCCGTCATCCGCTGCCCGGCCTCGGTGACGATCAGGGCTCTCGCAGGCGATGAGGCGGACATCACCCAGACACCGGCTCCCGCCGCGGCGAACGCTCCGCCGGTCAGGCCGAACAGGGCCCGCCTGCGGGTCACGCCGCCTTCCTGCTTCAGCGCCCTGGAGCGCAGGGTGAGAACCTCGGGTGCTCCGGCGTCGATCTCCAACGCACGCCAGGCGACCTGGCATTGCCGGTAGGCTTCCAGGTTGGAGGGGGCGGCCTCGATCCAGGCGCGGAAACCCGTCTCGTCGGCGAGGCCGGGCGTCGCGCCGCTGTTCATCCGCGTGAACCAGTAGGCGGCGAGATCGTCGTGGTCGTCGTTGTCGTGCGTCGGCTGGGCTGGAAACATCAGTCGGTGATCTTTCCCAGATCCTGCCTAAGCGCGGACATGGAGCGCACCATATGCTTTTCAACGGCGCTGACGGAGATGCCCAGACGGTCGGCGATTTGGGCGTAGGTCAGGTTTTCGAACCGGCGCAGGATTACGATGGTCCGCGCGCGGGGCGGGAGGGCGTCGAGAGCGGCCAGCATGCGCGTCAGGCCCTGACGGCCGGCGACGATGCGCTCGGCCCCAGGCTCCTCGCTCTCCGGCGACAGGGTCTCGATATCGACATGTCGCCCGCCTCCGCGTGAAAGCTCGTAGCGTCCCCGGTCGCGCACGATGTTGGCGGCCGCCTCGAAGACATAGCCGTCAATATTGTCCAGGGTCAGCAGGTCGGCGCGCCGCAAAAGACGCACGAACAGGTCCTGGACCATCTCCTCGGCGTCTGTCCGCGAGCGGGCGCGGCGCGTGAAGAACTTCAGCAAAGGCGCTCGCAGCCGGCGAGCCAGGGCGGCGAAACCTTCGGCCTCTCCGATGCCTCCGGATCGACCGGCCCCGCCTTCGAGTTGTTCGAACACCTTGGTCACGGGATCGCTGATGACGCACGAGCGTCACGGCAAAGCGTCGGTCTCGCGACAGTCTTACAACTTCGTGCGCCCGTGCTTCCCCGGGGAAGCACGGCCTGCAATCCTTCGCCCAGTGTCATCCTCCCACCGTGCCCGCCGCTGCTACACGTTGAGAACGGCCAGGTCCCGCGCCGCCGTTCAGCGCGTCGCGTCGCAGCGGTCCGAAAGAACGCACATCGCCAGGATTTCGCGGCTGGAACGGGTGATGCCGTCAAGCATGCCCGGCGCGCTCTGGTCCCAGTCGATGGCCTGACCCTCAGCTTCAATCCCGTAGGTCTCGATGTGCTCCAGCACTCCGCCGCCGTCGGGGATGGCCACGACATACAGTTCGGGCAGGTCGTGGCCGCTCAGATACAGCCGGCCGTCGGTAAAGGCGGTTCGCCAAGGAAGGGGCAGCCTCAATGTCTGATAATCGCCTCTAGGCCAATGACTGCGTTTGGCGCTCTGACGACGCTAGCCGATTACCGGAGGACGGTAATGTCAATCAGATAGCCCGTCTCGGTCCATCTCGGTCGTGGCCGGCCGCAAGTCTCGGCTTCAGAATGACCGCAGCAGCCTCAGTGTGAAACAACTGCCCTGGTTCGTCCCGGCGCTGTGAACGGAGATGCTGCCTTTGTGCAACTCGACTAACTGTTTCACCAGCGAGAGACCGATCCCGAGCCCATCAGACGATCGGGCGTCTGGACCTGCAACCTGAGTGTAAAGTTCGAACACCTTGCTCTGCATTTCAGGGGATATTCCGACGCCGTCGTCGGTGACCGCGATCTCGACGAAGTCGGCCCCTGCGGTGGCCACAAGTCCGATCTGCCCTTCCGGCGGTGTGTATTTGGCGGCGTTGGTCAGAAGATTGCTCACCACCTGTGAAAGCCGCGTGAAGTCGGCCGTGACCCAGATCGGCTCATGAGGCAGATCGACGCTGAGCGTGTGGCGTCCGGCGTCGATCTTGGGCCGGCTGGTTTCGATGGCTGAATCGAGCACGGTCTGGAGCGAGACCCGTTCGAGCCGGAGGGTGATCTTGCCCTGGTCGATGCGCGAGATGTCGAGCAGGTCCTCGACCAGACGGGACAGGTGGAAGACCTGGGTGGCCATGCGTTCCCGGATCAGCCCGACTTTGACCGGGTCGACCTCTCGCTCGGCCAGCTGCAGGCCTGCGCTCAGGGCCATCACCGGGTTGCGGAGCTCATGGCCCAGCACCGCGAGGAACTGGTTCTTGCGTCGGTCTGCGGTTCTGAGAGCGGCGGTGTGGGCTTCGAGTTCGTCTCGCTGCGCGAGGATCTGCCGCCGCTGGCGGTAGAGATCGACGAAGACATCCGCCTTGCTTCGCAGGACGTCAGCTTCAATCGGCTTCTGGATGAAATCCACCGCGCCGGCTTCGTAACCCCTGAAGCGCCGCTGCTGGTCGGAGCTGCCAGCCGTGACGAAGATGATCGGCACATGATGGGTACGGGTGTTGCCGCGCATGTATTCGGCCAGCTGAAAACCATCCATGCTCGGCATCTGGACGTCGAGCAGCGCCAGGGCCACGTCGTGGGAAAGCAGCAACTCGAGCGCCTCATCGCCGGAGCGGGCTTTCAGGAAAGTCAGGCCCTCACGACGCAGCAGCGCCTCGAGCGCAAGGAGGTTCTCCTCCAGGTCATCGACCAGGAGCAGCGTCGCCGGAGCTTCGAAATATGTCATCCGGCAAGCCCCCCGAGGTATTCAACAATCTCTTCCAGACGCATCGTCGGCGCGCCAGGGCAGGTCTTCAGCGCCGCCTGAGGCATGGCCGAGGCGTGGGCATGATCGGGATTTTCTACAATGACGCGCCCTCCAGCGAAGCTTATCGCCCGAAGGCCGACGGCGCCATCCTCGTTGGCGCCGGTGAGAATGACGCCGATCAGGTCCGGGCCGAAGGCGTCGGCGGCGCTTTCGAACAAAACATCGATGGACGGCCGGGAATAGTTCACGGCTTCATCCGACGACAGGGCGAGAGTCCGGCCCGCTTCCACAAGCAGGTGATAGTCGGAAGGGGCGACATAAGCCGTGCCCGTCCTGATCGGCTCCTTGTCTTCCGCTTCCTTGATGCGCAGGAGGCACCGCGACTGCAGTAGCGGTACAAGAACGTTGTCGCGGTCGGGCGGCACATGCACCGCGATTATCAGGGCGAGCGGATAGTCGGCGGGCAGGGCGGGCAGGATTTCGAGCAGCGCCTGGACCGCGCCGGCCGAGGCGCCGATCGCCACGGCTTTCGCTTCGCCCTCGCTCATGCCGCCAGCTTCCGGTAGATTTTCTCGTCGCGGACGAACTCGGAAAAGGCTGAGGCATAGCTGGAGAAGCGCAGGCTTTCCTTGGAGCCCAGTCCCAGGAATCCGTTTCTCGGGAGCGAGCCGCTGAACAGGCCAATGGCGCGATCCTGGAGGGCGCGATCGAAATAGATCATCACATTGCGACACGAGATCAACTGCATCTCGGCAAAGACCGCGTCCGTCACCAGACTGTGGTCCGAGAAGACCACGCGGCTCCTGAGGCTCTTATCGAAGACGGCGCGACCGTAGTCAGCGGTATAATAATCGGAGAGTGACGACCGCCCGCCGGCCTTCTGATGGTTCTCAGTGAATTTGCGCAAGCGATCCATCGGATAGACGCCCGCCTCAGCCGCCTCCAGCGCGTCGGGGTTAATGTCCGTCGCATAGAAAAGGGTCCGGTCGTAAAGACCTTCCTCCTTGAAGAGGATGGCGAGGGAATAGACCTCTTCGCCGTGGCTGCAGCCCGCGATCCAGACCTTCAGCGACGGATAGGTGCGCAGATGCGGCAGCACCTTTTCCCGCAGCGCTTTGAAATAGGTCGGATCCCGGAACATCTCGCTGACCTGTACCGTGAGATATCCCAGCAGCCGCGGCAGCATGGACGGGTCATGCAGCACCGCATCCTGTAACGCTGAGAGGGTGGCGAACCCCATCTGATCGCGCGCCTGCACCACGCGGCGCTTGATCGACGCGCGCGCGTAATGCCGGAAATCATAGTGATAGCGTTGGTACAGCGCCTCCAGCAGGAGCTGGAGCTCAAGATCTTCAAGGCGTTCGGGCACGGACCATCCTCAACGCGGCATCCAGACCCGAACCAGCGAGAGCAGCTTGTCCACGTCGATCGGCTTGGCCATGTAGTCGTTAGCGCCCGCCGCGAGGCAGCGTTCCTGGTCGTCGGGCATGGCCTTGGCCGTCAGCATCAGGATCGGCAGATCCGACCAACGGGGATCGGCGCGCAGCGTCTGCGTCGCCGTCAAACCATCCATCACCGGCATCATCACGTCCATCAGCACCAGATCGATGGCGCGGTCCGGCTGATCCGCCGAGGCCTGCAGCAGGTCGATCGCCTCCTGGCCGTTGCGGGCGATCTCGACCACGGCGCCACGCGGTTCCAGGACGTTCGTCAGCGAGTAGACGTTCCGGACGTCATCCTCGACGATGAGAATCCGACGGCCCTCGAGCAGGGCGTCGCGATTGCGCGCCTGGCGGATCATCTTCTGCTGCTCGGCGGGCAGTTCGGACACCACCTGGTGCAGGAAGAGCGAGACCTCGTCGAGCAGTCGCTCGGGAGACTTGGCGCCCTTGATGATGATCGAGTTCGAATAGCGCCGAAGCTGCTGTTCGTGGTCCGGCGTGAGGTCCTGGCCGGTGTAGACGATCACCGGAGGGAAGGCGTGCTCCTGATCCTGGCTGAGCGTCTCCAGCAAGGAGAAGCCGGACGCGTCGGGCAGCGTCAGGTCCAGCACCATGCAGTCGAAGGTTTGCTCGCGAAGGGCATTGAGACACTCCGCCGCCGTGCCGACTCCCACCGTCTCAACGTGGCCGGAGGAGAGGAGGGCCTGGACTGCTTCGCGCTGTACGTCGTCGTCCTCCACCACGAGAACCCTGCGCACCGTTCGTGCCAGGGTATTCTCCAGTCCGCCGAGCACCTCGGCGAGATCCTCATGCTTGACCGGCTTCATCGTATAGCCCAGCGCGCCGAGCGCCATGGCCGTGCGGCTGTGATCCTCGGCGGAGATGATGTGCACCGGGATATGACGCGTCTGGTCGTCGCGCTTGAGGCTGTCCAGCACCGTCAGGCCCGACTGGTCGGGGAGGCCGATGTCGAGAACAATCGCACTTGGCCGGTGCTGACGAGCGAGCTTCAGGGCTTCTTCCGCGGTGGTCGCGACCAGACACTGGAAGCCGAGCTCGCGCGAGAGGTCGCGGACAATGGTCGCGAACCTGTCATCGTCCTCGATCACCAGAAGCAACCGTCGCGCCGCGGCGATTTGCTCGCGATCATCCGCGATGGCGCGACGGAGAGGGGGCGAGGCAGCGGCGTCTTTTTTCGTCGGCGTCGCCGGTCGCGGGCCGTCGATCGGCTTTGGCGCCCCGGGAATGCGCGGCGCGATCTGGCCGGCGTCATAGACTCGAGGCATGACGAGGGTGAAGGTGCTGCCCTCGCCGGGCCGGCTGTCCAGCATGATCGACCCGCCCAGCAGGCGCGACAGTTCCCGTGAGATCGACAGGCCGAGACCTGTGCCGCCGTACTTGCGGCTTATTGTGCCGTCCGCCTGCTGGAAGGCCTCGAAGATCCCGGCCTGTTGGTCGGACGAAATGCCGATGCCCGTGTCCGTCACGGCGAAGGCGATGTCATCGCCCGACGGGGCGATGGCCAGGCGCACCGATCCTTTCTCCGTGAACTTGAACGCATTCGACAGCAGGTTCTTGAGAATCTGTTCCAGCCGCTGGCGGTCAGTCTCGACGATCTCGGGAAGGTCGTCGTCGAGGTTGATCGTGAAGTCGAGGCCGCGCTCGTCGGCGATCGGTTGGAAGAGATGGCGCAGGTCGCTGGTCACGCGTTGCAGGGAGACCCCTTCGGCTCGCATCTGCACATGGCCGGCCTCGATCTTGGACAGGTCGAGGATGTCGTTGATCAGGGTCAGCAGGTCGTCGCCCGAGGACTGGATCGTGCGGGCGTAGCGCACCTGCTCCTCGGTCAGATTTTCATCGGTGTTGTCGCCGAGGAGTTTGGATAGGATCAGAAGCGAGTTCAGCGGCGTGCGCAGCTCGTGAGACATGTTGGCCAGGAAGTCTGACTTGTATTGGCTGGCCCGCTCCAGATCCTGCGCCTTCTGGGTCAGGTCGGCGCCGGCGCGTTCCAGGTCGTCACGATGCGCCTCCAGGGTCTGAGCCTGCTCCTCCAGCTGGCTGTTGGTCTGCTCCAATTCGACCTGTTGCTGCTCGAGACGGACCTGTGACTCCTTCAGCGCGCGACCTTGTTCCTCCAACTCCTCATTAGAAACACGAAGTTCCTCGCTCTGGACTTGCATCTCCTCAGACTGCCGCTGGGTTTCTTCCAGCGCGTCCTGCAATTCGGCTCGATATCGCGCCGAGCGAAGCGCCACACCGATCGAGGCCGAGGCGGCGTCCAGCAGTGCGAGCACAAGGTCGCCGGGCGCCTGCAGGAAGCCCAATTCGATGACGGCGTTGACCGCCTCGTCCACCCGCGCCGGCGTGATGACGAGATGGCGGGGGATGTCGCGGCCCAGGGCTGACCCGAGCGTCATATAGCCTTCGGGCACATCGTTGAGCAGGAGGGCGCGCCCCTCGTGAGCCACTTGGCCGAGCAATCCTTCCTTGAGCCCGAAGGCAACCGGAATCGGGGCGTCGGCTGGGACGCCCCGGGTGGCCGTGCGGCGGAAGCGCCCAGCCTCGCCCTTGAACAGAGCACCGGCGTGGGCGCCCGCATAGCGCGCCAGGAAAGCCAGCACCCTTTCCGACAACTCCTCGACGGTGTGATCGCCGCTCAACGCGTCTGCCAAACCCACTTGGCCGGACTGGAGCCATTCCTGCCGGGCCCGCGCCCGGGCGCTGTGCCGGATCAGAAAAAAGACGGCGATCGTCAGGATGGCTCCCAGGGCCGCCGAAAGAACGCCGCTGACGATGGCGGTCCGATAGGCGGTCTCCATTTGGGCGAGCCAGTCCTGGCGCTGGCGCAGACCCTCCGCCCGGATCGCCGCGACCTGTTCGCGGATAGCCTCCATCTCCTGCTTTCCGCGATCGGTGGTGACGATGGCGAGCGCGGCCTCACGGTCTCCAGCACGGCGAAGGGCAATGGTCTGGCGAAGCTCCGCTGTCTTCGCGTCGACGTGTCGACGAAGCTGGCCGATGTTGGCGGTCTGCCGCGGGTTGTCGCGCGTGAGCTCAAGCAAGCCGTCAATGCGCAAGTCGAGAGCGGCCACGGCGCGGTCGTAAGGCTGGAGATAGCGAGGGTCGCCGGTCAGGAGAAATCCCCTCTGGCCGGTCTCTGCATCCTGGACAGTCGACAGCAGTTCATCAGCGCCGACCAAGACCGAGTGGGTGTGAACCACTCGGGCGTTGTTCGATCGCAGTTGCTGGATGTTGCTGTAGGCGATCAGACCGCTGATCAGGAAGAACGCCAAGACGGTCGCCAATCCCACAGCGGCCCAGGCTTCAATTCTTGAGCGCAGGGGCGAGGCGGCGGATTTTGGAAGGGACATTCGCAGCTCGACAGTGAAGAACGCGCTCTGACTAGTTGCTCAAAGCCGAATAGGAAAGGGCGAGCCGGTCGGCGCCCGCGGCAGCGGGTCGGTAGCAGCATGAGAGCGGCGAGCCCAATGTCCGAATGTAGGCGTCCTGCCAATGACCGCTTGTGGCGCTCCTGCGACAGCCAGAACGGCACCTACGGCTCCCGCTCCGATAACGAATTCACTGGCGGCTTGAGCGTCACAGTGCACCGCTTCGTCTTCCCCGTTTGGCCAGCCTCAACGCGACACGCCTCGATGACCTCCCGGTTATCATCGACCAGTTGAGCATCCGCGGCGAGGCGATCCCACCCCGCCGGGTTCGCCGACCGCATCAACGCCCCGCCCGCTGTCCACGGATCCTCCCGCATCACCAGGGCCGCCACCCGCGCGTTCAGCCCGAACGGCGCCACGCTGGCGAGGATCGGCGACAACAGCAAGCCGACCGCCAATGCCATGCCTCCGATCCAATACAGCAGCCGGACCTGGCGATCCCGCGTCCACGCCTGACCGATGAGGCCGGACAGCCGCGCCCGCTCACGCTCCGCCTCCTGCGTCGCCCGATCCAGCCTCCGCGCGGCCTCGCGCACCAGCACCGTCCCAGCCCGGGCGATGCCCTGGCCCTGCTGCTCAGGCGTCAGGGTGAGGGCGGGCGAGGCCAGCACGGTCTCCAACGCCTGGCCGATCTCGTCGAGCCCCTTGCCGAGGATGGCCAGGTCCTGACTGTAGTCGGGCGGCCTGTGTTCGCGCACCAAGGCCGGAAGGCCCTCGATCGCACGCCGCAGCACCGAGACCTCGGCCCTCAGGTCTTCAAACGCTTGGGCGGGGTCGCCCGCGTGATCCTCCGCCATCCTCGCCTCCTGTCCTCGTTACAACCCCAGACCCCGATCCCGGTCCCGCCCGATCTCCAGGGCGGCCTGCCGCACGCTCGGCGCAGACATCACCCGGCCGAGCGTCGAGCCCGACCCCACGCCCAGGTCTCGCGCCCGCGACCGCACCAGCGATTCAAGCTGGGGATCGCGCTTCAACTTACCCGCCATCGCCTTCATGCGCGCCTCCACGCGTTGACGCGCCCCGCTGTGCCGCCAGCCATCGAGACGGTCATGCTGCGCCTCCAGCCGCCTCCAGTCCTTCACAAGACGGTCGGCCTTCAACGTCGGATCGCTGCGCACCCGCGCTTCGTGGCGAATGGCGCCCGCCAACTCGGCGCCGCGCGCCGCCCCGCGCAGATCGCGCATGGCGCGCCAAGTGGCGGGTTCGTGACGCAGGGCCTCATGCAGGTCGCGCGTCGCCCCCGGCCGCGTCCGATCCAGCGCCGCCCCGGCGTCGCGCAGTTCGCGCGTCTGATGGTCGAGCACCGGTAGCTTCTGCGAGCGCATCCGCTCGGCATCATCCATTGCCCGCGCATACCGCTCCACCGAGGCCTCCAGCGTCTGCACCGGTACGGGCGCCCGCCCCGGCGGGAGCGACGACAGCCCTCCCAAGCGGTCGAACTGCGGGGGCGTCGCGCGTTTGTTCAGGCTCAGCCCGTCGAACAGTCCCCGTTTGCCGAGCTCGGCGTCGTGACCCGTGGCGCGGGTCCGCGCCTCGAGACCGCGCCGGGCGGCATAGTCCAGCGTCGTCTCTTTCAGCCCGGCCCGTGACAGCCTTGCCGACAGGGCCTCCACGTCCCGGAACGCCTTGCGCCCGGCATAAAGGGTCACCGCCTCCCGGTGGCGGGTCATGGCCACATAGGTCAGATGCCGGTCCATCGTGCCGGAGGCCAGCACATGGACCCGGTCCACCGTCGCGCCCTGGGCCTTGTGGATGGTGGTGGCGTAGCCGTGATCGACGGCGGCATAGTCCGCCATCGACACCGACACCGCGCGGCCTTGGCCGGGGCCCTTGGCGTTGTCGAGCCGCACCTCCAGCCGACCCGCCTCGGCTCGCGCCACCGTGCCCAGCATGCCGTTCTTCACCCCGAGGTCGCGGTCGTTCTCCCGGAACAGGAGGCGGTCCCCGGCGGCGAAGGCCCGTTCGCCTTCGGTTGTCCGGTAGATCTGCTCGCCACCAAGCTCGCCCCGGTCCTGCCGTGCGGTGCGGATCGAGTCGTTCAACTCGGCCACGTCCACGCGGCGGTGGGCCAGAACCAGACGCGAGCCCTCCGGCCGGGCGTCCATGTCAGCGATGACGTCGCGGACGATCGCCTGCCGCGCCGCTCCGGTGTCGGCCTCGAATCGGACCGCGCCGCGCTCGGCGTAAGCCGCTAGACCCTCGGCGGTGCGATGGCGCGCGAAGTCCACGGACGCGTCCCGCTGCCAGCCTTCACGCTGGCGACGGACCTCGCCCAGCTCGACGAAGCCGACGCGTTCGGCCACCGCGCGGAAGGCCGCGCCCGGACCGATCGGCTGGAGCTGTTCGGGGTCGCCCACCAGCACCACCTTGGCGCCGGATCGATCGGCCTGCGCCAAAACACGCGAGAGCTGGCGGCTCCCCACCATCCCAGCCTCGTCGATGACCAGCACACTGCGCGGGCCGAGGGTGTCGCGACCGCGCTCCCAACTCCGTTCCCAGCTCGCCAGCGTCCGTGAGGCGATCCCCGAGGACTCCTCCAGCCCTTCGGTCGCCTTGCCGGCGAGGGCCGCGCCGATGACCTGATAGCCTTCGGCCTCCCAGGCCTGACGCGCCGCCCCCAGCATGGTGCTCTTGCCGGCCCCGGCCATGCCGACCACGGCCCCGATCCGTTCGGGGCTGGTGAGGTGGCGAACCGCTTGGCGCTGCTCCCCGGTCAGGAAGGGCCGGTCGGCGAGCGCGCGCTCGGTGTGATGGGTATTCACGCCGAACATCCGATTGTCCGCCATTCGGTCGGCGCTGTCGGCCATCGATTGCTCGACGGCGATCATCTCCGTGGTGGAATAGCGTGCCGGCTCCAGGGTGCGGCCGAATTCGTCCCTCTGCTCGGGGCGGAGTTCGACCAGGGCGGGCGACGCCATCGCCTTGGCGAAGGCCCTCTGGAACTGGTCGGGATCATCGACGTAGCGATGGATCACCTTGGCCACGTCGGTGCGGTCGAACACGCTCTTCTCGTTCGTGACTAGGGTCAGGGCCTGCTCGGGCTTGTCGCGGATCAGTCTAGCATTCCGCTGCGCCTGCTGTTCGTCCTGCCGCGCTCGCACCACGGACTTGCCGCGCCGGTCCATCTGGGTGGCATGGACACCCATATGCTGGGTCGGCTCGATCTCCAGACCGCAGGCCTGATGCGAGCGATGATCGATGCGCAGGTCGTAACCCGCCAGGGCCAGATGACGGTTGGCCCGATCCTCCCAATCCAGCCGGATATCCCGGAGCTGGTCGTGCGAGGTCGGCAGGCCGAGCGCGATCAGCCGCTTGTTCTCCAACTCCATCTCGGACTTCTCACCGAGGCCCTCGCGCTCGACCTTGCGCGTGGTCAGCAGGATATGGGCGTGGTGGTTGCGCACGTCGGTGTCGCCGTGCGGACTGTGGATCGCAAAATCCACCGCCACGCCGTAGCGATCGGCCAGCCCTTGAGCGAACTCCCGTGTCAGCGCCAGCCGCTGCTCGGGCGTCAGTTCGTGCGGCAGCGCCACCTCCACCTCCCGCGCCACCCGCGCGTCCTTGCGCGCCTCCGCGAACTCCGCCGCGTTCCACAAGGTCGAACGGTCCTGCGCCCACTCCGCGTCCACGCCGTCTGGCAGGACGATCTCGGTGTGCTCGACGCCCCGCCGCGCAGTGAAGTCGTGGGTCTGGCCGTCGCGTTCGTTGGTGAGCTTCTGCGAGGCGCGATAGGCGGCCGCCGCGACGGAGCTGCGCCCGCTGCTGCGGCTGATCGGCTTCATCGCCAGATGATAGATCGCCATGACGACCTCCAGGGAGCCGCCATGGTGGCGGCCAGTCTGGCGGGCCGAGGAAACCTAAAGCCTGGGCGTCGCCCGGGTCCGTCGGTTTGAAAATACCAAACCCAGAGTTGCGCAGCAACTCGTAAGTGCGCCCTTCACTAATCTTCACTTCGCTCGATAGGCTCGGTGGGGTGCGCTTGCGAACAAGCGGTGCTGGGATTCGAAAAGGCCGTTCAGCAACGGAGCGTCAGTCGCCGTGCGAATCGGATTGCCTGCTGTGTGAGAGCATGGCGGGGCTGGCGGTTCGTCGCAACGTCGTCGTGAACGCTAGGGTGTTGTTGAGACATTGCTGAAGGCGCTGCCGAGATGCGTCGCTGGATACAGGTGACGCGTCGGCGATCTCGCGCTACCTTGAGTTCTGGAAACGGAGCGGCGACACGGAGGAGACGATGGCGAGGCGGTCGATCGTCGAGCGGCTGGCGCAACTGGAGGCCCAGCGCAAATCGCTACAGACCA
>Ga0209023_10005588_pt1 | contig 13684 bp, 13 predicted proteins | sample LakOneMetagenome_FD_187468 | JGI IMG/M metagenome (GOLD analysis project Ga0209023, IMG submission 187468) | Freshwater and sediment microbial communities from Lake Erie, Canada (SPAdes) (version 2) | ecosystem: Environmental > Aquatic > Freshwater > Lentic | place: Lake Erie, Canada...
GATGGCTTTCGCGAACGCGATAATGGCCGCCCCGAGCGCTTTGGCATCAAGAAGGCAGGTTGAGTTCGAGAAATCGCCCTCAATCGGCCCAAACTAATAAAGCATTAACCATAACCACCTATTCCTTAACGCACATCCCGCGCACATGGCGCGGACCTGTGTCATTCGGGGAAATTTGGTGCCTCTTCGCCCTCTACGGCCACAAGTTCTTGAACGCGTGCTCGTGCTCACCACCTGCGTGGTGGCGCTGACGGCGGCCATGGCCTGGCTTTCCCCCGCTTTCTCCCAATCCGCAGTCGCCCCCAACATGCGTGGCGCGACCTGGCCCGATTCCCAGCTCGACCAGAGCGATCAGACGGGCGTCATAAATTACGGCAAGCCCAAGCCTAAAAAGTCGAAGAACAAGCCCGCTCCGGCCAAAGGCGCAAAGCCACTGCCCGGCTTGAATCCTTATCCCGGTGCGCCGATGATTCCGCGCCGTGGCCCGCGCCCACGTGGCGCCGATCTGATGCCCCCTGCCCCCGGCGTGGCGGCCGTGCCAAGCCTGCCGCACCCCAACCGCCCGCGCGTCGAAGACAAACCCTTTGAGCCAACAGGCCTCGAAATCGGTTCCTTGCGCCTCAAACCTTTTGCTGAGTTCAGCGCGGGCTATGACACCAACCCCAACCGCGCCAGCACCGCGAGCGGCCTCGCCAAATCCTCACCTCTGCTGCGCGGCGAGCTGGGCTTTGACGCGAATTCCGAATGGTCGGTGCATGATTTAAAAGCCAGCCTGCGTGCGGGCTATTCCGAATATACCAACAATCACGAGGCCAGCCGCCCGGACGGATCGGGCAAGATTACCGCGCGCATCGATGTGCTGCGCGACAGCGCCATTGATCTGGAAGGCAAGTTCAACCTCGACACCCAGCGCCCCGGCTCGCCCGGCCTTGGCGTCAACATTGTCGGCCGCCCGATTGTCGCCACCTATGGCGCGGGCGCGGGCGTCACTCAGAAATTCGGACGCCTCTCGATCCTGCTGCGCGGCACGATTGACCGCACCGATTATCAGGACGCAAAACTCAGCTCGGGCGCAACCCAGAATCTGGCGCGTGACAGCTACAACACCTTCGGAATGCGCGCGCGTGCCGCTTATGAAATCACGCCCGGCATCAGCCCGTTTGTCGAAGTCTTTGCCGATCAACGCGCCCATGATGTCGCGGTGGACGTGAACGGATTCAATCGCAATTCGAGCGGCTCTGGCGCACGCGTCGGCTCCACCTTTGAACTGACGCGCATGCTGACCGGCGAACTCAGCGCCGGTTACGTCAACCGCAATTACAAAGACAATGCCTTAAAAGACATGCGCGGCGCGTTGATTGACGGCTCCCTCATCTGGACGGCAACGCCGCTGACCACTGTCACCCTGCGCGCCACCAGCGACATGGCGGAAACAACGGTTTTGGGCGCATCCGGCGCCATCAGCCGCAAATTGTCCGCCGAAGTCTCGCACGCTTTGCTGCGCAATCTGACACTGACCGCAGGCTCAAGCTGGCTGAACTCGACCTATCAGGGCGTGAACCTGAAAGAAGATACCTATACCGGCACGTTGAAAGCCGACTACAACCTCACCCGCTCGGTGATGTTGCGCGCCAGCTTCACCCATGAACGCCTGAAAAGCACAGCTGTCGGCTCGGATTACACAGCCAACATCTTTATGCTCGGCCTAAGGTTGCAGCGGTAAACTCAAACGCCATTGCGCAACAAAAAAGCCCGGCAAAAATGCCGGGCTTTTTCATTCATTGTGGCACGGAGAGTTTGTTTGATAACTCTTAGAGGCTACCGACGATTTTTTTAAGCTCTTCAACAAAGCCGGGGCGAATGTCGGGGCGCGACATGGCAAAGGCGACGTTGGCGGCCAAAAAGCCAACCTTCGAGCCGGTGTCATAGGTCTTGCCGTCAAAGCGCACGCCATAGAACCCTTGCGATTCCGCCAGCTTCTTCATGCCGTCGGTGAGCTGGATTTCGCCGCCCGCACCCTTTTCAACTTTTGCCAGAATATCGAAAATTTCCGGCCCAAGAATGTAGCGGCCCGAAATGATCGAGGTCGAAGGCGCGGTGCCCTTGGCGGGCTTTTCCACCATGCCGTTGATTTCGAACGTATGGCCAAAATCCTTGCCGATTGCCACAACGCCATATTGATGCGTCTGGTCCATCGGCACTTCTTCAACGGCAATGATATTGCCCTTGTGCTCGTTGTAAGCCTCGATGCACTGCGCAAGGCAGCGGCCACCGCGCTGACCCGGCAGCGTGATCATGTCGGGGAGAACAACGGCAAACGGCTCATCGCCGATAATGTCGCGCGCGCACCAGATCGCATGGCCAAGACCAAGCGGCGCCTGCTGGCGGGTGAAGCTGGTTGCACCTGCTGCTGGCAGGTCGCCCATGAGTTCGGCGAGTTCCTTGTCCTTGCCACGACGCTTGAGCGTGTCTTCCAGCTCATAGGCCATGTCAAAATGATCTTCGATCACAGCCTTGTTGCGGCCCGTGACGAAAACGAAATGTTCAATGCCCGCTTCCCGCGCTTCTTCGACCGCATGTTGCAGAACCGGACGATCCACCACGGTCAGCATTTCCTTCGGCACCGTCTTGGTAGCCGGGAGAACGCGCGTGCCGAGACCGGCAACAGGGAAAACAGCCTTGCGAATGCGTTTGGTCATCTGGAAAGTCCGCGAAAAAGTGAGGGACAAGGTGGGGTGAGACGCTTTTCTTCGCCAAGAACTACGGCATCGACATGACGCCATAATGGCCAAGACCAGAGCCCCGGTGTTGGGCCTTGTTCTTGACGTAAAAGCGTTAAAACTCCGTTGGAAAGAGCAACGGACCCAACGTTAGGTTAACAAACACCCCACAGAGGGAGACCAATGGCCCGCTAATCATGTTGAGCAAATCGGCAAGACTTTTGTGCAAAGAAAAGGCATCAAAAGAGCACGACATCAAGCAAGGTCAAGCGCATGAGCGTTCTGGTAACGGGTGGAGCAGGTTATATCGGCGGGCATATGGTGCTCGCGCTTCTCGATGCGGGTGAAAAGGTTGTCGTCATCGACAATCTGTCCACCGGCTTTCGCTGGGCCGTGCCGGACGCCGCAACCCTTGTCGTCGGGGATTTTGGCGATGCCGAATTGGTGGCCCGTGTCCTCAAGGAGCACAATGTCGACGCCATCGCGCATTTTGCTGCGAAAATCATCGTGCCCGAAAGCGTCACCGATCCGCTGAGCTATTACGAGAACAACACAGCCAAGGCGCGCAACCTGATTGATACGGCCGTGAAAAACGGCATCAAGAATTTCATCTTTTCCTCCACCGCCGCCGTCTATGGCGAGCCGAACATCAACCCCGTGGTGGAAAATGTGGCGCTCAGCCCCATCAATCCCTATGGCCGCTCGAAACTGATGGTCGAATGGATGCTGGAGGACACGTCGAAGGCGCATGATCTGCGCCACGTGGTCCTGCGCTATTTCAACGTCGCTGGCGCTGATCCGCAGGGCCGCCACGGCCAATCCACCCCCAACACCACCCACCTCATCAAAGTCGCCGTGCAGGCCGCTCTGGGCCATCGTGCGGGCATGGAAGTGTTCGGCACCGACTACCCGACGCCGGACGGTTCCTGCGTGCGCGATTACATTCAGGTGACCGATCTTGTCGCCGCCCATATGCAGGCGCTCTCCTATCTGCGTGCGGGGGGCGAAAGCCTCACCTGCAATTGCGGCTATGGCCGCGGCATGTCGGTGCTGGAAGTCATCGATGTGGTGAAAAACATCTCTGGGGTCGATTTTCCCGTGCGCCTCTCGAGCCGCCGCGCGGGCGATCCGGCCTCATTGATTGCGGGTGCGGACCGTGTGCGCGAGGTTTTGGGCTGGAAGCCGCAGCACGAGTCCATCCCCGAAATCGTGCAACAGGCCCTCAACTGGGAACGCCGTTTGCATAACCTTAAGGACGCGTGAGCCCAAAAAGTGGGTACCGGTTTTTGGATCAGCTTATGCGAAAAAAAAAGTATGAGCCCCAAAAGTGGGAACCGGTTTTGGGGTGAGCTTATGTGAAGAAAACAACATACGTCCCGGGGGGCCCAAACGCCCCCTTGCGCTTTATCAAAGCCTTTGGCGCCACTTGCGCTAGGATGAATCCTGCCAAGACACATGGACTAGAGGAAGCGTCATGCACAAAGTCATTCTCGTCCCCGTCGATACCGATGATCTGAGCACAGCGCGCGATGCGTTGGCGCTCGCCGTGATGATGGTGGAACCGGAAGGGCGGATTCATCTCGTCCATGTGCGCTCCGATCTTCCCAAAACCTGGAGCGAATTTCTGCCACCCGACTTCGATGCGCCGCAAACGAAAGCCTGCGAGGCCGCATTGAACAACCTCGCGTCAGAAGCCAATTTCCCGCGCGAGCGCATCAGCACCGCCGTCCATATTGGCGGGGTTTATGCGCAAGTGTTGAAAGAGGCCGAGCATGTGAAGGCCGATCTCATCATCGCCGGATCTCACCAGCCGTCCGTGGTGCGGGACCTCTGGCGCTCGCTGCTGGGTGTGAATGCCGAAACCATTGTCTCCCACGCCACCTGCTCGGTGATGGTGCTGCGCACGCAAAAATCGTCCGCCTAGCGCCCCGTCACATCCTCGATCCAGTTGAGATAGGCGGCAGACCCTTCGGCAATATCGAGGCGGATGATTTCCGGCACGTCATAGCTGTGCAGCGCGGTGATCTTGGCGGCCAAAGCCTCAAAATCAGTGGAGCGCGCCTTGAACTGCACCAGCATTTCCGGCTCATCCGCAACCTTGCCCTGCCAGAGATAGAGGGAGCGGATCGGCCACATCTGCACACAGGCCGCCAGCCGCGCCTCTAGCACAGCTTGGGCAAGCGTGCGGGACGCCTCCTCATTCGCGCAGGTCGTCTGCACCACACAAAAGTCCGAGGCCATCGCACACCCTCATCTTCCAAAGCGTTATTTTGCAGAGTTTCGTAAAATGTGAAAAGATTGATCGCAGTCAAATGGCTTGAGGATCATGTTCGTGAATGTTGTGAAGCCGTTCGTTGTTTTTGCCCTGATCGCATGTGGCGCGTTCAACGCTCAGGCCGCCGAAATTGGTCTGGCCGAAATGGTGGAGCGCGACGTATCGGGCAAAATCGGCACGACCACAACCAAGCTGAATGTCGGCGACAGCGTCCAGCAAAACCAGACGATTCTGACTGCCGCCAGCTCCTCCGCCTTGCTGCGCTTTCTCGACAACACCAATCTCTCGATTGGCCCCACCTCCAGTGTTGTGCTTGACCGCTTTGTTTTTGACAAAAACCCCAGCGCCAAAAACGTCATTATTGAACTGACAAAAGGCGGTTTTCGCTTTGTCACCGGCAAGCAGGACCCGCGCAATTACGAAATACGCACGCCCGTGGCCACCATCGGCGTGCGCGGCACAACCATCGGCTTTTTTGTCGAACCGGGCCGCACCTCCGTGCTGCTGAAAGAAGGCGGCGTCACCGTCTGCACCCGCTCCACCAATTCCTGCGTCACCACAAACCGCGCGGAAGACATGATCGTCATCACTGCGGCAGGCATTTCCCAACCGCGCCCGCGCGGCGCAACCGAGCCTGATTTCAAGGATTGGTGTTCGGATCGCGGCGCGTCGTGCAATTTGCGGTAATCAAATCCAGCCGGACAATTCCCGGCGAACCAGCGCCTCAATCACATCAATGCCTTCCACGGAATCATTCAGGCAGGGAATGGCCGCGAATTTCTCGCCGCCCGCGTGATGGAAATATTCGGCATTTTCAACGCCGATTTCCTCGATCGTTTCCAGACAATCGGCGACAAAACCCGGCGTTATCACGGCGAGCTTTTTCACACCCGCAGCCCCAAGCGCCTTGATCGTTTCATCCGTATAGGGTTTTACCCATTCGCCGCGACCAAAGCGCGATTGAAACGCAATCGGAAACTGCTCAACCGTAAAACCCATGCGCTCGCGCAGCAGGCGCCACGTCTTCATGCAATGGCAGAAATAGGGGTCGCCCTTGTCGTGATACTCCTGCGGCACGCCATGGAACGAGGCCAGCACAACGTCCGGCACAAAATCGAGCTTGGCCAGCTCCGCGCGCAAACTCTTTTCCAGCGCGTCGATGTAAAAATCGTCGCCATGATAGGGCGGCGTGAAACGCGCGGTTGGCTGCCAGCGCAGCTTCTTCAACGCATCAAACGCCTTGTCGCACACCGTGGCCGAGGTTGCCGCCGCATATTGCGGATAGAGCGGCACGAACAGGATGCGATCACAGCCCTTGGCCTGAAGCGCAGCAATGCCGGATTCAATCGACGGATTGCCATAGCGCATCGCCCAATCGACGACGATTCGCTCATCCCCCAGCCGCGCCGCCAAGGCTTCGGCCTGCGCGCGGGTGATAGTTTTCAGTGGCCCCTCGTCGCGTGTCCGGTTCCAGATCGTCTCATAATCCTTGCCCTTGCGCCCCGGGCGCGTGGTGAGAATGATGAGATTGAGCAGCGGCCACCACAGGAGCCGCGAGACTTCAATCACGCGGCGGTCCGACAGAAATTCTTTCAGATAGCGGCGCATAGACCAGTAATCGGTGCCATCCGGCGTGCCGAGATTAATCAGCAGCACGCCCACCTTGCCAAAAGCAACGGGGGGATGATTTTTGGGCAAAGCACTCGAAACATTCAACATTCAAAATCCGTAACGTTTTTTTTGCGACGATCACGTCCACAAGGCGTGGAAATGATGCACCGGCCCATGACCTGTGCCGACCAGCAAACCATCCGACGCAAAAATCGCCCCGGTCAGATAGGTTTTGGACGCCGCCACCGCATCAGCCAAAGTCAGCCCCAGCGCCATATGGCAGCAAATTGCTGATGACAAGGTGCAACCCGTGCCATGGGTGTTTTTGGTGGGCACACGAGCTGCGGCAAAGCGCATACGTTTGTCCGCCCAGAACAGATCATCAATAGCCTCAGCGCTCTCCGCGTGGCCGCCCTTGATCAGCACCGCCCGCGCCCCCTGCCCGAGCAACGTCGCGCCCAGAGCTTCAACGGGTGTGCCCTCCGCAGCCCCGGCCAGACGCAACGCTTCCGGTAGATTGGGCGTGATCAAAGTTGCCAGCGGAAACAGATATTCCTGCATCGCCTCCACCACATCGGGCGCGCCCAGCGAATCCCCACTGGTCGCCACCAGAACCGGATCAAGAATGATGATTTTGGGCTTGTGAGTGGCAAGCTCACGCGCCACAGCGCGCACAATATCACCCGAGGCCAGCATACCGATTTTCACGCCATCCACCCGCACATCAGCAAAAATGGCTGAAATTTGCGCCGCGACAAATTCAGCCGGCGGCACATGCACGCCGCTCACCCCTTGGGTGTTTTGCGCGGTCAGTGCGGTAATCGCCGCCATGCCATAGCAACGCAACGCCGAAAACGTCTTGAGATCGGCTTGAATGCCAGCGCCGCCGGAAGGGTCGGAACCCGCAATCGAAAGAACATGAGGAATCATAACGAGGCCCCGCACCTTTTTTTCACGCCATGCTGGCGCAGTTGTGCGGGCAATGCAATCAATCAGAATTCAATTAATTGGCCGCTCGTCGGCAATCACTTTCCCATCATTGGGCAAAGACCCCGGCGCCACAATTTCCACCGCGCCCTTGAGCTTGGTCACCGCCTGAAGCGTTGCAGCAATGGCAATGGTCGATAGCCCAGCATTCGCGCTTTCAGCGCGCAAAACCATCGCGTCCTGCTCGTTGGCGCGGGTGACGACCAAGCGCACGCGCGAAAGTTCCGGGTGGCGCTTGGCGATTTCACCAATCTGGTTGGCATGAACGAACATGCCCTTCACCTTGGTGGTTTGATCGGCGCGGCCCATCCAACCCTTGATGCGCTGATTGGTGCGCCCGCACGGCGACAACCCCGGCATAAACGCCGACAAATCGCCCGTGCCAAACCGCAACAGCGGATAATCGCCATTGAGGCGCGTCACGACAATTTCACCGACCTCACCCTCAGGCACTGGATCATTGGTGCCGGGGCGCACGATTTCCAGAATGATGCCCTCATTCACAATGAGGCCTTCCATCGCATCGCTTTCATAAGCAATGATGCCAAGATCCGCCGTCGCATAGGCCTGACGTACTTCAACGCCGCGCGACGAGAGTTCGGTGCGCAAGGAGGCCGGCAGCGCCGCACCCGACACCAGACCGCGCTTGATGGACGACGCGTCCATCCCAAGATCCTTCGCCTTGTCGAGCAGAACTTTCAAAAAGTCCGGCGTGCCGCAATAGGCTTGCGGTTGCAGATAATGAATCGCCTCCACCTGCTGCTCAGTATTGCCAACGCCGCCCGGAATCACGGCGCAGCCCAAGGCGTGCGCGCCGCTTTCCATGATGTGCGCGCCGGGTGTCAGATGGTACGAGAAGCAATTGAGAACGATGTCGCCCTTGGCAATGCCTGCGGCAAACAAAGCGCGCGCCGCACCCCACCAATCCTTCGCATTACCTTCCGGCTCAAAAATCGGACCCGGCGACACCAGCAGACGCTTTAAAGCACCCGCGCGCGTTGCCGCCAGACCGCCGAAGGGAAGCGATTTTTTCTGCATGTCATGCAAATCACTTTTGCGAATGACAGGAATGGCCGCGAGCGAGGCGCGTGTGCGCAGGCTCGCAATATCAATACCCTTCAATTGCTGACGCAACGCGGGCGCGCGTGATTTAGCCACGCCCAGAATCGCGCGCAAATCACGGAACAGATTGTTTTCGCGCGACTGCGGCGAACGAGTTTCATAGCGATCATAATGCACGGGCATGGCAACACTCGTCAGCAGGGTCGTTCGAACGAAAAGAAAAATCAGGCGAGCCAGCGCTTGCGGCGCTTGTAATGCTTCACATCGCGGAAGTTTTTACGATCCCCACCCGCAACGCCAAGGTAGAATTCCTTCACGTCCTGGTTTTCACTCAAGGCCTTGGCCTCGCCATCGAGCACGATGCGGCCGTTTTCCAGAATATAACCATAGGTGGCGTAACGCAGGGCGATATTGGTGTTTTGCTCAGCGAGCAGGAACGACACGCCTTCTTTTTCATTGAGCGTGCGCACGATTTCGAAAATTTCTTCCACCACCTGCGGCGCAAGCCCCATGGAGGGCTCGTCCAGCAAAATCATTTCAGGCTTGGACATCATGGCGCGGCCCACCGCGCACATCTGCTGCTCGCCGCCAGAAGTGTAACCGGCCTGCGAGGCGCGGCGCTGTTTCAGGCGCGGGAAATAAGTATAGACGGCATCAAGATCGCGCATGATCGCGGCGCGGCCATCCTTGCGGGTAAAAGCGCCGGTCAACAGGTTTTCTTCAATCGACAGATGGCCGAAGCAATGGCGGCCTTCCATCACCTGAATGCAACCGCGACGCACCAGCTCGCTCGGGTTGAGCGCTTCAATGCGCTCGCCTTTGAATTCAATCGTGCCCTTGGTCACTTCGCCGCGTTCCGCGCGGATAAGGTTGGACACGGCTTTCAACGTCGTCGTCTTGCCTGCGCCATTGGCGCCAAGCAACGCGACAATGCCCCCCTTGGGCACTTTCAGCGACACGCCTTTGAGAACGAGAATGACGTGATCATAAATCACTTCAATATTGTTCACCGCCAGCACGATGTCCGACGCGGCGTCCTCGGATGGCGTTTGAGTTGCGGGCGCGGCAGCTTGGGTCATGGTTTGGCTCACTCATTCATCGCGTTCAACCGGTGAGGACGTAAAAACCCTCGCCTCACGGGAAAAAATCTCTCCCCCCACGAACGGGGGGGAGAGAGGTTAGTGCACGAAAAGATTACGACTTGTTGTCGCACTTTTCCGAGCGGGCCGGCCACGGCGCGTTCTTTTCCACATAGCCCTTGGCAGCATCTTCCAGCAGCGGCTGAACATTTGCGGTCAGAGGCTGAACCCAATCCGAGACCTTGGCCCATTTCGAGCCATCCCACTGCTGCACAAAGGTCGAGAGATGACCATTGTGATCCGCGCAGGTGAGCTTGAACGGAGCAGCAAAGCCCTCCATGCCCATTTCCTTGAGGCGAGCGGCATCAACATTGATGTTTTCAAGGCCGCGACGCATGTCTTCGCCGTTGATCACCTTCTTGCCCGTAATCTTCTGGGCGGTGCGGATGCCTTCAGCAATCAGCATCGAATTATAGACACCGCGATTGTAGAGAAGGTTGCCCACCTTTTCCTTGGCTTCAAGGCTTTTGCCCTTGTCGACCACGAACTTGTTGATGTCGGCGAGAGCCTTGTAATCGGCCGACGAGCTGTGCCAGTTGAGCATCTTGAAGCCCTTGGCGCCGTCACCCGCTGCCTTCGCGTCTTCATCACCCGGCCACCAGATGGAAATGAACTTGTCCATCGGATAGTTGACCTTGGCCGCTTCCTTGATCGCGGTCGGGTTCATCGCACCCCAGCCGAACATGATCATGTAATCCGGGCGGTCGCGGCGCACGCTGAGCCACTGGGCCGACTGGTTCTGCATTTCAGCGCCTGGAACCGGATAGAGCTTGGCTTCAAAGCCATAGTCCTTCGCCAGCTGTTCGAACAGCGGCAGCGGCTCCTTGCCGAAACCTGCGTCCAGATAGATGAAGCCGATCTTCTTGCCCTTCAGCTTGGCAAGGCCACCTTCCTGAGCGCCGATGTAATTGATGATTTCAGAAAAACCATCCCAATAGGTTGCGGGCGGGTTGAACACCCACGGGAACAGATTGCCGCGAGCGGACGCCGACAGGCCATAGGCCATCGACAGCACCGGCACCTTGTCGACAGCCGCCTTCGGAATCAGCGGCAAGGTGATGCCGGTGGACCACGGATTGACGACGATCGGGTTCTTCGACTTCACAGCCTCATAGCATTCGAGACCTTTTTTGGTGTCGTAGCCGGTTTCGCATTCGTCGAGCACGAGCTTGACGCCGCCGATGCCGCCATCACGCTCATTGAGCATGGTGAGGTAATCGCGCATGCCGTTCGCAATCGGCGTGCCCGAGCCGGCATACGGGCCGGTGCGATAGGTAAACAGCGGCACGAAGACCGAGTCTTCGGCCTGTGCGCTGGTCAGAGCGGGCATGACGAGAGCCGTCGTTGCCACCAGACCCAAAAGCGCCTTTTTCAAATGTTTCATTGTGTCCTCCCGAGACATATTAAATTTCCCCGTTTTTGAACATGCGTGGCCCTCAATAGGGGAACGGCCACACACGCAACTTTTGCTTGCCCACTTGCCACAGACGCGCCAACCCGTGCGGCTCGACAATGAGGAAGAAGATGATCAGAGCGCCTGTCACCATAAAGGTCAAATGCTCAACCGTGTCGGCCGCGACCGTCAGGCCGATCATTGGCGGAATGGCGCGCATCATGATGGGCAGAACATAGATCAGCGCCGCGCCCATGAACGAGCCGACCAGCGACCCCAGACCACCGATAATCACCATGAACAGCAGCAGGAACGACTGGTTGATGTTAAAGGCTTCCGGCTCGGCAGCGCCCAGCCACATGAACACCATCAGCGCACCGGCAACGCCCGCATAGAAGGACGAGACAGCGAAAGCGAGCAGCTTGGCGTTGAGCAATTTGATGCCCATCAGCTGCGCGGCAATATCCATGTCGCGCACCGCCATCCAGGCGCGGCCAATGCGGCCATGCACGAGATTGGAGGCAAACCACGTCATCGCCACCACAATCGACAACACGATCAGGTAACGCGTCAGCGGTGTGGCCGACGGACCCGTGATCGGAATACCGAACAAGGTGTGGCCCGGCACTTCAATCGCGCCAGACGGATTGTAATTGTAGAGCCAGCCGATGCGGATAAAGCACCATTGCAGGAAGAACTGCGCAGCCAGCGTCGCGACCGCCAGATAAAAGCCCTTGATGCGCAGACTCGGCAGACCGAACAGCACACCAATGAAGCAGGACACGAAGCCCGAGGCGACGATCCAGACGAGAACATTCACGCCCGGAAACAGCGTCGACAGCTTGTAGCAGGCATAGGCGCCAACGCCCATGAAACCTGCCGTCCCCAGCGACACGAGGCCCGTATAGCCCGTGAGAATGTTCAGCCCGATGGCGGCGAGCGCCAACACCAGAAAGGGCACCATCACAGAGGCGAGGAGGAAGTTGCTGCCAAACATGGGAATGGCAACGAAGGCTATGGCCAGAATAACAGCGATGCCGATACGATCCTGAAGGATCGGGAACACGGCCTGATCATCGGCATAGCTTGTCTTGAATTGACCGGCTTCACGGTAGAACATGTCGTTTCCTCAAATCCGCTCAATAATCTTGTCGCCAAACAGGCCTTGAGGCCGGAACAGCAGGAAGGCGAGCGCAATCATATAAGCCAGCCAGCTTTCGATACCGCCGCCCACCAACGGGCCCCAGTAGAACTCACCCAGCTTCTCGCCAATACCGATGATGAGACCGCCGACAATCGCGCCCGGCACCGAGGTGAAGCCACCAAGGATCAGCACCGGCAAAGCTTTCAGCGCGATGATCTGCAATGCGAACGACACGTCAGAACGCGCGCCCCACATGATGCCGGTCGCCAGCGCAACAATGCCCGCCGTAAACCACACGATCACCCAGATCTGGTTGAGCGAAATGCCAACCGACAAAGCCGCCTGATGGTCATCCGCCACAGCGCGCAGCGCACGGCCAATGCGTGTCTTCTGGAAGAAGATCGCCAGACCCGCCACCATGATCGAGGCAATCACGGCTGCCGCAATATCGATCTTCTGCAACGACACGAAGCCGCCCAGCATTTTGATATCCACCGCGCCCTTGGGCAGGAACAGCTCCTGCGTGATCATCACTTTCGGATTGCCGCCGAACACGAGTTCGCCAAGGCCAATCAGGAAGTAGGTGATACCGAAGGTCGCCATGAACAGAATGATATCGGGCTGGTTCACAAGGGGCCGCAGCACGACCTTTTCCACGGTCAGCGCCAGCAGATACATGACGCCAATGGTGAGCGCGACCGCGATCCACGCAGGCACACCTTTCTCGTGCAGGCCGACAAGGGTGAGCGCCGCAAACACCATCATGATGCCTTGCGCGAAATTGAACACGCCGGAGGCTTTGAAAATCAGCACGAAGCCGAGCGCGATCAGCGCATAAAGCACGCCGCCAACGAGACCTTCCCAAAGCGTCTGCACCAGAAGATCCGGCGCAGAGCCCATCTGCATGAAGGGGTCGATGAAAATTTTGTAGAGAATGTCCATCAGTGCGACACTCCCAAATAGGCGTCGATGACTTTTTGATTGCTCTTGACCTCGTCCGGCGTACCGTCCGCGATCTTGTGGCCGTATTCCAGAACGACGATGCGATCGGAAAGATCCATCACCACGCCGATGTCATGTTCGATCAGCGCGATCGTCGTGCCGTACTGGTTGGAAACGTCGATGATGAAGCGGCTCATGTCCTCTTTCTCTTCGAGATTCATGCCGGCCATCGGCTCATCCAGCAACAGGAGTTCGGGCTCCATCGCCAAAGCGCGGCCAAGCTCCACGCGCTTCTGCAACCCGTAAGGCAGCTTGCCCACCGGCGTCTTGCGAATGTGCTCGATTTCCAGAAAGTCGATGATCTCTTCGCAGAACTTGCGATGCTCGATTTCTTCCTTCATCGCCGGGCCG
>Ga0209023_10005589_pt1 | contig 13684 bp, 13 predicted proteins | sample LakOneMetagenome_FD_187468 | JGI IMG/M metagenome (GOLD analysis project Ga0209023, IMG submission 187468) | Freshwater and sediment microbial communities from Lake Erie, Canada (SPAdes) (version 2) | ecosystem: Environmental > Aquatic > Freshwater > Lentic | place: Lake Erie, Canada...
GAACTGGCAGCCGCCGTAATAGCGCTTTCCCGGATAGCCCTCCGCATACTTGTTGGTCATGATCGAGCCCTGCGCTTCCAGAACGGCGCGGGACACGATGTTTTCGGACGCGATCAGCTCGATCTCGTCGCGCTGGCGACCGAGCTCCAGCTCGATCGAACGGGCGATTTCCGGATCGACATCGGCGAGGGAGGCAGAGAAGAAGGAATTGGACTTGGGCGCGTGCAATTCGGCGGCGTTCTGGCTCGAAATAGCGTTCATTCGGCGACCCTTCCTGCGCTGGCGGGCCGGCGCGGCCCTGAAACCGGAAAATCCGCTTCCCCGCCCCGCTAGGGACGCTGGAATCGGCTGCCGGCTGAAGCGAAGGCCGGCGTTTAGCATGTAGGGCGTGCGGGGGGAAGGCGGGAGGGAACCGCCTTCCCTTGCGCCACAAAAACGGTCCAGCTAGATTTAGTTATACAATATAACAAAATGGGAGGATCATATGACTATCAAAGCTGCCGGCCTGATGGCCGCAATGCTCGCCGCCACGCTTTCCGCCACGCAGGCGGAACCGCTGAAAGTAACCCTGCTCGGCACGGGCACGCCGACGCCCCGGCTGAGCGCCTTCAGTGCCTCCACGCTGGTGGAGGCAGGCAAGCAGAAGCTGCTGTTCGACCTCGGCCGCGGCTCCACCATGCGCCTCTTCCAGAAGCGCATTCCGCTTGGATCCATCAACGCGCATTTCATCACCCACATGCATTCCGACCATGTCGTCGGCCTGCCGGATATGTGGCTGTCAGGCTGGATCGCGACACCTTGGGCCTCGCGCAAGACGCCGATGGTTTTGTTCGGGCCGAGGGGCACGGTCTCCATGACCGAAAACCTGACCAAGGCCTTCGCCGAGGACATCCGCATCCGCATCGACGACGAGCACCTGCCGCCGGAAGGCGTCGCCTTCGCGGCGAAGGATGTCGAGGCCGGTCTCGTCTACGAGAAGGACGGCGTGAAGGTCACGGCAATCGACGTCAATCACGGCGACAAGATCAAGCCGTCGTTCGGCTATGTCATCGAATACGACGGCAAGAAGGTCGTGCTGTCGGGCGACACGAAATACGACGAGCGCATCGCCGCCGCTGCCAAGGGCGCGGACCTGCTGATCCACGAGGTCTGCATCATCCAGCCCGATCTCGCGAAATCGTTCCCGTCCTATCGCGAGATCGAGGATCACCACACATCGCCCGAAGAAGCCGGCAAGATCTTCACGCTCGCCGGCGCCGGGCTGTCGGTCTATTCGCACATCGTCTTCGCCACCCAGCCGCCGCAGCCCGATGTGCCGGACGCCGATCTGATCGCGCGCACGCGCACGACCTATGCGGGACCGCTCGTCGTCGGGCGCGATCTCTATTCCTTCTCGATCGACAATGGCGTGGTGAGCGCGACCGACGCCGTCGACAAGCCGCTCACTCCGCTCACGGGGAAATAGTCCGCCACGGCCCACTGCAGCGCGTGGAACCTGCGCGCTGCATTCTCGTTGAGCGTCCTGCAGGCGTGCGCGCGTGGGGAGCAGGACTATGGCTGAATCCGTCAGGACCTTCTGGAAAGGCCACCTCCGGCTGGCTCTCGTGACTATTCCCGTGCGCCTCGTCTCCGCGGAGAAAACCCAGGCCACGCCTCGCTTCCACCAGATCGACCGAAAGTCGAAGCAGCGCATCCGCTACATCAAGTCCGTCGCCGGAAAGGGCGAGACGCCGAAGGCCGTGGCGAAGGAAGACATCGTCATGGGCTACGAGGTCGAGCCCGGCAATTATGTGCTGATGGAGCCCGACGAACTCGACGCGGTGAAGCTCGAAACGCGCCACACGATCGAGCTGACGCAATTCGTCGAAATGTGCGAGATCGACCCGCTCTATTTCGACCGTCCCTATTACATCCTGCCCGACGGCGACGTAGCGGAAGAAGGCTATGTCGTCATCCGCGACGCGCTGAAGGCCGCCAAGAAAGCCGCCATCGGCCAGCTCACCTTGCGCGGCAAGGAGAATCTCGTCGCGCTCTATCCCGGCGGCGACGGGCTGGTGCTCGACACATTGCGCTACGACGAGGAAGTGAAGGACGCCGACGACGTCTTCCGCGATCTCGGCAAGACAAAGTCGCGCGCCGACATGCTCAAAATGGCGGAAGAACTGATCAAGAGCCGCGCCGCGCCCTTCGATCCCGGCCAGTACAAGAACCATTACGCCGAGGCCCTGCGCGACCTCGTGAAGCAGAAGCTCGCGTCCGGCGGCTCGATCCCAGTGGAAGACGACAAGGAGCCGGGCGGCGGCAAGGTCATCGACTTCATGGAGGCGCTGAAACGCTCCCTGAAGGGCAGCGATGCGCCGGCGCCGAAGGAGGCCTCAACCGCGTCGCGGGCCAAGCCGAAGGCGGCGCCTGCGAAGAAGACGGCCGCGAAGTCCAAACCAAAGCCAGCGGCGAAGCGACAGCGCGCCTGACATGACGCGGCGCGCTTCACCAAAAACGCTGCTGGCGACCTATCGCGCCAAACGCGATTTCGCCAGGACGCCGGAGCCCGCGGGCGGCGATAGTCCCGCCGGCAGCCGGCTGATCATCCAGCACCATTTCGCGACGCGCGATCATTACGACCTGCGTCTGGAGGCTGACGGCGTGCTGAAGAGCTGGGCCGTTACGCGCGGCCCCTCGGCCAATCCGAAAGACAAGCGGCTCGCCGTGCGCACCGAAGATCATCCGCTGGGTTACGCGACCTTCGAGGGCTTGATCCCCAAGGGCGAATATGGCGGCGGCACGGTCATCCTCTGGGAATACACGACCTACACGCCGCTGAATGGCGATCCCGCACAGGCGATCGACAAGGGCGAGATCAAGTTCGAGGCGCACGGCGAGCGGATGCGGGGCCGTTGGGTGCTCGTGCGCATGAAGACCAAGGAAAAGCGCGAGAACTGGCTGCTGATCAAGGAGCGCGACGAACACGTCGAGGACGACGACGGCCTCGTCGCGCGCTTTCCGGATTCGGTGAAGACGGAGCGGGCGCGCAGCGAGATCGAGGAGGGCAAGCCCGCGCGCTCGCCGTCATTGCGAGCGAAGCGAAGCAATCCATCCCCGGAAGTTCGGCAAAAGTTCGGAGATGGATTGCCGCGTCGCTCCGCTCCTCGCAATGACGGCAAAGGCGCAGCAAGCCTCCCCGCCTTCATCGCACCCATGCTCTGCGGCCAGACCGACAAGCCGCCGGAAGGCGACGATTTCCTGTTCGAGATGAAATACGACGGCTATCGCCTGCAACTGGCGATGGCCGGCGGCGCCGCGCGCCTGTCGACGCGCAGCGGTCTCGACTGGACGCAGAAATTCTCGGCCATCGCCGCCGACGCCGCGCGCCTCAAGGCGAAGAACGCGATCATCGACGGCGAGGCGGTCGTTCTGGGCGAAAGCGGTCTCAGCGATTTCCCCGGCCTCGTCGCCGCGCTCGAGCAGAAGACGTCGCAGGATATCGTGCTCATGGCCTTCGATCTCCTCGCGCTCGACGGCAAGGACCTGCGCGCCCTGCCGCTCGAAAAGCGCAAGGCAAAATTGCGCGCCTTACTCAAGACCGATGTGCCGCACATCCGCTACGCCGATCATGTGATCGGCGACGGCGCGCGCGTCTTCGCCGACTCTGTCGCCGCCGGCGCCGAAGGCGTAATCGCCAAGCGCCGTGATGCGCCCTATCGCTCGGCGCGCAGCGACGCCTGGCTGAAGATCAAGGGCTATCCGCGCCAGGATGTTCTCATCATCGGCTATCGCCCGTCCGACAAGCACGAACTCTTCGCCTCGCTGCTCGCCGCCGTCGAGGAGAAGGACGGCCTGCGCTACGTCGGGCGCATCGGCACGGGCTACGACGCAGCCTTGCGCGAAAAACTCTTCGCGCAATTCTCACGCAATGCCACGGCGCGCCCGGCTTTCGAGATTGCGAATGCCGGTCAATTGCCGAAAGGCATGAAATACATTGCCACGCCTGTGCGCGCCGAAATCCGGTTCGGCGGCTGGACCTCGGACGGCCAGTTGCGGCAGGCGCGCTTTCTGGCCTTGCGGGAGGACCTGCCCGTGACGACGAAAAGAAAAACCGAAACGCCCGCCACGTCGAAGCCGCGCCCGCCGTCGCGCAAGACAGCGGCGCAACCGTCCGCGCCGATCACGATCACCCATCCAGACCGCGTCGTCTTTCCCGAGGACGGCGTCACCAAGGGCGAAATCGCGGAATACTATGCAACCGTCGCCGATCGCATCCTGCGCCATCTGAAGGACCGCCCGCTCAGTATCGTGCGCGCGCCTGACACGATTGCCGAGACATTCTTCCAGCGCCATCCGCTCAAGGGCATGGCGCGCGGCGTGGTCGAAATCCTGCAGCCCGGCGACGACAGCTACATGGCGCTCGACGGCGCCATTGGCCTGCGCACGGCGGCGCAATTCGGCGCGATCGAACTGCACGGCTGGATGAGCCGGCTCGACAAGATTGAAAATCCAGACCGCATGATCTTCGATCTCGATCCCGACGAGGCCGTGCCGTTTGCAGAGGTGAAGGAGGCCGCGCGCGATATCGCCGCCCATCTCGAAGAGATCGGGCTGAAATCATGGCCGATGATTTCCGGCGGCAAGGGTGTGCATGTCGTCGTGCCACTCGATCGCTCCATGCCTTTCGCGGAGACGGAAATTTTCGCCGAAGGTTTCGCGAAGGGCCTCGCAGAGCAGGCACCCGACCGCTTCGTCGCCAACATGAGCAAGGCGCGCCGCAAGGGAAAGATCTTTGTCGACTGGCTGCGCAACAAGCGCAGCGCGACGGCAATCCTGCCCTGGTCGTTGCGCGCGCGCAAAGGCGCGACGGTCGCAATTCCCCTGACATGGGCAAGCCTGTCGCGCGTGAAATCGGCGGCTGCCTACACCATCAAGACAGCGCCGAAGCTCGGCGATCCCTGGGACGATTTCTTCAAGACGAGACAGAAAATTCCGAGAGCCGCGCTGGATTTCATGAAGAAGCGGCGGTGAGCTGAAAGCTCAAAAGCCAAATGAAAAGGGCCACTTACGCGGCCCTTTCGAATCTTTGCGCGAGGCGCTCAATCGTCGTCGTCTGCCATCGGCTGCAGACGCCCGCCGCCGCCACCGCCGCCCCCCGCCTGCGCGCGCGCGGGCTGGACCTGGGCCTTCGGCGCAGGGCCGTGGCCATCGCCACCGCCGCCGGGCGCCGCCTGATAGGCCGCAATCGCGCCGAGACCGTCGCGCTGGTAGATGTCGTCGCGGAACTGCACGATGCCTTCCGGCGTCGCCCATCCCGTCACATAGACCCAATAGACCGGCACGGCTTCGGTCAGCTTGGCGTCGATGCGTTCCCCGGACGCAATCGCCTGGTCGATCTTGTCGCGATCCCAGCCGGGCGTTTCCTTCAGGAGCCACGCCACATAATCGCGCACGTTCTGGATGCGCATGCAGCCAGACGACACGAAGCGGTAATCATCGCCGAAAATGCCCTTGGCCGGCGTGTCGTGCATGTACACGCCATAGGGATTGGCGATGTTGATGCGCACGACGCCGAGCGAGTTGAAGTCGCCGCCGGGATCCTGCCGGAAGCGATAATTGGTCGCCTCCATCGAGTTCCAGTTCACCTGGCTCGGCTGCAGTTCCTGGTTTTCCTTGTTGAAAATGCGGATCTTGTTCTCGGTCAGGTAGTTCGGATCGGCCTGCATTTTGGGGATCAGGTCCTTGCGGATGATCGAGGCCGGCACCGTCCAGTAGGGATTGAAATTGATGTCGAGCACGCGCGCCTGCATCACGGGCGACTGACGGTCGATCTTGCCGACGCCGGCGGCGTGATGCGTCATCACCTCGCCGTTCTCGACCGTCTCGACCATCGCGGCCGGGATGTTCGCCGTCACGTAGCGGCGGCCGATGTTATTGGCGAAAGAGCGCAGGCGGACGATGTTGGTTTCGAGCTGCTTCAGGCGCACGTCGGCGGGAATGTTCATCGCCGCGTAGGTTTCCTTGCCGACGACCCCGGTCTGGCCGAGACCATGGCGCGCCTGGAAGCGCTTCACGCCGGCTTCGACATAGGAATCGAACACGGGCGAGGCGCCGGCCTGCGAATCGAGGTCGCCCGAGCGCATCAGCCGGTCGCGCAGCGCGACCACGGCCTGCGAGCGCACGCCGATCTTCAGCGTGGGGCCGCTGACCTGCGGCCAGCCGCCGGACTGCACCATCTGCTGGTAACGCTGGATCGCCGCCTCGGTGGCGGCCAGCGTCTGCTGCGACAGCAGCGGCGTGGTGGAACGCGGCACAACGAGCCGGGCGTCCGCATCGAAGCGCTGGGCCCATTCGGCCTGGCCGAAACCATCGCCGGGCGCGGCTATCGCCGGGGAAAATCCGAGAACTGCGGCAAGGCCCGCGAGGGAGACGCCGCTGGCGAAAGCGCGGCGGGACAGAAGGGACTTGGAAACGGGGGAAGTCATGGGCGGCGAAATCCAGATCAGCTTGAACGCCCTGCCCCGCCGCGTGCGCATTGGCTCGGGCGGACAATCTCAGGACGTTCTATGGGAACTACGGCGCGACCGAACGCAACGGCCGAACCTTGTCATCGTCAGGGTTAAAAAGGCCCCAACAAGCTGGCGAATTTGTGACTTCGCCCGCCCCGGAGCTTGCAGATGTGCACGAAGGCCACCCTGTGGCAAATGGGTGACAGACGCAAGCCTCCAGAGGCGAAAAGCCCGCCGGACCTGGGTCCGACGGGCTTTCGGGGAATCCTTTGGCTGATGGAAAAGATCAGAGGCGATAGCGGATCTGATCGGTCCAGAAGCGCACTTCAAATCGGGCTTGCCCGATTTGAAGCATGTTAGATTTCGGAGCGCTTCTGCGGTGAAATCAGAGGCGATAGCGGATCTGATCGGTCCAGAAGCGCTCAAGGCGGATAAGCGCCTGATTAACCTGACGGAATTCGTCGCAGGTGATGCCGCCGATCTGCTCGACCGTCATAACGTGCTTGTCGTAGAGGCTGGCGACGACCTTGTGGACCTCGCGGCCGGAGTCGGTGAGGCTGATGCGGACCGCGCGGCGGTCGACGCGCGAGCGGGCATGATGGAGATAGCCCATCTCGACCAGCTTCTTGACGTTGTAGGAGACGTTGGAGCCAAGATAATAGCCGCGGGTGCGCAGCTCGCCAGCCGTCAGTTCCTTGTCGCCGATGTTGTAGAGCAGGAGAGCCTGCACGGAATTGATGTCCGAACGGCCGCGGCGGTCGAACTCGTCCTTGATGACATCAAGAAGACGGCGATGGAGACGCTCGACCAGCGTCAGGGCTTCGAGATAGACCGGACGGACTTCGCCCATGCGCTCGGCGCGGGCAGTGGCGGTTTCGGCTTTTGCGACCTGGCTCATGATGGACCCCTGTTCTTTGCTTCCCCGGGCCGGTGTTTGTCCGGCTTCGTTACAAGCAATTTAGGCGGTCCGAATGAAAACCAGTTTAAGTAACAGGCTGAATCCGGCGTTTACCCCAACGCTCCGATTTCTGGTGAACGGTGAGTGAATCAAAACAATGGTTTACGATGAAGTCGCTGTTACCTGCCCCAAGCTCTTGCGGCCTTGGCGCGCCGGGACCGCCGGCCTCTGGCCAGCCCTTGATGATGCGAATTGCCGGCTGGAAGCCGGCGGTCCCGGCTAGCGCCTAGCGGCGGAAATTCTCCCAGAACTTCCACGAGCGATTCCACAGGCGCGTCGCCGCGCGGCGCGGCGCGCTGCGCCGGTCCGGCTCGCGCCCCGCCTCGTAGGTCAGCAGCAGATACATGCCGATCAGGATGACATCCAGCGCGACAACCACCAGCCCGCCGCCAAAGAAGTCCGGCATGAGAAACGCGACGAGGATCTGCGACAGCGCCACCAGCAACCACAGAACGCCGCCCCAGGCGGTCGCGAGCCACAGGCCCACGGCCGCCAGCAGATCCATGACTGCGAAATAGACGATGGCGACCGCTGTCGGCGTCGGGATGGTCGAGAACAGGTCGGACGGCGCGGTCAGGACGATCTGCCACTGCACCAGCCCTTGCAGGATCCACAGGCCCGCCACCACGCGCATGAACAGGACGAGCAGCAGGCCCCAGCGCGTGGCATTGGGATCGAGCGTCTTCTCGCCGAGCCTGATCGCTGCACCGGAATCGAAGTCCTGCGATTTCATCATGCCGCCGTCTCCGCGACGGCGGACAGGTCAAGTTCGTCCGCCCCGAGCGGCGCGAAGATCGCGTCGATATCGGCGCTCGACACGTCAGCGATGCGCGCCGGCGTCCAGGCGGGCTTCTGGTCCTTGTCGATGATGGTCGCCCGCACGCCCTCGTAGAAATTCGGGCCACGGCAGATGCGCGAGACGATCCGAAACTCAGTACGCATCGCCTCCTCGAACGACAGGGTCGCGCCGACCTGCATCTGGCGCAGCGCGACCGCGAGCGAGAGCGGCGCCTTCTGGCCGATCTGCTTGGCGGCATCTTTCGCGAAGTCGGAGCCATCGGCCGCCAGCCGGTCCAGTATTTCGCTCACGCCGCCGGCGGAAAAAGCCGCGTCGATAACCGCCCGGTTGTGCACGATCGGGCCGGGCGCCGCGTCGCTGCGGAAACGCGCCACCGCAGCATCGACACCCTCGCCCGCTTCCAGCGCGGCGACGAAATCGGCAATCTGCGCGCGAGACACATGCGCTTCGGCAAGGCCTAGCGCCACCGCGTCGCCCGCCTTCGCACGCGCGCCGGTCAGGCCGAGATAGGTTCCCGTCTTCCCTGCGAGACGGGGCAGGAAGAACGTCGCCCCGACGTCGGGGAAGAAGCCGATGCCGACTTCCGGCATGGCGAAGGCGAAGCCGTCGCCCGCGATACGGTGCGACCCATGCAGCGAGACGCCGACGCCGCCGCCCATGACGATGCCATCGATCACGGCGACATAGGGCTTCGGATAATTCTTGATGCGGACGTTGAGGACATATTCCTCGCGCCAGAAGTCGAGCTGGCTCTTGTGATCGCGTGATGTCCCCTGCTCCCACAGCAGCCGGATGTCGCCGCCCGCGCAAAAGGCGCGCTCGCCCGCCCCCTCGACCACGACGGCCTTGATGGCGGCGTCCTGCTCCCACGCGTCCAGCGCGCCAGCGATCGCGCGCACCATGTTCAGGGTCAGCGCATTGAGCGCCTGCGGGCGGTTCAGGGTGATATGGCCGATCGCGCCGCGGCGCCGGCAGATGGCTTCGTCGGTGGTAGTCATGGCCGCAGGGATAGAGCAGAGGCGCCGGGATGTCATCCCGCACGCGCACCTGCAGCGGGATGACAGCGCCCGCGTGCGGGCCTAATCTCACCCTGAAATCTCAGGGAAGCCCCATGGACGCCAAGACCACGCTCGCGCGAAAGCTCGACCTCACCCATCGCCCGCGCCGCAACCGCCGCACCGACTGGTCGCGCCGGCTGGTGCGCGAGAATGTGGTGACGATCAACGACCTGATCTGGCCGATTTTCGTGGTCGACGGCGAGAAGGTGCAGGTGCCCGTCGCCTCCATGCCCGGCGTCTTCCGCTATTCCGTGGACGAAGCAGTCAAGGCCGCGGCCCACGCCGCCTCGCTCGGCATCCCGGCGATCGCGCTCTTTCCCTACACCGATCCTGACCTCCGCGACCCCACAGGCTCCGAGGCGCTGAACGACCAGAACCTCGTCTGCCGCGCGGTGCGCGCGATCAAGGAAGTCGCGCCTGATCTCGGCATCGTCACCGACGTCGCCCTCGACCCCTATACAAGCCACGGCCACGACGGCGTGATGGAGGGCGAGCACATCCTCAACGACGAGACCGTGCACATTCTGGTCGAGCAGGCGCTGAACCAAGCGCGCGCCGGCGCCGACGTCATCGCGCCCTCCGACATGATGGACGGTAGAGTCGGCGCCCTTCGCGAAGGACTGGACGCTGCAGGCTTCGGCCATGTGCAGATTATGTCCTACGCCGCGAAATACGCGTCTGCCTTCTATGGCCCGTTCCGTGACGCGGTGGGCACCAACAAGACGCTGATCGGCGACAAGCGCACCTACCAGATGGACCCCGCCAATTCAGACGAAGCCCTGCACGAGGTCGAACTCGATCTGGCCGAGGGCGCCGATATGGTGATGGTGAAGCCCGGCATGCCCTATCTCGATATCATCCGCCGCGTGAAGGACACGTTTGGCCGACCGACCTTCGCCTACCAGGTGAGCGGCGAATACGCGATGATCATGGCGGCTGCGAACAACGGCTGGATCGACGGCGAGAAGGCGATGATCGAAAGCCTGTTGGCGTTCAAGCGCGCCGGGTGTGATGGCGTGCTGACCTATTTCGCAGTGAGGGTGGCGGAGAAGTTGAAGAAGGAAGGGGTGGCGTAAGTCGCCCGCTGTCATCCCGGACGGCCGAAGGCCGATCCGGGATCCAGCAACGGGCATTGCTCACTGGATCCCGGCTCTCCGCTTCGCTGCGGCCGGGATGACAGGTCGTTACTTCACCGCCGTCAGCACCACAGACGCATAAGACAATTCCACACCCCGCTCCGTCCGCCGCGCATTCATCCCCAGCGTGTCGCCCTCCACACTCGCCTCCAGCATCGCCTGAAGCGCATCGCGGTCCATGCCTTCGGGAAACGACCCCTTCGCCAAATCACCTGCGCGATAGGCGACGTGGAAGAACCGTTCCTCCGGCGCCCCCAGCCCAGCCGACACGAACAGGTCGCGCAAGAACGCACGGCTGCGAAACGCGACCGTCGAGGGATCGCGCACTTTCTCCATCGCATTGAAGGCTTGCGCCTTGGCAGGATCGTCCGAAACGATCCCGTCGCAAACCGCGATCCGCGCGCCGGGCGCGGCCAGCCGCACCATTTCGGCAAAGGCGTCTTCCGGCCGTTCGAAATGATGGAAGGCGAAGCGGCATGTGACGACATCGAATGCGCCATCCTCGAACGGCGTCCGATAGACGCTCGAGCGCACCCACTCGATATTGCGCAGGCCGCGCCGCGCGGAAAGCTTCGCCGCCTCGTCCAGCATCGCCTGCGTGGCGTCGACGCCGACGGCGCTGCCCGCGCGCGCCGCCAGCGCGCAGGCGACAGAGCCCGGCCCACAGGCCAGATCGATGGCGCGGTCGGTCGGTTTCGGCGCGACGGCGTCCACGACGAAATCGACGACATCCTGCGCATGCAGCGCGCGGCTCTGCGAAAAACCTTCGGCCTGACGGGTGAACTGATCGGTTACGGCGCGGTCGTGCGCGGACGTGATGGAAGAGGACATGGAAAAGCTCCGAAGCAAAGGAAACGACTTGGACGCCGGCCCTCCTTCGAAGGCCGGATCAGGTAAGTCGGAGCGTGGTCCGGGATATCGTCATGGCCGCATTGTACAGCGCCCTGCAGAAAAGTTGAAGCGGTGAAGGTGCCGCTACTTCACACCCAAATTCGGGGCCGATCCCCGCCCCACGCTCAAATCGCCCTCCACCGCGCCGCCGATCCGCACGCAGATTGTCGTGCCCGGCAGCATCGTGAAGCCCGGCCCTTGTGCGGCGCAGGGGTTCGGCTTCTTCGCGTTCTGCTTCGCCTCGCCGTTCGCACGCCGTGCGCCCTGCTCGGTCGCGAGCGCGCTCGACGCATAGAGCGCAACGACAGCAAGCAGCACGATCCGCATCATCGAAAACTCCCTCACCGCTTCCATTGCGGCGCGCGCTTCTCGAGAAAGGCGCGCACGCCTTCGCGAAAATCTTCCGTGTCGGCCAGCGCGCTCGCCGTCTCCAGCTCCAGCGCCATGCCCTCCTCGAAGCTCATGCCGCCGCCGAGCGTAATGGTGCGGCGGATCGCAGCCAGCGCCTGCGCCGGCTTGGCGGCGAGTTCCTCCGCGTAGGCCTGCACACGCGCGCGCAGCTCGGCGGCCGGCACGAGTTCATCCACAAGCCCCCAATCCAACGCTTCCGCCGCCGAGATCATGCGGCCATCGTAGAGATAGCGGATCGCGCGCGCACGCCCGATCAGCCGCGCCAGCGCCTGCGTGGTCGCGATTGGCGGGATGAAGGCGATGGCGATCTCGGGCTGGCCGAAGCGTGCATTATCGGCGGCAAAGCGCAGATCGCAATGCAGGGTCATTTCCAGCCCGCCGCCGACAGCCGTTCCGTTGATTGCGGCGAGCAGAGGCTTGCCGGCGCTGCGCAGCAGCCGGGCGATGGCGTGGCATCGCTCCACCCACGCGCGCATGTCGGCCGCGCTCATCTGCGCGAAGGCGGCGAGATCGGCGCCGGCGCTGAAATATTTCTCGACAGCGCTCGCGATCACCAGCACGCGCGCCTGCGGATCGGCGAGCGCCTGTTTCATCGCGGCGAAGGTCTCATCCACCATCGCCCGCGAAAAGGCGTTGACCGGCGGTCGCGCGAATTCCAGCCATGCCACGCCTTGGATAGTGTCGAGCCGGACGTGTTCGAAAGTCATGCCGCCCTCGCGCCTCGCGGTTCTGCCGATTATGCGCCAGGAAAGCGGCGGAGCAACACGGGACATCTTGCGGCAAAGGCCGTGCTTATATCGCGAGGCCCTGTAAGCGCTCGGCCGCAGTCTCGACCTCCGCCTTCGCCTCCGGCGGCGCGGGAATTACAACGGCGACGGTCTGCGCGCCCATGCGCGACAGGAATGCGTAATCGACTTCAAGCTTTCGCCCGTCGGCCGACGCACGCGCCCCCGTGAGCCAGGTCAGCGGCGCGCTCCAGACATGCAGGACGCCGTTGAACAGCAACCCGCGCTCGCCGACGATCGCCTCGCCTCCGCGGTAGACGAGCTGGGAGGCGACAACGCGCTGCCCCAGCAGAAAGGCGCCCAGCATCAGGATGAGAAAAGCCGCCGCTATCGACAACATTGCAAACGCAGCTTCGCGGTCGAACAACGCAAATCCGCCGAAGATCGCCAGCGTGAACAGGCCGACCGTCACGAGCGCCTGCATCTTGTCGCGGCGATCCGCTTCGAGCGCGCCGGGAACGAAAGCCTTGAATGCTCGCTCGTCGATGCGCCAGCGCGCCAGCACGCGCCGCCCTTCGAGCAGTTCCGTCCGCACCCTGTGAAACCGCAAGAAAAGGCCCGCAACGGCGAGGCCGGCGAGCAGCGCGAAGATGGCCAGTAGCGTGCCGGCGTGCATCGCATAACCGAGCCGACGGAATATCGCCGGGGCGTCGATCCAGATCGCGGCAAACCAAACGGCGCTTGCCGCAACGACCAACAGACTGATCACGATCCCGCGTCGCGGATCGAAGAGCATTGCTTACTACCTCTGCATGCGGCAGGGACCGAGCATGCGTGGCTGTCCCGAAACGACAAACAGGTCCCCCGGCGACAGCATTCCGCGGACGCGAATTCGGCGACCCTCGAAACGGCCGAGGTCGTAGTCTCGGAACCCCTCGCCTCTTGCGCGGATGACATAGCCGTCGTCGCTCGTGAACACGCCTTGGCTGACACAGCCGACAATCGTGCGGGGCGTCGGCATTGAGGCTAGCGCAGTGGAAGGCTGCGCAAGCAGCGCGCCGATAAGTCCCGCGCCGAAAAGCAATGCCTGTCTCACGGACGTTCTCTTTCCATCACGGACATGGAACGAGCGACAGCTTCAGGCCCCGCAGCAAGAACCAGCCGTGGCCGCTCATCGCCACTTCGATCTTTGTCGTGAGGAATGGCGCGAAGCTT
>Ga0209023_10005590_pt1 | contig 13683 bp, 16 predicted proteins | sample LakOneMetagenome_FD_187468 | JGI IMG/M metagenome (GOLD analysis project Ga0209023, IMG submission 187468) | Freshwater and sediment microbial communities from Lake Erie, Canada (SPAdes) (version 2) | ecosystem: Environmental > Aquatic > Freshwater > Lentic | place: Lake Erie, Canada...
ACAGCGGCGGACCGATGTCCGAGATCAACGTCACGCCCCTCGTGGACGTGATGCTGGTGCTGCTGATCATCTTCATGATCACGGCGCCGTTGATGTCGCACAAGATCAAGGTCGAGCTGCCGCAGGCCAACCTGGACCACCGGGACGAAAAAATCCCGCCTGCACCGCCGGTCACAGTGACCATCAAGGAAGACGGCGAGTTGTACTGGAACGATGCGCCGATCACCAAGGAGCTGCTGGAAAGCCAGCTCTCGGTGGAAGCGCAGAAGACCCCGCAGCCGGCGGTCAACCTGCGCGGCGACAAGACCACCAAGTACCGGAGCATCCGTGAAGTGGTGGACATGGCCCAGGCGCAGGGCATCCGCAAGGTGGGCTACGTCGCCACCAAAGAACGCGACTGATCCGGAGACACGCAGATGGCATTCAGTACCGGTGGATCCGGCGGGCCGATGGCCGACATCAACGTCACGCCCCTCGTGGACGTGATGCTGGTGCTGCTGATCATCTTCATGGTGACGGCGCCGATCCTGTCCTACCCGATCGACATCGACCTGCCGCAGAAATCGACGATCCCGCCGCCGGAAGTGAAGAATCCACCGGATCCCATCAAGCTGCGCATCGACGCCGCGGGGCAGATCTTCTGGAACAACAGCCCGGTTCCGATGTCGGCGCTGCGCAACATGATGGACGCCGAGGTCGAGCGCGACCCGAACAACCAGCCGGTGTTGCAGATCAACGCGAACGACGACTCCGATTACGGCATCCTGGCCAAGGTGCTGGCGACTGCGCGCAACGCGCAGATGCAGAAGATCGGCTTCGTCAAGGAATAAGGTCGGCGGCGCACTGCAGCGCGCCGCGACGCTTGCCTTTTCGCTTTCGAGCCGCCCGCCAGGGCGGCTTTTTCTTTGCCGCCGGCCTCACGCGGCCGTGACGATACCGGGCGTAGACCAAGGTCGCGGAAGCCTCCGCGCGACGAGGGGAACGCCATGGCCTTTGCGAACCGCGATGCGGCCCTGCCGGTGGCCGCGATCAACATCACCCCGCTGGTCGACGTGCTGCTGGTGTTGTTGGTGATCTTCATGGTCACCGCGCCGGTGCTGGCCCGCAGCTTCGATGTCACCATGCCCGCGGACGTGCCCACGCCACCCAAGCCCGCGCCGCAATTGCACTTGCGCGTGGACGCGGCCGGGGGCTACTGGCTGGAAAACGCGTCCGTCGATCGCGGTGCGCTGGTCGATGGCCTGCGCGCCGCCGCATCACGCGATCCCGACCTGCAACTGGTGCTGCGCAGCGACGACGATGGCGAATACCAGGGCTTCGTGTCCGCGTTGTCGGCCGCGCGCGAAGCCGGGATCCACGCCATCGCCACCGATCGCTGAGGCGGGCTCAGGCGCCGGCGAGGATGCGCAGGTAGGCGCGAACGGTCGCGTCGAGGCCGGCGTACAGGGCTTCGTCGATGAGCGCGTGGCCGATCGAGACTTCGGCCACGTGCGGCACCGTGGCGAGGAAAGCGCCGAGGTTGGCCTGGCTGAGGTCGTGGCCGGCGTTCACGCCCAAACCAGAAGCATGAGCGTGGCCCGCACTGTCGGCGCAGGCCGCGAGCGCGGCGAGCGCATCGCCGGCGGCGAACGCTTCGGCGAACGGCCCGGTGTAGAGCTCGATGCGATCGGCGCCGGTCGCGGCCGCGGCTTGCACCGCGCCGCCGGCATCGGCGAACAGGCTGACCCGGCAACCGAGATCGTGCAGCGCCGCGACCAGCGGGCGCAGCGCCTGGCCGTCGCGTTCGAAATCGAAACCGTGATCCGAGGTGAGCTGTCCGTCGCCGTCGGGCACCAGCGTCGCCTGTGCGGGACGTGCCTGCTCGCACAGCGCGAGGAAGCCGGGATAGCCCGTCCGCGGTGGCGCGAACGGATTGCCTTCGAGGTTGAATTCGACGCCGCGTTCGCGGCAGAGCACGGACAACGCCAACACATCGCCATGGCGGATGTGGCGTGCGTCAGGACGCGGGTGCACGGTGATGCCGTGCGCGCCGGCGTCGAGGCAGGCGCGCGCCGCGCGCACCACGTCGGGCGCGTCGCCGCCACGCGAATTTCGCAGCACCGCGATCTTGTTGACGTTGACGCTGAGGACGGTCATCGGGCGCGGCCCGCCACGCTTATTCCGCGGAAGGCGTGGACGACGATGCGTCGCGGCCGGCCGACTGCGCGAGGCGCCGGGCCTCGGCCTGTTCGCGCAGGCGCTTGAGTTCCATCGGGTCGACCATCAATGCCTCGTTGCGGCTGCCGGCATCGACCCGGCTCGCGAGCAGGCCCAAGACCCACATCAGGAACAGCGCCAGCGCCGCGAGCAGGGCGACCACGGCGAGCGCGGTGGACTTGGTGAGCAGCGCCAGCGCCAACGCGCCCAGCGCCAACAGCAGATACACCCATGGCATGGCCTTTCCCCTCCGCCTCGCGTCCGGGCGCCAGTCTAACCAACCGCGCGCCGCGGCTACAGCAGGGGCGAGGCGAGTCGCGCCAACGCCTCGGGCAGGCGCGCGGACAGCAGCGGTCGCGCGCGATCGCCGTGCACGCGCGGGGCATGCGCGAACTCCGCCTCGACCAGGCGCTCGAGCTCGGCGGCGACGCCGCGGTCGCGGAACAGCGTCTGCACCTCGAAGTTCAGGCTGAAGCTGCGGTGGTCGAAGTTGGCGCTGCCGATCATCGCGAAATCGTCGTCGACCAGCAGCGCCTTGCTGTGCAGCATGCGCGGCCCGTATTCGTACACCTTCACGTTCGCCGCCAGCAGTTCGTCGAAGTAGGAACGCGCGGCATAGGTCACCGAACGGCTGTCGCTCATCTTCGGCACCATCACCCGCACGTCCAGCCCACCCAGCGCGGCGGAGGTCAGCGCCATCATCGCCGCCTCGCCAGGCACGAAGTACGGCGTGGTGAGCCAGACCCGCCGGTTGGCGGCATGGATCGCGGAGACGTACATGCGATGGATCGCTTCCCACGAGGAATCCGGCCCGGACACCAGCACCTGCGCATCGATCGCACCCGGCGCCGGCGGCGGCATGGTCCGCGCCACCGAGGCGATGAAGTCGCGGTCGTTGGTCGCGTACGCCCAATCCTCGACGAAGGTCAGCTGCAGCGCGCGCACCACGTCGCCGGTAATGCGCATGTGCAGGTCGCGGTAGGCATCCGTGCGCAACGCGTCGTTTTCCTCGTCGGTGACGTTGATGCCGCCGGTGTAGCCGATGGCGCCATCGATCACCACGATCTTGCGGTGCGTGCGCAGGTTGACCCAGGTGCGCGTCCAGATGCGGCCGAAGCGCGCCGGATGGAACCAGGCGAGTTCGCCGCCGGCATCGAGCAGGGGCTGGAAGAAGCTGCGCTTCGCCTTCGACGATCCGAGCGCGTCCAGCAGCAAGCGCACCTTCACCCCGGCGCGCGCGCGTTCGGCCAGCGCGTCGCGCACCATGGCGCCGGTGCGGTCGGGCGAATAGATGTAGTACTCGAGGTGGATATGGTCGCGGGCGTTACGGATGTCTTCCAGCAAGGCGGGATACGTGGCGCTGCCGTCCTGCAACAGGCGCACCTCGGTCGCGGTGGAAGGCGGCAGGTGCGAGGTCGCCTGGCCGAGCCGCGCGAGTTCCATGCCGGCTTCGTCCATCGCGTGTTCCTGCGCGTGCGGCAAATCGACGCGGTTGCGCGAACGGCGCAGGCGGTGGCGCTTCAGTTTCTGCGGACCGAACACCAGGTACACGATGAAGCCGAGGTAGGGCAGGGCGGCGAGGCTGAACAGCCAGCTGATGGTCGCCACCGGTTCGCGCTTCTGCAGCACGATCCACAAGCCGAGCCAGAACAGGTAGATCGCCCAACCGGCGGCGAGCCAGGCGCGGATATGCGGCACGGCCCAGAACGCTTGCCAGGTTTCGTGCAACGCAGCGAGCATCGGCGGCTTCCGTCGTCGCGGGGGCTGCGACGCCTGCGACGTAGGCTAGCCGCATGCCGCTCGAACGCAAGACCGCACTGCCGCAGGCGAACGCGATCAAGGGTCGCGGCGCCGCGTCATGGGTGCCCGGGCGTTACGAAAAGCGGCAAGTCCAAGGCGAGGACGACGGCTGGGGCTCGCTCCAAGCCGAAGACGACTTCACGCCGGATCCGCGTCCGGAAACCCGCGTCGTCGAGGAGCGCGCGCGCAGCATCATCAGCCGCAACCAGTCGCCCGACATCGGCTTCTCGCAATCCGTGAATCCGTATCGCGGTTGCGAGCACGGCTGCGTCTACTGCTTCGCGCGGCCCTCGCACGCCTACCTCGACCTGTCGCCCGGGCTCGATTTCGAAACGAAACTGTTCGCGAAAACGAACGCGCCCGAACTGCTGCGCAAGGAACTGGCGAAACCCGGCTACGTGCCGCATCCGATTGCGCTGGGCATCAACACCGACGCCTACCAGCCCATCGAACGCGAACATCGCATCACCCGGCAATGCCTGGAAGTGCTGGCCGAAGCGCGGCATCCGGTCAGCCTGATCACCAAGTCCGCGCTGATCGCGCGCGACCTCGACCTGCTCGCGCCGATGGCGCAACAAGGGCTGGTCTCGGCGATGCTGTCGGTGACCACGCTCGACAACCGGCTGTCGTCGCAACTGGAACCCCGCGCCGCCGCGCCGCATACACGCATCAAGACGATCCGCGTCCTGCACGATGCCGGCGTCCCGGTCGGGGTGATGGTCGCGCCGATCATCCCGATGGTCACCGACAAGCACCTCGAACACATCCTCGAAGCCGCGTTCGAGGCCGGTGCGCGCGCCGCGGGCTACGTGCTGCTGCGCCTGCCGCACGAACTGAAGCAGGTGTGGCGCGAATGGCTGGAACTGCACGTGCCCGAACGCGCCGCGCACGTGATGTCGCTGGTGCAGCAGATGCGCGGCGGCAAGGATTACGACAGCCGCTTCGGCACCCGCATGCGCGGCGAAGGCCCGTTCGCCGACCTCATCGCCATGCGTTTCGCGAAGGCGCGCGCAAGGCTTGGTTTCCCCGGCCTGCCGCCGCTGCGCACCGACCTGTTCCGTCCACCCCGGGTCGATTCGCCGCAGGGCGACCTGTTCTGAGGCGCAAACGAAAACCCCGACCGGAGCCCGGGCGTATCGTCGAATCCGTGGCCGCGATCAACTGCCGACGTTGTCGTTGAAGGTGCTGAACATGGAAAAAAAGGAAGTTCCTGGTGGCAGATTGCAGGTGACTGAAGCGGTCCACCCGACCAGGTCGAGATCAGGCAAGTCGGAAGGTGCGAAATTGAGGCTGGCCGAACTGCCGGCAGGCACGTTTGCAACCTCAACCAAATCCGGGGGCGATCTCCGCGTGGCGGAATCGCTGCGACCAGTCAATCGCCGACGTCGATGATTCCCTGCGATTCGAATCCCTGCAGCGCCACGTTCGGCGGCAGGGTGCAGGTCACCGACAGGTTCAGGCCGCCGACAATCGGCACGCCGGCCGTTTCGCCGAAATCCTCGGCCACCCACGACTGCGAGCCGACGCCCGATGCGGGCACGGTCACGGTCTTCGCGGAGTAGTACGGGCCGGAGAAACCGGTCAGGCCGGTGACGCCGGTGCAGGACATGGTGTGCGCCTTCCCGTCGATCGAAGTGGCGAGCAGCGTCGTGGACAGGACGGTGTCGTTTTCGTAACCGCCCATGCCGCAGATCACGAACTGGTTGCTGCTGCCTTCGTTGCGGTAGCCGTTGGCGCGAGGCCGGACCTTGGTGTCGGTGGTCGGGACACTGAGTTGGCAGGCGTCGGCGGCGGAGAATTCATAGGTCTTTACCTGCGTGGCGGCGCTCGCAGGCATGGCCATGGATCCCATGGCGAGCAGGCAGGCAAACGCGGAAACATAAGCGGTCGAAGACATGTCCGCGCTTCCTCAGTTGCCGACGTCGATCAGCTGTTCGGATTCGAAACCCTGCAACGCCACGTTCGGCGGCAGGGTGCAGGTCACGGAAAGATTGAGTCCCTGGTCGATGGGATCGCCCTCGACGCCGCCGAAATCCTCGGCGCCCCAGAGGCCGAACGAAAAACCCGTCGCCGCGATCTCGACGGTCTTGGTGGAATAGACGGACCCATTGCCGCTGCCGGTCAGCCCGGTGACGCCGGTGCAGGACATGGAATGCGGGAGTCCATCCATCGACGTGTACAGCAGCACCATGTGCATCACCGTGTTCTTCTCGTAGCCGCCCATGCCGCAGATCACGAACTGGTTGCTGGTGCCTTCGTTGCGGTAGCCGTTGGCGCGAGGCCGGACCTTGGTATCGGTGGTCGGGACGCTCAGTTGGCAGGCGTCGGCGGCCGAGAACTCGTAGTACTTGGTCTGGGTCGCGGCGGATGCCGTGGCCAAGCCGAGGACGAGCGAGGCGGTGATCACGCCGCACTTCATGGATTGCACGCAATTACCCCTGTCGACGCGATATCCGGTCAGGTGGCGAGCATAACGGAAAGGCGCGCCGCCACGGCCTGCCCCAAAACGAAAACCCCGGCCGCAGCCGGGGGTTTCGAGCAACGCTGCAAGCGTGGGTCAGGGGGCGCTGTCCTCGTCGTCGTGCGAGCTCAGCACAGAGATGATCGCAACACCACCCGGCAACGTGCAGGTGACCGACTGCCCCCAGGGGTAGAGGTCGTAGACGTTCTCGTCGTAGTCGGGATCGGTGTCCGCGATCGCGAACGACGCGCCGCCGCCGGCAGGGACGTTCACGGCCTTCGTCAGGTATTGCCCGGTGGTCGAATAGTTGTAACGGCTCATGGCGGTGCAGTTGAAGGTGTGCGCCAGGCCATCGATGGAAACGAAATCGAGATCGATGGAGTGGAAGCCGGGATCGGTGGAATCGATGTCGAACCCGCAGATGACGAACTGGTTGGTCGTCCCCTCGTTGCGGAAACCGGTGGCCTTGGGCCGCGCCTTGGTGTCCGTGGTCGGGATGCTGAGCGTGCAGGCGCTGGCGGCGTTCTGCGTCTGGGTTTTCGTGATTACGCCGGCGTGGGCCGGGAGCGACAGCAGTCCGCCAACCGAGGCGGCAGCCGCGAGGGCGATAAGGTTGAAGCGCATGGTTGGAGTCCTTCCGTGAGGCGACCCGGTTGGTCGCAACCCAGCAAACGTGAATCGCGGCTCGCGCCGGACAAGGGCGCGGTCCAGCATGCGGATCCAGCGGCATGCCGATCGACATCGGCGGGGGTGGAACGACTAGCCGATGAACTCCGGCCAAAACGCCCCGCCCAGCCACAGCCAGCGCGCCATCCATGCGCTGACCAGCGCGATCAGCACGGTCAGCGGCAAGCCGATGCGCAGGAAGTCGCCGAAGCGGTACTGGCCGGGGCCGAGGATCAGCAGGTTGCCGTGGTGGCCGATCGGCGTCAGGAACGCGACCACCGCACCGAGCGCGGTGCAGACCACGAACGGCGTCGGCGGCAGGCCGAAGGATTGCGCCAGCGCTATCGCGACCGGCCCGAGCAGCGCGGTGGTCGCCGCATCGCTCATCACCTGCGTCAGCAGCGCGGCGACGCCGAACATCACCAGCAGCACCGCGAACGAGGGCCAATCGGAAACCAGCCGGAACAGCCCGCGCGCGAGCAGGTCGGCGGTGCCGGTCTGCTCCATCGCGATGCCGAGCGGGATCACCCCGGCGATCATCACGAAGATGCGTACGTCGATGCCGCGGTAGGCCTGCTTCACGTCGATGCAGCGCGTCACCACCATCGCCACCGCACCGAACAGGAACGCGAGCGGCGCCGACAGCCAGCCGGCCACGGTGGCGAGCACGGTCGCGGCGAGGATCGTCAGCGCCAGCGGCGCGCGCAGGCGGCGCTTGGCCTCGCCCGCGAACGGCACCAGCATCAGGAAGCCGTGGTGCGCGGCAAGCTCGGCGAAGCGCGAAGGATGTCCGTACAGCACCAGCAGGTCGCTTTCCTGCAGCCGCGCATCGGTGAGCCGCGGTTCGACGACGCCATCGCGCCGCCACAGGCCGACGATCAATGCGTGGAACTGGCGCGAGAAATCCAGCTCGCGGATGCTGCGGCCGATGAATTCGGAGCCCGGCGCCACCACCGCCTGCACCAGTTGCGGTTCGCCTTCGCCCACGACCTTGTCCTGGAACCGCGCGATCGCATGCAGGTCCAGGCCCGGGTCGTCGTGCAGGGTCATCAATTCGTCCGCCGCGGCTTCGACCAGCAGCACGTCGCCGGCCAGCAGCGGGCTCGCCGGGGTGAGGTCGTCGCGGCGGCGGCCGTCGCGCAGCCAACCGAGCAAACGGAAGCGCGCGCCCTGCGCCTTCTGCAATTCCGCCAGCGGGCGCGTGGCCCAGCGGCCGTCCTTCACCACCACCAGTTCGGTGCGGTAGCGGTCCAGGCGCAGGTAATCGTCTTCGCCATGCTCGCCGCTGCGGCGCGGCAGCAGCCAGCGCGCAAGCAGCATGTAGACGACGCCGACCAGCACCAGCGCGATGCCGATCGGGGTGATCGAAAACACGCCGAGCTCGCCACTGCCGTTGCGGGCGAGCATGTCGCTGGCGAGCAGGAAGGCCGGCGCGCTGACCAGGGTCAGGGTGGTGCCCAGCGAGGCCGCGAGCGACATCGGCATCAGCAGGCGCGATGCCGGCAGGCGGTGTTCGCGCCCGTGCCTGAGCAGCAGCGGAAGCATCATCGCGGTCACCATCACGTGGTGGGTGAACGCCGCCAGCGCGGCCACCGCCGGCATCACCACGGCGACTGCGCGCGATTCGCTGCGCCCCGCCGCGCGCCCGATCCAGTGGCCCAAACGCTCGGTGATGCCGGTCGCGGACAGCGCGCCGGAAATCACGAACACCGCCGCGACGATGATCGCCGGCTCGCTGGAGAAACCGGACAGGGCCTGCTTCGAATCCAGCAGCCCGGCCAGGACCAACGCCATCAGCAGCAGCATCGCGGTCACGTCGACCCGAAGCCGTTCGCTGACGAACAGGTACAGTCCGCCGCCCAGGATCAACAGGAACAGGCCCTGGTCCAGGGTCATCGGGACGGGATCATGTGGTGGGCGGAAAAGGGCGCGAACGAGGCCATGGCGGGATTGTGCGGCATCGGCGTTCACGCCGCGTCGACACAACGCGCCGGATGCCGGCCTAGACTCCCAAGCTCGAAAAGCCGCGTCCGACGCCGTGACCTTGCACAACGCCCCAGCCAGCACATCGCCCGACGCGGACCGGTTCCAGCGGGTCATGGAATCGACCGGGGTCGGCATGGCGATCGTGACCCTGGACGGGCGCATGGCGCAGGCCAATCCGGCGCTGGCGGCGATGCTCGGCACCACGCCGGCGGAACTTGCGGGCCGGGGGGTGCGCGAGTTCACCCATCCCGACGACCTGGAAATGACCGAGCGCCTGTTCGCCGAATTGCTCGAAGGTCGTTGCTCGAGCCTGGGCGCGGATAAGCGCTACCTCCTGCCCGGTGGGCGCGTGGTCGACATCCGCCTCGATACCACCCTGCTGCGCGATGCCGAAGGGCAGCCGCTGTATTTCCTGTCGCAGATGACCGATGTCAGCGAGCAGCGCCGTGCCGAGCGCGAACTGCAGGCGGCGAACGCGAACCTCGAGGCGCACGTCGCCGCGCGGACCCGCGACCTCGAGATCGTGTGCGAGGACCTGCAACGCTTCGCCTATGGCGTGTCGCACGATCTGCGGGCGCCGCTGCGCAGCATCGCCAGCTTCGCGAAGCTGCTCGACGATCGCGCCGGCGGCGGGCTCGACGAACAGGGCCGCGACTACCTGCGTCGCATCCGCGAGGCCGCAGCGCAGATGGAAACGCTGATCGGCAGCCTGCAGGAACTGTCACGGGTGATGCACGGCGAATTCCGTTCCGAACCGGTCGACGTCAGCCTGCTCGCCGACTGGGCCGGCGCAGAACTGCAGGATGCCGAGCCGCATCGCCCGGCGATCGTCGAGGTGCAGCAGGGACTGGTCGCGCGCGGCGACGAGCGTGCGTTGAAGCAGCTGTTCACCGCGCTGCTGCACAACGCCTGGAAGTTCTCGCGCGAACGCGAACGCGTGCGGATCGAGGTGAGCGGCGCGCGCGAAGGCGATGTGCTGCGCATCGAAGTGCGCGACTACGGCATCGGCTACGACCCGCGCTACGCCGACAAGCTGTTCCAGCCGTTCCAGCGCCTGCACGGCGCGGACGAAGGCGCCGGCAACGGCCTCGGCCTGGTGATCGCGCAACGCATCGCCGCGCGCCATGGCGGCCGCATTTCCGCCCGTTCCGAACCCGGCGCGGGCGCGACCTTCACCATCGAACTCCCTGCAGGAGACGCGGACTGATGACCAAGGAAATCCTGCTGGTCGAGGACAACCCCGACGACGTCGAGCTGACCCGCATCGCGTTCGAGGAAGCCAATGTCGCGAACCTGCTGCGCGTGGTGGGCGATGGCGCCGACGCGCTCGACTACCTGTTCGCGCGCGGCAAGCACGCCGACCGCGATCCGGCGAACCTGCCGTCGCTGGTGCTGCTCGACCTCAACCTGCCCAAGGTCGACGGACGCGAGGTGCTGCAGGCGATCCGCTCCAACGAAGCGACGCGCAACCTTCCGGTCGTGGTGCTGACCACCAGCGCCGAGCCGTTCGACGTCGATGCCACCTACGCGCTCGGGGTCAACAGCTATATCCGCAAACCGGTCGACTTCGAACAGTTCGTGTGGGCGGTGAAGCAGGTCGGGTTGTACTGGCTGGTGTTGAACGAAACGCCCGACGCGGCGGCCTGAGCGCGCTTCAGCCAATGTCGGCGTGGTAACGCTCCGCGTTCTCGACTTCGTGCTTCGAACCGAGGAACACCGGCACGCGCTGGTGCAGTTGCGTCGGCGCGACATCGAGGATGCGCCCGCGCCCGGTGCTGGCCGCGCCGCCGGCCTGTTCCACCAGCAGCGCCATCGGGTTGGCTTCGTACATCAGGCGCAGGCGCCCGCCCTTGTCGCGGCACTTGGCGTCGATCGGATAGGTGAAGATGCCGCCGCGCGTCAGGATGCGGTGCACGTCCGCGACCATCGACGCGACCCAGCGCATGTTGAAGTCCTTGCCGCGCGGGCCGCCCTTGCCGGCGAGCAGGTCGGCGATGTAGCGCTGCACCGGCGCTTCCCAGTGGCGCTGGTTGGACGCGTTGATCGCGAATTCCTGCGTTTCCACCGGGATGCGCACGTCGCGCTGGGTCAGCACGAAGCTGCCGAGCTCGCGGTCGAGGGTGAAGAAATGCGTGCCGTGGCCGACGGTCAGCACCAGCACCGTGCTCGGTCCGTACACGCAGTAGCCGGCAGCGACCTGCGCCGTGCCCGGCTGCAGGAAATGTTCGTCGACCGGCGAAGTCACGCCCTCGGGGCAGCGCAGCACCGAGAAGATGGTGCCGACCGACACGTTCACGTCGATGTTCGACGAACCGTCGAGCGGGTCGAACAGCAGCAGGTAGTTGCCGCGCGGATACACGTCCGGGATCGGCTGCGAATGTTCCATTTCCTCGGACGCGAGCCCGGCGAGGTGGCCGCCCCAGGCGTTGGCCTCGAGCAGGATCTCGTTGCTGAGCACGTCGAGCTTCTTCTGCGCTTCGCCCTGGACATTGATCGACGCACCTTCGCCGCCGCCGGCATCGCCGAGCACGCCGCCGAGCGCGCCCTTGCCGACCGCCACCGAGATCGACTTGCACGCGCGGGCGACGACCTCGATCAGCAGGCGCAGGTCCGGGCCGATGCGGCCGGCGCGCTGTTCCTCGATCAGGTAGCGGGTCAGGGAAATGCGGTCTGGCGGCATGGCGGCGAGGGACGGGCGACGGGATGCGCATTGTCGCCCATGCGGGCGCGATCCTGCTGACGCCACGCTGTCAGCGGGGCGGACGCAGGCTGGCGTCTCCGTTCGGGGAGGCGCCGGCATGTGGTTGCATGAAAGCAGGATCGAGGTCGAGGCGACGGCGGCCGCGGTCTGGGCGCGGTTCGCGGACGTGGCCCGGTGGAAACACTGGAATGCCGGCGTCGCCGAATGCACGCTGCGCGGCGCGTTCGCCGACGGCGGCGAGTTCGACATGCGCCTGCCCGACGGCAGCGAATTCCGCAGCAGGCTGTTCGACGTGGTCGAGGGCCGCTGCTTCGCCGACGAAACGCAGGTCGGCGCACATAGCGTCCGCGTCTGGCACCGGATCGATCCGATCGACGATGCGCGCTGTCGCGTCGCCTACCAGGCCGAAGTCGAAGGCCCGGACGCGGCAGGCGTCGGCGATGCGGTGACGAGCGATTTCCGCGACGTGCTCGCCGCGCTCAAGCGCGAGGCGGAGGCGCACGCATGAGTCGCGACGGCCGCCGCGATTTCGATTTCCTGCATGGCCGCTGGCAGGTGCGCAACGAACGCCTGCGCGAGCGCCTTGCCGGCTGCACCGATTGGGAAACCTTCGATGCGAAGGTGGGCTGCCAGCCGCTGCTCGGCGGCCTCGGCAACCTCGAAACCCACGACGCCGACTGGAACGGCGGCTATCGCGGCATCGCGCTGCGCCTGTACGCGCCGGCGACGCGGCGTTGGTCGATCCACTGGGCCAGCGACCGCGGCGGCGAACTGGAACCGCCGGTGCATGGCAGTTTCGACCGCCACGTCGGCACCTTCCTCGGCGAGGATCGCCACGAGGGGCGCCTGGTGCGCGTGCGCTTCCTGTGGACGCGCATCGATGCCGACCACGCGCGCTGGGAACAGGCGTTCTCGGTCGACGGTGGCGGCCACTGGGAAACCAACTGGTTCATGCACTTCACCCGAGACGGAGCAGCATCGTGAAATTGCTGGAGCTCATGTTGCCGATCCTTGTCGTGACGATGGCATGGTCCTTCTCGCGTGCCGCCCAATCGGAACCGACCATGGAACATCCCGCCGAATATCCCGTTTACGAACTGCGGCAATACACGCTGCATCCCGGCAAGCGCGACACGTTGATCGCCCTGTTCGAGGACCATTTCATCGAACCGCTGGAACGCGACGGCATGCAGGTGCCCGCGCATTTCCGCGACCTCGACAATGCCGATCGCTTCGCCTGGTTCCGGCGCTTCGACGACATGGACGTGCGCGGGCGCGCGCTGCCGGCGTTCTATCGCCGCGATCCGGTCTGGCAGCAATACCGCGACGATGCCAACGCGACGATGATCGATTCGGACAACGTGCTGTTGCTGCGCGATGCGTGGCCGGGATCGGGCTTCGCCGCGCCGGCCTCGCCGCGCCCACCGGTCGGCGCGGAAGCGCATTCGCAAGCCGTGGTCGTGGTCACGACCTATGCGCTGGTAAATCCAGTCGACGACACTTTCATCGCGTTCTTCCGCGACACGCTGGCGCCGCGTGCGCAGGCGGACGGCGCGGAACTGCGGGCGACCTTCGTCAGCGAGGAAAGCGCGAACAATTTCCCGCCGCTGCCGGTGCGCCCCGAGCACGTGCTGGTGTGGGTCGCTTCGTTCCCGGACGATGCGGCCTACGCGCGCTATCGCGAACGCGCCGCCAGCGATCCGCGCTGGGCCCGCGATGTCGCGCCGACGCTGCGGCAACGCCTGATCTGGCCCGCCGACGTGCACCGCCTGCGCCCGGCCGCGCGTTCGCTGCTGCAGGATTGAATGCGGGGCACAAGGCGCACGATCATGTCGCATGCGCCGCGCCGACCGCCTGTTCCTGATCATCCATG
>Ga0209023_10005591_pt1 | contig 13682 bp, 17 predicted proteins | sample LakOneMetagenome_FD_187468 | JGI IMG/M metagenome (GOLD analysis project Ga0209023, IMG submission 187468) | Freshwater and sediment microbial communities from Lake Erie, Canada (SPAdes) (version 2) | ecosystem: Environmental > Aquatic > Freshwater > Lentic | place: Lake Erie, Canada...
GGTGCTGATGGCCCGCGTGGACGACACCGCCGGGCCGAACTGGATGCCGGCCGGCCGCGGCCGCCCTCGCCGCACCGTCGGCACACGAACCGAACCTGGAGATCCGACATGAGCCCGTCCCCGCACACGCCGACCTACGGCACCATCGACCGCGCGTACGGGATGCGGCTCGCCACGACGCCGCCGGAGGACGACGGACCGATCTGGATGGTGAACCTGATGAAGTACAAGGAGACGGCCGCGTACGCCAGTGACGAGGGCGGTGACATCGCCGTCTCCGGTCGCGAGGCGGATGACCGATACGCCCCGGTCGAGGTGCTCGCGGCGATCGGCGCCGAGGTCGTCTTCGTCGGCGACGTGGAGACCCAGCTGCTCGGGTCCCCGCCCACCTGGGATCGCATCGGTGTGGTGAAGTACCCGTCGCGTCGGGCGTTCATCGAGATGCAGAGCCGCCCCGACTTCCAGGCGAAGCACGTCCACAAGGAAGCCGGCATGGACGTCACGATCGTGATGGGATGCCTGCCGATCGACGTCGAGGTGCCGGAAGGACCGATGTCGGAGCAGCCGGACTGGAGCACCGTCGCGCACCCGCCGACGGCCGAGGACGGGCCGGTCGCCGTGCTCCACGTGATCAAGTTCGCGGATGGCGGCGCCGAGGGCATGGAGGGGTACCACCGGCAGGCGGCGGAGATCGCCGGCCCGCACGGCGTGCGGATCGGCGGCTGGTTCGATGTCGAAGGGACGATCATCGGCGACGGCCGGTCGTGGGATCAGGTGCGGTTCAACCTCTTCCCGTCCAAGGCAGCGTTCATGGCGGTCGCGATGGATCCGGCCCGACTCGCCGCACAGCGCGAGCACCGCGAGCCGGCGATGGCGGACACGTATGCGCTGATCGTCCGTCCGACGATCAACCGCCTCCCCGGCGCCCCGGCGAGGGCGATCTGATGGCGATCACCGTCGTCACGCTCGGGACGGGCAGCCCGCTGCCGGACCCGAACCGTGCCGGTCCGGCGACGCTCGTCACGGCCGGATCGACCCGGCTGCTCGTCGACGCGGGCCGCGGCGTGCTGATGCGGTTGGCCGGCGCCGGGGTGCTGCCGATCATGCTCGACGCCGTCCTGCTCACCCATCTCCACAGCGATCACATCACCGACCTCAACGACGTCATCACCACGCAGTGGGTGATGAGCAACGCGCCGACGACGCTGCACGTGTACGGGCCGCCCGGCACGCAGGCGGTCGTCGACGGGATCTTCGCGATGCTCGCGCCCGACTTCTCGTACCGACTCGCGCACCACGACGACCTCACGTGGACGCCGATCGTCGAGGTGCACGAGCTGCCGGGACCGACCACGCTCACCATCGGCGACGCGACGATCCTGGTGCGCTCCACGGACCATCGTCCGGTCGAGCCCACGGTCGGCTACCGGATCGAGCAGGGCGGTGCGAGCGTCGCGATCGCGGGCGACACCGTGCCCTGCGCCGGCCTCGACGAGCTGTGCGCCGGCGCGGACGTGTACGTGCAGACGGTCATCCGTGACGACCTGGTGAAGCTGATCCCGAACGCGCGCATCCAGGACATCCTCGACTACCACTCCAGCATGGAGCAGGCGGCCGCCACGGCCGAGCGCGCCGGTGTGCGCACCATGATGTGCACCCACTACGTGCCGGCGATGCAGCCCGGCCAGGAGGATGCGTGGCGGGATCTCGCCGCACGCCACTTCCACGGGGACATCGTGCTGGCCGCCGACCTCACCGCGATCACGGTCGGCGACTGACCTCCGGGGTTGCCGACCGGCGCGACGTGTAGCAACCTGCGGGGATGCTCGCACCCGAACGCTCCTTCGACGGCACGTCCGTCCGCATCGCCGTCCACCACTGGGACAACCCGTCGCCGCGGTACGTGGCTCTCATCGCCCACGGATACGGCGAGCACGCGGGCCGGTACGAGCACGTGGCCGCCGCGCTCGTCGCCGACGGCGCGGTGGTCGACGCGCCGGACCACGTGGGCCACGGTGCGTCGGGTGGTGAACGGGCGTCGGTCGGTTCGATCGAGGAGATGGTCGACGACCTCCACGCCCTCGCCGGAGTCGCTCACGCCGCCCATCCCGACCTCCCCGTCGTGCTGATCGGTCACTCGATGGGCGGCATCGTCGCGACGCGGTACGCCCAGCGATTCGGCAATGAGCTCGCCGCGCTGGTGCTCTCCGGTCCGGCCATCGGTGGCAACCCCGGCATCCTCATGCTGGCGGAGATGGATCCGATCCCGGAGATCCCGATCGACCCGGAGGTGCTCTCGCGAGATCCCGCAGTCGGCGAGGCCTACGACGCGGACCCGCTCGTGTACCACGGTCCGTTCCGGCGCGAGACGCTGCAGGCGTTCATCGCGGCCGTGGCCGCGATCGCTGCCGGCCCGTCGTTCGGTGATCTGCCCACCTTGTGGATCCACGGCGAGGAGGACGCGCTCGCCCCGCTCGACGCGACACGCGAGGCGATCGATCACCTCCGCGGCTCACGCCTCGACGAGAAGGTCTACCCGGGTGCTCGCCACGAGATCTTCAACGAGACCAACCAGGCCGAGGTGATCGGCGACGTGATCGCCTTCCTCCACAGCGCGCTCTGAAGGGTCAGGTCAGGGTCGGACCGACGCGTCGGCGCTCGAGCCGCTCCCGGCCAGCCGCTGGTGGACGTAGCCATCGCCGGCCGACCACGACGCGCGGGCCCGGCCGGCCTGCTTCGCGGCATAGAGGGCGGCGTCGGCGCGAGCGAGCATCGTGTCGCCGTCGTCGCCGAGCGCGTGCACGCTGATGCCGGCGCTCACCGAGATCCGCAGGCGTGGGTCCTCCGCATTCGCGGCGAGCGCGAGCGCGACGCGCTCCGTGTAGGCAAGGGCGGCGGCCGCATCGACGTCGTGCAGCACGACCGCGAACTCCTCGCCGCCGAAGCGTGACACCGCATCGCCGTCTCGCGACTGGTGGCGCAGCACCTCGGCGACACGCTGGAGCGCGAGGTCGCCGACGATGTGGCCATGACGGTCGTTGAACCGCTTGAAGTGGTCGATGTCGAGCATCACGACCGCCACCCTCGACGACGTCCCCGCAGCGGTCGCCGCGAGTGCATCGAGACGGGGCCGGAACGCACGCCGGTTCAGCAACCCGGTCAGCGGGTCGGTGGCGGCGATGATCTCGAGCTCGGCACGCAGTCGCTGCTCCCGTTCGGTCATCACGGCCACCAGCGCGGCCATGATGCCGACGCTCGACGTCGTCCCGATGAACGTGTCGACCTGCAGTTCGGCGTGTGTGTTGAGCAGCAACCCGGCGAGCAGGCACACCACCATCCATCCGAAGATGGCCACGAGCGTTCGGCGCGAGAAGAAGTACGCGGCGAACACGACTGGCCAGAGGAAGAACAGCGGACCCATCCCGATCGGATCGGAGATCGCCATCAGCACGCCGAGATCCAGGACGCTCAGGACCACACACGCCTGCATCGGGCATCGACGCGGTCGCACCACGAGCAGCACCAGACCGCACAGCACGAACGCGGCGGCGCACCCGCTCTGTGCCTGACGGGAGAAGGTGGTGCGCTGGGTGACCATGACACCGACGAAGCAGACGACGCCGCCGGTGAGGAACATGATCACCGCGGTGCGCCGCATCAGGGCGAGGCGTTCCGCCGACGGCGGCGCCGTCGGTCGAGCGCGATCGAGCCACCGGTGGCCGCCCTGCTGCTCGACATCGATGTCCATCTCAGCCATCCCGATGGCGCTCCGGCCGCGCGCGGACGCGCGCGACACCGGGGTGGACGGTCCGCCCGGTGCTCGCCGGTGCACTGATGTGGCACCGGCGATCCGAAGTGGTCAAGTCCCTTGACGAATGCGACGCCCGTTCGTTAGATTGTCAAGTACGTTGACCATAGCGGCCGACGCTCGTCCTCCAGGAGCCCCACATGCCCGTCATCCACGCCCCGCTCGAACCGACGCACCAGCTGCCCGGCACGGCGTTCACGTCACTGGCCACACCGTCGACCGGGTCGACCGAGACATCGGTGTGGCGCGTGCGCATCGCACCGGGAACCGAGCCGACACCCCATCGCCTCACCCGCGGTGAGGTGTTCGTCGTGCTGCACGGCAGCGCGCGTGTGCGCATCGGCGAGGAGGTGCAGCACGCGGACGCCGGTGATGCGATCGTCGTGCCCGCCGACACCGTGTTCGAGTTGGCCAACGCGGGCGCCGAGGCGCTCGAGGCACTGTGCTGCATGCCCGTCGGGGGCCAGGCGCGACTCGCGGACGGCACGGCGTTCACGCCACCATGGGCGTCGTGACGCCACCCGCTGCACCCGCTGCACCCGCTGAACCCGTCCCGCTCGCTCGCCTGCTGGCGATGGCGTTCCGGCAGATCATCGACGAGCTCCACGAGACCCTGGCCGCGCGCGGGTGGGCGGACGTGCGCCCGTCGTACGGGTTCGTGCTGCTCGCGGCCCGTGACGGCGCGCTCACGCCGAAGGCGATCACCGAGCTGCTCGGCTTCACCAAGCAGGCGGCGTCGCAGCTCGTCGATGCGATGGAGGGCGACGGCTACCTGCTGCGTTCACCGCACCCGGACGACGCCCGTGCCAAGGTGCTGACGATCACGCCGCGCGGTCGCGAGGTCCTCGCCGAGGTGGAGGAGACCTACGCCGACATCGAGGCATCGTGGGCGACCCACATCGGGGCGACGCGCGTCGACGCGCTGCGGTCGGCACTCACCGACGCGCTGGCCGCCTTCTTCGGTGACGAGCTGCCGCCGGTGCGCCCGACCTGGTGATCACCAGGTCGGGCACCGTCATCGGGAGCTCGTGGGATCAGGCCGGGCCGGAGAACGAACCGCCGAGCGACGCCGTCCCGGCGGATGGTCCGACCGTCGATGCGTGGTCGTCCTCGTAGCGGGTCAGCTCGGCGCGGCCGACGACGTGCCAGTGCACCTCGTCCGGGCCGTCGGCGAGTCGGAGCGTGCGCTGGCTGGTGTACATCCGGGCCAGTGGAGTCCACTGCGAGATGCCGGTGGCACCGTGGATCTGGATCGCCTCGTCGATGATCCGGCAGCAACGCTCCGGCACCATCGCCTTGACGGCGCTGACCCACACGCGGGCCTCCTGGTTGCCGAGGGTGTCCATCGCCTTCGCGGCCCGGAGCACCATGAGGCGCATGGCCTCGATCTCGATGCGCGCCTTCGCGATCATCTCGGTGTTCTTGCCGAGGTTCGCGAGCCGCTTGCCGAACGCCTCACGGTTGAGGCCGCGGCGGACCATCAGCTCGAGCGCCCGCTCTGCCACGCCGATCGAGCGCATGCAGTGGTGGATGCGGCCGGGCCCGAGGCGGACCTGCGAGATCTCGAAGCCACGGCCTTCACCGAGGAGCATGTTGGTGCTGGGCACGCGCACGTCGGTGAAGCGCAGGTGCATGTGACCGTGGGGTGCATCGTCGTCACCGAACACCGACATCGGCCCGAGGATCTCCACGCCGGGCGTGTCCATCGGGACGAGGATCTGTGACTGGCGGCGGTGCGGCGGCCCGTCCGGGCTGGTCTGCACCATGCAGATCATGATCTTGCAGCGCGGGTCGCCGGCGCCCGAGATGTAGTACTTCTCGCCGTTGATGACCCACTCGTCGCCGTCGAGCACGGCGCGGCAGGCGATGTTCTTCGCGTCGGACGACGCGACGTCCGGCTCCGTCATCGCGTAGGCGGAGCGGATCTCGCCGGCCAGGAGCGGCTCGAGCCACTGCTTCTTCTGCTCGGGGGTGCCCACCCGCTCGAGCACCTCCATGTTGCCGGTGTCGGGCGCACTGCAGTTGAGGCACTCGGATGCGAGCGGGTTCTTGCCGAGCTCGAACGCGATGTACGCGTAGTCGAGGTTCGACAGGCCCTCGCCGGTCTCGGCGTTCGGGAGGAAGAAGTTCCAGAGGCCGTTGGCCTTCGCCTTCGCCTTGACGCTGTCGAGCAGTTCCAGCTGACCCTCGCCGTAGCCCCAGTGCTCGGCGCGACCTTCGGCCAGCCGGTAGAACTCCTCGGTGATCGGATCGACCTCGTTCTTGATGAACGCCTTCACGGCTTCGTAGAGCGGAACGGCGTGCTCCGACATCGAGAGGTTCAGTGCGTCGTCGGTCGCGACTCCTGAGTGCATTCCTGGTGCGGGCATCGTCGGCATCCTCCGGGGATCGAGCAGCTCCGTCGCCGGGTTTGGGTGACCGGCCGGGAGTCGTGCGTGCGTGTCCGCCCATTTGACCACGGCGGGAGGCGCGTTGATCCCATCGGCGGGCGAAAAGTTGACGAACCCGTCAAGTCGGGCGCGCGGCACCCGCGGCGGTCGTGGCGGATGCCGCCTCCGCCCGGCCGGGTGCCAGCTCGTGGAGGATCCGGGCGGTCGATGCATCCGCCGGCAGGAACGCCTCGAGACGGAGGTCGGCCAGGGTGACATCGAGTGCGGTCGCGAACGACATCAGCGTCGTGATCAGCGTGAGCTCGCCGTGGGAGGTGGCCAGCCGCAGCGGCACCGCGAATCCGAGGTGATCCGGGCCGGGCAGCGGCGCCGGGACGTACCCCTCGAGTTCGTCGACGAGTGCGGCCAGCTCCTCGCTCGGCCCGCGGCGGACCGAAGCGCGCAGCGAAGCCAGCACGTGCTGCGCCCATGCTCCGAAGTTCGCGATTCGCGGGGCCATGCCGAGCGGGTGGAGGGCGACACGGTAGGCGTTGACGGGTTCCGCCAGCAGGGCCGGATCGACGCCGTCGAAGAGCACCGCGACGGCCCGGTTCCTCGCGACGATGTCACCACCGTGGCGGACGACCACCGCCGGATACGGCTCGTGGCCCGCGAGGATCCGCTCGAGCGCGTCCCGAACGGGTCGCAACGTCGGGCCGTCCCACGGTGACTCGGCGAACACGGGTGCGAAGCCCGCTGCGAGCAGCAGTGCGTTCCGGTCGGCGAGGCCGAGCTCCAACGACTCGGCAAGGCGGAGCACCATGGTCCGTCCCGGCGACGACCGGCCCTGCTCCACGAAGCTGAGATGACGTTGGGTGGTGCCGGCCCGGATGGCGAGGTCGAGCTGGCTGACGCCGCGCCGCGTGCGCCACGCGCGCAGCTCGGACCCGAACGGGCGGAGGCCGAGGACGGTGCTCATGCACCCAGGTGTAGTCCGTCGGCGGGCCCCCGACGATTCCCTGGCGGGTATTGCCGGCCGTCGACGATGCACCGCACAGTCGACCCATGACCAACACGCTCACCCCCGCCCCGCATGGCTCGTCGACGACGACCGAGCTCGTCGACCGATACGTCGACCTGTGGAACGAACCGGATCCCGACCTCCGTCGGCGCGCCATCGCCGCCCTGTGGACGAGCGACGGTGCGCACGTGCTCGTACCGCCGCAGGAGCTGCGCGACGCCGCACGCGCGATCGGCTTCCCGACCATGACGCTCGAGGTGCGCGGCCACGACGAGCTGGCGTTCCGTGTCGCCACCGCGCAGCACGACTTCGTCGCTGCGGGAGGGTTCCGGTTCCGCTCGCGCGGCGACGCCGAGCGGCTCGGTGCGGTCGTGAAGTTCCACTGGGAGATGGTGCCCGCAGGCGGCGGCGACGTCGTCGCCGTCGGCCTCGAGGTGCTCCTGCTGGACGAGGACGGCCTGATTCGCGCCGACCACCAGTTCATCGAGGCGTGACCGCGCAACATCGAGGTCGCCGCGGGGCGAGCCGGTCAGAGGCCAGGGATCGAGAGGTTGCCGACGGTGCACTGGAACGACGCGCTGATCGGTCCGGTCGGTCCCGGTCCGGAGACGACCGCGCTCGCGGTCGCCGGGTCGTACGTGCCGGTCAGTCCCTCGAAGCGCACCGCTCCCGGTGGATTCGGGCTCCCGACGAGCACGTCGGCGGCGAGGCCGGGGTACCAGCCGATCGTGAACGGTTGCGGTGTCGGTACTTCCGTCACCGGTTGCTCCTGCCCGAACGCGACGGTGACGGGAGCCCCGGCGACGTCGATCTGCGCGACCGCGATGAGCGAGACGCCGAGCGGCTGCAGGCAGGTGACCGTGACGAACGCGTCGAGGGCGGGTACGTCCGGTCCGCTCGCGGTCATCGTCGGCGTCGAGCGGATCTCGTAGGTGCATGCGCCGTCGGGATCGTCACGGACGAAGATCGCCGACTGGCCGAACGGCGCCTCGACGCGCAGCCCGCCATCCGTCGCGACGGTGACGGTCGCACCCGCGGGCATCGGCGCGTCCGGTTGCTGGTAGGCCGTGCGCAACGCCTCACAGCCCGCGGCGTCGCGGAAGGCGGTGCTGGACACGGCGAGGCTGTCGGGGAGGGGCTGGGGCGTCGACGGGAGCGACAGCGCCGCGAGTGCCGCCTGTGCCGCGAGCCCGGGAGCGATGTCGGAGGGCGAGGAACCCGCGCGTGCGGCGACGGTCGCGCCGCCGGTCGAGGTCACGAGGACCACGATCACGACCGCGATGCGGCGGCCGCGATGGAACGAGCTGGTCACGGACATTCGGGCGCTCCAGGTGTGACCGTCGGCCAGTTGTTGAGGAACAGGCTGCCGGCAGGGAACACGGCCGTCGTCCCGCCCGCAGCGTGCAGCGTGCCCTCGCCGAACGCCATCGGCGTGTCGATCGTCATGCCGGTGAGCAGGTCGATGGAGAACAGCGCCGACGCGTCACCGACCATGCCCGGCGGTGCCGGGAGGCTCGACGTGAACCGGGTGGTGCCTCCACCGCCGGCGTTCCCCAACGGCCCGGCATCGGCATGCCCCTCGCTGCGGAAGTCGATGGTGATCGCGATCGGCGTGCGCCTCGTCGGATCGGAGGTGGGCGGGTCGTAGTCGCATGCCCAGGCGTGGAAGCCGATCGTGCCGCCGACGGTGCCGGGGATGCCCGCCGGCGCGCCGATCGGTGTGTCCGGCAGGTCGATGCTGAACGGGCACGTGATCTTCGATTCGTCGACCTGGCCGCTGCGGCGGATCACCTTCGTGACCGTCTCCGGCGAGATGACCAGCGATGGGTAGAACATGAGATCCGCCGGGGTACCGGGGACGAGGTCGCTGCCGTGGTAGTTGTCGCCCAGGCCGAGGATGTGGCCGAACTCGTGGGCGTACAGGCCCGGGCGGTCGTAGAGCGCCCAGGTCGATTGGTAGGGCGGGTTCGGTCCGGTCGGCAGGGTGTAGCCCCTGTCGTCGTCGCTGAGGGCGACCGCGGTCCCGTCGCCCATCCACACGACGGCGGAGCGCACCGGCTCGCTCCCCGGGCCGGCCGGGTAGAGCGCCGTGCCGGCGGGGTAGATCGCGGTGTCGAGCAGGATGCCGACCTCGTTCTGCCCGACGTCCGACGGACCCCTCGCCAACCGCACCTGCGGATCGACGATGAACCGGTAGCACTTGAACATCAGGTCCTTCCACTTCGAGCGGATGTCGGCCTCGATCCGCGATGCGGCCGCCGCCAGCACGGCCTCGGCCTCCGGACGATCGGGATGCACGAGCACGAAGACCGCGATCCGCACGGTGACGGTGATCGTCTTCGCCGCATGGTCGACCTTCCACGAGATCGCCGGGTTGGCGCCGCGAGTCGCGCTCGTGTGGGCGGCGCCGATGGGGGACGCCACCGCATCGGTCGTGCCCACCAGACCGGCCATCACGAACGCGACCGTGGCGAGGAGGCGGACGAGCACCGACCGGTGACGACTCATCCGACGGTCCACAGCGCCACCTCCGGATCGAACGTGAGCGTCGCCTGATGGGCGTCGAGCCACGCCTGCCACTTCGCGGCGGCGTTCTCCCGTTGCGTCGGCGAAGCGTCGAACGGCGGCCCGTTCTCGCTGATCGCCGTGAACCTCGCGAGCGCCGTCGTCGCGTCCTGCCACGCCGACGACGGTGGCCAACCCGGGGTGGGTGTGTCGTCGACGAGCAGCGCGACGAGCGGCGCGAAGCCCTCGATGCGGCCGCGCGCGAGGAGACCGGTGGCCGCCATGACGCGCGTCGCCGGATCGGCGCTCGCCGCGAGCGCGATCAGTGGTCCTGCGTCGTCACCCTCGTTGACCCAGACGTACGCCGCGGCCCACTCCGACGGGCCGGCCGCACCACCGTCGAGCGTCTGTCGAGCGACCGCGACGACCGCGGGGTCGCTGCGGTGTGCGGACAGGATCGAGAAGCCGTACAGGTCCGTGGTGTCGAAGGTGGCGATGAGGTCGGCGGCCGCCGCGGCATCGAGCAACGGGAGCCCCGACGGTGTGGTGGCCGTCGCGGTCGTCGTGACGGCCACCGGTTCCGACGCGACGGGCGCCGTCACGATCGTCCCCGCCCCGACGCCGCCTGCGGTGGTGGGCGCATCCGCCGTGCCGTCGCTCGCGGCAGCGGTCGTCGTGACGACCGAGACACCGGGGCCGTCGGTGCACGCCGCGAGGAGCAGGAGCGCCGTCAGGCCCATCCGTGCACCGATCCGCAGCGACTGCATCGCGACATCCGATCCGGGGTGCCGAACGGCACCGGTGCGCGACGGTACACCCATCCGGAGGGTGCGCCGGCCGGGTCTCGTTGCGCTCCCACGGTGAGCGAGGAGGTGGCAGGATCGGGGCATGTCCGACCGCCCCGACGTCCCACGCCTGCCCGACGACGACATGCCCGACACCGTGACGGAAGCCGTCGCGCACCTCCGCCGACTGGGCTACACCGAGGACCTCGTGCTGCACCACGAGGGCGTCGTCCATGAGGGCGAACTCGAAGCCGTCGGGAGTGCCGTCGTCGAGCACCGATATCGCTTCGAGGGCAACTCGGACCCGGCCGACGAGGCAATCGTGCTCGGCGTCGCGTGCCCCGGTCTCGGCCGTCGCGGCGTGCTCGTTGCGGGATTCGGACCGTCGATGGAACCCGAGCACGTGGCGGTCCTGCACGCGCTCTTGGGGACGTCCTAACCTGGCCGGATGCTCACGTCCGGCACCGTCGCTCCCGACTTCGCACTGCCCGACCAGCACGGTGACCTGGTCCGGTTGCGCGACCTGCGCGGCCACTGGGTGCTGCTGTGGTGGTACCCCAAGGCGGCCACCCCCGGTTGAACGATCCAGGGCAGAGCGCTGCGTGACAGCGCCACCGAATTCGCCGCCGCCGACTGCATCGTGCTCGGGGCCTCGTTCGACACGCCCGCGGAGAACCTCGCGTTCGCCGAGGAGCAGGGGTTCGTGTTCCGCCTGTTGAGCGATCACGATCGCACCGTCGGCGCGGCATACGGGGTGATCCGCCCGGCGGATCACCAATACGCCGAGTATCCGGAGCGGCGCTCGTACCTGATCGATCCCGCCGGCGTGATCCGGCGCGGCTACGAGGTCAGCGACGTCCGCGGGCACGCGGCCGAGGTGCTCGCCGACCTGCGGGCGCTCCAGTCGTGACCGAGGAGCGTCGGCGGGGCGCTCCGATCCGGGTCGGCCGGGACATCGGCCGGGTCGAGCGAACCGCGGACGCGGTCGCCCTGCGGCGCAGGGCCGAGCAGGTGGCGAAGGGCGGCGCCCGAGCGGCGGTGCTCGGCGTCAACGACGGTCTCGTCACGAACCTGTGCCTCATCCTCGCGATCGCCGGTGCGGACAGCTCGCCGTCCGCGGTGCGCCTCGCCGGGTTCGCCAGCCTCATCGCCGGCGCGTTCTCGATGGCGGCCGGTGAATGGGTCTCCGTGCGCAGCCAGGCGGAGCTGTCCACCGGACTCCTCGGCCAGCTGCGTGGTCTCATCCAGCGCGACCCCGAGCTGGTCCTCGACGAGCTCGCCGCACAGCTGGTCGAGGACGGGTTCGGCAACGAGACGGCACGCCGCGCGAGCAACGAGCTGCCCCTCGACGAGGACCGATTCCTCAGCTTCACCGCCCGCGCGGTGTTCGGGGTGAACCCCGACGAGCTCGGCTCGCCGGCGACCGCCGCCATCGGTTCGTTCGCACTTTTCACGGTCGGCGCGCTCGTGCCGCTGTTCCCGTGGTTCTTCATCTCGGGCACGGGCGCGGTGTCGCTGTCGGTGGCCCTCACCGCCGTCGCGAGCGTCGTGGTGGGCAGCCTGGTCAGCAGGTCGAGCGGGAACTCACCGCTGCGCGGCGGCCTGCGGCAGCTCGGGATCGTCGTCCTCGCCTCGGCGATCACGTACGGCATCGGCGCGCTGTTCGGCACCACCGTTGCCTGAGCGGTGATCGCCTAGCGTCCGGTGGATGACGCGTCCTCGGCTCCGTGATCTCGGCTTCACGATCGGGGAGTTCCCCACGGGCCGGTGGAACGCGATCACGGACGTCGCCGGCGTGTCGGTCGGCCACCGCACGGTCGTACGCGACGAGCCGCGTGTGGCGCGCACCGGTGTCACCGTGATCGAGACCCGCCCCGTGGCCGCCCGCCGCGACCTCTGCTACGCCGGCATCTCCTCGTTCAACGGCAACGGCGAGATGACGGGATCCCACTGGCTGCACGAGTCCGGTCTGCTCCACGGTCCCATCGCGATCACCAACACCCATCAGGTCGGCCTGGTGCGCGACGCACTCGTCGCTCGCGAGGTCGCGCGGGATCTCGGCGAGCTGTGGTGCCTGCCCCTGGTGGCCGAGACCTACGACGGGTTCCTCAACGACATCGACGCGTTCCACCTCACGACCCACGACGTGACGGCCGCCTTCGATGCGCTCGTCGCCGACGGACCGGTGCCCGAGGGCAACGTGGGCGGTGGCACCGGCATGATCTGCCACGGGTTCAAGGGCGGCATCGGGACATCGTCCCGGGTGGTCGAGACGGCGGGGGAGCGGTGCACCTTCGGGGTGCTGGTCCAGGCGAACTACGGGCGCCGCTCGCTGCTGCGGCTGGAGGGCCGACCGGTCGGACAGGTGCTCGACGGCGATGCGGTTCCGCTGCCGTCCGACCCGGCGACCGGCAACGCCGGCTCGATCATCGTGATCATCGCGACGGACGCACCGTTGCTCGCCGATCAGTGCGCGCGGATCGCGCGGCGGGCGACGGTCGGTCTCGCACGGGTCGGCGGCACCGGCAGCAACGGCAGCGGCGACATCTTCCTGGCGTTCTCGACCGGCAACCGCGTGCCGATGAACGCGACCGACGCGGTCACCGTGCGGACCCTGCCGGGGAGCGCGATGACCGCCCTGTTCGACGCCGCCGCCGAGGCGGTCGAAGAGGCGATCTGGAACGCGCTCTGCGCGGCCGAGACGATGCTCGGCCATCGCCAGCGCATCGTGCACGCGATCCCGCTCGATCGTCTCGCCGCCCTCCGCTGACCCGCGCCCGTCCCCACTCCACCCACCCGGACCACCCGACTGACGTTTGGCGCCGGACCCCATCTCCCACGACCACGAGACGACAGACGTCGGGTGACCTCCGGGCGCGATCGGGAACCACCACCCGTCGGCAGGCGTCCGACCACCATGCGTTCCCCCCGACTCCGCCCGTTCCTCGCCGCCGCCGGCCTCCTCGTGCTCGCCACCGGCGCCGTCGCCTGTGGCAGTGCTGCCACCGGCGGGCCGGGTCCGGCGACGAACGTGCCGTCCACCGACGCCGGGACGACGCCGGACACGACGCCGGAGACCACGCCCGCGACGACACCCGACACGACGCCGGACACCGCGCCCGCGACGACACCGGACACGACGCCCGACACGACGGTCGCGGGCGACGGGACCGTGCCCTCCGGTCTCGTCGGCG
>Ga0209023_10005592_pt1 | contig 13677 bp, 8 predicted proteins | sample LakOneMetagenome_FD_187468 | JGI IMG/M metagenome (GOLD analysis project Ga0209023, IMG submission 187468) | Freshwater and sediment microbial communities from Lake Erie, Canada (SPAdes) (version 2) | ecosystem: Environmental > Aquatic > Freshwater > Lentic | place: Lake Erie, Canada | collected...
GCAGTCGCGCCGTCGGTGGCGCCGGCCTGGTATTCACCGAAGCGACCGCGATTTCGCCCGAAGGGCGCATCTCGCCGGCCGACACCGGCATCTGGAACGATGTGCAGCGCGATGCGTGGTCGCGCATCGCCGCATTCGTCGCGGCGCAGGGAGCCGTGCCCGGCATCCAGCTCGCGCATGCGGGACGCAAGGCGAGCACCGATGCGCCGTGGCGCGGTGGCAAACCGCTGCACGCCGAGCGCGGGTGGACGCCGCTGGCGCCGAGTGCGCTCGCGTTCGACACCGGACATCCGATCCCGCACATGCTCGATGCGCGCGGCATCGACGCGGTGGTCGCGGATTTCCGGGCGGCGGCTCGGCGTTCCGCCGCCGCCGGTTTCGAGCTCATCGAGATCCACGCCGCGCACGGTTATCTGCTGCACGAGTTCCTGTCGCCGCTATGCAACCTGCGTGACGACGACTGGGGCGGTTCGCTTGCCAACCGTGCACGCCTGCTGCGGCGCGTGGTCGGTGCCGTGCGCGATGCATGGCCGCGCCCGCGCCCATTGTTCGTGCGCGTGTCGGCGACCGACTGGGCGCCCGGCGGGTGGGACATCGACGAATGCGTCGAACTCGCGCGCTGGCTGAAGCAGGACGGTGTCGACCTGATCGACTGCTCCTCCGGCGGCGCGGTGCCGCACGCGAAAGTGCCGGTCGCGCCGGGCTACCAGGTGCCGTTCGCGGAGCGCATCCGGCGCGAAGCCGGTATCGCCACGGGTGCAGTCGGCCTCATCACCGATGCGCGCCAGGCGGACGCGATCATCGCACGTGGCGATGCCGACCTTGTGCTGCTCGCACGCGAAACCCTGCGCGATCCGTACTTCGCGCGGCGCGCTGCAGCGGAGCTCGGCGTGAAGATCGAACCGCCGCCGCAGTACGCACGCGCCTGGTAGCCGGGCGCCCCCGCTAGGCGTGGGCGCGCTTCCCGACCGGCGGGAGGAACCATGCGAGCAGGCCGATCGCAGGCAACCACGCGCACAGCCGCACAGCGCGTATACCGCCTCGATGCCGATGTGATCGGCGAGTTCGCCGAGCACGGCGGCGCCGAGGCCGCCCATGCCGAATGCGAAGCCGAAGAACAGGCCGGCGATGACGCCGGTGCGCCCGGGTACCAGTTCCTGTGCGTACACGATGATCGCGGAGAACGCGGAGGACAGGATCAGGCCGATCACGATGGTCAGCACCGTCGTCCACAACAGGTTCGCGTGCGGCAGCAGCAGGGTGAACGGCAGCACGCCGAGGATCGAACCCCAGATCACGTAGCGGCGACCGATGCGATCGCCCAGCGGGCCACCGATCAGCGTACCGGCCGCGACCGCGCCGAGGAATGCGAACAGGTGCAGCTGCGCATTGCTGGCGTCGAGCTGGAATTTCTGCATCAGGTAAAAGGTGTAGTAGCTGCTGATGCTGGCCAGGTAGAAATACTTCGAGAAAATCAGAACGCCGAGCACGAGCAGGGTCACGACGACGGTGCGGCGTGGCAGGCCGCTGCCGCGCTGCGCCCTCGCAGCGACGCGGTGCGCGCCGATGTGCGCGCCGTACCAGCTGCCGATGCGCGTCAGCAGCGCTATCGCGACCAGCGCTGCGGTTGCGAACCACGCGATGCTGCCTTGCCCGCGCGGCATCACGATGAAGGCGGCGAGCAGCGGGCCGCTGGCCGAACCGATGTTGCCGCCGACCTGGAACACCGATTGCGCGAAGCCGTGGCGGCCGCCGGACGCCATGCGCGCGACGCGCGAGGATTCTGGGTGGAACACCGACGAACCGGAACCGATCAACGCCGCCGCGCACAGCAGCAGCGGGAAGCTGTCCGCATGCGCGAGCAGGAGCAGCCCGCACAGCGTGAAGCCCATGCCGGTTGCGAGCGACCATGGCATCGGATGGCGATCGGTCCAGATTCCGACGACCGGCTGCAGCAGCGACGCGGTGAGCTGGAAGGTCAGGGTGATCAGTCCGATCTGGCCGAAGTCGAGCGAAAAGTTCTGCTTCAGCAGCGGATAGATCGCCGGCAGCAACGACTGCATCAGGTCGTTGAGCAGATGGCAGACGCTCAGCATCACGAGGATCGGCAACGCGGTCTGCGTGGTCGATGCGACGGTCGAAGGTGTCGTCGGCAGCGCCGAGGGTGCGTCGACAGCGCGGGAGGCGAGGGTGTCGGTCATTCGGGTCGGCAGTCAAAGGTGAGCGCGTCCGTCATTGTCGATCCGTTGATGCTGCGGTGCAACGCGCGACGCAATGCCTTGATAGAGGGCCGGGCGATGGCGGGCCCGCGGCCGCGTTTCGACCCGCCTGTGCCGGCTCGCGTCCGTCAGGCGCCGAGCGGCGCGATCATCACGCGGTCGGTCTGGCGGTCGCCGCCGACATCAAACAAATGGGCGCCGACATCGATGAAGCCGGCCTTTCGGTAGAACGCGATCGCGCGCGGATTGCGTTCCCACACGCCGAGCCACAGATGGCGCGCGCCGAATTCGCGTGCAACGACGCGAACCTCCTCCATCATGCGCTGGGCGATGCCGAGGCCATGCGCCGGTCGGTCGACGTAGAAGCGATGCAGGTCGATGGCATCCGCCTCCATGACGCATGCGGGCGCTGATCCCTGCCTTACCTGTGCATAGGCGACGAGCGTGTCATCGAGGGTCGCGAGCAGGGTGGCGACGTCGGGATCGCGCAGTTCGGCCGACTGCTGCGCGATTCCGTACGCCTCCGCGAGGTGTGCCTGCATAAGCGTTGGGTCGTTGTCGGCGCCGAATGTCTCGAAAAACGTGCGTGCGGCGAATTCAGCGAGCGCAGGCGCGTCGCCCGCGAGGCCGCGACGAAATTGCAGGTGGGTGGTTCGCATCAAAGTCCGTCCGGGTTGTCGGCGGTATGAAGTTTCGGCCTCGTGCCACCCGCATCACAGGTCCAATCAGCGTCGCTGCGATGGGACTTGCGCGCCGAAGTCCTTCGCTCAATGTCGCGTCGACGAAGGGTCGGCGGGCTCGCCCGCGAAAACATCCGCAATGTCCTTGTCGTCGAATACGTAGCGGCGATTGCAGAACTCGCAATGCACTTCGACCGAACCCTGTTCGGCGAGTGTCTCGTCGCTTTCGGCGCGCCCGAGCGAACGCAGCATCGTCTCGACCCGTTCGCGCGAACACGTGCAGGCGAACGCGAGTGGTTGCGCCGGCTGCAGCCGCACCTCTTCCTCGTGGAACAGGCGCAGCAACAGCACTTCGGGCGGCAGCTCCAGCAGTTCGCGTTCGCTCATCGTCGCGAGCAGGTGGCCGACGCGGTTCCATCCGTCTTCGTCGGCCGCTCCTGCGCATCCTGCGCCCGCGGCACTAGCGCCTCCATGCGCGTCGGCCGCTCCTGCGCATCCTGCGCCCGCGGCACTAGCGCCTCCATGCGCGTCGGTCAGGCCAGCACCACCTTCGCGCGCGACCTTCTGCAGCAGCAGGCCGCCGCAGCGTCCGCCGGACTCGGCCAGCACGATGCGCGTCGGCAACTGTTCGGAGCGCTCGAAGTAGTGTTCGAACGCACTGGCGAGATCGTTACCTTCGAGAGGCACCATGCCCTGGTAGCGCGTGTCGGTGATGCTGTTTTCGATCGTGATCGCGAGGTGTGCGTCGGGCTCGAGGCGGACGCGCGTACCCGGCACCGCTTCGTCGCAGCGCGCGATGCCGCGCACGAAGCCGTCGTGGGTGCATTCGGCGAACAGCAGGCGCAGGCTGCCGCTGCCCTGCAACTGCACCGACAGCCGGCCATCGAACTTGATGCCGCTGGTGAACAGCGCGCTCGCCGCGACGGCCTGGCCGAGCAATTCAGCGAGCGTGCCTTCGTAGTCGCCGTTCGAGCGCAGGTCCTGCCAACTGCGTGCGAGGCGCACGAAGGCGCCCCGCACGCCTGCGCGTCCGAGCTGGAAGGTGTGGAGGACATCGAGGGCAAGCGGCTGCCCGGGGGCGTGGGAGGTCTGGTCCATGCGTGAATGATCCGCTAGTTCGGACCCTGCATGGAAGCGCATGCGGCCGGACGCCCGATCGGGCCTCCATTCGCATTGCTGCACATCGGCCAGATGGGCTCACCGCACGCGTCGGCGTTCCAGAATGATTCCAAAGAAGACGGCGGCCGCTGGGCCGCCGTCGTTCCAGTCCTCATGCCGCATCAATCGCGGTCGTGGTGCTTGTAGTGCTTGATGACCCATTCGTTGCGCTCGTACGGCTGTTCGGTGTCGAGTTCGATGTCGACGCCACCGTTGGTGATGTAGGAGCGGAACGTTTCCGGCAGCTCGGCACCGGATGTCCAGGTGTCGCCGTCGCGCCAGTAGTACACCTTGGTCTCGGGAGCGAAATAGATGTCGTGATCGCCGTAATAGACGTAGCGATGGTTGCCCTTCTTGACCACGGTCGTGGTCGTCGTCTCCGTCGTTTCGGTCTGCTGGGCGACCGCCGGCAGCGCGGTCAGCGCGATCGAAGCAGTCGCAATGATCAAGCTGGTACGAAGGTTCATGTGTGCTCCTCGTTGGCAATCGGAAGAACTCCAGTGGCAAACCACCGTTGTCCGTCGATCGAGCCTACGCCGCGCGGCTGAACGCGGACGGCGATGCGGCATGAACGGGACAGGCCGCATTCACGCGCCTGAACCGATGCAAGGGTTGCGAGGCGGTGCGCGGCGCGCCCGCCTGCTAGGCCGCGACCCGCGCACCGAGCGCGCGCAGGAGGTCGTTCGCCGCGCGAAGGCGTTCGTTCGCGCCTTCCAGCGGCATCTTGAACTTCAGCTTGTCCTGGCCGTCGAGCGCATATACACGCGGTTGCGACTGGATCAGCTTGATGATCGTCAGCGGCTCGACCGTCGGCTGCGGGCGGAAGATCACGCGTCCGCCGTTCGCTCCGAGCTCGAGCTTGCGGATGCCGAGTGGCGTCGCCGCGAGCTTGAGCGCCGTCACCGCGAACAGGTTCCGGACCGGATCGGGCAGCAGGCCGAAGCGGTCGATCATCTCGACCTGCAACTCCCCGAGTTCATCGGCATTGCGCGCGCTGGCAATGCGCTTGTACAGGGTCAGGCGCGTGTTGACGTCGGGGAGGTAGTCGTCAGGGATCAGCGCCGGGATGTTCATCACGACCTCTGCTTCGTGCTCGCTGGTCAGCTCGAAGTCGGGCACCTTGCCCTGCTTGAGGGCGCGCACTGCGCGATCGAGCATCTCGCTGTAGAGCGAGAAGCCGACTTCCTCGATCTGCCCGCTCTGGTCCTCGCCGAGCAGTTCGCCGGCACCGCGGATCTCGAGGTCGTGGGTGGCCAGCGTGAAGCCGGCCCCGAGTTCGTCGAGCGAGGCGAGCGCTTCGAGGCGCTTCTCCGCGTCGGCGGTGATCGTGCGGCCTTCCGGCAGCATCAGATAGGCATAGGCGCGATGGTGCGAACGCCCGACGCGCCCGCGCAGCTGATGCAGCTGGGCAAGGCCGAAGCGGTCGGCGCGGTTGATGACGATCGTGTTCGCGCTCGGCACGTCGATGCCGGATTCGATGATCGTGGTCGCGACGAGCACGTTGAAGCGCTGGCGATAGAAGTCGAGCATGATCAGCTCGAGTTCGCGGTCCGGCATCTGCCCGTGCGCGATGCGGATGCGCGCCTCCGGCATCAGTTCGGCGAGTTCACGTGCGGTCTTCTCGATCGTCTCGACGTCGTTGTGCAGGAAATAGACCTGGCCGCCGCGCGCGTGCTCGCGCTGCATCGCCTCACGGATGGTGGCCGTGTCGTACGGCCCGATGAATGTCTGCACGGCGAGCCGATGCGCCGGTGGCGTGGCGATGATCGAGAGGTCGCGCAGCCCGGCCATCGCCATGTTCAAGGTGCGCGGGATCGGCGTCGCAGTCAGGGTCAGCACGTCGACCTCGGCGCGCAGCTTCTTCAGCGCTTCCTTCTGGCGCACGCCGAAGCGCTGTTCCTCGTCGATGATGACGAGGCCGAGGTCCTTGAAGCGCACGTCGGGCTGGACCAGCTTGTGGGTGCCGATGATGACGTCGATCTGGCCGTCGGCGAGCTTGGCCAGCGCCGCGTCGATTTCCTTCTTCGACTTGAAGCGCGACAGCACCTCGACGCGGATCGGCCAGTCCGCATAGCGGTCGCGGAAATTCTGGTAGTGCTGCTGCGCGAGCAGCGTGGTCGGCGCGAGCACCGCGACCTGCTTGCCGGCGGTTGCCGCCACGAACGCCGCGCGCAGCGCGACTTCGGTCTTGCCGAAGCCGACGTCGCCGCAGACCACGCGATCCATCGGTCTCGCGGCGGCGAGGTCGGCGATCACCGCCTCGATCGCGCTTTCCTGGTCCGGTGTTTCCTCGAACGGGAACGCGGCGGCGAACTGCTCGGCCATCTCGTGGTCGACCGCGATCGCAGTGCCGCGGCGTGCTTCGCGCTGCGCGTAGATCGCAAGCAGTTCGGCAGCGACGTCGCGCACCTTCTGCGCCGCCTTCTTCTTCGCGCGCTCCCACGCATCGCCGCCGAGCGCGTGCAGCGGCGCGAGCTCGGGCGCGGTGCCGGAGTAGCGCGAGACGAGGTGCAATTGCGCCACCGGCACGTACAGCTTGTCGCCCTTGGCGTACTCGATCGCGAGGAATTCGGACGGTTCCTCGCCGTATTGGGCCCGACCACCGACATCGAGCTTGACGAGGCCCTGGTAGCGGCCGACGCCATGGTCGATATGCACGATCGGCGCGCCCGGCACGAGTTCGGAGAGATCGCGCAGCACCGCTTCCGGATCGCGCGCGGCGCGCTTGCGCCGGCGCACCTGCTGCGCGCGCTCGCCGTACAGCTCGCGCTCGGTCAGCACGGTCAGCGCGGGTTCGGTCAGCGCGAAACCCTGTTCGAGCGGCGCGACGGTTATCCCGAACCGATTCGTGTCGGAAGCGAACTGCTGCCAGTCGACGTAGGTCTGCGGGCGCAGGCGCGCCGCTGCGAGCTGTTCGATCAATCCCTCGCGCCGACCTGCGGAATCGGTCGCGATCAGCACACGCCCGGGATAGGTCGTGAGGAAGTGGCGGAGGGCGTCGCCGGATTCTTCGCCCTTGCGGTTGAGTGGAAGGTTCGGCGCGGGCTGCGTGCCGATGTCGACCGCGTGATCCATCCGGCGATCAGCGGCCGCAGGCCGCTCGATACTTCCCTCTACCGCCTGCGGGACAGGGTGGCGCGCAGTGCCGGGTGAGGGAGACGTGCCCTTCGCGACCACCTCGACGCGCAGGGCGACATTGAGGTGTTCGCGCAACTGCTGCGGCGGCAGGTACAGCTCGGACGGTGGCAATACCGGCCGTTCGACGTCGTGCGCGCGCTGTTCGTAGCGTGCGCCGGTCTGCGTCCAGAACGCGTCGGCTGCGTCCAGCGCGCCCTCGGCGAGCACGAACAGCGCATCGCCGGAGAGATAGTCGAACAGCGTCTCGGTCTGCTTGAAGAACATCGGCAGGTAGTACTCGATGCCGGCGGGCGTCGCGCCTTCCTTGATGTCCTGGTACAGCGGGCAACGGCGCGGGTCGATCGGGAAGCGCTCGCGCAACGCGTTGCGGAATGCCTTCGCCGATTCCTCGGTCAGCGGGAATTCGCGCGCCGGCAGCAGGCGCACGGAATCGACTTTGTGGTCCGAACGCTGCGTCTCGGGATCGAACGTGCGGATCGATTCGATCTCGTCGTCGAACAGCTCGATCCGGTACGGCGTCGGGCTGCCCATCGGGAAGATGTCGAGCAGGGCGCCGCGCACGGCGAAGTCGCCGGGTTCCTGCACCTGCGGCACGTTGCGGTAGCCGGCCGCTTCGAGGCGGCGCTGCTCGCTGGCGAAATCGAGCTTCTGCCGCAACTCCAGCACGAGGCCGGAGCCGCTGATGTAGCTGCGCGGAGCGAGGCGCTGCATCAGTGTCGCGACCGGCACGACCAGCACGCCGCGCTTCAGCGACGGCAGTCGATACAGCGCGGCGACGCGCTGGGAAATGATGTCGGGATGGGGCGAGAACAGGTCGTAGGGCAGGGTTTCCCAGTCCGGGAACTGCAACACTTCGAGGTCGTCGCCGGCGAACACCGCGAGTTCGCTTTCGAGCGCGTGCGCCGCATGCGTGTCGCGCGCGACCGCGACCACCAGGCCCGCGTGCGTGCGCCCGGCCTCGGCCAGCGCCAGTGCGAGCGCCGCGCCGTGCGGGGTCGTCCAGTAGCGTCGCTGGCGGTTCGAGGTCGGCAGCGGCGGGGAGATCAATCGATTCATGCGGTTCCGGAAACGACGGCAGCGCCGAGGCGGCGAAAACCGGCCCAGCGCGAGGCCGCGCAGTGTAGCGATGCGCACCCCGGTTCGGTAGGCCGGAGGTCATGTGGCGTCTTTACCCGGTGTTTACCAGCCCCGGTCGGAACCCGCGCGCCGCGATCGGTCAAACTACGCACTGTGGCGGGCGCTGAAGGAGTGATGCGTGGTCGAGGAAAGCAGGCGCGGGTCGATGCCGTCAGTCGCGTTTCGCGCGGTCGCCCTGGTGACGATCGCCTTGGTGTCCGCCTGCTCGCGCGAACAGGCGCCGCCGAAGCGTGCGCCGGTTCCGGTCACCGCAGTCACGGCCGCGACGCGCGACATGCCGGTACTGGTGAGCGCGCCGGGCAGTGTGGAGGCGATCAACAGCGTCGCGGTCAAGTCCCTCGTCGATGGCCAGTTGCTCGAAGTGCGGGTCAGGGACGGCGCCGACGTCCACGCCGGCGAATTGCTGTTCCGCATCGATCCGCGTCCCGCACAGGCCGCGCTGCAACAGGCGCTGTCGGCGCAGGCGAAGGACCAGGCGGCGCTCGAACAGGCGCGCTCGCAGGTCAAGCGCTACCAGGATCTCGCCGCCAAGGGCTATCTCTCGGCCGACCAGATGGAGCAATACCGCACCAACCTGCAGGCGGCGATCGCGAGCGTGAAGGTCGACGAGGCGAACGTCGCCGCGGCGCGAGTCACGCTCTCCTACACCGACATCCATGCGCCGATCAGCGGTCGCATCGGGCGCATCCTGATCCAGGCGGGCAATGTGGTGAAGGCGAACGACACCAACCCGCTCGTCACGATCAACCAGATCGAACCGATCTACGTGTCGTTCTCGTTGCCTTCGGCTTTGCTCGGTCGCATGCAGGTGGCGCAGAAGGGAGGTGCGCTTGCGGCGCAGGCGCGCGTGATCGGCATCGACCAGCCGGTCGAGGGCAAGGTCGCTTTCATCGACAACGCCGTCGATGGCGCGACCGGTACGGTCAAGCTGCGCGCCGAGTTCGCCAACGACGGCCATGTGCTGTGGCCGGGCCAGCTCGTCAACGTGAACCTAACGCTCGGCCATGACGCAAACGCGGTGGTAGTGCCGCAGCAGACGATCCAGAACGGCCCGGACGGGTCCTATGTATTCGTGGTGCGCGCAGATCACACGGCGGAACAACGCGCGGTTGCGGTGGCGCGGGTGGTGGCCGGCGAGGCGGTCGTGGCACAGGGACTCGCCGCCGGCGAGACCGTCGTGCTCGATGGCCAGTCGCGCGTCGAGGACAAGACGCCGCTCGCCGTTGCTGCGCCATGAGGCCCTCGCGATGAGGTCGCCGCCATGAACGTGTCCGAAATTTTTGTCCGCCGTCCGGTCATGACCACCCTGGTCATGATCGGCATCCTCGTGTTCGGCATCGTCGGCTATCGCCAGCTTCCGGTGGCCGCATTGCCGAACGTGGACTTCCCGACCATCCAGGTGTCGGCGAACCTGCCGGGCGCATCGCCCGAAACGATGGCGTCGGCGGTCGCGACGCCGCTCGAAAAGCAGTTCTCGACCATTCCCGCGCTCGATTCGATGACCTCCTCGAGTGCACTCGGCTCGACCAGCATCACGCTGCAGTTCGCGCTCGATCGCAGCATCGACGCCGCCGCGCAGGACGTGCAGGCGGCGATCTCGTCGGCGTTGCGCCAGCTGCCGACGCAGATGACGACGCCGCCGACGTTCAAGAAGGTGAATCCGGCCGACTCGCCGGTGTTCTACGTCGCGTTCACCTCGAAGACGCTGCGCCTGTCGACGCTCGACGAGTACGCCGAGAACACGCTCGCGCAGCGCATCTCGACCGTCAACGGCGTGGCCCAGGTCAATGTCTACGGTTCGCAGAAATACGCGGTGCGCATCGACCTCGATCCGGATGCGCTCGCCGCGCGCGGGCTGGGCATCGATACCGTGGCTGGCGCGATCGGCAAGGGCAACGTGAACCTGCCGACCGGCACGCTGTACGGGCCGAACCGCATCTACAACGTGATGGTCGGCGGACAGCTGTACGACGCCGCCGCATTCGGCGAGCTCATCGTCAGCTACCAGAACGGCGCGCCGGTGCGCCTGAAGGACGTCGCCCGAGTCTACGACGGCGTGCAGAACGACAAGGGCGGCGCGATCATCAACGGTGAGCAGGGCGTCGTGCTGGCGATCCAGAAGCAGCCGGGCACGAACACCATCCAGGTCGTCGAGGACATCCGCAAGATGCTGCCGTCGTTCCAGCGCTCGTTGCCGGCCGGGGCGCAGCTCGACGTCATCTACGATCGTTCGCAGAGCATCCGCGAATCGGTTTCCGACGTGAAGTTCAGCCTGCTGCTCGCATTGTGCCTGGTCGTGCTGGTTATCTTCGTGTTCCTGCGCAACCTGCCGGCGACGTTGATCCCGTCGCTCGCGTTGCCGATGTCGATCGTCGGCACTTTCGCAGTCATGTACGCACTCGGCTTCAGCATCGACAACCTGTCGCTGATGGCGCTCACGCTCGCGGTCGGCTTCGTCGTCGATGACGCGATCGTGATGCTGGAAAATGTTTCGCGCCATCTCGAGATGGGCAAGGACCGGCTGACCGCGACGCTCGACGGCGCGCGCGAAATCGGCTTCACGATCGTCTCGATGACCCTGTCGCTTGCCGCGGTATTCATCCCGGTCATGTTCATGGGCGGCATCATCGGTCGCCTGCTGAAGGAGTTCGCGGTCACGATCGTCGCCGCGGTGCTCGTTTCCGGCTTCGTCTCGCTGAGCCTGACCCCGATGTTGTGCAGCCGCATGCTCAAGCCGTTGCATGGCGGCACGCACGGGCGCCTGTATCAGTCGTTCGAGCGCGCGTTCGACGCGATGCAGGCGTTCTATGCGCGTACGGTTCGCGCCGGCGTGCGCCATCGGCGCTTCGTGCTGGGCGTGTTCTTCGCGCTGGTGGTCGCGACCGGCGTGCTGGCGGTGCATGTTCCCAAGGGTTTCCTGCCGAACGACGACACCGGGCAGTTGTTCGTGTTCACCCAGGCCGCGCAGGACATTGGCTTCGACGCGATGCTGGAAAAGCAGCGCAAGGCGGCAGAGATCCTGCGCAACGACCCCAATGTCGAGAACGTGATGGCGTTCGTCGGCGCCGGCGGCAGCAGCGCGACGCTGAATCTCGGGCGCATGATCGTGAACCTGAAACCGCCGCATGAGCGCAAGAGCGCCGACGAGGTGGTGCAGGAGATACGCCCGAAACTCCAGCAGATCGCCGGCTTGCAGGCTTTCGCGCAGAACCTGCCGCTGATCCGCATCGGCGGCAAGCTCACCAACAGCACCTACCAGTTCGTGCTGCAGGATACCGACACGAAGCGCTTGTTCGAGTGGACGCCGAAACTGGTGGCGGCGCTCGCCAAGCTGCCCGGTTTCCTCGACGTCAACAGCGACATGCAGATCGCGAATCCGCAGCTCGATGTCAGCATCGACCGCGACGCCGCTGCCGCGTACGGCGTCACGCCGGACGCGATCGAGAGCGCGCTCTACTACGCGTTCGGTCCGGCGCAGGTGTCGACGATCTATACCGCGTCGGACCAGTTCTGGGTGCTGCTGCAGGTCGATCCGGCTCGCCAGGCCGACACCTCGGTGCTGTCCTCGATCTACGTCACGCCGACCTTGCCACCGAAGGCGCTGGCGGGCGACGCGACATCCAGTCCCTCATCGCGGCTGGTGCCGTTGTCGGCGGTGACGCAGACCGGCCATTCGGTCGGACCGGCGACCATCAACCACCTCGGCCAGGTCTCGGCGGTGACCGTGTCGTTCAACCTCGGCCCGGGCATGTCGCTCAGCGATGCGGTGTCCGGCGTCGACCGCGCGGTTGCCGATCTGCGCATGCCGGACACGATCACGGCGTCGTTCCAGGGTACCGCGCAGCAATTCCAGGATTCGCTGTCGGGCATGGGCATGCTGCTGCTGCTCGCCGTGTTCGTGATCTACCTCGTGCTCGGTATCCTGTACGAGAGCTTCATCCATCCGCTGACGATCCTGTCCGGGCTGCCGACCGCGGTGTTCGGCGCGTTGCTGACCCTGATGGTGTTCGGCAAGGACCTTGACCTCTACGGTGCGGTGGGCTTGATCATGCTCATCGGCATCGTGAAGAAGAACGCGATCATGATGATCGACTTCGCGCTCGAGAAGCAGCGCGAGGGCGAGGATGCGGAACGCGCGATCCTCGATGCCTGCGTGGTCCGCTTCCGCCCGATCATGATGACGACGTTCGCGGCGCTGATGGGCACGCTGCCGATCGCGCTCGGTTTCGGGGCCGGCGCTGAAGCGCGCCGCCCGCTCGGACTCGCGGTGGTCGGCGGCCTCGTCACGTCGCAGTTGCTGACCCTGTACATCACGCCGGTGATCTTTCTGTACTTCGAGCGCCTGCGGCAGCGCATGCGGCGTGGCGGGGAAAAACACGGCGAGGCGGTGGCAGGCTAGGAGCGCATCCTGTGCGCGACCGCCATTGCCAATGCGCATCGCGGGCCGGTCGCTCGCAGGAGATGGGTCCTGCGGTCCCGGCGCGCGCGGGCGTCATGCCGTGGGCGATTGCCGGCGACTGCCGCGCGCGCGCCGCGCAAGGTCGAAACGCACACGCACGAGATCGGGTTCGTCGGCGATCATCTCGCGTCGCGCGCCGAGCTGGCTGGAGAAATCGAGCATCAACGAGTTGTCCGCCAGCACGGTACCCCACAGTTCGCGCAAACCACGCCGACGCGCCTCGGTGAACAGGCGACGCATGAGCGCGCCGCCGATGCCGATGCCGAGCATCTGCGGATCGACGATGAGGGCGAACTCGGCCGACTCGCCCGTGGGCGTCACGTGCAGCCGCGCCTCGCCATGCAATTCACCGTCGTCGTCGACCACGACATAGGCGGCTGCCGTCGCGGCATCGACATGCGCGAAGCGCTGGGCCGCCTCGTCGGTAAGTTCGTTCATGCGATGGAACGTGCGCTGGCGCACCTGATCCGGCGTCAGGCGCGCGAAGCCGCGCTTGAGCGCCTCGACGTCGTCGGGTCGCAGCGGCCGCAGGCGCAGGCGGCGGCCGTCGCGGGTCGTGAATGCGCGGCCGCGCGCACGTGCGGCCGGAGCCGGTGTCTGCGCGGGAGCAGGAGGGGGCGAGGGTTCGTTCATCCTGCACAGCATGCCACGGGCGCGTTGCGCATGGCGCCGGCTCGCGCATCCATGCATCGGCGCCGTGCTCGGTATCATAGCCACCCGGCTCCGGTTACGATTGCGACTTTTGCGGGCGGTGCGCGATGACAGCGAAGGTGACCGGCATGCGCGACACCGACCTCGACGCGCTGTGCGCGCGCTGGCCCGGCGCGACGCGCTCGATCAAGTGGGAAGTCGACCTCGTCTGGAGCGTCGCCAGCAAGATGTTCGT